>Ga0070710_10000305_pt1 | contig 23323 bp, 23 predicted proteins | sample LARL52metaG_FD_65454 | JGI IMG/M metagenome (GOLD analysis project Ga0070710, IMG submission 65454) | Corn, switchgrass and miscanthus rhizosphere microbial communities from Kellogg Biological Station, Michigan, USA - LAR L5-2 metaG | ecosystem: Host-associated > Plants > Roots > Rhizosphere ...
CCGGGTCCTGGTCGCCCGCGACAAGGGTTGTACTTTCCCCGGTTGCGGCAGACCGCCCAAACAATGCGATGCGCATCATGTCCGTCACTGGGCCAACGGCGGCGATACGTCTGTCAAGAATGCCGTGCTGCTGTGTCGACACCACCACACGCTCATTCACCAGAGTGAGTGGGAAGTGAGAATGGTGCACGAGATACCGACGTTCTACGCACCCGGTTGGCTCGATCCGCACCAAAAGCCGAGACGCAATCTCGTCAACTCGGCGTGACTGCCACCGCCCGGCCTCCGGCCGTGGCGAAGCGAAGCGAAGCGAAGCGAGCCCGAAAGGGCCTAATGCCGACCCGACGACCGGTGATGACGTGCCCAGCCCACGCGATTGGGGCTCGCCAGAGGCTCGAAGTCAAGCCCCAATCGCAATCGTCGCGAAGCGGCGATGAAATGACCCGGCCCGTCAGGTCCTGCGCAACCGCCCACGCAACCCGGCAGGGACCGCCTAGGGTGGCCACCGTGATCCGAGTCCTCATCGCCGACGACGAGACGCTGATGCGCGCAGGCATCCGGCTGATCCTGGAGAACGACCCGGACATCACCGTCGTGGCCGAGGCGAGCGACGGCAAACAGGCCGTCGAGCTCGCCCTCCACCACACCGTCGACGTCGCGTTGCTCGACATCCGCATGCCGGGCGGCGACGGTCTCAAAGCAGCGGAGCAGATCGCCAAGAACACCAACGTCGTCATGCTCACGACGTTCGGCGAGGACTCCTACGTGGCGCAGGCGCTCAAGGTCGGCGCCATCGGCTTCCTGCTCAAGGACACGCCGCCGCAGGACCTGATCAACGCCGTCCGCAAGGCGGCGGGCGGCGAACCGATCCTCGCCCCGCAGATCACGCGGCGCCTGATCGAGCGTCACCTCACCGCGCCGGACGACGGATCCGAGGCGCGCCGGAAGATCGGCGAACTCACCGACGCCGAGCGGACCGTGCTCAAGCTGGTCGGTGAAGGGCTGTCCAACACCGAGATCGGCGAGCGGCTGTACCTGGCGACCGGCACGGTGAAGGCGCACATCAGCCGGATTCTGCCCAAGCTGGGGTGCGCCAACCGCGTGCAGGCCGCCATCGTCGCCCACGACGCCGGGCTCACGCGGTCGTGATCAGCCGGCGGTGAAGCGGTCCAGGGCGCGGATCTTGTTGGTGGCGTCCAGGGCGGCGACCTTGTAGGCCTCGGACAGGGTCGGGTAGTTGAAGACCGTGTCGACCAGGTAGTCGACTGTGCCGCCGCAGCCCATCACGGCCTGGCCGATGTGCACGAGGTCCGTGGCGCCGGTGCCGAACACGTGCACGCCGAGGATCTTTCGGTCCACAGTGGACACCAGCAGCTTCAGCATGCCGTACGCGTCGCCGACGATCTGGCCGCGCGCGAGCTCGCGGTACCGGGAGATGCCGACCTCGTACGGGACCGCGGACGAGGTCAGCTCGGCTTCCGTGGCACCGCAGTAGGAGATCTCGGGAATCGTGTAGATGCCGATGGGCTGCAACGCGGTCAGCTCGTGCACCGGCTCGCCGAACGCGTGGTACGCGGCCAGGCGGCCCTGGTCCATCGACGTGGCGGCGAGCGCCGGGAAGCCGATCACGTCACCGACGGCGTAGATGTGCTCGACCGGGGTGCGGTAGTGCTCGTCGACCGAGAGCCGCCCGCGGTTGTCCGCCTCCAGGCCCGCGGCGGCCAGGTCCAGCTGCTCGGTGGTGCCCTGGCGGCCCGCCGAGTACATGACGGCCGCGGCCGGGATGCGCTTGCCGGAGGCCAGCTGCGTGACGGTGCCGCCCTCGGACACCTGGACGTTCACGACCTTCTCGCCGAAGCGGAACGTGACGGCGAGGTCACGCAGGTGGAACTTCAGCGACTCCACGATCTCCGGGTCGCAGAAGTCCAGCATGCGTTCGCGCTGCTCGACGACCGTGACACGAGTGCCCAAAGCGGCGAACATCGACGCGTACTCGATGCCGATCACGCCGGCGCCGACGACCACCAGTGACGACGGGATCTCGGTGAGGGCGAAGACCTCGTCGGAGTCGAGGATCCGCTCCTCGTCGAAGTCCACCACGGACGGACGCGCGGGCGTCGTGCCGGTCGCGATGACGACGTACTCGCCGCTGATCGTCGTCCGGTCGCCGCGGTGACTTCCTTCCACCGCAACGGTGTGCGGGTCGACGAAGCGACCGAAGCCGTTCAACAGGTCGATGCCGTTGCGGTGCAGCTGCGCGCGGACGACCTGGACCTCGCGGCCGATCACGTGCTGCGTGCGGGCCATCAGATCGGAGATCGTGATGTCCTGCTTGACGCGGTAGCTCGCGCCGTACAGCTCGCGCTGGCTCATGCCCGTCAGGTACAGGACGGCTTCCCGCAGCGTCTTGGACGGGATCGTGCCCGTGTTCACGCAGACGCCGCCGACCATCTCCTGCTTGTCGATGATGGCCACGCGCTTGCCCAGTTTCGCGCCCGCGATCGCGGCCTTCTGGCCACCGGGACCAGAGCCGATCACGATCAGGTCGTAGTCGTACGACGTCATGGCCGTCAGCCTACTAAGACGGATTGGATTCCACCGCTGAAAGAAAAATGAACCCCAAGACGACAAGGTTCGTTCGTTGGGCCATGACCGAACTTCGCACCTTCCGTCTGCCCGAGAGCGTCACCGGCTCGGACGACGACGTCGAGCTCGGCCGCGGGCTGATCGAGGCCTGGCAGGCCGACGGGATCCTGCAGATCGCGACGGACGCGGCGCAGGACCGCACGACAGCAGAAGCCATGGCAGCAAGCAGAAGGTTCTTCCACGGTCTGTCCCTGGAGGAGAAGTCGCGCTTGGTCAGCGACCTGACCTACGCCGGTTACATCGCGTCCGGTGAGGAGGTCACCGACGGCGTTGCCGACTATTCGGAGATCTTCACCGTCTGCAAGGACGTTCCGCTCGACGATTCACGGGTCGTCGGCAAGTGGCCGTGCCACGGACCGGTCCCGTGGCCCGACGACCTTTACCGCGACGCCATGCGGAACTTCATGGCGATGCTCGGCGCCGCGGGCGAGAAGATCCTCAAGCTCACCGCGCTGGGCTTCGGGCTCGGCATCGACACCTTCGCGAAGCTCACCGCCGACGGCTGGCACCACATGCGGGTGCTCCGGTTCCCCACCAGGTCCGCCGCGGCCGACCGCGGCATCGGCGCCCACACCGACTACGGCATGCTCGTCCTGGCCGCGCAGGACGACGTCGGCGGGCTCTACGTCCGGCCGCCGATCGAGGGTGAGCAACGGCCGCGCAACTGGCTGCCCGACGAGTCGGCCGCCGGGTGCTTCCAGGACGCGGAGGGCTGGACGTTCGTCGAACCGGTCCAGCACGTCTTCACCGTGTTCCCCGGCGACATCCTGCAGTTCCTCACGAGCGGCAAGCTGCTCTCGACCCCGCACAAGGTCGTGCTGAACACGCGCGAGCGGTTCACCATGGCGTACTTCCACGAACCGAACTTCGAGGCCGTCGTACGCCCGTTGGACGACCCGCAAGGCGACGACGTGATCCACTACGGCACGCACTTCACCAACATGTTCATGCGCTGCTACCCCGACCGCGTCACCACGAGGCGAATCCTCGACGAGGACCGGCTCACCGTCCTGCGCGAACTCCGTTCTCGGGCTCGTCGCCGCCGAACGGGATGATCAGGTCGAGCAGTCGGGCCGCGGCGCGGTACTCCGCGACGCGGTCCGCGAACGGCCGCCGCACGATCCTCTGCACGGTGTCCTTCGACAGGCGCTCGTAGGCGGGAACCGTGTCGTGGCTGAGGAAGTCCCAGCGGGCCACCCGGTCCGCGTAGTTGAACGCGGGCAGCGGACCGCCGAACAACGGCCGGTACTGCGCCGGCGTTTTGCCTCCCGGCACCGGCATCGGACCGGCCACGGTGATCGCGTACGTGACGACCTCACCGGGCGGCAGCAGCCGGGACCGCATCCGGTCGAACTGGTCGGCGATCACCAGGTTCTGCTCGCGGGACGAGAACGCCATGACCGCCCGTGCCGGCTCCGCCCACGCCGCGGTGGTGTCCGGGTCGATGATCCCCGCGTCGCGCATCTCCTCCACGGCCTTGATCCCGCCGTGGAGGTAGGCGGCGTGCATCGCGCCGAGGTCCATGAAGATGTGCTTCTGCATGGACATCAGCATCGAGGAGAACCAGCGCAGCTCCGGCACCGTGCCGAAGTCGAGCATGCCGGCGGCGAACGCGGGCGCGCCGATGTTCGCGAACCCCATCCACCGCAACGTGTCCGGGTGCTGCAGGTAGAGCTTGGCGTAGAAGTCGTAGACGGCGAAGATCACCGCGCGGTTGGCCTCGGCGCCGCGCTGCGGGTCCCAGTCGGCCAGCGTGACGCCCGCGTCCTCGGCGGCGCGCACGATCCAGTACTGCCACAGCAGGGCCTGGAACCTGGTGGGCGCAACGCCCTTGGCGCGATGGCGGTTCAGCGCGGCCTCCAGCACGGCCCGGTCGTACGGCAGGTCGGGGTGCACCCCACCCCGTTGTTCGCCGTTTCCGTTGGACAGCGGCAGATCCAGGTAGTCCACCGTGTCCGCCCTGGTGGCGCCCATGCTGGTGAGCACGAGCGCCGCCACAACCATGAGCACGCGCATGAATGCGAATCGTAGTCCGATCAAGCAGGCTTTCCGTTCACAGTGGTGCCCGGAAAAGTGATGTTCTGAGTGTTCGTCAGCTTGTTGCCGCCCTTGTCGATCGAGGTGAACTTCGAATTCGACACGACGACGCCGGTCACTTTGGACGCCGGTAGGCCATCGATCTCAACGGCGTACTCCTTTGAGCCCGCGACGGTGAGCCGTTCGAACGTCAGGTTCCGCACGACCGGGTTCACGACCGGTCCGGAGTTGCCGGAACCGCTGTAGTTCAACGTGATCAGGATCGCGGACTTGGTCAGCCTGTTCGCGGTGACGTCCCGGAAGTGGACGTTCTCGATGACGCCGCCGCGGTACTTGCCGGTCTTGATGAAGACCGCGTACCACAACTGGTCCGAGGCGTTCGCCTGGTTGACGACGCAGTTGCGCGCGTAGATGTTCCGCGCGCCGCCGGAGGCCTCGCTGCCGATGCAGATCGCGCCGCGGTTGGAGAACACGAACCTGTTGTTTTCGATCACAATGTTCTGCGAAGGCATGTTCACGCGGCGACCGTCGGCGTCGCGGCCGGACTTGATCGCGATGCAGTCGTCGCCGGTGTCGAACGTCGAGTCCTTGATGTGCACGTCGGTGCAGCACTCCGGGTCCACCCCGTCGTTGTTGCCGCCGCCACCGCGGCTGTTGATCGTGACGCCCTCGACGGTGATGTTGCGCGACTTCACCGGGTGCACGCTCCACATCGGCGGGCGCTCGATGGTGATGCCGCTGATCAGGATGTTCTCGCAGGACACGAACTGGATCAGGTTCGGTCGCAGCTTGTGGCCGTCACCGAGCTTGCGCTGCGTGACCGGGGTGCCGTCCGCGCCCCACTTCTGCAGCTGCGTCCAGTCGGATCCGCCGCTCCCCCACGGTTTCCAGGTCTGGCCCTGGCCGTCGAGCGTGCCGCCGCCGGTGATCGCGATGTTCATGGCCTTGTTGGCGTAGACGAACGCCTGGTGGTTCAGGCACTCGATGCCCTGCCACCTGGTCTCGACCACCGGCAGGTACTGCTGGGGGTCCGGGCTGAAGAGGAGCTTGGCGTCGTTGTCCACGAACAGGTTCACGTTGCTCAGCAGGGTGATGCCGCCGGTGAGGAACGTGCCGCCGGTGACGACGACCCGGCCGCCGCCCGCCGCGTTCGCCGCCTCGACCGCCTGGCGGAACGCGGCGGTGTTGTCGGTCCTGCCGTCCGCCTTGCCGCCGTACGCGGTGACGTCGAAGTCGCGCGCCGGGAAGGTCGGCGGCTTGATGCGGGCGAGGATCGCGTCGACGTCGTCCCACGGATCCGCGTGCGCTGTGCCGTGGGCGAGCATTCCCGCCGCCACCAGTCCGGACACCTTGAGGAAGGTACGCCGGGAACCAGCCATTTCCGCCTCCGCTGCACTCGTGGGCTGCAAACGTTTTCAGCGGCGGCGCGAGGGCCAGCGTATACGGTCTTGGCGTGACTCCCAAGGATTCGTTCGTCGGCGCTGTTCGGACGGGGTTGCAGGAGTTGGCGGATCCGCTGAAGGCGCCGGAGATGCAGGCGTACATGAAGTCGGACATGCCGTTCGCCGGCGTGCCGAAGCCGGCACGGGTGACGCTGCTGAAGTCGTTGCCCCGGCTGGAGTCCCGCGACGAGTGGCTCGACGTCGTGCAGACGCTGTGGCGGGACGCGACCTACCGCGAGGAGCGGTACGTCGCGCTGTCGCTGAGCGGGGATCGCCGCTTCCAGACCGCCGAGCTGATGCCGTGGTTCGACGAGATGATCGTGACCGGCGCCTGGTGGGACTTCGTGGACGAGATCGCGTCCCGCCTCATCGGGCCGTTGCTGCGGTCCGCGCCGGAGGTGATCCGGCCGCAGCTGCTGAAGTGGTCGACCGACGAGGACAGGTGGCGACGACGGACGTCGATCATCTGCCAGCTCGGGGCCAAGGACGCGACCGACGTCGAGCTGCTGACCGCGTGCATCGACGCCAACGTCGACGACCGCGACTTCTTCCTGCGCAAGGGCATCGGGTGGGCGCTGCGGCAGTTCGCGAAGACCGAGCCGGGCTGGGTGCGGTCGTTCGTCCAGGCCCGGCCGGGCCTGTCGCCGCTGTCACGGCGCGAGGCGCTGAAGCACCTCTAGGGCACAGGCCCTAGCCGTGCTTGGCGCGTCCCGAGTACGTGAGCGGGAAGACCAGCTCGGCGCACGCGGCCGGGACGTCCTTCGCGACCTCCACCTTCATGCCGACCTCGACCGCGCCGCCCGCCGGGATCTCGACGACGTCGGTGAGCGGCACGACGGTCAGCACTCCAGCAGGGCACCCCTCGACGCGCTGCTGGGTGGCGTCGAGCGGCTGACCGGGGATCGCGGACAGGCTCTCGACGATGATGTCGACCGAGTTCGGGTTCGACAGCCGCACCTTGCGCTCACCCACGGCACCTGGCCGGAGTTCCACCGGAGCGCCGGAGATGTCGTTGATCTCGAACGGCTTGAGCTGCTGCATGTCCGACTCGCCGCTGCTCACGGAGTAGGCCATGGCCGGCCGCTCCGGGTCGGGCCACGTCAGGTGCATGGCCGCCACGACGGCCGCGCCGACCATGAGAATCGTCAACGACACGGCGATCTCAAGGCGCGGACCCAGACTACGCATGGCGCAACTCTCCAGAGTTGTTGCTCCAGGCGGTGGGTTCGCCTCTAGCTCCCCACCGGACCGGCGACCAGACTCGCCCGGTGGTTCATCGCTTCGCCCCTCGGCCCAGCGGGCCGCGTCGACAATCTTGGAGAAGCTTCACGTACTGCGCAAGCGTCCGACGGGCGCCGATTTCCTCCAGTAATGAAGGACCTTTGGCACCTTGACAGCTACGCAGGGCTACCACCTGCTGGTTTGATTCCAAATCCCGATGTCCGGGATTCGACCGATCGAGCGAACTTTTACGGACAATCTTTCTGGGTGTACGTGGTGGCCCAGCTGCCGACCGTGGCCTGAACCCGTACACGGCTGATCGAACTGGGCACGGAGTAGGTCAACGAGGCCGTGGTGGCGGTTTCGCCGAACGGAGCATTCGCACCGTTTCCCTGTTGCCACAATACTGTGTACAAATTGGCGCCCGGCACCGGGTCCCACGACACCACCGTCGGGGTGCCCTTCGCGCACGAGGTGATCACCAGCGCCTGCACCGTGCCGGCCTTCGCCTTGGCCGTGCCCGGTGCCGCGGTCTGCCAGGCGGCCCGGGCGGCCGGTGCCGCGACGAGGCACAGCACGGCCGCTCCCGCGATCACCGCCCGCATCACGCGCTCGCGATCGTGACGAGAACCGGGACGTCGATCAACGCGCCCTGGCAGGTGTTCGCCGCGTTCGAGCTCATCGTCACCGCGCCGGTCAGCGTGATGGCGACGGGCGCGCTGTTGGCGGCCAGTGCCGTCCCGGGCGAGCGCTGGGTGAACGTCACGCCGCACGTGGCGGGGCCGTTCGGCGCGACGGTCGTGACGATCACCGGGTACGGGTTGGGGTTCGACACCGTGACGACCGCGTCGCCGGTGCCGCCGGGGTAGAGCAGACCGGTGGTGACGGCGCCGCCCGACACCACCGGAGCCTGTGCGGTGCCCGCCTTCGTGGTGGCACTGCCGCTGCCGGAGCTCGTCCACGCCGCGTAGGCGACCCCCGAGCCCAGCGCGGTCGTCATCACCGCGAAGACGATGACGCCTCGGCGGACGTACCGCCGGCGGACGAGTTCCCTGAAGCTGATCATGGCTTGATGGCCGTTCCCGAGTAGGTGAGGGGGAAGGTGAGGTTTCTGCAGCCGTCCGGCGCGGAGGCCGCCATCCGGACGGTCAGCGGCACGTCGGCGTAGTTGTTCCTGGCGATGACGATCTGCGTGGCGAGCGGTGCGACGGTCACGGCGTTCGCCGGGCAGTTCGGGGAAGGCCGCCCGACCGACGTGTCCAGCCGGGTCAGGAGGATGTCCTGGTTGCCGGGGTTGGTGACCCGGACCTTCCGGATCACCGTCCCACCGGGGACCAACCCCGTCGCGGTGCCGACGTCCGCGATCGTGAACGCCTTGGCCGGGCTCTCCGCCGCGCTGGACATCGGTGCGAGCACCAGCAGCCCGGCGAGCGCGATCAGGACGCGGCGCATCGATCAGCTCGCGGCGGAGACGAGCTGAGCGTTCAGCGGCACGGTGAACGTGATGCTCTTGCACGCCTCGGCGGCGTCGGCGTTCATCTTCGCCTTGAGGGTGTACTGCTGGTGACCGCCCGCGGCGATCACCGGCGTGAAGTCGGTGCCGGTGGAGGTCGTGGTGACGGTGCCGGCCGCGCAGCCGCCGTTCACGTTGGACGAGCCGTTGGCGATCGAGGTGACCTTCACCGGGTAGCTGTTCGGGTTGTCGAAGCTCACGACGACGTCGACCGTGGCGCCGGGGTACAGGCCCGCGCCGCTGACCGGGGTGATGACCGAGTCGGCGCTCGTGGTGGAGGTGACCGTGCCGGAACCGGAACCGATGCTGGACCACGCCGCGTAGGCGACGCCTCCGCCGACGGCGACGACGGCGACAGCTGCGATGACGGCGGTGCGCTTGCGCATTTCGTTCTCCTGAGGGAATCCGTGGTGGGACGCCTCAAAGTTTGAAGAACGTTCAATCACTACACAGCGTGCACAAGACACGAGAAAAGGGACCTGCCCGGCACTGTTGCCAATCCGCATGGATCGGTACTCGCGCACCCGCGGACGCCAGGTCAAAGGGCTCATGACGCGGAAAGGCCCGAGATTCTCAACGAATCTCGGGCCTCACCAAGTGTAACCGACTAAGCGCCCTGCGTTCGATTCAACGCAGGGCTGCACCCAAACGTTCGCCGGCGGCCGCTACGGCCACATCGCGAGCATTCGTCGCTTCTTCCACCGTCAGCGTGCGGTCCGGCGCGCGGAAGCGCAAGGAGTACGCGAGCGACTTCTTGCCCTCGCCCACCTGCTCGCCCGTGTAGACGTCGAACAGGCGGATGTCCTCCAGCAGCTCACCCGCGGACGCGCCGAGCACCTCGGACACCGACTGCACCGGCACGGAGGCGTCCACGACGAGCGCCACGTCCAGCAGCACCGGCGGGTACGCCGACACCGTCGGGGCCGGGCGGCGGTCCTCCAGCGGCAGCGCGTCGAGGTCGAGCTCGAACGCCACGGTCCGCTTGGGCAGGCCCAGCGCCTCGACGACCTTCGGGTGCAGCTCGCCGGCGTGACCGACCGGCCAGTCGCCGACGCGCAGCTCGGCGCAGCGGCCGGGGTGCCACGGCAGCAGGTCGGACGCCACGACGCGCAGGGAGACCCCGTACGCCTCACCGGCGCGGCGGGCGGCCTCGACCGCGTCCGCCCAGTCGGCGATGCGGCCCTTGCCCCACCAGCCCGCGAGCTCGCGGTGTCCGGTGAGGACACCCGCGACGTGCAACGGCTGCTGCGGCAGCGCGGCCAGCATCGAGGCGACCTCGGCCTCGGTCGGACGGCGGTCCACCCCGAGCGCGGGCACCGGAACCTGTTGCGCGCGCGGCAAAGTCACCTGCGCGATGTTGTACAGCGCGACATCCTTCGCACCACGGGCCAGGTTCCGCTGCAACGTCTCCAGCAGACCGGGCAGCAGGGTCGTCGCGAGGACGTTCTTGTCCGCCTCCAACGGGTTCAGCACGCCGACGGTGTTGCGGCGCACGTCGTCCGCGGCGAGACCGAACGCGTCGAACACCGACGGGTCGATGAACGGGAACGGCTTCACCTCGACGAACCCGGCCTCGGCGAGCGTGCGCCACACCGTGCGGCGACGGCGCTGCTGCTCGGTCAGACCACGACCGGCCGGGGCGGGCGGCAGCGTGGACGGGATCGTGTCGTAGCCCTCCAGCCGCAGCACCTCCTCCACCAGGTCGGCGGGCTGCACGAGGTCGGCACGCCACGTCGGCGGCACGGCCGTGACGATCGTCTGGCCGTCGTCGGAGGTGGTGACCGAGACCTGGCAACCGATCTGGCCGAGCCGGCGGGCCGTGACGCCCCGCGCGTAGCGGACGCCCGCGACCCGGTCCGGCAGGTCGATCGGCATCGACACCGGCTCGGGCAGCGCCGGCACGCCGACGTCGGTGCGACCCGGCTTGATCTGGCCCTCGGCGTAGTGGTTGAGCAGCTTCGCGGCCCGCTCCAGCGCGACCGGGGCCAGCGCGGGGTCGACCGTGCGCTCGAAGCGCTTGGCGGCCTCGGACGGCAGCTTGTGCCGGCGGACCGTGCGCGCGATGGACGCCGGGTCCCAGTTCGCGGCCTCCAGCAGGATGTCCGACGAGGCGTCCCGGACCTCCGTGGACGCACCGCCCATGACACCGGCGAGCGAGATCACGCCGGAGTCGTCCGCGATCACGATGTCGTCGGGGTCGAGCGCGCGCACCGCATCGTCCAGCGTCGTCAGCTTCTCGCCGGCGACGGCACGGCGGACGGTCAGCGCGCCGGACAGCGCCGCGGCGTCGAACGCGTGCAGCGGCTGGCCCAGTTCGAGCATCACGTAGTTCGTGACGTCGACCGGCAGCGAGATCGAGCGCATGCCGGCGAGCATCAGGCGGCGGCGCATCCACCACGGGGTGGGTGCGGTCGGGTCGACGCCGGTGACGCGGCGCGCGACGAACCGCGAGCAGCCGGTGCGGTCCTCGATGTGGACCGGCCACGCCTCGCCCTCGGGCTCGGGGATCTCGACCACGCCGGGGTCGCCGAACGGCACGTCGAGCGCGCACGCGATCTCGCGGGCCAGGCCGCGGACCGAGAACGCGTAGCCGCGGTCCGGGGTCGGCGCCAGCTCGATGACCGTGTCGCCCAGGCCCAGCAGCTCCAGCGCGTCGTCACCGGGCTGCGCGGTGCCGGTGGGCAGCACGAGGATGCCGGAGTGGTCGTCGCCGATGCCGAGCTCGTCGGCGGCGCAGATCATGCCCTGCGACACGCGGCCGTACGTCTTGCGCTCGGCGATCGCGAACCCGCCCGGCAGCACGGCGCCGGGCAGCGCGACGACGACCGAGTCGCCCTCGACGAAGTTCGTGGCGCCGCAGATGATGTGGTTGACCTGCTCGGGGCCGACCTCGACCTCGCAGTAGCGGATCGGCTTCTTGAACTCGGTGAGCTCCTCGATCGTGACGACGCGACCGGCGACGATCGGGCCGGTCACGGGACCGAGCGGGCTCACCTCCTCGACCTCGATGCCGATGCGGGTGAACGCCTCGGCGAGCTCGTCGGGCGTCGGGGTCTCGTCGAACTCCAGGTGTTCGACCAGCCAGCTGACCGGGACTCGCATCCGGCTCAGGCCTCCGTTCCGAAAGGCTGGGTGAAGCGGACGTCGCCCTCGACCATGTCGCGCATGTCGGGCAGGCCGTTGCGGAACTGCAGCGTCCGCTCCAGGCCCATGCCGAACGCGAAGCCGGAGTACACGTCCGGGTCGACGCCGCAGGCGCGCAGGACGTTGGGGTTGACCATGCCGCAGCCGCCCCACTCGACCCAGCCGGCACCCCCCTTCTTCTCCGGGAACCACACGTCGACCTCGGCCGACGGCTCGGTGAAGGGGAAGAAGCTCGGGCGCAGGCGGGTCTTCGAGTCCTCGCCGAACATGGCGCGGGCGAACGCGTCGAGCGTGCCCTTGAGGTGGCCCATGGTCAGGCCCTTGTCGACCGCGAGGCCCTCGACCTGGTGGAACACCGGGGTGTGCGTCGCGTCGAGCTCGTCGGTGCGGAACGTGCGGCCGGGGCACACGATGTACACCGGCGGTTCGCGGTCGAGCAGCGTGCGCGCCTGCACCGGCGAGGTGTGGGTGCGCAGGACGAGCTCGGAGTCGGCGGGCGCGATGTAGAAGGTGTCCTGCATCGAGCGGGCGGGGTGGTCCTTGCCGAAGTTCAGCGCGTCGAAGTTGAACCACTCGGTCTCGAGCTCAGGGCCCTCAGCGATCTCGTAGCCCATGGCCACGAAGACGTCGCCGATGCGCTCGGCGAGGGTGGTGATCGGGTGGCGCGCGCCGCGGGGGAAGCGGTCCCAGGGCAGCGTGACGTCGACGGTCTCCTCGCGCAGCACCCGCTCGTCGCGTTCGACCTGGAGCACGGCGTGGCGCTCGTCGAACGCGGTCCTGATCGCGGACTGCGCCTCGTTCACCCGCTTGCCCGCCTCGGCCTTCGCCTTGGGCGGCAGCGCCCCGATCTCGCGGCGGGCCAGCAGCACGGGCGACCGGTCACCGAGGTGACCCGGCTTGACCGCCGCCAGGGCCTCGAGGTCGGCAGCTCCGGCGAACGCCTCGCGCGCCTTCTGCACGGCCGCGTCGAGGTTCTCGGCCGACAGCGCCGCGACCTCCTTGGGGTCGTACGGGTCGTTGGCTCCGGACATGGTTTTCGGACAGCTCCCGTCGCGGACTTCGGTAATCAACTCCCCGATCCTAGTGGAGGCGGTCTTGACCACTCCGCCGCGTTCGCGTTAAAGAGCGGCACCGGCCCCTCGTCCGTCCCTAGGATGGGCGGCACCATGTCGCACACCTTCCGCGTCGACCTGCGCGGCATCATCGACCTGCTCAGCCACCACCTGTACAGCAGTCCTCGCGTCTACGTGCGGGAACTGCTGCAGAACGCCGTCGACGCGATCACGGCACGGCGCGAGCTCGACCCGTCCTGCCCGGCCGAGGTGACGATCACCTGCGGTGCCCGGCTCCGGATCACCGACACCGGGGTGGGGCTGACCGAGGACGAGGTGCACGAGCTGCTGTCGACGCTCGGCCGCACCTCCAAGCGCGACGAGCTGGGGTTCGCAAGGGAGGGCTTCCTGGGCCAGTTCGGCGTCGGCATGCTGTCGTGCTTCCTCGTGGCCTCTTCCGTGACGGTGATCACCCGGTCCGCGCGCGGTGGTCCGGCGGTGCGGTGGGAAGCCGATTCCTCCGGCAACTACACGGTTTCCGAAGTGGACGCAGCGGACGGTGACGTGCCGGTCGGGACGACGGTGGAGCTCACCGCGTCGCGCGGCAACGAGCACTGGCTGGAAGCGGAAGTCGTGCGGCCGCTGGTGACCGACTACGGCGATCTGCTGCCCGCCACCGTGACGCTGGACGGCGCTGTCCTGACGCGCGGCGAACGGCCGTGGGATGACGAGGACGCCGATCTTTCCGGGTACTGCGAGCAGATCTTCGGGTTCACGCCGTTCGAGGCGATCCCGATCGAGGTCGAGGCCGCGGGGCTGACCGGGGTCGCGTTCGTGCTGCCGTCCGGCGTGCATCCGGGCACGCGGCAGACGCACCGGGTGTACCTGAAGCGGATGCTGGTCGGCGACAACGTCGAGGGGCTGCTGCCCGACTGGGCCTACTTCGTGCGGTGCGTGGTCGACGCGTCCGCGATCCGGCCGACGGCGTCGCGCGAGTCGCTGTACCAGGACGAGATGCTGCTGGCGGTGCGCGAGGAGCTCGGCGAGCAGATCCGCGACTGGCTGATCCGGCTGGACGCGATCGAGCCGCGCCGCGCCGGTGAGCTGCTGGCCGCGCACCACCTCGGGATCAAGTCGCTGGCGCGGTCCGACGACGAGATGCTGCGACTGGTCGAGCGGTGGCTGCCGTTCGAGACCACCGACGGCGCGATTCCGCTGCGGCAGTTCCGGCGCAAGCACGGCGCGGTCCTCTACATCCCGGACGTCGACGAGTTCCACCAGCTCGCGCCGGTCGCGGCCGCGCAGGGGCTGGGCCTGGTGAACGCCGGCTACGCCTACGACCTGGAGCTGCTGAACCGGCTGAGCGCGCTGGACGGTCCGTCCGTCGCGCGCCGGGTCGCCCCGTCGGAGCTGCTGGCGGCGCTGGCCGATCCCGAGCCGGACGTCGAGACCGCGTTGCGGCTGCGGCTCGCCGAGGGCGCGGCGGCGCTGGACCGGCACGACTGCGACGCGGTGATCCGCGACTTCGACCCGGTCTCGCTGCCCGCGTTGCTGATCACCAACGCCGAGCAGCAGCGCAAGCTCGACACCGAGCAGACCGCCGAGGAGGTGACGGATCCGTTGTGGGCGGAGCTGCTCGGGCAGCTGACCGCGGACTCCGGCACGTCACGCCCGGAGCAGCTGGTCCTCAACTGCCGCAACCCGCTCGTACAGCGACTGGCGCGGCTGACCGACCCCGCCCTGGTGGAGCTGACCCTGGAATCTCTGTACGTGCACGCCGTGCTGCAGGCTCGGCGGGCGATGCGACCGAAGGACACGGCGGCGCTGAACCGCTCGTTCCTGGAACTCCTGGACCGCGCTGTGGGGGGACGATGACCGACTTCACTGCCGAGGACGCCGAAAGAGCGTTCGTCGAGGCCTACAACATGCCGACGGGCATGCCGAAGCACGAGGCGCTGGAACGCGCCGCGCGCATGTCCGACGCGGTCGGGCACCTGCCGCTGGGGGTGTCGTGCCGGATCGCGATGATCGACTCGGCCTACTACCTGTCGCGCTACGACCTGATGCTGGCGCCGTTCGCCTGGGCCCGTGCCGCCGAGGAGAAGGATCCCGAGGCGTTCAACGACTACGAGATCCACTCGCTGAACTGGTCGCACAAGTGGATCGCGACCGGCCTGCGCCGCGACCCGCGGTTCTCGCTGGAGCAGCTGCAGGCGGTGATCGGGCAGCTCGCCGACCGCTACGGGCGGCTCGGGTTCTCGGTGCAACCGGTGCACGGTGCGCGCGCCGAGTACGCCTACCACGTCGGTGACACGGCCGGGCTGGCCGAGCACCTCGGGAAGTACCTGGCCACCGAGTCCGGTCCGATGGCGGACTGCGACGCGTGCGTGGTCGAGGAGCAGGTCTGGATGCTGGCCCGGCTGGGGCGGCATCAGGAGGCCGCCGCGCACGGCTGGGAAGGCCTGTCCGGCAACACGAACTGCTCCACGCAGCCGCAGGGCATCCTCACGGCGCTGCTGTGGCCGTTGCTGGAGATCGGTGACACCGAACGGGCCGCGCACGCGCACACGACCGCGTACCGGTTGATCAAGGACGACGAGATCACGTCGTACGTGCACGAGCACATCCGGTTCTGCGCGTTGACCCGCAACCTGTCCCGTGGCGAGGACGTCCTGCGCCGGTCGCTGCACAAGGTGACGGCCACGCAGCTGCCCGCCGACGAGATGTCGTTCGCCGAGTGCGCTTCCGTTCTGCTGCAACGACTTCCGGCGGACACGGTGTTCGAGGTGCCGTCGGCGGGGTCGCTGACGGCCGCGGAGCTGCTCGATCGTCTTTCGGCGCGGGCGCTGGAGCTCGCCGGGGCCTTCGACGCGCGCAACGGGACGCCGGTGTGGGTCGAGCGGGTGTCGAAGGCGTTGGCGCAGGCCGACTACGCCCCCGTCGAGCTGGCGGTCCCATCGGCGCCCGCGCCGGTCGCGGTGCCCGCCGAGGAGTCCGTCGTGTCCGGCGACCCGGTGGAGATCGCCGAGGCGATGGTGACGCTGTACGAGCAGGGCGACTTCGTGAAGGCGCGGCGGATGCTCGACTCGCTGCCCGCGGACATGGACCCGTTGCTGCCGCCCGACCTCGCGGCGCACGCGGGCATCCGGCGGATGACGACCGGGCTGGTGCCGTTCGACTCCGAGGTGTTCGAGCAGCTGCTCGGCGCGCTGCCCCACGACTACGCGCTGCGCTACCGGGCACGGCTCGCGATCGGGCTCGAAGACGGCCTGGAGCTCGCCGAGCGGTGCCTGGCCGAAGCCGAGACCGACTTCACGCGGGCGGTCGCGGCGCTGACCCTGACCGAGCTGCTCGACGACGCGCACGACCACGAGCGGGCCGGCGAGATGCTCGCCCTGGCGTCCTCTTTGGACGTTCCGGAGCTGCGCGGCCGGGTCCTGGTCGAGGCGGCGGAACACCGTGCGCGCCAACAGGACCTCGAAGGCGCGTACGCGGACGTCGTGGCGGCCATGGCGGCCGATCTGCCGGTGAGCGCTCGGTTCGAGGGCTACCGGTTGCGGTTGCGGCTGGAGACCCTGCTGGGCCGGGTTGCCGAGGCGATGGCGACGGCACGGGAGTTCGTGGCGGCGTTCCCGCTCCCGGAGGCCGCCGAGGCGCGCTGGTACCAGGTGGCGTCCATCCAGGAGCTGGACCAGGAAGCGGCCTGCCTGTCCGACCTGCGCGAGGCCGTCGCGATCTCGCGCGTGCACCTCTCCCCCGGCCACACCGCGCACTTCTGCTTCGCGCTCAGCGGCGGGTACGTGCAGACCGACCGGTTCGTCGAGGCCGCCGAAGTGCTGGAGGAGTCGTTGCGGCTGCTGCAGGACGGCCAGGAGGACCTGCGGCTGCAGGTCGTCTTCCGGCTCGGGCAGGTGTGCCGCAGGCTGGGCGAGCTCCCGGCCGCCGAACGGCATCTGCGTGAGGCTTCCTCCCTGCTGCCACCGGAAGAGGTGGGCAGGCGGGCGTTCCTGCTCGATGCGCTGGCCTCGGTGCAGGGCCGCATGGACAAGCACGACGAGGCGACGGCGTCGTGGCGCGCGGCCGCCGCGTTGTGGCAGCAGGAGGGCAACATCTCCGAGGCGGTCGGGTCGCTGGTCGAACTGGCCTCCGCCCTGCCGGAGGACGAGATCGCGGAGACCCGTGCGGCGGTGGACGAGGCGGAGGCGCTGCTGCCGTCGCTGGACGACCCGCGCGAGGTCACCCGGCGGCAGGCGGAGATCCTGGCGATCCGCGCCTGGGTGCACGGCCAGGCCGGCGAGTTCGCACTGGCGATGAAGCACTACCGCGACGCCGAGGCACTGGTGGTGTCGCTGGGCGACGAGGGCTGGCGGGTGTTCGTCGTGCTGCGGGCGGCGACCGTGCTGCTCGGGGCGGACGACCCCGAGGGCGCGGAGGCCGAGGCGCGCCGGGCGGCATCGCTGCTGCCCGACGACAACCTGGTCGGCAACGTGCTGTCGGTGCTCTCGGAGGCGTTGCGGCGCCAGAACAAGCCGTCCGGCACCGACCCGCTGGTCCGAGAGCTGACCGCCCGCCTCGATTAGGCAAGGGCTTCGGCGGCGGCCTCCGCGATCGTGCGGCGGGGGCCGTCGTTGCCCAGGGTCAGCACGTGTTCGAGCGCCTTCTTGTAGGCGAGGTCGAACGCCTGCTCCTCGGGCACCGCGATGTGCGGGACGACGCCGACGGCTTCCCAGTTCGTGCCCGAGATCGGGTTGATCGCGCGGCCGTTGGGGATCGACGACTTGAGGTGCGGGCCGACCCGGTAGCGGTCACCGGGGTGCGCGCCGCCCCTGGTGGTCTCGCCGATCAGGGTGGCGCGCTCGTTCTGCTGGAGGTTGTAGCTCAGCTCCTCGGCACCGGAGAAGGTGCGGCTGCTGGTGAGGACGTAGATCGGCTTCTTGCCGCCGAACTTCGGGCCCGGCACGTGCGGCAGCGTCCAGTACTGCGCGGTGATGTCCTCCGGCCGGTTGTAGATGTCGTTGAGGTGCACGCGCTCGTCGAACAGGTAGCTGCAGATCAGCGCCACCGTGTTGGGGTCGCCGCCGCGGTTGTTGCGCACGTCGATGATCAGCGCGTCGGTGTGGGCGATGAGGTTCATGGCCGCGGTGTAGGCGGGCGTGGCGATCTCGGCGCCGTGCAGCAGGCGGAGGTCGAGCAGGCCGACGTTGCCCTTGAGGCGTTCGACCTTGGCGATGCCGAACGCGTCGAGCTCGGCTTCCTTCTGGTAGGCCACCGGGTCCCAGGCCGAGACCTGACCGGTCTCCGGGACCTCGTCGTGGCTGTGGAGCAGGCGGAGGTGCTTGTCGCCGTTGACGCTCTGCAGGTCGGTGGTGACCAGCGCGGCGAACGCCTCGTCGTCCACGTCCGAGTAAGCACCCTCGGCCAGCCGGGTGCGCAAGATCTTGGCGATATCGTTGGCAGTGTCAGGAAAAACGTAGTAGGAAGCGAGCTGGGAGCAAAGGATTTCAATCTCTGGTTCGCGCACTGGCACACGATACGAGACACACCGCGAACCGCGCGGGGATTTTCGGCGTGACTGGGATGTGCATCCCGACTGGCAGTTCGACCACATCGATCCGTTGCTGGCCAACCCGTTGAACGACGTGCTGGCCGGCCTGCGCGCGCAATGTCCCGTCGTGCACTCCACGAAGCACGGCGGGTTCACGGCGGCGCTGACCTACGACACGATCAAGCAGATTCTGGGCGACCACGGCACTTACAGCTCGACGGACGGCATCGCCATCCCGCGGCTCACCATGACCGGGAAGCCGCCGATCGACTTCGACCCGCCGCTGCACACCATGTACCGCAAGATCCTGCAGCGGCACTTCACCCGCACGGCCGTGGCGCAGTACGACGACCCGTTGCGCACGTTGGTGCGGCATCGGATCAAGGAGCTGTTGGCGCAGGGGTCGGCCGACCTGGTGCCGGAGCTCGCGCACTACCTGCCGCCCGCCGCGATCGCGTTGATCCTCGGCATGCCGCCGGAGGACGGCTCGTTGTTCCTCGGGTGGGTGGACCGGCTGTTCCTCGCGGCCCGCACCGGCGAGCGCGAGGACGGCGACCTGGCGTTGCGGGAATTCCGCGAGTACATCGCCGACCAGCTCGAACGGCAGCGCGCGGCGGGCGCGGACACCGTGGCGCTGGCCATCGCGGACGGGACCGTGGACGGACGGCCGCTGTCGGCGGAGGAGCAGATCGGGATGTTCGTGTTCCTGATCATCGCCGGGCACGAGACGACCGTCCACGGGCTCAGCGCGATGCTCTACTTCCTGGCGACCGTGGACGGGCTGCGCGCACGGGTTCTCGCGGAACCCTCGTCGATCCCGCGGATGGTCGACGAGTGCCTGCGCGTCGAGTCACCGGTCGTGGGCATCGCGCGGACCTCCCTGCCCGACGGGCGGCGGGTGCTGGCGGTGCTCAACGCGGCCAACCACGATCCGGCGGTGTTCGAGCGGCCGGCCGAGTTCGACTGCGCGCGCGAACGGAACCCGCACCTGGCGTTCGGGTACGGCGTGCATCGGTGCGTGGGCGAGCATCTCGCGTTGCTGGAGATGCGGATCGTCGCCGAGGAGGTGCTCAGCCTGATGCCGGACTACCGGCTCGCGGACGAGTTCCGTCCACAGTGGAGCGGCGGGAAGATGACCCGGGGCATCGAGTCACTTCCCGTTCAGCTGCGCTGATCCCGCGCCGAGGCGTAGAGGCAGACCGCGGCGGCCGTCGCGAGGTTGAGGCTCTCGGCGGCCCCGTACAGCGGCACCTTCAGCGAGGTGTCGAGCTCCGCCAGCACGTCGTCGGGCAGGCCGTGGGCCTCGCTGCCGAACACCCACGCGGTGGGCTGGGCGAGCTCGCCCTTCGCCGAGGCTTCGACGAGGTCGTCCTTCGCGTAACCGTCGGCGGCGACGAGCCGCAGACCCGCGGCGCGGCAGGCGGCGAACACCTCCGCGGCGTCCCGGGAACGCGCGATCGGCAGGTGGAAGAGCGAGCCGGTGGAGGCGCGCACGCACTTGCCGTTGTGCGGGTCGACCGTGTCGCCGGCGAAGATCACCGCGTCGGCGCCGGCCGCGTCGGCCACGCGCGTCACGGTGCCCGCGTTGCCGGGGTCCGAGACGCCGTGCAGCACGGCCACGAGACGCGGAGTGCCCTGCAGCGCGGCGTCCAGCGGCTGCGGGACGGCGTCGCACACCGCGACAAGGCCCTGGGGCGTGACGGTTTCCGACAGCGACGCGGCGGCCTTGTCGGTGACGTCGCTGATCCGGATGCCCTGGTCCGAGGCTGCCTGGAGCAGCTCGGCGTTGCGTTGCGCGGCCGTCTCCGTGACGAAGAGCTCGTGAACCTGGCCGCCCCGCCACGCCAGTGCCTCGCGCACGGCCTGGGCTCCCTCGACGAGGAAGCGGCCTGCCTTGTCGCGGCCCTGGCGGCGGGTCAGGTGGCGAGCAGCAACGACCCGAGGCGTCCGTTCGGTGAACGGAGCTGCCTCGGGTCGCCTTGCTCGATGAGCGCTGTCGTGCGTGTGCTGGCTCAGGCCTGGTCCCCGGCCGGAGCGTTCACGTCGGCCGGGAGCGCCTTGCGGGCGATCTCGACGAGGGCCGCGAAGGCGGTGGCGTCGGTGACGGCGAGGTCCGCGAGGATCTTGCGGTCGACCTCGACGCCACCCAGGCGCAGGCCCTGGATGAGACGGTTGTAGGTCATGCCGTTCGCGCGGGCAGCGGCGTTGATCCGCTGGATCCACAGCTTGCGGAAGTCGCCCTTGCGCGCACGGCGGTCGCGGTACGCGTAGTTGAGCGAGTGGAGCACCTGCTCCTTGGCCTTGCGGTACAGCCTCGAGCGCTGACCGCGGTAACCGCTGGCCAGCTCAAGGGTGGTACGGCGCTTCTTCTGGGCGTTCACAGCCCGCTTGACGCGTGCCACGGGTCCATCCTGTCGATCTCATGGGGAGAGGGGTCGGGGCCCTCGCCCGAGTTAGCTAGGGGGTGTCGAAGCGGGTCAGAGACCGAGCAGCTTCTTGATGCGCGGCGCGTCGTTCTCCGACACGACCGCGGTGCCGCTCATGCGACGCGTCACCTTGCTGGACTTCTTCTCCAGGATGTGGCGCTTGCCGGCCTTCTCCCGGAGGATCTTGCCGCTGCCGGTGACCTTGAACCGCTTCGAGGTCCCGCTGTGCGTCTTGTTCTTCGGCATTTCCGTCTCCGTCTCGTGCTACCCACCGGGTCGGGGGCGGCCATGCGTCCTTATTCGGCGGCTTCGGCGGCGTCGTCAGCCTCGACGACGTCGTCCTGCTCCTGCTTGACCGGACGCGCCTTGATGTTCTTGTGCGGCGCCAACACCATGATCATGTTGCGGCCGTCCTGCTTGGGGTTGGACTCGACGAAGCCCAGCTCCGCGACGTCCTCCGCCAGCTTCTGCAACAACCGGTAACCGAGCTCGGGGCGCGACTGCTCGCGGCCGCGGAACATGATGGTCACCTTGACCTTGTTCCCGTGCGAGAGGAAGCGGGCCACGTGGCCCTTCTTCGTCTGGTAGTCGTGCGGGTCGATCTTCGGCCGGAGCTTCTGCTCCTTGATGACGGTCAGCTGCTGGTTGCGGCGAGATTCACGAGCCTTCTGAGCGGTCTCGTACTTGAACTTGCCGTAGTCCATGAGCTTGCAGACCGGAGGTCGAGCCTGCGCGGCGACCTCGACGAGGTCGAGATCCGCTTCCTGCGCGAGTCGGAGTGCGTCCTCGATGCGAACGATCCCGACCTGCTCGCCGTTCGGTCCGACCAGACGGACCTCGGGCACGCGGATGCGGTCGTTGATGCGCGGCTCGGTGCTCGCGGGAGCACCTCGGTTCGAGGGACTTGTCATTCACGTCCTTTGCGACTCGTTTGCGCCAAAAACAAGAGCCCCGTCGTCGATGACGACAGGGCCCGCTTCCGACCGATCGCAAACCTGAACACCGGGCACCCGTGTGCCCTGTTGCCAGGAGGACCGGACCCGGCCACCTCTTGAGGCGGTGAACGCGGGTGGGAGCGGGGCTCCACTTGCCGCTCTCGCATCAACGAGAGCTGGTCGCGTCCGAAATAGTAGCAGACGCCGTTGTCAACCCCCGAATCGCGGGCCTGTGACGTCGGCTTGCTTGAATGGTGCCCGTGACCGAGCCTCTCGAAGACAGCATCCGCGACCTGGGCGATGTCCCGAGCATCGAGGTGATCAGCCGGGCCGCCGTGATGCTGCTGTCCGCCTCCGCCGAACGCCTCGGCCTCGCCGACCCGGACCCGGACAACTCCCCGCGCCGCGACCTGGACGAGGCCCGCCGCCTGATCACCGCCCTGGCCGGCCTGGTCACCGCCTCGTCCGAGTACCTCGGCCCGCACGCCGCGCCGCTCAAGGACGGTCTGCAGTCCGTGCAGCGCGCCTTCCGCGAGACCTCGGTCGTGCCGGACGAGCCCGGTCAGGGGCCCGGCGAGAAGTACACCGGTCCCGTCTACTGAGCCGTTCTCACTGGTCTGCTCGGACGACGACGGGCTCCCACGGTTCGGCCCTGACCTGGAACACCGCGCTGGCCCGCTGCCCGGTCGCGGCCCGGAAGGTGATGGCCGAACCGTTGTAGAGCGGTCCCACGTCCAGGTGCTCGGCCGGGGGTTCGTTGTGCTGGGACAGACCCAGCACCCGGCTGCCCGGCACCACCGACACCGTCAGCTGCTCGATGACCGCGGGCCCGCCGAAGTAGCTGAGCCGGAACTCGTCGGGCGCACCGGGCGTGATGGCGAACGTCGGCATGCCCCTCCTCATGCGTTCCGCGGCGACGGTCTCCGTCAGCTCGTTGACCTGCTGAGTCGCCTGCTGGGCGGTGAACTGCGCCTCGTCGGCGAGCATCCGGGACGCCTCGGCCGCCTCCTGCGCCTGCGCGGCCGCCTTCCTGGACTCCTCCAGCGCCTTCTTGGCCTCGTCCAGCGCCGTCCTGGCCTGCAACGCGCTCGTCGCGGCCTGCTCGACGGCCCTGCGCGCGGCCTGCGCCTCCTCCTGGGCCTGCCGGGCGGCCTCCTGGGCGTTCTTCGCGGCGCCCTGGGCGTTCTTCGCCTCTTTCGCCTGCCACAGCGAGACGGCCACGGCGCACATCGCGACGACGGCGGCGATCACCGCGAGCGCGATCATGCCCGCACCCCCAGTGCCGCGAGCTGCCTCTTGGCCAGCTCGTCGATGACGTCGGTGTCCCCGGTCCGCCAGCCGACCGCGGGGTCGCCGGAGAAC
>Ga0070710_10000307_pt1 | contig 23286 bp, 24 predicted proteins | sample LARL52metaG_FD_65454 | JGI IMG/M metagenome (GOLD analysis project Ga0070710, IMG submission 65454) | Corn, switchgrass and miscanthus rhizosphere microbial communities from Kellogg Biological Station, Michigan, USA - LAR L5-2 metaG | ecosystem: Host-associated > Plants > Roots > Rhizosphere ...
GAATGTCACGCACGGTTAGAAGGTGGATACGGACCGCTTCTTCGGGGAGGGACAGCGGTGACCAACGGGCGATTAGCGGGGTTCCGCGACGAAGTGTGCCGAGAAGTCGCGGACGCATTTGCCGCGAGGCTTCGCGCCGACCGGAGTCCACTCATAGCTTTTTCTGATGTCCGCGAGCAGCTGGACCGGCAGGTGGCCACCGTCCTCTCCGACGTCGAGGCCGCGGTCACCAGTTGTCCCGCCGAGTCACCGCTTCCGCTGACGGCCGAGATCGGGGTCAACCGCGCGCTGCGCGCCATCCACCCCGTCGAGTCGGTCAAGGCCGCGACGGCGTTGTTCGAGGTCGCGCTACCGGCGGTGGTGCGCGAACTCCGCCGCGCCGGCTGCGGGGACGCCGAGCTGATCAAGGCCAGCCAGGCCCTGCACCGGTCGATCATGTACCGCATCGCCCAGGGTTCCGTCGCCTACGCGAGCTACCTGCTGAAGAAGGTCACCAACTCGCACGAGGACGAGCGCCACCGCATCGCCCGCGAACTGCACGACCGGGTCGCGCACTCCGTCGGCAACGCGCTGCAGCACCTCGAACTGCACGACGCCTACCTGGCCGACGATCCGGTGCGCGCGCAGACGAAGCTCAAGATGAGCCAGGACGTGCTGCGCGACGCGTTCGACGTCATCCGCCACCTCGCGACCGAGCTGCGCACGTCCGCCGTGCTGGCCGGAGGTCTCCAGGTCGCGCTGTCGGACTACCTCGACGCCCACGCGCCGTTCGGTGTGCGGCACCACGTGACCGTGGAGGGCGACGTGCTGAGCCTGCCCGCGGAGATCGTCGAGGAGCTGTACCTGGTGCTGCGCGAGGCCGCCCGCAACGCACTGCTGCACGCCGCGCCGCAATGCGTGAACATCGAGATAGCGGTGGGCGGCAACCTGGTGCGGGCGAGCGTGGGCGACGACGGCTGCGGGTTCGACCCCGCCCACGTGAGCAGCTCGACCGGCGGCATCGGCCTGGAGTCCATGCGGGAACGCGTCGAGCTGCTCGGCGGCACGTTCAGCGCGGCGAGCGCCATCGGTGCCGGCACCACGGTCACGGTGACGTTGCCCTGGCTGGACGCCGCATGACGGTGCGCATCGTCCTCGCCGACGACCACACGTTGTTCCGCGAAGGACTGAGGGAGCTGCTCTCCACCGATCCCGACTTCCAGGTCGTGGGCGAGGGTTCCAGCGGCGACGAGGCGATCGCGCTGGTCGAGGAGCACCGCCCGGACGTGCTGCTGCTCGACGTCGAGATGCCGGGTCCCGGAGCGAAGGCGGTGATCGTCGCCCTGCGCGCCACGACGCCCGATCTCAACGTGATCGTCCTGACGATGCACGACAGCCCCGGCGTCGTCCGCGACCTGCTGCAGAGCGGTGCCGCGGCCTACCTGGTCAAGAACATCGCGCGAGAACAGCTCGTCGCCGCCGTGCGGTCGGTGAGCCGCAACCGGGAGAACGTCGTGCTGTCGATCCCGCGGGAGACCATGGACGCGCTGGAACCGCCGGTGGAGCGGCCGAGCCCGTTGTCCGCTCGCGAGCTCGACGTGCTGCGGCTGGTGGCCAAGGCGATGAGCAACGCGCAGATCGCCGCCGCGCTGTTCATCAGCGAGGGCACCGTCAAGCGCCACCTGACCAACATCTACGGCAAGCTCGACGCCGTGTCCCGCGTCGACGCCATCAAGAAGGCCGCCGCCGCCAACCTGATCACCGGGCTGGAGCAGGCGTGACCGCGCGCATCGTCCGGCCGGCCGCCGCACAGGCGTGGCCGAGCCTGTCCATCAACGCCGGCAGCTCCCCCACCGGCAGGGCCTGCGCGCCGTCGCACAGCGCGGTGGCCGGATCGTGGTGGCTCTCCACGATGATCCCGTCCGCTCCGGCGGCCGCGGCGGCCAGCGCCAGCGGTACGACGCGAGACGTGGCGCCGGCGGCATGGCTCGGGTCCACGATCACCGGCAGGTGGGTGCGTTCCTTCAACACCGGTACGGCGGCGACGTCGAGCGTGAACCGGTAACTCGTCTCGAACGTCCGGATCCCGCGTTCGCACAACACGACCTGGGTGTTCCCGCCGTCCAGCAGGTACTCGCAGGCGAGCAGCAGCTCGTCCAGCGTCGCCGACAGCCCGCGCTTGAGCAGCACCGGCACGCGCGTGCGGCCCGCCTCTCGCAGCAGCGTGTAGTTCTGCATGTTGCGGGCGCCGATCTGGATCATGTCGACGGCGGACGCCATGACCTCGATGTCGCGCACGTCCACGCATTCGCTGACCACGGGCAGGCCGGTCTCCTCGCGCGCCTCGGCGAGCAGGCGCAGTCCGGGCACGCCCAGGCCGTGGAACGAGTAGGGCGACGTGCGGGGCTTGAAGGCCCCGGCCCTGAGGGCGTCGGCACCCGCCGCGCGCACGGCGTCGGCGACGGTGAGAAGCTGGCTGCGGTTCTCGACCGAGCACGGACCGGCGATGACCGTGAAGTCCTGGCCACCGATCGACGAGGCACCCAGCGCCACCGGGGTGCAGTCGGGACGGCCGCGCAGGCGTGCGGAGCGGGGGTAGGCGGCGGGCAGCTTGGCGACGTCCAGCACGCACGGCTCGTCCGCCAGCAGTGCGCTGATCGCGTTGTGGTCGCCGGACAGCGACAGCAGCGCCGGGGTGTGCACGCGCAGGCCGCTTCCGGCGAACTGCACCAGGTCGATGATCCGGCGCCGGTCCGCGGGCGTGCACGCCTCGCTCAGCATGATGACGATCATGTGGTCAGACCCTTCAGTAGGCGGGCGTAGTCCCCCAGCACGCCGTGGGGCGCGCCCTTCGGGTGGTGTGCCTCGATCGCGTAGCCGCCGTCGTCCGGTTTGACGTTCACCACCAGCGAGAACTTCGACGTGCGGTACTCGGGCTCGACCACCGGCGCACCTCCCGAGTCGAACACGAACATCACGTCGACCAGAGGCGCGGCCGCCAGCTGCTCGGCGGGGAACAACCGCTCCACGACGTGTTCGAACGGGACGGTGGCGTGCGCGAACGCCTCCACCGCGGTCGTCTTCGCACGGCGCACCAGGTCCAGGTCGTCCCCGCGGGTGTTCATGCGCAGCACGACGCGGTTGACGAAGTAGCCGATCGTGCGTTCGGCGTCGGGCGCGCGGCCGGACACCGAGGTGCCGATCGCGACGTCCTGGCTGCCGGATCGTTCCCCGTGCAGCTTCGCGAACAACGCGAACATGGTCATGAACGGGGTGGCCTTGGCCGCCGTGCCGAGCAGGCGCACCTTCTCGGCGACGTCGGCGCCGATCCGGATTCGCTCCACTGTGGACTCGCGTGACCTGCCGTTGCGGGGCTCCAGTCCTGCCAGCCTGCGCCGCCAGTACGCCATCTCCTGTTCCGCGCGGCGCGACGCGAGCCAGCTTCGTTGCCTGGCGGCGTGCCGGTGGTACGGCAGAGACGGCTCCGGCAGGTCCTCGCCGCGGTAGGCGCGGGTCAGCTCGTCCACGAACACGCGCATCGACCAGCCGTCGCTCGCGATGTTGTGGATGTTCACCAGCAGCACGTCGTCCTCCGGCAGCAGGCTGACCCGCAGCGGTGCCTCGGAGGCGAGGTGGAACGGCCGCAGGTTGTCCTCGCGCAGTACGGTTTGCACGTCGGTGTCGACGACGTGCAGCCGTGGCCGGGAAGCCGGGACCTGCCAGAGGCTTCCGTCGTCCCAGTCGTAGGCGGAGGCGAGGATCTCGTGCCGGTCGAGCACGACGTCCAGCGCGTGCCGCAACCGTTGCTCGTCCACCGCGCCCGGCAGGCGCAGCGCCCACGGCCAGCTGTACGCCGGGTCGGCCGGATCGGCCTGGTTGAGCCGCCAGAAGCGCAGCTGACCCGGCGTGGTCGCCTTTCTGGCGGCCAGCAGGGCGAGCAGCTCACGGCGTTCGTCGGACAGAGTCACGGCGAACACGATGGCGGGCGGCGGTTCGCCGCCGGTTACGTAACCGCGACCGGATACACCCGCACGATGAACCTGTTGACACCGCTGGAGAACCCGGACGCGCCGGTGCGGCTGGTGTGCTTCCCGAACGCCGGTTCCGGTGCCGCGTCCTACCGGGCGTTCGCACCGCTGCTCTCCCCCGCGGCGGAGCTCGTCGTCGTGCGGCTGCCGGGCCGGGAGGCCCGGATCGCCGAGCAACCGCACCGCAGGCTGTCGGAACTGGTGCCCCAGCTGGCCGGTGAGCTGCGGGAATGCCTGGACGTGGGCACGCGCGCCCTCGCGTTCTTCGGGCACAGCATGGGCGCGCTGGTCGCGTTCGAGCTGGCCCGGCACCTGCGGCGGGGTGGTTTCCGAGTGCCGGACCAGATCATCGCGTCCGGGCGGCCCGCGCCGCACGTGCCGTATCCGCCGGGCTACGAGTTCGTCCACACCCTGCCGGAGGACCGGCTCGTGCGGCGGTTGCGCGCGTACAGCGGCACACCGGACGAACTGCTGGCCGATCCCGATCTCCTGGCCATGTTCCTGCCCACGCTGCGGGCCGACTTCGAGGTCGTCGAGACCTACCAGCACCACCCGGAACCCCCGCTGCCGTGCGGCATCTCGGCGTACGGCGGGATGGCCGACGACGAGGTGCCGCCCGCCACCGTGGCGAGCTGGGCCGAGCACACCTCGGGCGCGTTCCGGCTCCGGTTGTTCGACGGCGGCCACTTCTACCTCGACGACAACCGCCCTGGGGTCGCGCGTGCGGTGCTCGACGATCTGCGAAGCTGGTGCGCGTGAAACCGATCACCTGGAACCAGGTGGCCGCGTGGCGTGCCCGGCGGCACGGCCTGCACACGTTGCGCCCGGCCGCGGACGCCGTCGACGTCGCGAGCTCGCTGTGCGGGGTGCACGCACAGCTGATGTCCTCGGCCGGGCTGACGCTGCACGCACGGCTGGACGGGTTCGCCTGCACCGAGGTCGACCGGTTGTTGTGGCAGGACCGGGCGCTGGTCAAGACGTGGTGCATGCGCGGCACCCTGCACCTGCTGCCCGCCGCCGAGTACCCGCTGTGGCAGGCGGGCCTGTCCACCTACGACCACTACCGGAAACCGGTGTGGCTGCGGAACTTCCACATCACCGCCGAGGAACAGGACCGGCTGCTCGACGCGGTGCACGAGGCACTGGACGGCCGGGTGCTCACCCGCGAACAGCTCGCCGACGAGGCCGCGCGGCGCGGCGGCGACGCCGGAATCGGTGACAGGCTCAGGGAGAGCTGGGGCGCGCACCTCAAACCCGCGTCGTTCCAGGGCAGGCTGGTGTTCGGCCCCACCGAAGGGAAGAAGGTGAGCTTCGTTCGTCCGGACCAGTGGCTCCCCGCGCGTGAGGCACCGGCGGAACCGTTGCGGGAGATCGCTCTGCGGTTCCTGAACGCGCACGGTCCCGCGACCCGCGAGGACTTCGCGCGGTGGTGGGGAGTCACGCCCGCCGAGGGCGCGAAGATCCTGGCCGGGGCCGAGGTGGCACAGGCCTCGCTCGACGGCCGGACGTGGTGGGTCGCGGACCTGGCCGGGCTGCTCGACGCCGAACCCGTGCGCGGCGTGCGGCTGCTGCCCGCCTTCGACCAGTACGTGGTCGCCGCCACCCGGCACGCGCAGCACTTCCTGCGCGGTGGGTCGACCGGCCTGGTCTACCGGCCGCAGGGCTGGTTGTCCGCGGTGGTCGTCGTGGACGCGATGTTCGCCGGGATCTGGCGCCACCAGCGCAGGGGCAAGCGGCTGGTGGTGGAGGTCGAGCCGTTCCGGGCCCTGTCCGCCAGGGCGCGCAAAGGCGTCGAGGCGGAGGTGGACCGGCTCACGGTCCACCTGGGTGGCGTGCCGGAGCTCGTCTGGGCCTGAGACCTTCGGGCAACCCGGTGTCAGTACTGGATGTACCGCTTGACCTCCGCGGCACGCTCCGGGCTCGCCAGGCGCGACACCAGGTGCAACGCCATGTCGATGCCCGCGGAGACGCCGGCCGCGGTGATCACGTCGCCGTCGTCGACGAACCGGTCGTCCTCGCGGACCTCGATCGTCGGGTCGAGGAACTCCAGGAACTCGACGGTCTCCCAGTGCGACGTGGCTGGCCGCCCCGCCAGCAGGCCGGCCGCCGCGTACACCAGGGAACCCGTGCACACGCTCGTCATCAGCGCGGTCTTGTCCCGTTGCGCACGCACCCAGTCCAGGTGTTCCTCGTCCTTCACGAGCAGTTCGGTGCCCTCACCGCCGGGGTGGACCAGCACGTCCCACGCGGGCGCGTCGGCGAACGAGTGCTGTGGTGTCAGCACCATGTCCTTCGCGCACGTCACGGGCTTGCCGTCGCGTGAGACCGTGGCCACCCGGTAGCCGTCTTCGGGATGGCGCCGGGTCCACGCGGCGAGCACCTCCCACGGGCCCACCGCGTCGAGTTCCTCCACGCCGTCGAACAGCAGAATGCCGATGTTCATGCCGCCAGGGTGCGGTCTGCCGGTTACGTAACCGGTCGTTCCTAGCCTCGACGTCATGAGCAGCCCGAAGATCGTCGCCATCCACGGTTCCGAACGCAACCACGGCAACACGGCCGACGTGCTGGAGTTCGTCGGCAAGGTGCTCGCGGCGCGCGGGGTCGAGCTGGAGATCGTCCGGCTCGGCGATCTGCGCATGTCGCCGTGCGGGCCCTGCGGGGACTGCAACTCGCGCACCGCCCCTTGTGAGCTGAAAGACGACATTCCCGGCGTCGTCGAGCAGATGGCGCGCGCCGACGGGATTCTCTACACCGCGCCGGTGCACGGGTTCGGCACCGGCGCGCTGATGCAGGCGTTCATCGAACGCTCCGGTGTCGGCTTCATGCGGTTCGAACGGCCGCTCACCAACAAGGTCGGCGGTGTCATCGTCGTCGGCCGGCGGTACAGCCACACCGAGGTCTACAGCCACCTCACGGCCAACGTGCTGCTCAACCGCATGATCATGATCGGCAGCGGGTTCCCGGCGATCGTCTACGGCAACCAGCCGGGTGACGTGCTGCACGACGACGAGGGGCTGCAGATGGTCGAGCGCATGGTGAACCGGATGGTCGACCTGATCCAGGTGCTGCGCGAGCACCGGGAGCTCACCGGGCGCGACGGTCTCGACACCGAGCTGGCCAACGAGCGTGACGACAGGTGGTTCGCCGCACGCCACTCCCCGATCGGATGAACCCATGGACTACCAGGAGCTTTGCCGGCGCTATTACACCGGCGGACTGTCCGAAGTGGACTTGACGGCGTGGCGGCTGGAACGGTTGGACGTCGTACTGCGGCACGTGCGCGCCAAATCCGACTTCTACCGCCGGCACCTGCCGGACGACGTGCCGTTCGCCGAGCTGCCCTTCACCACCAAAGCCGATCTGCGCCGGGAGATGCACGCCGTGCTGAGCGGCGGTGTCGACGAGGCCGCGATCTACTACGAGACCACCGGCACCACCGGCGCGCCGACCCCGTGCCCGCGCAGCGCCAGGGACATCGAGTGGAGCAACCTGCACGTCGAACGGTCGTGGCGGCACCTGTTCGCGCGGCACTTCGGTGAGCGCATGCCGGTCATCGGGCTGATGGGACCGTCCGAGCTGTACGCGTTCGGCGACACGTTCGGCGACGTCGCGCAACGCCTGGGCGCCTGTCACGCCAAGATCTGGCCGGAGTCGAGCCGGGTCGGGTTCGCGAAGGCGTTGCGGCTGCTGAAGGAGCTGGACGTCGAGGTGGTCGCGTGCGCGCCGACGTTGTGCCTTAACCTCGCGAAAGCCGCGCTGTACCACGGTTACCGGCTGTCCGACTTCAACGTGAAGATGTTCCTGGTGCTCGGGGAGATCTGCACACCCGAGTTCGCCGCGAACGTGAAGTCGATCTGGGGCGCCGACGTGCTGCCCGGCCTGTACGGCTCGCAGGAGGCGCTGGCGATCGCGACCGGCTGCACCCGGAACCGGCTGCACCTCTCCGACCCCAACTACCTGGTCGAGGTGCTCGACCCGGACACGCTCGAACCGGGCGGCAGCACCGGCGAGCTGTGCCTGACGATGCTGATCGACGGCATCAAGCCGTTGATCCGCTACCGCACGGGCGATCTCGTGCGGGTCGGCGGAACCTGCGGGTGCGGCCTGCCCGGCACACCGGTCGAGGTGATCGGCCGGGTGGACGACCGCATCGCGCTCGGCGGCGGCCGGTGCCAACCCGCGGAGATCGAGTCCGCGATCCTGCACGGCGTCACCGGCTGTCTCGGCTACCAGGTGGAGATCGACCCCGGCGACCGCGTCACCGTCCGGCTCGACCTGCTCGACGGGAACGAGAGCGCGGTGCGGCAGGGCATCGTCGAACGGCTGCGGGACAGGTTCGGCGTGGGCGCGGACATCGCGGTCGACGCCGAGCTGGACCCGATCACGAACACCGGTGCGTTCGTGAGCTGGAAGGCCGCGCGCATCAAGGACAACCGCACCGGGCCCGACCACGTCGTCGAGGCCGCCCGCACCGCGGCGGCGCGGCATTCGTACACCACCTGACCAGGAGGCCGCGATGGTGTCGACCGAGCGCCGGGCAGTACCGGCGGCCGACCCGCTGACCACCTACCTCGCGCTGGCCGAACGGTTCGGCGGTGACGAGGTCTACCTGCTCGAGTCCCCGTCCGGCCCGGAAACCGACTGCCGCCACGCGGTGGTCGGTTTCGGCGTGCTGCTCACGCTCTCGGTGTTCGGGAACGAGGTGCGGCTCACCGGCGTCCCCGCCGTCGTCGACGCGGTGCGGTCGAAGATGTCGCTGCCCTTCGACGACCTGTGGGAGATGCTGCGCGAGGCGCAGTGCGCGTTCCCGCCGACGCCGGACTTCGGCTTTCTGTCGTTCTTCGGCTACGACACCGCGCACCACGTGGAGCGGCTGCCCAGAACCATCCCGCGCAGCCACGACGAACCGGACGTGTGCGTCGTGCTGCACCAGGGCCGGATCCGGTTCGACCTCGCGACCGGCGAGGCGGAGCTGCTCGTGCACCACAGCGACCTCTGGCCCCGTCTCGATCCGGACGTGGTGCTCCGCGCGCTGCGCGCCGTTCCCGAGATCCCCGCTCCCCGGTTCCCTCCGGCGGTCTGCGCCGACGAGACGGACGAGCGGACGTTCCGCCGCGACGTGCGCCGGGCGCTGGACCACATCGCGATCGGCGACATCTACCAGGTGCAGATCGGCCACGAGCTGCGCATCACCAGCTCCCTCGCGCCGATCGACGTCTACCGGAGGCTGCGCGAGCGCAACCCGTCGCCGTACATGTACCTGGCGCACTTCGCCGGGCACACCGTGATCGGCGCGAGCCCGGAGCTGTTCGTGCGCTACGCGGGCGGCACCGCCACGATGCGGCCGATCGCGGGCACGATCCCGCTCGACGCCGGTCCCGACGCGGCGGCACGGCTGCGCGCCGACCCCAAGGAGATCGCCGAGCACGTCATGCTGGTGGACCTGTGCCGCAACGACATCGGCCGGGTGTGCGACCGCGGCACGCTCGACGTGCCGGACATGCTCGTCGTCGACCGCTACTCGCACGTGGCGCATCTGGTGTCCACCGTGGTGGGGCGGGTGTCCGATGTGGACGCGTACGAGGTGGTGCGCGCGTTGTTCCCGGCCGGGACCATGACCGGCGCGCCGAAGATCCGCGCGATGGAGATCATCGAGTCGATCGAGACCAGCCGCCGCGGCCTCTACGCGGGCGCGCTCGGCCTGGTCGACTTCGACGGCACGCTCGACCTCGCGCTGTGCATCCGCAGCCTCACCCACTCCGGCACCACCTACCGCACCAGGGCTTCCGCGGGCGTGGTGGCGGATTCCGATCCCGGCAAGGAGTGGCGGGAGACGCTGGTCAAGATGAGCGCCGCCTACTGGGCGGTCACCGGAGAGGAGCTCGTCTCATGAGGACGCTCGTCGTCGACGCCTACGACAGCTTCGTGCACATCATCCGGCAGTACCTCGACTCCGTGGACGCGGGACCGGTCGTGGTCCGCTCGAACGAGCTGACGCACGCCGCCGTGGCCCGGATGCGGCCCGACCTCATCGTGCTCGGCCCCGGCCCCGGCCACCCGGAGGCGTCGGGGCACGTCGAGCTGGTGCACCGGTTCGCCGACTCGACGCCGATGCTGGGCGTGTGCCTCGGCCACCAGGCCATCGGGTTCGCGCACGGCGCCGACGTCCGGCCGGCGACCCACCTGGTGCACGGCAAGACCAGTCCGGTGCGGCACGACGGGCGCGGGGTGTTCCGCGGCCTGCCCAGCCCGTTCGACGCGACCCGGTACCACTCGCTGATCGTCGTCGAGGACACCGTGCCGGACCTGCTGGAGGTGACCGCGTGGTCCGAGGACGACGGCTACGTCATGGGTCTGCGGCACCGCACCCTGCCGGTCGAGTCCGTGCAGTTCCACCCGGAGAGCGTCACCACCGGCCACGGGCTGCGGCTGCTCGCCAACTTCGTCAGAACCTGGGCGACAGCGAGAACCGCATGACAGGAGGGCGGCTCCCACGGGAGCCGCCCTTCCTCGTCGTCTCAGACCACCCGTACCGGCATGTGCTTGGTGCCCAGCATGAAGTTCGACCGCAGCCGTTCGATCGGGCCGTCGAGCTCGAACCTCAGGCCTCGATCGCGCAGCAGCTCGAACAGGATGGTGATCTCCTGCCGCGCCACGGTCTGCCCGATGCAGCGGTGGTTGCCCACACCGAACGCGATGTGGTGGTTGGGGGTGCGCGTGACGTCGAAGCGGTCGGCCGAGGAGAACACGTCCTCGTCGCGGTTCGCCGAGGCGTTCCACAGGGTCAGCTTGTCGCCCTCGGCGATCGCGACGCCGCGCACGGTGGTGTCCCGGGTGGCGGTGCGCTGCACGTACGCGTTGGTGGAGGTCCAGCGCAGGATCTCGTCCAGCGCGGTCGGCAGCACCGACGGGTCGGTGTAGAACCGGTCCGCCTGGTCGGGGAACTCGGCGAACGCCGCCACGCCCGCGCACGCGGTGTACGGCGTGGTCTCGTTGCCGCCCACCACGACGTTGAGGCTGTTGTAGAGGATTTCGGCGTCGGACATGGGACGTCCGTTGACGCACGAGCTCAGCAGCATGCTGACCAGGTCGTCGCCCGGCCGGTCCCGGCGTTCGTCGGCGAGCTCACCGAGGAAGTCGAAGATCTCGACCTGCGCGCTGACCAGGGCCAGCTCGCCGTCCCGGTACTCGCCGTCCCGGTACTCGCCGTCCTCCGAGCCGATCATGTTGCGGGTCAGCGCGAGCAGGTGGTGGGCGTCCTCTGTGGACAGTCCGAACATCGCCGCGAGCACACCCGCCGGCAGCTCCGGCGCGACCTCGACCGCGAAGTCGCCACCGCCGGCCGCCGTGATCCGGTCGAGCGCCCGCGTCGCGTACCGGCGCACGCTCTCGCCGATCACCTCCAGCATCCTGGTGGCGAAGCCCTGCTTGACCTGCTGGCGCAGCAGCCGGTGCTCCGGCGGGTCGGCGCAGATCAGCATCTGGCCGGTGGCGCTGTCCTGGGCGCTGCCGAACGAGCCGCCCATCACCGTGCCCTGCTCGGAGCTGAACGTCGACGGGTCCAGGTACACGTCGTGGACGTCCGCGTACTTCGTCAGCGACCAGAAGCCGCCGTCCGCGGACGGGTTCCAGTGCACCGGTTCGTGCCGGCGCAGGTGGGCCCACACCTCGTGCGGGTCGCCGTGCACGAACAGGTCGGTGTCGGTGAGATCGATCGTCCTGGCGGTGGTCACGACACCATCACTCCCTCCCGCGTGCGGTCCACGAGCTCGGCCAGCTCACCCAGCACGCTGTTCTCGAAGACCGCGCGGGGCCGCAACGTGACCCCCAGCTCCTTGCGCACCAGCGAGCGCACCCGCACCGCCAGCAGCGAGTGGCCGCCCAGCACGAAGAAGTCGTCGGCGGCACCGACGTTCTCGACGATCAGCAGCCGCTCCCACAGCTCGGCGAGGTACCGCTCGGTCTCGGTGCGCGGGGCGACGTGGTCAGGGCGCTGCCGCAGCCGGCTCGACGCGGTGTGGCCCAGGTCCTCCCAGTCGCGCTTGCCGTGCGGGTCGGTCGGCATGGCGGGCAGCACGATGAACTCGCTCGGCACCAGGAAGTCCGCGACGCGCTCGTGCAGGTCCTCGCGCAGCTCCTTGAGCGACAACGACTCCACCGCGGGCACGAGGAACGCGACGAGCCGTTTGTCCCCCGGCTCCCCCATCGCGATGACGGCGGCTTCCCGGACGTCCGGGTTGGCGCACAGCGCGCGTTCGACCTCACCCGGCTCGACCCGGTAGCCGCGGACCTTGACCTGGGTGTCGAACCGGCCGAGGTACTCGAGCACGCCGTTCTCACGGCGCACCCGGTCGCCGGTGCGGTACATCGCGCCGCCGTCGGCGGCGAACGGGTCGGGCACGAACCGCTCGGCGGTCAGGTCGGGCCGGTTCAGGTAACCGCGGCTCACTCCCGCGCCGCCGACCCACAGCTCGCCCGGCTCGCCGTCGGGCACCGGCCGGAAGCCGGGGTCGAGCACGTACAGCCGGTAGCCCTGCAACGCGCTGCCGATCGGCACGTTCTCCGCGTCCTCCGGCACCTCGGTGACCTCGTACGCGGTGCACGCGGTCGTCGTCTCGGCCGGGCCGTACAGGTTGAAGAGCCGGCCGCTGAACTTTCCGGCCAGCAGGTCGCGGCACGTCGACGGCAGCAGGACGTCGCCGCCGGAGTGCAGCACGCGCAGCGGTGCGAACGAGTCGCGGTCCACCTTCACCGCGTGGTTGATCGCGATGGCGGGTGCCAGCATCACCGTGATGCGGCGGCGTTTCAGCTCGCGCTGCAGGTCGCCGTCGAGCAGCTCCGGGATCGACGGCAGCACGACGAGCTCGGCGCCCGCGGCGAGCGTGCACCAGATCTCGAAGTTGGCCGGGTCGAAGGAGATGCTCGCGACCTGCGCGGTGCGGTCGTCCGGGCTCATCTCGGGCAACGCCGGGTTCAGCGCGAAGGCGACCAGCTGCCGGTGCTCCAGCACGATCGCCTTGGGCTGGCCGGTCGATCCCGAGGTGTAGAGGACGCAGGCCGCGTCGGACGGCTCCGGTCCGGGCAGCGGCTCCGCCGACGGTTCCGCGGGCTCACTGCGCCAGTGCAGGACCTCCACGTCCGGCAGCGCGGTCGCGAGGTCCGGCTCGGTGATGACCAGCCGCACCTCTCCGGCCGTGATCATGTGGTCGCGCCGGCCGCTCTCGTAGCGCGTGTCGATCGGCAGGTACGCGGCACCGGCCTTGAGCACGCCGAGCACGGCGACCACGACGTCCACACCGCGATGCAGGTGCACCGCGACCCGGTCCTCCCTGCCGACGCCGATCCCGGCGAGCCGGTGCGCGAGCGCGTCCGAGCAGGCGTCCAGTTCCGCGTAGGTGAGCTGCTGTTCGTCGTCGGCGACCGCGGGCCTGCCGGAGTGGTCCCGCACACTGCGCGCGAACAGTTCCACGAGCGTCTTGCTGGTCACGATTCCCGCCTCATTCCTTGAAGTCGCGTGCGATGACGCCGCGAAGGTCCGCCGGGGCGCCCAGGAAGTCGAAGAAGTCGCCCTTCAGCACGTGATGCGTCACGTCGCCGTACTCGGCCCATTCGCCCATGTCCCCGGCGGGAACGATGGTGTCGTCCGCCCAGCCGATCGTCGTGACCGGACACTTGAGCGGCCGGGGTGGTGGCGCGTGGTCGACGCACATCTCGATGTCGTTGCGCAGCACCAGGACCGACAGCTCCAGCAGCTCCGGTGCCGGTACCGGGCCGCCCAGCCGCTCGGTGATCGCCAGCAGCTCCTCGGCCAGGTGCTCGTCGGACATGCTGGGGTGGAAGGGTTTCGACACCCCGAGGTGCGGCGCGTACGACGACGACGCGAACAACCGCTGCGGCTTGTGGTCGAGCCGGTCCGCGACGGCGTGCGCGAGCAGTGCGCCCATGCAGTGCCCGAAGAACGCGAACGGCCGGTCCAGGTGCGGCGCGAGCTCCCGCGCGGCGTCCTCGGCGAACGCGTCGAAGTCCGTGTACGCCCGATCGCGCATCCGGTTCTCGCGGCCGGGCAGCTGCACCGCGCACACCTCGATGTCGCCGATGCGTCCCGGCCAGTCGCGGAACGCCGACGCGCCCGCACCGGCGAACGGGAAGCAGAACAGCCGTTTCGCGGCGTCCGCGTCGGGTTCCAGCAGCAACCAGCGTCCCATCGATCACTCCGCTCCGGTCTCGGTACGTGTCCGGGGGCCGGGGCACATGTCGCGCCACAGCTCGGCCACCTGGTGCAGGCAGGCCTGTTTGCTGCCGGAGAAGCCGGTCGGCCGCCATCCCCCCGGCGTGGTGAGGTGCGTGGGCCAGATGCTGTACCGGCCCACTTCGTTCACCACGACGCGGAAGAACAAGCCGCAGTCGGCCCGTGCCATGTGCCCTCCCGAACCTGCCTGGCGGCCGAAGTTAGGCGTCCGGGGTTAGGAAGGGGTTATGAGCGCGCGTAACCGCCGCACAACTGGATGTTCGTAACGTGGTGGCCGGCTTGCGTCAGTGCTCGGGATGGTCCATGACAGCACGCACTGACGCCGACAGGGCACTGGTGTCGAAGACCCCCGTCGACACCAGTGCCCGCTCCAGGGCGATCAGCCAGTACTCGTAGTACCGGTAGGGCGCCTCCGGATCCCGTTCGCCGATGGCGCGCACGAGCTCGGCGCGGAAGTCGTCCCACCCCAGCGCCCCGGAGTCGGCCAGTGCGACGGCGAGGCCGAAAGCCCGGCTCTCCCAGGGGAATTCGAACAACAGCTCGCCGTTGCTGCGCGGCACGTCCGCCGGAAGCTCGGTCACAGGACCGCCACCCCGACCATGGACTCGCGCGTCACGACGCTCGCGAGCCGTTCCTCGTCCCAGTCATCGGTGCCTGGTGGTCGTTGCGGGATCGTGAAGTAGCGGATCTCCGCGCTCGAGTCCTGCACCCGGATCTCGACGTCCTCGCCGAGCGGCAACCCGAAGTCCTCCGCCAGCACCTGCCGCGGTTCGGCGACCATGCGCGCACGGTACTCCGGGCTCTTGTACCAGTTGGGCGGAATGCCGAGCACCGGCCACGGGTAGCACGAGCACAAGGTGCACACGACGACGTTGTGCACCGAGTCGGTGTTCTCGACGGCGACGAGGTGCTCGCCCTGCAGGCCGCCGATGCCGAGCTCCGCGCACGCGGCCGTGGCGTCGTCCAGCAGGCGTTGCCTGAACTCGGGATCCACCCAGGACCGCGCGACGACCTTCGCCCCCAGCAGCGGGCCGATCTCGGACTCGTAGACCTCGACGATCTCGTCGACGGTGTCCGCGCCGATCAGCCCGCGTTCGACGAGCAGGGACTCCAGCGCCTTGACCCGAGCGCGCAGCTCGGCTTCGTCCGCCACGATCCCTCCCGGGGTTCAGGCCGGTTCGAGGTAGCTCTCCCAGACGTCCACCAGCACCTCGTGGTCCCCTTTACCCCACAGGTCCCGGGCGCCAAACCCCACGTTGTAGGTGTTTTCCGGGTTCTCGCCCTCGTGGTGCGCGTTGGTGTCCGGCAGCACGAACGCGGGGTCGACGCGCCGCACGACGCCGGTGTGGCCCCGCACGTACGCGGGCAGCCGCGTGTGGCCCGGTTTCGCCTGCTGAACAGCGCGAACCCGCGAACCCACCTCGTACCGCGGCGGCCCGGCGGCCCGGTCCAGCGAGGCACCGAACTCCAGGGTGTCGCGGAACAGGTCGAAGAGCTCCGGCCGGTCCTTGCCGCGCACCTCGCCATCGGGGTCCTCCAGGAACTCCGCGACGCGTTCGCGCAGCACGGCGGCGTCCAGCACGCCGAGCTCGGTCAGGTTGGTCTCCAGCGCCACCAGCCACTGCTCGAAGTAGCCGGTGGAGCGGTACTCGTCCACCGGCATGCGTTCGCGCGCGTGCCGGTTCTCGTCGCGGTTGTACAGCCCGATCGTCGACGTGGCCATCGTCAGGCCGAACACCTTGCGTTCCCAGTCGTGCGCGAACAACGGCTCGTCCGGGTCGAACCGCACGGGCCCGAAGCCCGGCGCGCCGCCCAGGTCGTGTGGACCGTCCATGCCGCCATCGTGACAGCCCGCGGTTACGCGGACAGGCCGGTCCGGTCGGCCTCTGCCAGCCACACGTCGTGCGGCCAGGCGAAACCCTGGGTGAACGCGTCCAGCAGCGTGGACAGCAGGTGGTGCCGCCTGCCCTTGAGCCACACCAGCGACCACGGGTAGACCGGCGTCGGATCGGTCAGGTAGACCACGGTCGCACCGGACGTGGGCGGCAGCTGCATCCGGCCGCCCACGAGCGTGGCCACGTCCGGGCGGGCGGCGACGTCGTCGACCAGGTGGTCGAGGCTGAGCGACGGGCCGGAGAAGTCGACGTGGGACCCCCACGCGCCGGCGAACTCCTCCAGGTAGCCCGCCCACTCGGCCACGGCACCGCCGATCGGGGCCCAGAGTGGGAAGTCGCGCAGGAAGGCGAGCGCGACCGAGTCGGCGGCGGCGAGCGGGTGGTCACGGCTCACCAGCAGCGCCAGCGGTTCCAGCAGCACCAGCTGGTGGTCCAGCTCGGCGAGCTCCCGCGGTGCCAGCGAGTGCACCCGCCCGAACGCCGCGTCGGCCTCGCCGCTGTGCAGCGCCGGCAGGGCGTTCGGCAGGCCGTGGCGCATGCTCACCTCGATCGGGAGGTCCTCCTGCCGGCGCAGGGCGTGCCGGACGAGCTGCATGGGCGCCAGGCGTTCGTCGAGCACGTCGACCCGCACGGTCTGCCTCGACTCCCGCAGAGACTCGACCGCGGCGTCGGCCGCGGCCAGCGCGTCGATCGCGTACGGGAGGAAGCGTTCACCCGCCCTGGTGAGCTCGACCCTCTGGGTGGACCGGTCGAACAGTCGCGCCGACAGCGACTCCTCCAGCTTGCCCACTCGCTTGGAAAGGGCTTGCTGACTGACGTGCAGGCGTTCCGCGGCGCGTCCGAAGTGCAGTTCTTCGGCTGCCGTGACGAAGGCGCGCACCTGCCCGAGGTCCAGTTCCACTCCCCCATCCTGCGTGACAACCGTTGGTTGTCAAGCCAGGCGCGGTTGTTGTTGGACCGGGGAACCCTGCTGGGAGTTTCCTGGGATAGACCCGTTTTCGACTGTTCCACGGGAGTTCGAAATGTCCACTGTGGAGAAACGTAGCCGCGAGAGGGTGAGTGCCCCCGAGGCGAACCCTCGCCGGTGGCAAGCGTTGGCCGTGCTGGCGCTGGTGCAGTTCATGATCGTCATCGACAACACGATCGTGAACATCGCCCTGCCGTCCATCCGGAACGACCTGGGGACCTCGCAGGCGGGTCTCGCCTGGGTGGTCAACGGTTATCTGCTCACCGCGGGTGGCCTGTTGCTGCTCGGCGGGCGGTTCGCCGACCTGTTGGGCCGCAAGAGGATTTTCGTCATCGGCACGTGCGTCTTCGCGCTCGCCTCGCTGTCCAGCGGTGCGGCGTGGACGTCCGGCATGCTGATCGCCAGCCGCTTCCTGCAGGGCACCGGTGAGGCGCTCGCGTCACCGGCGGCGCTGGCGTTGATCGTGCTGATGTTCACCACGCCCAAGGAGCGCGCCAAGGCGCTCGGCATCTGGGGCGGGCTGGCCGGTATCGGCGCCACCGTCGGTGTCCTGCTGTCCGGTGTGCTCGTCGACCTGGCGAGCTGGCGCTGGGTGTTCTTCATCAACATCCCGATCGCGATCGTCGCACTGGTGCTGTGCGCGAAGCTGGTGCAGGACGCGCCCGTTCAGGGTGTCCGGCGCAAGCTCGACATCCCCGGCGGTCTGCTGGTGACCGGTGGCCTGGTCCTGGTCGTGAACGGCCTGCTGCGCGCCGCCGAGCACCCCTGGGGCAGCTTCGGCGTGTGGGGTTCGTTCATCGGCGGTCTCGTCCTGCTCGGCCTGTTCGTTCTCGTCGAGGCCCGCACCGACGACCCGATGATGCCGTTGCGGTTCTTCGCGAACCGGACGCGCGTGTCGGCGAACGCCACGACGATCCTGCTGACCAGTGCGATGGCCGCGATGTTCTTCCTCGTCACGCTGTACGTGCAGCAGGTGCTGGGTTATTCGCCGTTGCAGTCCGGGCTGGCCTACCTCCCGTTCTGCGTCGCGTTCATCCCCGGCATGGTGCTGTCCACCCAGCTGGTGACGCGGTTCGGCCCGAAGACGGCCATCATCATCGGTTTCGTGGTGTCCGCGGCGGGCATGTTGCTGCTGGCCAGGATCGACGCGCACGGCTCGTTCTGGGGCCAGCTGGTGCCGGCGACCGCCGTGCTCGCGTTCGGTCTCGCCATCGGCCTGCCCGCGCTGCAGAACGCCGCGCTGCACGAACTGTCCGACGAGGACGCCGGACTGGGTTCGGGTGTGCAGACGTCGGTGCAGCAGCTCGGCAGTGCGCTCGGCCTCGCGGTGCTGGCGACGATCGCGCTGAACCACGCCTCCGCGGCCGTGCACACCGGTGTCGCGCAGAACGAGGCGACGGTGTCCGGCTACCGGCTCGCGTTCGTGGTCGCGGCGATCGTGCTCGCTGCCGGAGCCGCTCTGGTGGCCGCCTTCATGCAGAAGGTGAAGGCGCCGGAGAACGCGGTTCCGATGTGATCCGTCCGCACGCGAACAAGGCCCGGCATCGACTGCCGGGCCTTCTTCGCTATGCGGCGCAACGGTACATCGCGGCGATGTCGTCCTGCGTGGCGTCGAACCGCCAGTTGGCGCGGACGGGTCCGTAGCCGAGGGCATCAGCGGCGAGCTCGTCGGCGTCTTGTGCGGGAAAGCTCTGCCGCACACCGAGATGCGCGAGGAGACCGGTGAGCCCGTCGGCGAGGTCGCCGGTGCCGAAGCACGACGCCAAGTCAGCGTCCCGCTCCTGCTGCGCGTGCCGGCTGGCGCGCAGCACCGCGGGCGCCACCACGACGTTGGCGATCCCGTGCGGGATGCCGTAGCGCTGGGTGAGCGGATAGCCGAGCGCGTGCACGAGGCCCGCGTTGGCCTGGGCCATCGCGAGGTTCGCCAGCAGGCAGCCCGCGCTGAGCTCGGCGGGATCCGGTTCGAGCAACGCCGAGACGATGCGCCGCACGCCGGGAAGCGCCAGAGCGTCGCTGAACGGCGTCGCCGCACGCGCGAGATAGGCCTCGGCGCCGTGCATCAACGCGTCCAGCGCGCACGCGAGCATTCCCGTGCGCGGCAGGGTCGAGGTCAGGTCCGGATCGATGACGACCGCCCGCGGAACCAGCGCCGGCCCGCTGATCGCGTGCCTGCGGTCGCCGTCGGTCACCACGGCGTGGGACGACACCTCGCCGCCGCTGCCCGGAGTGGTCGGCACGGCCACGAGAGGCAGGGCCGGGCCCTTCGCGCGTTCGAGGCCGTACAGGGACTCCAGGGGCTCCTCGGAGCCGAACAGGGCCACCGCGGCCTTGGCCACGTCGATGACGCTGCCACCGCCCACGGCGATCACGCCGTCGTGGCCTGGCAACGCGTCCCGGCACGCCGTCACCTGGGCGGAACAGGCCGGCCCGGTGACGTAGACGGAACGGGGAACGTCCAGCGCGTCGAGCACCCGGTCCACCACGCGAGCGGCGAGCACGCCGTGGTCGGTGACCACGAGTGCTCGCCGCACACCGCACTCCCGGACGACCTCCGGGAGCTGCGTGGTGGATCCGGCGCCGAACCGCACGCTGGGCGGCAGGCGCAGTCTCATCGCACCCGGCCTCCCGACACGGTGAGCCGGGACGCGGCCGCCGCCGGCCGTTCGAACCCGCTGACCGCCCAGTCCAGCGCGGTCAGGATGTCGAAGATCGGCACGGAGGAGCTCGCCCGCACGTCGTCCAGCACAGCGGGCAGCATCGTGCACTCGCACACGATCGCGCCCAGCGACGGCTCGCGCGCCAGCATGTCGTCGACGACCGACGACAGGTCGCGGCGCATCCGCTCGCGCAGCTCGGGCGTGAGCTCCTTGGTCTGAAGGAACTCGAGCCACGACCGGTGCTCGCCGACCCCGCCGAGCACGACCGGATGGTCGTCCGAGCTCCAGCCGCTGGCGCGGAAGTTGCGCTCCCCCACCGCGTCGGTGAAGAACGTGAGCACCCCGACCGGCCGGTTCCCGACCAGCTTCGCCACCGCCGGGACGAGCGCGAGGCTCGACGTCACCACCGGAACGGTGACCGCGGCGCTGAGCTCGTCCTGCAGCAACGCGATGAGCCCGCAGTTCGCGGTGATCACGGTGGCGCCCCGGTCTTCCAGCTCGTGCGCGGCCGCGACGTACAGCGGCAGCATCTCCTCGGCCTCGGCCTGGGTGCGCGGGGTGCGCGACCCGGCCACGACGTGCCGGATGACCGGATAGCCGAAGGTCTCCGCCGACGCCATGCAGCCCGGCACGTCGGCCATCTTCCCCTCCAGCATGAGGATTCCTAGGACACCCATGCCCGCACCCGCCTCTCGATGCCGTCGGCGTCCAGCCCGAACCGGTGCAGCTGTTCGGCGTAGTCGCCGATCTCCTTGACGTACGCGTCCGGCAGCCCGATCCGGCGCAACGGCACCGGCGCGTACTCCGCGAGCACCTCGGCGACCGCGCTACCCAGCCCGCCGATCGTCGAGTGCTCCTCGACGGTGACGACCCGGCCGGTCCGCGACGCGCTGCGCACCAGCAGCTCGCGGTCGATCGGCTTGATCGTCGGCATGTCCACGACTTCGACGTCGCCGAGCCGTTCCGCGGCCTTGAGCACCTCGGGCACGATCGTCACACCGCAGGTCACGACGGTGAGCCGACCGCCCCGGCGCAGCACGCGTCCACGTCCGATCTCGAACGGCTCGTGCGCGTCGTAGACCTGAGGGCCCGGCTCGACGCCGAGCCGCAGGTACACCGGGGCGTTGTGGGCGAACGCCGCACGAGTCGCGTCGTAGGCCTGCACGGCGTCCGCGGGAGCGATCACCGTGAGGTTCGGCAACGCGCGCGCCACCGCGACGTCCTCGATGGCGTGGTGCGTCGGGCCGGAGAACCCGGCCGCGATGCCGGTGAACATGCCCGCGATCACCACCGGCGCGCGGTGGTAGCAGATGTCGAGCCGCACCTGTTCGGCCGCGCGCATCAACGCGAACGTGCCGAAGGTGTTGAGGAACGGGCGTTTCCCGCCCATCGCCAGACCGGCCGCGGCACCCACCGCGCTCGCCTCGGCGATGCCGAAGTCGAGGAACCGGTCGGGCAGGGACTCCTTGAACTTCAGCCCCCAGCAGTCACCCAGGTCGGCTTCGACCGAGACGACGCGCGGATCCTCCAGGGCGAGATCGAGCTGCGCCATGCGGCAGGCTTCGAACGCCGTCGTCGCCGCCGGGTCGAACCGCAGTCCCTCGCGGAGATCGGCGAGCGCGGTCATGACGCACCCCCGAGCTCCTGCAACGCCTGCTCCTTGAGATCGGCCGAGAGGTGGCCGTAGTGCCAGGTGTTCGTGTTCTCGGAGAACGACAGCCCCTTGCCCTTCACCGTCTTCGCGATGACCGCGGTCGGCCGGCCCCAGGTCAGCGGCACCTCGTGCAGCACGTTCGACAGCTCGCCGACGTCGTGCCCGTCGACCTCGGCCGTCGCCCAGCCGAAGGCGCGCCACTTGTCCGCGAACGGTTCCAGCGCCATGATCTCCTCGGTCGGGCCGTCCTCCTGGATGCCGTTGCGGTCCACGATCACCACGAGGTTGTCGAGCCGGTAGTGCGCGGCGGCCATCGCGGCCTCCCACACCGAGCCCTCCTGGCACTCGCCGTCGCCGACGATCACGAACACCCTGCCGGGCAGGCCGTCCGCCTGGGCGGCCATCGCGAGGCCGACGCCGACCGGGAGGCCGTGGCCGAGCGAGCCGGTCGCGAGCTCGACCCCCGGCACCCCGGTGTGCGGGTGACCCGCGAGCCTGCTGCCGGTCTTCTTGTAGGTGTCCAGCTCGGACACCGGGAAGAAGCCCGCCTCGGCGAGCGCGGCGTAGTAGGCGGCGCTGGAGTGGCCCTTGCTGAAGATGAGCCGGTCCCGGCCCTTCCGGTCCGGATCGGCCGGGTCGACGCGGAGCACGCCGTCGAAGTAGAGCGTCGTCAAGATCTCCACGACCGACATCGAGCCACCGACGTGCGCGCCGGGCGAGTCGGCCGCCAGGTGCACGACGTGCTTGCGCAGCGTCCGCGCCTTCTCAGCCAGATCGTTCACCATGTCGGGTTCCTCCCGTGTGCACCGGCCTCCCGCAGCAGGGACCGGTTGATCTTCGAAGTGGGTGTCATCGGCAGCCGGTCGACCACGTGGACGTGGCTCGGCACCTTGAACGGCGCGAGCCGGGTGCGGCACCACGTCCGCACGTCCGGGGCGGCCAGCCGCGCGCCGGGCAGCGGCACGACGAACGCGGCCACGTCCTCGTCGGCCAGTTCTCCCGGCACGCCGACCACGGCGGCCAGCAGCACGTCCGGGTGTTCGGCGAGCGCCTCCTCGATCTCGCCGGGGTCGACGTTCTCGCCGCGCCGGCGGATCACGTCGGTGCGGCGCGCGGTGAAGTGCACGTGCGCGTCGTCGTCCATCCAGCCCAGGTCGCCGGTCCGCAGCCAGGACGACGCGAACGCGGCGCGGGTCCGTGCGGGGTCGCGGTGGTAGCCCTTCATCAGGCCGGGTCCGCGCACCTGGATCTCCCCGATCTCACCGACCGGGGCGTCCACCCGCACCTGCGCGGGCGGCAGCGGCGTGCCCAGCGAACCCGGCCGCGGGTCGAACGGGTCGCCGCACAGCACGGTGTTCGTCTCGCTCATCCCGTAGCCCTCGACGACGGTCGTGCCGAACCGTTCGGTGAACTCCCGTGCCACCTCGGGCCGCGCACCGCCGCCGTAGACGAGGCGCAGCCGGTGTTCCGGTGGCTGCACGGGACTGCGCAGCACAAGCGTGAGCATCTCGCCCAGGTGCCGGAACACGGTCGCGTCGAACCGCGCGACCTGGTCCCAGAAACCCGACGCGCTGAACTTCGGCACGACACCGATCGACGCGCCCGCCCGCAACGCGCTCACCGCGAACGACTGCCCCGCCATGTGGAACAACGGCAGGCACGCCAGCAGGCGGTCGTGCTCGTCGAGGCCGAGCCTGAGCACGAACGCCGGTGCCGGCGCGGTGTACGACGTGTGGCTGAGCACGCAGCCTTTGGGCGCACCGGTCGTGCCGGACGTGTAGAGCAGGCACAGCGGGTCGTCGGGGTCGACGTGCGCAGCGGGCGCGGCCGGTGCCGTCACGTCCAGCTCTCCCGGAC
>Ga0070710_10000309_pt1 | contig 23225 bp, 30 predicted proteins | sample LARL52metaG_FD_65454 | JGI IMG/M metagenome (GOLD analysis project Ga0070710, IMG submission 65454) | Corn, switchgrass and miscanthus rhizosphere microbial communities from Kellogg Biological Station, Michigan, USA - LAR L5-2 metaG | ecosystem: Host-associated > Plants > Roots > Rhizosphere ...
AGTGGGACAACCGCAAGCACTGGGAGGACGGCCGTAAGCTCTCGAAGAGGGAGCTGGCCACGCGGACGTTTGTTTACAACAACCCGTTCCTCGAGAGCATGATGGCTGAGGCAGGTCTCCTGTAATGGCTAGGTACGTGCTGGTCAAGTTCGAGAGGGACGAGCCTGGCGAGGAGTTCTGCAAGGACATTCGGGAGGGCGAGACTTGGGACGTTCCCTCACCTGACGAGGTCATTTACTACACCGAGAGCCTGACCGAGATGTGGCGAGAGCTGGTGAAGCGTTTTGGCTAGGTACGTTCTGCTTGCCTTCGACGACAACGAGAAGGCCGACGAGTTCGTCGAGGCCTGTCAGGAGACGGGTATCGTCTCCTCGAACGCGGATACTTCCTTGAAGCACTTCGCTCCTGAGGTTCGTGCGGTCTACCAGATGCCGACGAAGTTCTGTGACTGCACTGTAGGTAAGGGAGGTCGTGGATTCACTCGCGGTAAGAAGTACGGCTGGTGGGTTCACAGTACCTGTGGTAAGCCGACTCGCGCATGGGCTCGTGGCGAACACTGGTTTACGGCACTCGGGCGGAACCTTCTGGAAAGGACTCCACAGGCACCTGAGTATCGGGGTGACGGCGATTTTAGTTTAGTGAGGCAGCAATGACACCTATGGACTGGATCATCGTCGGCACTGTCGTCTTCATTCTCGTGGGCCTAGGATTCATCTACTGGGCGGAGACACGGTGAGTAAGCACGATGACGCCATCGCTATCTGGTTCGAAGAGCGTGGCGGGCAGGCCTTTGCAGACACTGAAGAGGACCTCAAGTTTTGGGTAGACTTTCACACAAGTAGAGGACGTAAGGTCTGGGTTTTCAGGAAGGCGGAAGTATGGGATTGTTCGGAGAAGCCACCAAGCAGTACGGACCCCAAGCCAGATACGAGGATCCTTCCCTGAGGAAGCACAACGGTCCTGCTACTCCTGGCACCATGCACATCAGCTACCAGAATGGCTCCTTGCAAGAGGAAGAGAACCGATTCCACTGCAAGGACCACGACATCACCGTCGACCAGACTGGTGCACTGCAGTACATTCAGATCTTGCACGATGACATGTCGGTGCAGATCATTCGTTCCTCTTACCTGAACATCCGCTTCTTCCCTGACTAGGAGTCCTGTGGACCTCAAGCTCCCGCTCAATGACGTCTTCGGTCCAACGATCCAGGGCGAAGGTCCGTACATGGGCCGGGTCGTGAACTTCATCCGCCTGGGACTCTGCAATCTGCACTGCTTCCAGTGTGACACCAAGCAGACATGGGACAAGGATCACTACGACCTGAAGAAGGAAAACCCGGCTACCGAAGCCGACGAGATCCTGGAGCGTGTCGAAGCTCTGGAGGGGTTTCAGAACGTTGTAGTCATCTCCGGCGGTGAGCCATTGATGCACCAGGATAGAGCAGGCTTCCGTCATCTGCTCAGAGGACTGGTCAAGCGCAATTACAGCATCCACATCGAGACCAACGGTACACGTCTGGTTCGATCGGAGATCGTCGACCTGATCAAGCACTTCTCCGTCTCACCCAAGATCACATCCGCGCTTGTGTCCTCGGTGGACGAAGCATCGAAGCGGATCAAGATGCCTGTCCTGAAGCAGTTCGCTAGCTACGCCAAGCTGGACAAGGCGTGCTTCAAGATCGTCTGCGAGATGCCCGAGGACGTTCTCGAGGCGAACGCTCTTCGAAAGGAACTGGACCTGTTCGAAGATGACTTCTGGATCATGCCTGCTGGGCAGACGCCACAGGACACCGACAACAGCACTCGCCTGATCCTGCCCACCGTTCTCAAGTTGGGCATGAACTTCTCTCCGCGGTTACATATTTTGACAGGGGTTAAGTGACATAAAAGTCACCGTTGATTTCCCCTGATGAGACCCTATATAATAGATATGTAAGTCAGTGAACCAAGTGAAAGGTTCGAGCGCACATGCTCCTGACTGTTCAGGACTACATCGACGCAAAGCTGGTGCACTCGTTGCACACCAGCGAGTCGAAGTCCTTCCGCGGATGTCGACGCAGGTGGAACTGGATCTTCCGTGAGTTCTGGTACCCTCGTACGACGGCTAAGCCGCTCGAGTTCGGTACTGCCTACCACGTAGCCATGGAGAAGTTCTATTCTCCGGAGCTTTGGGATAAGCCCCGAGACGTAGTTACGGAACTGGCTATCCAAGCCTTCCGCAGTAAGTGCCAACACCAGCTTGACGAGTACTGCGACAAGAACAACATCACCCTGCGAGATGTCGACTCGGAGATCAAACAGGACTACGAAGAGCGTATGGCTCTGGGCGAGGGTATGATTCGATACCACGCCGAAGAGGTCTCACCCGAACTTGACAAGGATCTGATTCCTCGCAAGGTCGAAATCGCCTTCGAAGTTCCGGTCACCAACCCTGATACTGGTGAACAGCTCTGGTGCGTGTGCGACACTTGCTGGGCTCGCTACACTGCGTACATGCGTACGATACATTCGGATCTCGACAGCATCGTCGGCAAGTTGTTCAACTGCAGCTGTCGTAGCTGGGAAGAGCATCTCGGGTACTGGAAGGGCCTGCCTGTCACCTACGGTGGTCGCATCGACGCTATCTTCGAAGGCGTCGATGGTCGCTACTGGGTTGTGGACTGGAAGACCGCAGCACAACTCGCCGGTGATCGTGACGAGTTCCTGCTCATCGACGACCAGGTCACCCGCTACTGTTGGGCCCTGTGGAGTATTGGAATTCGCATCGCCGGCTTTATCTACCACGAACAGAAGAAGGGCTTCCCTGAGGCGCCGGAACCCCTGTCGCGGCGCCGACTCGGATGCCTGTACAGTGTGTCGAAGAGTCAGAACACCAACTACGACCTGTACAAGAAGACGGTCGAAGAGAACGACAACGGCGCCTACGTGATGGGTTGCTACGATGAGTTCTTGGAGTGGCTGGAGGAAAACGGAGGCGTCTTCCACCAGCGACACACTATCCACAGGAACGAGACAGAGCTGAAGCAGGCTGCCCGGAACGTCTACTTCGAAGCGCTTGACATGACTAACCCTGACCTGTTGATCTATCCTAACGCAGGTCGCTTCGGTTGCAACACGTGTGCCTTCCGTCAGCCATGCATCGGTGTGAACCAAGGCGAGGATTACCTTTATACGCTGTCAACGATGTTCGACAAGCGTCGATACCACTACTGGGAAGACAAGCAGCCGAGTACGGATTCCAAGGGTAACGAGTGATCTACCGCCTTTACTGCCTGGTGTGTGTTCTGACTTTAGTCATCGTCTTCACGTACGGAGTGTACCGTGTCTGAGCTTTTAACCCCTTCTTCGTTTGCGGGCCTTAAGGTTGTCAAGGCAGGCAGGCGTGAGTCCAACCTGAACATCCTGATCTATGGTGACAGCGGCGTCGGTAAGACGCGCTTGGCCGGATCTGCCGACGACGTTCCTGAGATGCGATCCGTTCTGGTTGTGGACTTCGAAGGTGGCACCGAGACCCTGAAGCACTCCTATCCCAACTGCGACACAGTGCGTGTGGAGAACTGGAAGGAGATGCAGGCCGTCTACGACGAGCTGTATGCGAGTAACCACAAGTATCGTACAGTCATTCTGGACTCGTTGACTGAAGTTCAGAAGTTCAACATGTACAACATCATGCAGAAGCTCATCGAGGAAAAGGGCGAGAGTCGCGACGTCGATGTGCCATCGATGCGTGAGTGGGGCATTAACCTGGAGCAGATGCGGAAGTTCGTTCGTGCCTTCCGTGACCTGAAGGTCAACACGATCTTCACCGCACTGATGAAGTCCGATAAGGACAACAAGACAGGCCTGACCGTCAAGGAGGTCTCCCTCTCAGGCAAGTTGGCCAAGGAGGTCGCAGCGTTCCTTGACATCGTAGTGTTCATGTACATGCGAGAGATGGAAGTCAACAACGAGACCAAGCAGACGCGTCTCCTCCTCTCGCAAGCTACGGACACTTGTACGGCTAAGGACCGTACCGGAAAGCTCCCCCAGGTTATGATCGAACCGACCATGGCGGAGATCATGAAGTACATCAACGACAACGAAACAGTCAACGCCTAAACTGAGGAAACAAAAATGGGATTGAGAGTCAATTTCTCTTCGGAGGAGGCCGCTTCCGAGGCGCGCTCCGTCGAGCTGCTTCCTCGCGGTGAGTACCACGTGAAGATCACCGACGTGGAAGACCGTGAGTGTGGCCCGGACAGCAAGAACCCGGGCAAGCCTTACTGGGGTATGCAGTTCACTGTTCAGGATGGTCAGTACGAGGACCGTAAGATCTGGACGAACTGCATGCTCTTCTCGCCCGCACTCTACACCCTGTCGCAGCTGATGAAGGCCCTGGGTTACAACATTCATGAGGGTGACTTCGAGGTTCCTGATGGTGAGGACCTGATCGGTCGGGACGTGGTCGTGACTGTTCGGGTCAAGCCTGCGAGCAAGGGCAAGGACGGCCAGGAGTACGACAAGCGCAACGAGGTCATGGGTATCAAGGCCTGGGTCGAGGGCATGACTCTCGGCGACACGACCAGCAAGCCGAAGAAGGCCGGCTCTCTCCTGCCGTGATCCATCCGGGGGTGGGTCAGTACCTCGACTCCTGGTGCTAGCCCAGATGGTAACGTAGGTGTTCGGCATGGCGAGGATATGCGTACACCTAGACCCACCCCCTTCCTAGTCCGAGAGGGATGGTAAGTGCAAATTCACACCTCTTTCTTCTCCCATCTCTTCGGGCAGGCGGAAGGGTATTTGTGCATTGCGTACCTCCAGGCAGGGATGAAAAACTTCCAGGAAGAGTTCTACGCCTGGCCTGCTGAGATGTCTAAGGTCGGACAACGTGTCGACCTCATGTCCGCAACACACAACGTTTACTTCTGTCCGCAACTCCTATCTCGCCCCAAGAGAAACAAGGACAGCGTTGCTACTTGCACCAACGCTTGGTCCGATCTCGATGAGTGTCATCCGAGCAACTGCCTCGTAAAGCCTACGTTTGCAGTTGAGACCTCACCCAATCGTTACCAGGCGTATTGGGCCTTTGAGGACCCGGTCGATCCTTTCGATGCGGAAAGCCTTAGCAAGCGCATTGCATACTACCATGCATTCCAGGGAGCCGACAAGTCAGGCTGGGATCTGACCCAGCTGATGCGTGTACCTGGTACCTACAACAGGAAGCCGGAGTACGACAATGTTGCTGTTAGACTTATCGATCACCGCGCCAACAAGTACCGAGTGGTTGACTTCACACGATACCCAACACTGGCTGAGACCTCAGGTGTAGAAGAGCAACTCCCAGAAGCTCTGCCTAACTTCACAGGTGAAGAGCTCATCGAGAAGTACGACAATGACCTACCTCCACAGGCTTTCGTACACTTCTCCATGGAGCCCGACAAGGGTGTCGATTGGAGTAAGACCCTGTGGAATCTGGAAATGATGTGCTTCGAGGCAGGCCTCAGTAAGGAAGAGGTCTTCATCGTTGCACGTGACTCCGCATGTAACAAGTTCAGGCGTGACGGCCGGCCGGAGCTTCAACTCTGGAAGGACGTATGTAAGGCTTGGCAGAGGTTCCAGGAGAACCAGCGCCTACTAGCACCGCCTGAGATTCACCTTGGTCCACTCCTGATTGATCGTGAACGCGAAGAGCTCGAAGGGTATACCACTTTCGTAGACGACTATATCAAGTGGGCCAGTTCACTCGGTGACGCTGCGAAGCAGTACCACCAGGCAGGAGCGTTTGTTATCCTGTCAGCACTGCTAGGCGGATCAGTGAGGCTGCCCACCTCATTTGGTACGTTCAAGCCTAACCTGTGGTTTATGATCCTGGCAGACACCACGCTGACCCGCAAGTCAACAGCGATGGACATTGCAATGGATCTGCTTGAGGAGGTGGACAGCAGTGCCATTCTTGCGACCGATGGTTCGATCGAGGGACTGATGTCTTCCCTCTCCACCAGGCCTAGTCAACCGTCGATCTTTCTTCGTGACGAGTTCAGCGGACTACTGGACGCGTTGAACAAGAAGGACTACTATGCGGGCATGGCAGAGACTCTTACCAAGCTGTACGATGGTAAGATGCAAAAGAGGATCCTGAAGAAGGAAACAATCGAGGTTAAGGATCCTGTACTAATTCTGTTTGCAGGTGGTATCCGTAATAAGATCTGCAGCCTTCTGACAACTGAACATGTCAGCTCAGGGTTCATCCCCCGCTTTGTGTTTATCACCGCCGAATCAGATGTGACACGTGTCCAGCCGCTGGGGCCACCGACTAGCAAGGACACCACAGGGCGGGATCTGATCCTTAGTGCCATGAAGCGAATGCGTGAACACTACTACTCTGAGCCGACGCTAAAGCGAGATGGTAGCAGGATCGTCTACTCCGGCCCGCAAACATGGACTGCACAGCTGACGCCTGATGCATGGGCGCGCTACAATCAGCTGGAGCAGGACATGATGAAGGCAGGTCTCAAGGCCTTGCAGCCTGAGATCATGACACCTACGTACGACCGACTTTGTAAGTCAGGACTCAAGGCAGCTGTACTCGCAGCAGCAAGTCGGAAGTTGGTAGAGTCTGGTCAGACCATCGAAGTGGAACTCATCGATATGCTGTACGCAATTAAGTTTGTGGAACAGTGGCGTGACTACACTAATCAGGTGGTCAACGGAATCGGTACCACTACCAACGAACGTGAGCTGGAAAAGGTACTGGGTGCAATCGAAGCGAACCCAGGTATCTCACGTTCTAGGTTGATGCAGGCATACCATCTGCATTCGAACAACGCAGGCAACATCTTCCAGACGCTTATGCAGCGTGGCCTAATCCAAATGCACAAGGTAGGAAAAGGTGAACGTTACTTTCCTACCGAAAAGAAAAAGAAGAAGGTGCCATCAGCTTGACGAACGTCGCAGTAGTGAGCGGTGGGATGGACAGCGTTGCGATGCTGTATCATCTCTGTGACATCGACCCTGATGTGAAGGTGTTGTCCTACAACTACGGACAGAAGCACAAGAAGGAGCTCGACTACGTTCAGTTCCACGTCGACAGGCTCGGCGGGCTGGACTGGAAGGTCATCGACCTGACCAGTGTCACCCAGCTGCTGACGAAGTCGGCTCTGGTGGGTGACCGCGAAGTGCCTGAGGGTCACTACGAGTCCGAGAGCATGAAGCAGACGGTCGTTCCCAACCGCAACATGATTATGGCCAGCATCGCTGCTGCAGCCTGCATCAGTGAAGGCGGTTGGCTCCTGGGTCTGGGTGTCCACGCAGGCGACCATCACATCTACCCGGACTGTCGTGAGGCCTTCGTTCAGAGCTTGGAGGCCACCCTCAAGATCGCCAACGAGGGTTTCATCCACCAGCAGTTCCAACTCTTCACTCCCTGGCTCCACGTTCCGAAGCAAACCATCGTCCTCAACGGTCTGCGGTACGGAATCGACTTCTCCAAGACGTGGAGCTGCTACAAGGGTGGCGAGCTGCACTGTGGTAAGTGTGGTACGTGCGTCGAGCGTAAGGAAGCGTTCTTCCTCGCCCAGCAGCCTGACCCGACCGAATACGAAGGTACAGGAGTCGGTGGGCACTACGCACGTGAAGGTGGACTGTCGTGCACGTTCGAAGAAGCTCTGGACTACGCGAAAAGCTATACGAGGAAGAACCCGGGAGTGTATCCGCCATCGGGGATCTACGCGGATCTGAACCCTGCACGGTACCCGATCGTGAACCCCGAAGAAATCGCTTTCGAGCCTTCAAGGGAGACCTTCTGATGCCTGGTCCGTTAACCGTTACGCAGAAGCTCGCCGTCAGCAAGGCCATGCAGAACACTGGAAGCAACCTGAGCGACTTCCAGACCTGGCTCGGTCTTGTCCCTGAGACCTCTGGCCAGTATCCTGGCGAGCAGGTTGCAATCGACGGCCCGACTACGGGCAGCATCTACATCCGACGCCCCTATCAGATGACCCTGCTGCTGGAGCCCACCGACTGGCTGGTCATCTCGACTCTCTCCGTTCCTCTGATGTCCAAGTGGGTCGATCAGGACTACCAGGCATCCTGGGGCTGATCCTGTGACAGAGCGTGGACAAATAGTAAGAGCTCAAGAGCTATTTGTCCACGCCTTGTCCATAGCTAGACTTTCAATAGACAGCTTTTGTCCAAGTGCTTAATACAAAGCCATAGGTAGAAGTTGATCTTGATTAGACTTAAGGAGACTTGTAGATGCAGGGTCAGGCAACCATAGCTGTAGAACATAACTTCGAGACTGCACACAGGTTGCCTTTCCTGGGTGGCAAGTGTAAAAACATCCACGGACATTCATGGAAGGCCAAGTTTCATCTAGTGCGTGTAGGCCTCGAGGGTGGTGTCGACGAGAACGGCATCTCGATGGACTACGCCTCGGTCAAGAAGGTCATCAGGCAGTGGATCGACATGTACCTCGATCACGGCATGATGATCGGTCACGACGACAGTCTGATCGACGACATCTGGAACGATGGCTGCAAGATTTTCGTCTTTGGTACTGGAACTAACTCCGAAGGCGACGACAACTACGAGAACGTCCCTGGATACAAACAGCGCCCTTGGCCCACTGTGGAAGCTGTAGCCGAGATGCTGTGCTTCAAGATCCAGGAGCTCTTCAACGAGAAGCCTGACAACAACGTTTGGATCGTTGGAGTGGAGGTACAGGAGACCGCAGTTAACTTCGCTACCTATACACAAGCTGTTCCGTACAACCAGGATGCAGAGGTCAAGAATGGCTGACTACATCGACCCGGAGCCGATCAAGGCAACTCCGATCGGTCATCGGTTTCGTGACGCTGTGAACGCAGACAACTTGCTGCGCTCCAGTACGGAGGCGCAGAAGCATTGGCTGGAGGATCCGATCCAGCAGGCAGCTTCTTTCCTGCGCAGCCTGGGCGTGGACTTGACTAAGGAACACCACAGGGACACGCCTCGTCGTCTGGCCGAGGCGATGAGGGAGCTGACGCATCCCGAGCAGTTCAAGTTCACTACCTTCGCTGCCAAGTCGCAGAACATGATCACGATCGGTCCGATTCCCTTCTACACCCTCTGCGCACATCATGTTCTCCCGTTCCATGGCAACGCTTGGGTCGGCTACGTTCCTGACGAGAGGATTGCCGGCCTCTCCAAGTTCGCCCGCGCTGTGGAATTCGTTGCCAAGGGGTTCCACGTGCAGGAGGACCTGACCTCTGAAGTGCACAACTTCCTCGCAGCAGTTCTCGACCCTAAGGGTATGGCCGTCGTCATGAAGGCCGAGCATATGTGCATGGCAATGCGAGGTGCCAAGGTACCTGGCGTTATCACGACTACATCCGAGATGTCCGGTGTCTTTGCAGATCACAGTCGTACTGCAAAGGCTGAGTTCCTGGAGTGGATCCGAAATGGCTGAGCACGAGGAAGCAGCTGTCGAAGTCCTCTTCGAAGTCTTGCAGAGCGCAAGTCACCAGTGCTCGCGCCTGTGGTTTCCTGATACCGCTTCGGACCTTGGACACCATGCGCTGTCGCTGTGTGGTGAGGCAGGCGAAGTCGCAAACGTCGTCAAGAAGCTCCAGCGAGGTAGCTTAGAGGCAGACGAGGCACGTGACCTCTTGAAGGGCGAACTGGCTGACGTGCTCATCTACGTTCTCAACTGTGCAGCTATTGCCAAAATCAACCTTGGCAAGGCCTATCTCGACAAGCAGAAGTTCAACCAGGAGAGGTTCTGATGACTGACGAGTCGAAGGTCAAGATCAGCGAGACGGATCTTGCTCAGCTAGTCGAATCACTATCGGCTGAGTTCGAACAGCGTACGATCGACCGCCACAAGGTGGGTGCTGAGAAGTACGGCCCGTTTGCCTTCTTCAACAAGGACATGTTCGAAGAGGCGATGCAAGAGGTCCTCGACCTGGCCAACTACGCACGCTACGCCTACATCAAGCTCCGTCTCGTGCAGCTCCAGGTAGCCGAAGACTACCAGGAGTACCAGCAGTGGAAGCTTCAGAAGGAACTTAAGCAGATGCCGCAAGCAGACCCGATGGCCGAGGACCGAGCACAACACGGGTTTAGGCCCTACGGAGGCTGACATGAAGCTCGCTTTGATTCCACCGTACAGTCAGATAAGTTCCATTTACAGAACCAACTACCAGCTGGTTCTTCCGGAGCACCTGTCGAACAAGGCTTACCAGGAAGCCTACATCACCGCTCGACGCAATGGCGACTACCTGATCATGGACAACGGAGCAGCTGAGGGCCAGCTCCTGTCACCTGGTGAACTGCGTTCGATGGCCTTGGGCCTGATGGTCAACGAGATCGTTGTGCCTGACGTTCTCGGCGACATGTACGCAACGCTCAAGCTGGCCAAGGAGTTCTTCCAGTACGGAGTCGACCACCGCTTCAAGTACATGGGTGTCGTTCAGGGCCAGTCGCTCGATGAATGCTGTGCCTGTGTGGAAGCGTACTACAGCGACCACGGGAACATCACAGTCCTGGGCATCCCTCGACATCTGATCCATACGACCAATACCAAGGATATCCGAGCCCAACTGGCTTCGTATATTCGAGGCAACTACCCTAGTTATCAGGTACACCTGCTGGGCACGAACCCTTCGTACATCAAGGAACTGCGAGTTCACGCCACGGACTTCGCCATCGCTGGTGTTCGAGGAGTGGATACTTCTGCTCCGTTCAACTATGCCTGGGGCGCCAAGAGCATGCTCGAAGGTCAGCACTGTGGACGACCCGAATACTACTTCGAGATCAACCTGCCTACTACACAGGCACTCGACTACAACATCCAGCTCCTGAAGGCATGGACAAATGCCTGATCGTCGTCACCCTCTAGCGAGATGCGAGGACTGCGACCTGCGTGAAGAAGGTCGTTATGTCCCGTCCTCTATCCCGGAGGAATCTAATGGAATCGCTATCGTGGGAGAAGCTCCAGGACTTCAAGAAGCACGAGGCAGTATACCTTTCGTGGGACCCAGCGGCAAACTCCTCGACCGCGTCCTGGAGTATTACGACATTTCGAGACGGAATACTCTACTCACAAATACTACCTCCTGCCGTCCTGCTGACAACGCTACCCCTTCCAAGCGAGCGGTGGAATGCTGTCGCCCTCGATTGGCTGACGAACTTCTGGGATCAAAACAGATACTTGCCTTGGGTAACACTGCTGCCCAAGCTGTCCTTAACACGAGTCAGGGTATTACATCTCTTCGAGTCGGGCCGCCAAAGACGTGCCCCACGGTGGCGGGGGCAGAAGTTGTCGCTACGTTCCACCCTGCATTCTGCCTCCGCAACGGAGATGCCTTCCCTTCGTTGGTCAACGACGTGGGCAAGCTCGTGCGACAAATGCAACCATGGAGTCCCCCTCAGTACGTTGTAGCGGACGAGGAGGAGTTCAGTCATGCCTGCATCGAAGAAGTTGGGCGTAGAACTGATGAAGTTGTTGTCGACATCGAGTGTGGAATCGACAAAGATAACAGCTTCGATCACCCCAACCGATACCAGATGCTCTCCGTCGGTATCTGCTACGCCAAGGGTAAGGTCCTTGTCGTTGGTGAGAACGCTTACCGCTTTGAGAGCGTACGGGATGCACTCAGGAAGCTTTTTGCCAAGGTTCGGATTACTGCCCACAACGGTAAATTTGACCTTGCAGGATTGTACCCTACGCTCGGAGATGTGCGCCTGTATTTCGACACGATGCTGGCGCATTACTGTCTCGATGAAAGGCCAGGATACCACAGTCTGAAGGACCTGGGCGTTGAGATTCTTGGTACTCCCAAGTGGGAACACGAGGTAGCGAAGTACCTGGGGCCAGGGAAGAACTATGCCGTTATCCCCCGACCGATCTTGTACAAGTACAACGCTTACGACTGTGCCGTTACTTGGGACCTCAAGGAGTATCTCGAGGAAGAGCTCCTTAGGGAAAGGAACACTCGGCCTTCTTTCCTTCCTGACGTTCCAGGCGCGACGCTCCGCGACCTTCATGACTTCCTTGTCGCAGCAGCTAATGAACTCAAGTTTCTGGAACTTAACGGAATTCACATCGATAAGGAGTACTCACTTCAGCTTGAGGCGCAGTACCTTGAGTCCATTGATGATCGTCGAAACGAGCTTAACACTCTCATTGGCGACCGTAGTTATGACAAGCGAGGTGGAATCAATCCGAATTCGCCTAAGCAGCTCACAGAGTTTTTCGCCGATAACGGTATCAGGACTGGATCAACTGATAAGGACCATCTCGAAGCCATCCTGAAGCGGCTTAAGCCCGACAGCGACCTGCATAAGTTCGTTGAGCTCCTTCTCAAGAACCGCAAGGAAGTCAAGAAGTACGGGACGTATGTCAAGGGGATTCGTGAACGAACGTATCGTGGGCGCGTATATACGACGTACTCACTTCACGGTACCACTTCTGGTCGCCTGGCATCCAAGAACCCCAACCTACAGAACATCGACCGAGACAAGGTCATTCGGCGACAGTTCAATGTGTCGAAGCCTGAGAACGTCTTCGTGCATGGCGACTTCGCACAGGCAGAAGGTCGTGTCATCTGTACACTGGCACGCGACGAGTACCTTCGGAGCGTCTTCGCTGATCCTGACGCTGACCTCTTCACTGAGCTGGGTAAGAAGCTCTACAAGGGTATCACACTGAACAAGGATGAACGTGTTCGTGTTAAGGCGTACTTCTACGGACTAAGCTACGGACGTACTGCGTACACGATTGCGCAAGAGTACGGCTGGTCAGTCAGCGACACCGAAGAAGACCTCGAGAACTTCATGAACACTATTCCCGATGTTCGCAACTGGCAGGGAGAGGTGAAGGGGCTTGTTCTCAAGGGTCACGACTTGGTTACAACGTTTGGTCGGCATCGACGTTTCGCCCTCATCACCGAAGAGAACCGGACGGATGTGCTCAACGAAGCTCTGTCCTTCCTGCCTCAGTCGACAGCTTCCGACATCTGTCTTCGAGCTCTCATCCGAGTACGACCTCGACTTAGAGGTCTGGGGCACATCCGCCTTACCATCCACGACGCCTTGGCAGCCGAATGCCATGAGGACAATCGCGAAGAGGTTGCGGCTATCCTCCAGGAAGAGATGATTCGATCCGCTCAGGAGTGGACAGACTACGTTCCCTTCAAGGTAGACATCAGCTACGGTAAGCATTGGGGCGAACTTTAATTGTCTCTTGTAGACATCATGAGGTTCGCTATATAATAGAAGTAGAAGGGAGAAATGATGAGCGGCGATGACACAAGCACCATACGCATGCGAAAGGATCTGCTGACGTTCACCGAAGCCAGTCCTACGCAGAAACATGCAGCTGCACGGATCGTTGCCACTAATGCCACCGACATCGATGACTGCGCTAAGCTCCTGAGCATGCTCGGATTGACTCCACAGGACGGTGGTGCGAACATCGAGCGCGCACTGGAAAGGGGTCTCTGATGAGTGCTCCGACGAAGAAGCAACAGTACGCTATCGGAGCAGTGCGCGTCGCTCAGAATGGCTACCGATACACTAAGGTCAAAAACGATGGCCCGAATCAGTGGCGCCTAACGCATCACCTTCGAGCTGAGGAAGCCCTCGGACGAACAATCGATTCCTCTGTGGAACGTGTGCTCTTCATCGACGGAGATCGCACCAATCTCTCCTACGACAACCTCAAGGTGGTCCCCAAGGGTCAGGGCCCGCTTACTAAGCGCCGTGCTGAGATCGAAGATCGCATTCGCGAGCTGACAGCCCAGCTGGATGACATCAACGCGAAGCTGAGAGCTCAAGGTATTAGCTAGGGAATTCAAGAGTCTAAGCTAGGTCTACGTGAGTCTAATTGGTGTCTACAAGCTCTCAATCACGTTGTAACGGGCTTAAAGGATCTTGATTAGACTCACTTAGACTTGGTGAGATAAGGAAAGGAGACCACAGAGTGAAGTTGCTCTTCATGTGGCGGCAGCGAGGGAAAACGACTCGCATTGTAAGGTGGGTGCAGATGGGGGAGCAGACGCAACAGTTTCCCTTCTGGTCACGAGTGATGCTGGTTCAGAACGCACCTAGGCGTCGGCAACTCATCGAAGGTGAACACCAGCTACACCCTCGGCAGGTGTTCACACTCGCTGACTGGAGCAAGGCAGCTATCGCCGACAGGTCTGTGGAGGTCGCGATCGACGATGTTGACTTGATCCTTAGGAGCATTGCGCGCGGCCACACTATCGGCATGATTTCGATGACAAGGGCTCCTCACGACGACGTAGAGGTAACGACATGAGAGACGGTCATCTCTCCATCACAGCGCTCGACCCTGGTGGCACTACCGGCGTCGCGTTCTACGACTGTGACGTGATCTTCAACACGGACGAGCAGCCTGAACTACACAACGAGAAGTGGGACACCCTCCAGCTCACCGAGCCCGACCACCACAAAACGCTTCGTAACCTTCTCGAGCGTCGACACGTAGTCAACACCATCATCGTATGCGAATCGTTTCAATACCGCCGCCCTGTGGATGCCCCGGCGGTCGAACTCATCAGCTGCGAATACATCGGAGTAGTGAAGCTTGTCACACAGGAGCGTCCAGACATCCAGGTTGTCTGGCAAACCCCTGGTAAGGTTATTCCTCCGAAAAACAGAAACGTCGCGGGCGGATTCTGGACCGACGCTAAGCTCAAGCAAGTCGGAAGATGGAGTCCAGGACGTAAGCACGCCAACGACGCAATGCGTCACCTCCTCCAATACATGGCCTTCACTATGGGCCGCCGAGACCTTTTGGAGCCACTCCGATGATGTGTGCCGTCTGCTACCACAGCTACCCGAACAGCCAGATTCCGTTGATGACGGATGCCAAGATGGTAGTGAACGGACTGTCCGTCTGTCTCGTGCATGTGGGTGTCGCTCGAATCTCCACGAACCTCGAGGAGGCTATGGCGAACGTCAACAAGTACATAGCCGTAGCCGAGAAGCTCGAGGACAACGCTATCGAAGCACGCAGGGTCGGGTACTAACTCTTCTGGGGTACATGATCATTAGTACCATTCTTGGACTTGCTGCACTGCTCGGCGGTATCATCTGCGCCGGGTATGTACTGACCTACATCTAGACGAGAGCCCCTCACCTAGGACTACTCCGGCCCGCAGACGGAGAAGGTGAGGGGCTCTCTTACTCCCTAGACGCCCGACTAGGGAGCGTTCGGAGGGTTACCGAGAATCGGACCAGGTGTCGTCACGACCTGGACCTGTGTCGGAACGGGCGGGTTGTACACAGGCTGAACCGGTGCACCGAGCAGCCATCCCAGGCTCGGCCACTTGCCCTCGAGGAAACGCACGAGCAAGTAGTACGCGTAGCCGACACCGAAGGTCAGCAATGCTGTCAGCCAGCCCTGAACGCTCTCCGGAATGGAAAGACCTGTGTGCACGACGAGCATGCTGACGCCCAGGCCTACCAAGTACGGGATACCCGTACGAATAGCACTGAGAACCTTGTCACTGAGGTTCATTAGCTTCGTCCTCCTGACGTGGTGCAATCTTTGCCTGATTGATCTTCAGGTCGTTGCGATCCTTAATCATGACACGGACCATGATCCACGTACGCTGCGTTACTACCAGGAAGATCAACAAGGCGATAACATATGCAGATTCAATTCGGTACGGAAGGTCGGGAAAGAACAGCCGCATTGAAGTGTTGAGGTAAGTTACAGTCACAGCGAGCGAGAACCACATTAGATGCCGACCTAAGCGATTGTGTCGCCATCCAGTGAAGAATCCATACATTATGACAAACAGCAGCGACATAGCGAAGGTCGCCAAAATCACAATGGTGAAGAACAAAGCCATCACTTACCACCATTCAACATTGCCCTGTAGATGTCCAGAGCAAAGTGGTTAGCTTTCCGCTGCGCTGCTAGGTCACGCATTACAGGCACTGCCTCACTAGCCAACTTCCTCGCACGGTCCAGTGCCTCAGTAGATTCCTGTTCCGCTGCTTCTGCTTGCTCGAGTGCGGCCTGTGCCCTCTTCATCGACTCGGGCTCCTTCTTAACCTCGTGCCGTGTAAAGGGCCACATTAGTCTCGCCCTTCGGTTAGTTCATGTGGGATTGCCCCCTGTGCTGCATTGCGTACTGCCTGGAGAATCGCAAGGGATGCCTTGCCGATTTCGATACATTCCTTCAAGGCCTGTTCCTGCTCACGTCTCGTATCTGCCTCTCGTTCGCGTGCAGATTCCGACTTGACGTACGCCTTCTCCCAGGTCTCCGCAATCTTGAAGACGTCCTTGATACGGTCATCAAAGTCGTCGCGAAGCTGCTTAACTGTACTACGAGGGACGATGCGGCCTAGCAGGATTAGGAGAACAACGACCGTCAGGATAGCACTCGCGCCACCCTGTACGAGGATTCCAATTAGCTGACCGTCCACTCCGCCCCCAAGCTAATGCGTGTTAATTTGTGCCTCTAGCCGTTCGATACGCTTCCGTAGGTCCCTGATCGTGTCGAGCAAGTCACCCTGAGGTGTCACACGTGTACGAAAGTTCTGTACGTCGCCATGTGCCTGACGAGACATTGGCGCTTGATTCGGATGCTGTACAGGGGTGGTCATGATACACCTGCCAAGTTTGAAATGCCATCGATGGTTAGGCTAACCGTCTCAGGACCATTTTCACTGCCTGGAGTAAGGCTGTAACCTACAATGCGTGTTACACCTGTAACGGGACCGTTCGGAAACCTGTAAGGATCGTCAATGACTAGCTTGACATTGTCACCGAGACTCCAGGTGCCGAATACATCTTCCACAGACCCGTTAAGAACAATGGTAGGTGTAAGCACTGGTGGCTGCATGTTAGCCAACTGTGTCGCAGCGATGTTGTTTAGAGACCCTTGCGTATCAACGCTGCTGAGTGTAAGGCGGTTGTCGAGGCCCGGGTAGCCTTGTGCAAGGTTGGCCGTGTTGGTATAGATCTGACGAGGTGTTGATGCACCATTCGCCTTACCGACAGCCAGTACACGGTTCGCAGCCTGAACAGCATTCTCAGGCCACCAGTAGTCCGCAATGCCTGTGGGATATTGAAGGTCTACGCCCGACTGCTGTGCCTGTGCCACAGGAACGCCGATGCGGTAGTATGTCGAAGGTGGGTTCTCAACTAGATCCCACCGACCAACAATCAGCTTCGGAATTCTATTCCCGTTGACGTCCTTGGTCGGCTGAATGTAAAATTCTGCCCCAGAGGTGGCCATCTCATCGATGAAGTCACCCCAGGAGTTATAGTCGGTGCCGACGAACGTTTTGGTGATCGTACTGCCTATGCCTGTCAGTGCAGGCGTCACAACGCCTACGTTGTACGATGCATTACCCTGAATCGATCCCCAGGCAATAGATACAAAGTCCTGGCACGGCTCAGTAGCGTTGGCATCAGCACTGTTGTACACTTCATGTGGATACGACTCGAACGTTTGTGCACTCAACTCGTACGTACGACCTGTCGCCTGATAGGTACGACTCCACACGATCCCACACCACACAGGTACGTCATCGCGGTCGACCCACAGGGCTGTTCTGCCTGGGTTCGTAGCAGCGAGTAGGTCAGATACCTTCCGACCAGGAGTATCAGCACGAAACGTGCCTGTAAATGTACCTACCTTGCTGCCGATTTTACCTGACAGGAAGGCTGTAAAGTTAACACCGAACATCGCACCACCGAACTCATCCAGGAGGGTACGCGACATCAAGTCGTAGAAGTAGTACTTGTACGTTGCCATGCCACCCTCCTGGATGAGTAGGAACTACTGCCCAGTAACAGTAGTGGTCACTGCGTCGGCCTGAACGACCTTCCAGTTCTTGGGGAAGTCCAGAGCCAGCTGTGCGTTGTTGAAGGTAACCTGAGCAGACTGCGGGTTGTTGATCTGGTCCTCACGCGCTGCCTGCAAGGCACGCAGCTCAGCTTCGCGCGCGGTGGTCAGCTTGGGAATCGGAAGACCATTCCAGGTTGCACCTGCCGGAACCTTCTGCTGAGTATCCTCGACGCGGTAGTCCGAGGACACGTACAGTAGCCAGTCACTGTCATTTGCAAAGGGAGCCCACATGTCGGGTACCTCCATAATAGTGTTGGGCGTAATATGATCGACGCCAGGCCAGACGTCGATTACGACAGACTTATCGTAGGCACCAGTATCGGTGAACTGGTGTGCGATGGACGTAATGCCACGTAGTGTTTGCTGCACTTCACCTGCACCAGGGTATGCAGCAATCCAGTAGTGAGGCTGTGCAACACCTGCACTATTGAAGGCATCAATCACCTGCCCCCACTCACCGAGACTGGTGTAGACAGTGGGGTCGATGCCTGCATTACGTCGCATCTGGACCCAGCCAGGACACTGTGAAGGAACAGCATCACCAGGTTCACAGTCAAGCACGTGCCCGTCGTTAGTACCGGGAAACACGGCAATGCGAATCTTGGTCCTGGTCGTGAAGCGTGCCCAGTCACCAGTAGACCAAGCGTAGTGCCCATCGACGTAACCGAATACCACAGGGGCGTCTGTGGGAATATTCGAAGGCGTAACTGAATCGTAGCCGTAGCGGGTCATAGGCGTTCCTTACGAACTGGGGAAAGTGGCCACCTGCTTGCAGTGGATGAAGGACGCACGGATGCCGGCGTCGATGGCCAGGTTGCCTGTACCTGACTGTCTTTCAGCCATGACGTAGATGTTACGTGCGCCAGTCAGTGGACCGTACCAGCTTGTGTACGACGTTCCAGTAATGAAGAAGTTCGTACCCACAGGTCCCTCGATGGAGCAGATTTCAGCTCCACCAGTCCCATTGTCACGTGCAATGAAGTCAAACCTAGTACCAGGGTCAAGTGCGAATGCCAAGTTGAACACTACCTCAAGCATGTACGGCCAACCAGGATCCGTCAGCGAGGTAATGTCGAGCGTAACAGGGTTTGCACCGTTAGTAGGGTAACCACTGGGGAACCAGTTGCTGTCGATCTTGTGAACTGTAGCCGAGTTCAGTGCGTGCCAAGACGAACCAACAGTGTCGTAGCCCTGAAGAGTGCCCTTGTAGTAGCGCAGGTCACCATTCTGAATACCTGCGTCGCCACTCTCGAAGGACTGCGTTACCTTAACGCCACCATTAGCCGTCAAGAACCTACGACGGTCAACGATGTCAGTGCTCAGGATCTGTGTGGTATTCGCACGAACGTTGACGTAGCCCAAGACCATGGAGTTGGTCGGGAGAACGCTTTCATCAGCCGTCCCTGTTGCAGGGTTACCCGTCGCAACGAGAAGGCGAACGTCGTTGTTGACGCCTGTGTACGCTGCATCTCGAACGTTAACGTACACGATGTCGACGCGAAGGCGTGTAGGGTCGGAAGTCGCAATGGTCAGTGTGACGTCAGCATCATTGAATACGCCATAGTCAGCTTGGGTCAGTGAGTCAGTGCCTTCAACAATGCCCTTGCCTCGGTGGACAAGTACTGACATGTTAGGCGAGGCCTGCGCAGCAACCTGAAAGCTGTTGCCCTGCATCACGACGCCACTGGCACACTGCATCGAGGTCAGGGTGTTCGAGCCAGTCACACGAGGCTTGTACGGCAACGTTGTCGCCGCTAGGCGCGTCAGCTGCGCCGAGTGGTTTGTGAGGTTCTGGAAGAAGGCTCCAGGGGCAACGATTGCCATTATTGCCACCCATCGTAGTTGTAAACCGTTGCCGAGATAGTACCACTGTCTGCTTGCAGCTGTAGCACTGTCTGTCCTGGCTGGAACTTGAACCAGTTCTCAGCGGTCACTGAACCCCTTCGACTTACACCGTTTAGTGTCACTCTACGGTAGCTGAGGTCGAAGACTAGCGTGTCAAGCGTTCCTACACTAATACTGGTAGAAAGGATCTTACCGGTATTAGCATTCACGATTCCTACATTGGTACCACTGCCCGTTACGACAATGGTACCGCCAACTTCCTTGTTGCCCATATTGAGGACTGTCATGTTGGCAGGAAGGTAAGCACCGCCAAACCCAAAGTTGAAGGCCAGGTTGAACCCAAAGCCAGGGAATGCACCTGCAGAGTTTGCACCTGAGGTCTGTCGCTGGTTTGAACTGTATACAACAGGATCAGCTGCGATGAGCGTTACCTGGTATGCAGTGCAATTAGTACGGTAGGCAACGTCCCAGTCGTACTTGAACCCTAGGCTCTTACAGAAGATCTGCCTCTGTGGATTGCCTGGCTCCTTGATGAATAAAGGCGTATCAACCTTAGAGGGTGCGAAGTTGGCCTTCGCAGCATCTAGATACGGACCAATGGGGTTGTTCTGACCATATACGGTACCAGAGATCACTATGGTCCGAACGTCAAGGAACTCCGCTTCGGCAATACCACCATCACGACCATCTAGTGCCTTAGTCGATGAACGAAAGGGTGCAGAGTCAAACCCTGTAACCTTTTCTACGTCAAAGATAGGATCGACTAAGTTCGTAGGTGTGTTGTTAAGCAGTACCCCGCTAGTTCCGAACTGAAATGTGAAGTCGCTAAGAATGGGAGCTGTCATGTCATGACCTCTTCGACAATTCCCAGCCCAGGTCGGCTGCGTGCTTGGCGGGATTCAGCTCTTGTGTAGTGATGTAGAAGTTCTGCGTTACTGTCTGACCGTTCTTGCGATTGTTTAGGAGTGCACCCAACTGCTCTTGGGTGAACACGGCTTCGGGCTTGGACGTCTCGTTGAACCCGAGCTGGCCTGGCTTCAGCCATCCACCGTTCTTGTACCCACCAGGCTTATCCATAGCTGTCTGAATACTGCCGTAGGTATGCAATGCGTAGTTCAGACCTGCATAGATGTTCGCCAGAGGGTTCATGATGCCCAAGCCAAGGAACGGTCCAGCGTAGGCAGCGAACGTCGAGGGGATAACCTGCATCAAGCCTTGCGAAGGGTCACCGCGCTGAGCATTGATGTCGTACTTGTTGATGGCAGTTGAGTTGCCGCCGGACTCCTGATTCATCCTTCGAAGCACGTTCGGGAGCAAGCTGGCTGGCTGGTGCAACATTGCCAACACCTGAAGGACTAGTGGAGCGTACTGGTCTACGTTACCTCCACCGCTGCCCATTCCCAGAAGCGACTTGGCAAAGTCCTCTGCCTTACTTACTGCACCATCAAGGACCTTGCCAGGAATCGCTGCTAGAGCCTTACCGAAGTTTGAATTAGCAATCTGCTTGACTTGGTCAATCGGCCCCTGGAACATCTTCTTCACAGATCCCACAGGGTCGGAGAAGAAGTCAGCGATGCTGGATCCGATACCAGCGAGCCAGCTGCCCGCGCTGTCGAAGAAGCTGCCGATGTCGCCGACGATACCGCCGTCGGCAAACTTACCTGCTCGCATAGCCTCAAGAACTCCGAAGTACTTGCCTGTCTTGTCAGCAGGCATGACATACTCGCCGTTAGACAGCCATGCGGGAATCATGTCGTCGCGAGGTCCGCCAGGGCCTGCAATCGGACCACCATCTGCAAGGTGTAGCGGATTAAGCTTACCTAGACCGAACAGGTCAGCGATGCCATTCCACAGGGGCACGATGCCGTTGTTGTAAACTACGTCAATGATAAACTGGACGGGCTTCTTGGCAATATCCATCAGCCCATTCCAGATTTGGGTGATCTTGTCAATGGCCCACTGGAACGAGTCAGCAATGGCGTGTCCGAAGTTCAAGACAGTGTTGCCGACCCAAGTGACTATATCATTCCAGAGCTTCTTCAACCAGTTCCAGAAGTTCGTCCACAGGTCGACAATGGTCGTGATGATGGCGTTCCAGATGCCATTGAACCCTTGTGCGAAGTCCTGAAGGATATTGACGAGCCAGGAGACAGCGTCCTTGAACACGTTGACGATCAGGTTGATGAATGCCTGGAAGACACCTGAAACAATCTCCCACAGGCCGTTGAAGATCTCACCAATGCCCTGCCAGGCACGACCCCAGTCGCCAGAAAAGACACCGACAACGAAGTCGATGACGCCCTTGAGAATGTCGACAACACCTGTGACTACAGCCTTGATCACATCCCAGATGAACCCGAATACATCCTTGACAATATTCCACAGGAAAGTCAAGGAGTCGGCGAGTGCCTTCAGGTTAGCACTGACTATGTCCTTGATGTAGGGCCAGATAGCTACGAACCACTGAATGATAGGCTGAATAATCTTCTGAACGTCCGGCCAGATCTTCTGCGCCCAGTCGGAGATGTTCTTCCAGATTCCGACAATGAAGTCGCTTACAGGTGCCCAGGCATGCATAATTGTGGACGTGATATCATTCCACAACTTAACAAGCTTGTCACCGATCTGTGCCTTGATCCAGTCGTACACTACTGTGAGCTTGGCCAGGATAGCATCCCAGACAGCAACCGCAGCTGTCTTGACTGCATCCCAGTGCTGTACAAGCAGGACGACGATCGCAACAACTGCCGCGATGGCAAGGACGATTAGTCCGAAAACTCCGAGCAGCGCACCAAGTGAAACACCCAGTAGTGCCGCAACCCCGCCCAGAGTTACGAAGGCGCCAGCAATAACGACAAGGACACCGACGACGGTCAGGATGACTGCACCGATAGCGACCCAGCGAACAATGTTCTGCTTGAGTCCATCATCGAGACCATTCCACCACTGCAACACACCAGACACAACCGTGATTAGCTGATTCAGAACAGGAATCAATGCCTGTCCAGCAGTGATCTTCAGTGCATCCCATTGGTTCTGTAGCAGCTGTGACTGGTTGACCGTAGTACCAGCCATCTGTCCGTAGGCGTCTTCGAACGCACCTGCGGAGTTGTTCATGTCGTCAACGAAGCCAGCAAAGTCCTTTGCCGACTGCCCTGTTGACGTAACCAAGTCATAGAACCTACGCGCCTGGATTGTACCGCCCGCACCCATGAAGAGTTCCTTCAGGGCAGCAGAGCGTTCAGGTGCTGTGAGGTTTTCCAACTTCTTCTGCAACTGCTCCATAACAGTTGCCATGTCGTTGAAGCCACCAGACGAGTTCTTGACCTCGACACCCATGGCCTGCAGGCGACTAACGACTGCAGGGTTGGAGAATGCATCTAGTGCACGACCAGCTGAAGCCGAGGCAGCTGCAGCGCTCAGGCCGTTTCGAGTCAGGAACGCCATCATGCCTGCGAGCGTCTCATAGGACTGCCCAGCGCGAACGGCAGAGGGAACCGACTGACCCATTACAGATGCGAACTCTTGA
>Ga0070710_10000310_pt1 | contig 23211 bp, 18 predicted proteins | sample LARL52metaG_FD_65454 | JGI IMG/M metagenome (GOLD analysis project Ga0070710, IMG submission 65454) | Corn, switchgrass and miscanthus rhizosphere microbial communities from Kellogg Biological Station, Michigan, USA - LAR L5-2 metaG | ecosystem: Host-associated > Plants > Roots > Rhizosphere ...
AATGCTGCAGCAGTTGCAATGTCTCTTGAGCCCAATCCGGCCGGTTGAACTTCACATCCGCATCGATCCACGCCACATACTTCGCATCCGCCGGCAGCCGCTGAATCATCAAATTCAGCGCATTCTCCTTATGCCAAATCTCACTCGAAGTCCGCAGCTGTAAGTGCCGCGGATTTCCCGGCTGCGTCACTTCGAAATGCCGTTCCCCAAACGCCACTTCCGCCGTATATAGAATCGCTCCTGCCGCTTCGCACTCCTGCTCGAACATCCAGTAATTCCAGTAACGGGACCGCCAGCGCAGCGGATTCTCCAGCATCGTCACCACGTGCAATCGCTCCGGCAGCACATGGATCCCCGGTCGCGCCTGCGAAGGATGATCGATACAACGCGCGCATACGCAACTCACATGATGTTGCAGCTTCCACTCGTCGCTCACAGTTTCATCCCTCGCAATAATCTCGCCCGGCAGGTTACTTCAACAGTCCCGCGCTTGCCCAACGCAGGGTCTTGTCGTGCAGGTGAATCCGCAGTCCTGCTGTCGCATGGTCCAACTCAGCATTCCCCGTCTTCGCCGTCATGGTCGCGTCGTATGAACCTACAAATTCATTTGCTGTTAGTGGAGCTTGTTTCTTTACTTGCTTTTCAGCCAGCTTTCTCATCTCCGCTGAAGTGCTCGGTTTCGCCAGCGGCACAATAGCGGACACCGATTGCAATTCCGAAAGCAAGATTCCCACCACCGCAGTGATCTTTGCCTGGGTCACTGGATCCTTTATATGCAGCGCAGGCAGCAGCCCATTCAACGTGGATTGCGTCGCGCTCAACGCGGCTTGGATCTCATTGAGCAGCCCCGGCCGCGCCGCCGCATCCGCCTTCTGATACTGAGCAATCAACGCCCGCATCAACTGCAGGTCTGCTCCGGCCTCTGCCCCCGCGTTCTGCACGGTTTGCAGATCGGCTGCCGAAACGTTCCCCCGCAGGGTCGCCACCAGAGCCACAATGTTCGCCGTCGCCGGAATCAGTATCCCCACAATCTGTTCCGCCTCCGTAAGCCAGGTGCTGGAGCACCCAGTGGTAACCAACACTCCACAGAGAATCGCGACTACTAGGCTTCTCAAAACTCCCACTCTTGCCATCACGCATTCCTCCATCCCTGGACCGCAAAATGAAAGGGCACGGTATTTCACCGTGCCCTTGTGTCAACATCTGCTTTTTTTCAACCCGTCTCGCTGCCCTGTTTCGCCTCGCGGCTACCCTGTATTTGAACGCTTCCGCAGTCGATCAGTCCGACCAGGGTCCACTTCCACACCATGACTGGCACACGTAAACATTCTGCGTTTGCGCCGCATCGAGGCCGGTGACGTTGCTTCCCATGTCGCTTCCATCGGACGCTGGGGTCGTCCCGCCGGCCTTAAAGGAACTCCCTGCCATGAGCCCAAACCCGTGATAGTCCGTCAGCGTGAGTGGCATCGATCCCGCGCTCATTGCTCCCGAAAACCCCACACAACTGGAAGTTGGTGTCAATCCCGCGCAGTATGCCGTCGCCGGAAAATACATCACGGGCGACAACGCCGGGAACAATGGGTTGTGCCCATATGCGGTGTAAGCTGCGGCGCTGCGCCCCGGCCACACGTTGTGATCCGCCGTCAAGCTGGCAGTATCGTAGTTGAACTGCTCGGTTAAAGTTCCCTCGCCACGGTTGCTGTTCCACCCGGTGCCGCCAGTCGCGCTGACGAGAATATTATTTTGCAAGGCGAAGTTCATCGCGAAATTTGGCCCCTGCGTCGCTTCATTGTCGCTACTTGGAAGAATAGTATTGTTGCTGACCACGGTGTTGTGCGTGGCGTAAAAGTTTAGCGGCCCCCCCTGCGTAGTGATTACCGTGCAGTACCCGCTGTTGTCAGTGGCATTCGCGGTCGTTACCACTGGGAAGGTGACGCTCGGACTGCCCACCACATTGCTTACGTCACTGGCCTTCGGCCCCAATATGTTCGGCCAATAGAAACTGCCTGCGGTGTAATTCGTCAACGGCAGGTTGAACGCGGTGACATTCGGGCAGTTGTAAATGCCAATCGGGTCGCCAACGGAGAAGTCCATTACTTCCGATCCGGCAATAAGTCCACCCGGAGTAGTGAAGATAGTGAGCGTTAACGTCCCCGTCCCGGTAGCAATCGTTGCCGTTGGCGCAGAGGTGTATTGCAAACCGGTGTTTGTGATCGTCACTCCGCTCAAAGCTCCGCTCGTACAGCTATAGGTTCCTGCCGCTTGGATTCCTCCTACTGGGGGAGCACTGATCGTCAGGCTCCCGGCCACGCATCCAGTGCCAGCTGCTGTGATCGTAAACCCGCTTACCTGGCCCGGGCAGTCCCCAGCATTAGATCCGTTCGTGCCGCCGCTTGCGGAACAGGCGGGAACAAAGGTAGCGGCGGTTCCGCTCGCATTTTCCGTCACCGTCCCTTGGAATATCCATCCTGTATTGCCAGTTTCCAATCCCTGTGTAGGAGATACTCCGACACAGCCGGCATTGGCAGTGGTCAGGTTGTACAGAAGATTGTTGTTGAATAATACCCGGCGCAAGTTAAAAGCGATTCCGCCGCCGTTGCTTTGGCTTGGAGCGGAATTATTGAACTCTACCCCCTCGCACCCGTTGCGCACAATGTTGTTCGTAAAAGTCAGGTCGGAAATGATGTTCTGATAGTTCGTCCGAAACTGCCGCACGTTCCAGTCGATCAGTACGCCCGACTGTCCCCCAGAATTGTCCGAGTTCTCGATGATGTTTCCCGCTTCAAGAATGCGTGCGCCGTTCTTGGTTTCCAGAGCATTCTTGCGTCCGATGCTCTGTCCAGCCCAATGCGCATTTCCCCCCGCAACCGTCATCGCTCCCACCCACGCATAGGGGAAGGTGAGTCGGTTCCTCCGAATCTCCACGTCCTGAAACGGCATGTACCCAGAAATTACGAACGGAGTCAGCGACTGGAAGCCGCCACTGAATATCCCCGACGACTGCCCCTCCAGCCAGTCGTGATTGATCTTGATTGGCCCTTCGCCTTGTGCCGTTACAGCGTGGCCTTCCGCGCCCGGCCGAAGGCTTTGGCTCACCTGTGAATCCACGATCGAAATATAAGTTCCATCAATTTCAAACGCGCTCGATACCGCATTCGCGCCTGCCGTCAGGCTCGTCCAGTCGCCATGAACCCAATCCTTGCGAAAATGAATATGCGTTGCGATTTGCGCCCGGCTGGTTTCCGTCGTCGTCAAGGTCATACTCACGATCCGATTGTTGCCGGTGTTCCCGGCTGACATGCGCATTTCCGCGTCTTCAATCAGCCAGTGGTCGGGGGCAATCGTGGTCGCCGCACAAGTAGGTGGATTCGAGGTTGAAGAACTCCCCGCCGGACTGCAGAAGGTCAACGAACTGGGATTTGCTCCCGAACTCTCCAGTGTCCACATGTATTGCTCATCGTTATAAGCCGCCGTGTTGGTCGCGGTCCCATTGGCCAGAGTGAACGCCCCCGGCGAAATAGGCGTGATGTTCGCTCCCAACTGGTAATACATGGCATCCCCGGCACAATCGGGGTTGTCAATCCCTATGTCGGTCGAACTCGCAAGGTTGTCCTGAATGCCGTGGGAGCACACCGTCTGCCCGTTGGGAAGGCTCGCGTCCATGGTTGAACGCAAGATCAGAAATTTCGACGACTGCACCGCGCTCGACTGTGGAATCACCAGCCCTAAAGAATTCGCAGTTGTATACAAAGCAGGGGGAATGTCCAGCGCGATTCCCACCCCCGTTGCCGTGCGGCACGCCTCCATATCGTTGACGGCAGATTGCAGTCCGGCCATCGTCGCCGACCCCACCCAATACGGCGCATGAAACGTACACCCAGGGGCCGGCCCCGTCACCCAGGTGCTCGGCAACGATAGTTCATAACTGAACAGCGCGTCTCCCTCGTGATTATTTACCCAGACCTGGGGCAGCGCCGCCAATCCGGGGACCGTTACTGCGCCTCCGATTCTTGTTGTTCCCGCTCCAGTCGCCGCGCCATATTCAGAGTACCCCTGGAACACATGCGCCCCAATTTCCCATCCGCTCCCGTAGCTGTTCTGATTTACCCCATTGATGTCCAGCGCATATGCCGTCCCCAGATTCTGCCCCGCATCCACCACCGGCGAATTCTTCGACGGACGAAAATCCAGCGCCGTGCTCGTCGCCGGCTGCACATAATAGAAATTCCCGTCAATCCCAGCCTGCTGCGTCCCTCCCTGTAGCCAATTCACCAGTCCGGTATTGCTCTGGATCGTCGCCCCACTCGTCTTCAAATCCTGAATCAGATTCGTGATCTCGGTTGAACTCAGCTCATTCAGGTGCCAGAAGATTCCCCATGGCACTCCCCACACCTGCTGCTTCCACACCAGCGCCTGTATCTTCTGGTTCAACGTCGCCGCTGGCAATCCCTGCCATGACGGGTTCACTCCAAAACTGGTGATGTTCTGAACATCAAATCCATTCGCATATGTGTCCTTGACTCCCAGATCCTCTTTCAACGCCCCGCGTGCGCCCGCGTACGGTACTCCCGCCGTGATCCCCTGCATCGTTGTCGTCTCATATCCTCCCGGATACACATACACCGGCGTCGCCGGCAGCCCCGTCAGATTCGTCGTCATCCACAGCCTCGACAACGTGATCTCATCCGTCGTAAGCCGCGTCACGTCCAACTGCATGTGATAAACCGAAGTCCTCACGTCCTGGCCGCTTACATCCGCCAGGTCCTGCGCCAGTAGCGCCGCCTCCGTGAATGCCGAACACCCCGTCCCATAAGGCCCCTGGCAGGTCTGGATTTCCGTCGCCGTAAACTTTCCTGTGGCCGCCAGCGCCAGTCTCAATCCCTTGATCGTTCCCTGCGGCTGCCCCTGCGCCAGGTTGTAGCTCACGCTGTCGCTTGCACCCGTCACCGTGATCGTCAGCACCTTGCCGCTAATGCTCAACGCCGCCGCCGTCCCGCTTCCTAGGTACTGAATCTCCAGTGCATCCGTATTCGTATAGTATGTGTGCGACATCGAATGCGAAGTCACGTCCCGCCCCGCATTCACCCAGCCCTGAAATTCAGAAATCAGCGTCTGCGCCAGCGGATACCCCACCGTCACCGCCGCCCCCACTGGAACCGATGCCGCGTCTGCGATCGGCAACACCGTTGTCGCATAATAGCTGTCCGCTCCCGGCGTCATTCCCGCATCATCCACCGTCAGCGTCACTTCCGCCGGATACCTCTGCCACACCTGCACCGCCGGCGCCGTATCCACCGCTATATTCCCCGCTCCTGCAATAGGTCCAGTGCCGCTCGTCCATTCCACATCAGTCGATCCCGCCACCGCCAGGCTTGAGCCATAAAAATGGCAGTGCGAATACGTCGCTGCCGATGTGTTATCGACTAATCCCCCGTCTCGATTTCCATAGGCCTTGTCGTTGACCAGCCCGATCCCGAGGGCAGCTCCGTCAAAGCGAAATCCGTCGTAGTTCATGTGCGCTTCGGCGTTATAGATCTTGATGTCGCCCGGCCCCGGGGCGCTCTCATTCACATAAAAGCCCAGCGGCTGCGTCCCTTGCGGAATCATCGAATCCGCTTCCATGTTCGCGAATACCAGATGATCGCTATTCCCCTGCACATACACTCCGTACTGATCAAACCAGTTCACGAGAAAATGCTGGAACGTCAGCCATGACTGCCCGCTAACGTTGATCACCGGCACATTGCTCAAGGCCATCGGCACGATAGGTTGGTTGTAGTACGTCGCCGGATTGCCCACCGAGTAAACATAAACAAACCCGTTCGCCAGATAGAAATTCCGCTGCGCCGTCAGGTTCGACGTTGCCGCCGCTACCTTCTGTCCCCAAATCGATCCGAACAAACAGAAATTGATCGTCGAAAACGTCGCCGGAACGGCTGCTTTCCAGGCATTTCCCGTCACCAGCACCCACGCCGAAGACGGGACCGCATAGTACCCAGTCAAGTTCGGCGCGGCTCCCGTCCCATACGCATCAAACGCAATTGGATTTCCCGAACTCCCCGAAGAAGGCGGAATCAAACTCTCATTCCACACATCTCCACGCCGGAACAGAATCGAATCCCCTGCCGCAAACGTCTGCCCATTCACATGCCCCACCGTCTGCCATGGAGTCGACGTTGAAGTCCCGCTATTCGCATCGCTCCCGCCGCTCGAGCTGACGTAATAAGTCGTCCCCGAAGCTGCACAACCCCATGTCAGCAGCACAATGATTGGAATCAGTCTCATATCCTTCGTGTACCCTCGTGCCTTAGTGGTTAATTGTTTTTCCAAACAAAAAGCCACCAGCTCCCGCCGATGGCCACTGCACCATTTCCAATACGCGTCAGTTACTGCACTTGCCTCACCGTAGCCCTCACCGCATACGTCCCCGTCCCCGTCGTACAGCCCGTATACGCGGTCGCATAAGTGATGTTGGCGCTCCCTGCCGACCACAATGTAATATCCCCGCTTCCAAAATTCGATGTATTACCCAACGGCAAACTGTTTCCTCCCGAAACCCCGGTCCCGCTCAGCGGCGCTTGGAAGGTCTTAGCCCCGGTCTCATCCGTCCACCCAATCGTCAGCGAAGTTGTCGCGCTCCCCACCGTCGTGCACGTTAGTGTCGAGTCCACGTAGTAGTTCACGATGTACTGCCCCGCCCCGCAGGTTGCGCTCGCGCAAAGTGCTGTCGACGCAATCGCCGCCGTCTGCCCCGTCAGCGATACCGCCCCATAGATCGGAGCCAGACCCGTCCCCGCTGTCGTCTTCCCGTTATACGTAGTCGCGGTCCCGCTCATGACGAGGTTGCGTGCCAGGTAAAAATCCCGCACCCTCAAGCTCGACGTTCCGATGTCCCGCGTGTTGTCGTTGAACGGCTTCAACGCCGTAGTTGTATCCACCGCCCACTTGCACGAATTGTTCACTCCGAAGCAGATTCCTCGCTGTGATCCCGTCCCAGCCTGCTGCGTCTGCAACTCGTAATATCCATCCGCGCTCACATACGCCAGGCCCGCTCGTTCGTAGTTGGACGCATCCGTCCGCGTCCCGTACACGTTGAACGTCTGCACGTTTGTTCCGTTGTATTGCTCCACCGTGCTCGTACCCGTCACAAACAACGGCGCCGCCCCCAGTCCATTCGTATTCGTCCAATACGCAAACTGCGGCGTCGTCCCGCTTCCACCCAGCGTCCCCGTCCCCGGCGGACATCCCACCGTCGTTATCGTCAAGTTCCCGGTCCCGTCTGTGCACAGCGGCGCGCCCGTGCCACTCACCGTTCCAGCCGTCATTAGGTTCGCTGATGGCGTTCCAATCACCGCCGACAGCCCCGCTCCATTCAACGTCAGGCTAGGCGTAATTACTCCCGTCCCAAAATACCCGTTATGAATGCGCAATGTCCCCGACCCTACATCCTGCACATTATCCGACCACGGTTTGAACGTGTTCAGCGTGTCAATCACCCATCGCAGCGATCCATTCACGTTGAATCCCAGCCCTCGATGTTGTCCCGTCCCCAGGTAATCCGCCGTCAGCGTGAAATAGTTGTTGGTCCCGTCATACCCCGCTCGCAGCCGCTCAAAGTTGCTTGCATCCGTCCGTGTTCCATAGATGTTCAGCCCTTGTGCGCTCGTCCCGTTGTACTCCCCCAAATTATTGGCGTCTTCCTGAAACAGATTGGTGAAGAACGAACTCGTGGCTGTAGTCGCCACCTTCTGTGGACTCCCCGCATTCGCCGAAATATAAAAGTTTCCATCATTCGAAATTCCCAGCGCCGAAGTCCCCGCTTCCGCCGCCGCCATCGCCGTCCCCGGAATCGGAGAACTCACAATCCACGGCCCCGCCATCAGCAGTTGTCCATTCACCGTGACATTTCCGCTGAACGTCCCTGCCGCAGCCGAAATCCCATTGCTTCCCGCGTAGTTCAGCGTCGTGCCGCTGTCCGTCAGGCCGCTGTCCCCGCTCACCGCCGCGCCATTCGCCGAATACATTGCCACCTGCATGGCGGTCCCGCTATTTACTGTTCCCGATCCGCCCCCTCCCCCGCAACCCGTACAAGTTCCTGTCACCGTCAGGTTTCCATCGATGGTTACCGGTACCTTGAACGTCTTCGTCGACGCTGTTAGCCGCTCCAGAAAGTTCGTATTGTCACCGCTGTTCCCGATGTACGACGAAATTGCTACCGGAGCGCCAAATGCCAGTTGTGCCAAATTTCGCAACACTCCGCCAGGCCCTTGATCCAGTCCAATGTATGTATCCGCCGCGTCGTTCAATGGACGATTGAGTGTTGTCGCAAGTGTCTTGGCGGGATTTGAGTCCACCAGAGTTATGATGTGTGACTGGTTTACCGCATCGGCCGGCGACATGGCAAAGTTCAATCTTCCTTTGAGTCCTGCCGCCTGCCCTCCCGTATTCGGCCCGTTGTTCAGCAGAAGACTGCCCACTTCGGAAAATCCATTCCCGTGGCTGTCTCCTTCCAGGCACTGCACCCATGCTCCTCCATACGGAACTTGACCGCCTCCCGAACATTGCCGCGCATAGATCGTCGGACGCAAAAAGCCCGCCGTCGAAATCCAGGCCGAGGTGTTTGTGCTCCCCGTGTCTGTATCTAAAATTGCACTGGGAAGTGTTCCCGCCGCTGTCGATCCGTTTCCATTCAATACCAGTCCACCCGGCCAGAAAGTGAGAGCCGGGAAATATCCGGGAGTGGCGATCGTGTAACTCGATGTGCTGGCTGAAGCGCTGTCGGTGTACGAACAAACCAGCCCGCTGCACTGCGCCAGGTTTGTAGCCACGCTTCCGCATGCGGTTGTGCTTCCCCCGCTGCACTCCCCTTGCACCGGAAACACCGCACTATTCGCGGCCAGCGTGCCCGGCGTCATGCGGACCACGTCATACGTCACCGTTCCCTGCGGCGCAACGTGCGGCCACTGCACTCGGATGCTCCCACTCCCGTTATTCAGCGCATATCCTGCATACAGTGGATATGAAGTGCCCCCCGTCGTATCGTGCACCACCACGTAGTAGTTGTATTGCGTTGACCCGGTGTTCGCAAAGATTGGCATTACCCCGTTCGGTTGCTCTCCACCTCTCACCACCAGCGGCGATCCCCCCGCCCCGTAAATGATCCCCGCCGCGCTGAAATTATTTCCTAGGTACGGATTCGGGCACGGCCCCGCCCCTTCTTCGTTGTACACATTATCGACCTGTGTTCCGCCAAAACTCCCCAGAATCGTCGACGTGTAAATCCCCCACATTCCAAACCCCTGCATCACGCTGTCCGAAATGTGCGTGGTGTTGTTCGCGTAAACCGTCACACCGTTTCCCCCACACTGCGGACTGATGTTCAGCTTCTCCAACCACAGCACCGGCGTCCCCGCGGTATTCCCCGCCGAGTAAACATACGATCCGCAATGATTGGCCGTGCACAGCAGTCCCTGCGACCCATCGGCATCAAAATTTCGGATCGTCGCCGCCTGATCATTGTCCACCACGAAGAACTGATTGAATTTCCCCCCGCCTGAGGACGAAGACTTGATGTCTTCCATCGTCCCCGGGATTGCGTTGTCTTCAATCGCCGCATTCTGGATCGCAATCGTTCCCGGGCTCGCCACCGCTGCCAGGTTCGCTCCCGTCTGGCTGTACGTTATCGAAGTCCCCGCCACCGTCACCGGCCCGTGGCTCCCCCAATACTGTGTGTAATCTGTGAAGTTGATATTCACCAGATCGCCCGTCTGTATCGTGTTGCATCCTGAAGCCACCGTGATCGTCACCACATTCGACTGTCGCTGCGTGTTCGTGATCTGGCATCCGTCCGCATTGACCGTCGAGGTCATATTCATTCCTCGCAAAGTCACCCCGCCATAATGATTCGAGTTCACCAGGTCACCCAACACGATGCAGCGGTCTCGCGTCGAGCAGGAAAGCAGCGTCCCGTTCCCCTCAATCAAAGCACGGCTGCAGTGCGCAAAAACAGAGCCATAGATCGGCAGCGCATTGGACGTCGCACCCGTCGCTGGAAGAACAACCCTCGCATTCGGATTTCCTCCGCTCCCGTTCGGAACCCCGCACGCGTCATTGATCGCTTCCTGAATCCCGCTCGACGCGCTGGCCAACACGTAAGTCGCCGCATGCGTGTTCTTCGGCGTGAACACAATCGTCCCCGATGCCGCCCCTCCCGTGCATGTCCCACCCGTCACCATCGCCGGTTCTGGCGTTCCTTGCCCGCTGATGTAGACGAAGTACATCGAATTCCCAGTCGTATCGATTCCCACTGGACACGGTGTCAGCGTGACCGTCGCTTGTGTCCCTCCAACCAGACTCCCGCTTGGACTCACGCTCCACAAATAAGTCGGCGTCACATACCGGATCCCGCTCAAATTGTTGACGTTCATCTGCGTGCCCACCGGCTGCACAATATTCTGGTTTGCCGCCGGTCCAGTCACCACTCCGCCCGCCGCCCCACTCGGCGTCGCCGGCGCATACTGTCCTGAACTCGAGGAGTACGTCAGCACCTGCCCGTTCCCCGGAGCGCTCGATGCCACCGGCACACTCTGGATCGCCGTCGCATTCGCGCTCGAACCGCACGGCCCCCACGCCCCACTCCCTAGGAGGCAATTCAATCCCGAAGCCGTTCCAGTTCCCAGTTCGCTCGTCGGCACCAACCCGCTGATCAGATCCGCTTTCGCCGCAGCCGCCAAATCCACATATTGTTTGTCCGCAGCCTGCAGCGGGGCTGTCGGAGTTCCACTCAGCGTCAACGGTCCCGTCATCGCTCCCCCGGCCGTCGAGACAAAACTTCCCGCACCCACCGTGGCGATCGCCGAATCCACATATGCCTTATTCGTCACATCGCCCGTTGCCACCGGTGTAGGCACGTTCGGAGGCGCAGTAAATGTCTTGCTTCCGCTGATCGTCTCCGTTCCACTAAGATGCACCACCGCGTTGTCATTCGCCTTCGAGGCGATCGCCGTGTTCACATACTGCACCGACGCACCGGGCGAGGCCGTTCCGCTTCCCGGCGTCGTCCTCACCTGCGCCAGCGTGGCCGGCGAACTCGTCGGCACCAGCCAATACTCTGTTCTCACCTGCCCAGGCCCAAGTTGAAACACGACGGTGTAATAAGCGCCGGGAGGATTGGCACCCGCATTCGGTGCCAGCGCCACGTTCAACGCGCCGTTCGTTCCCAGGGTGACATTCAACGTCCCCTCCGCCACCGCCGTCCCATTTGCCTCCACAAACGCTGGCCATGTGATCACGAGGATCCCTTGCGTCACGCTGCCATCCGCCCGATACACCGTGTCAACCACATTGGTAAGCGTCGGTCCACCTTGGGGAGTCGCCGCAACTCGGATGGTCAATGCTGCCATCGCCAGCACCAAATAAAAAAGCCGCCCCGCCGGGCGGCATGCCTGCAACATACTTCCTCCTAAAATGCCTATGTGGCCAATGCTTGTGTGGCGCGGGCGCCCTCGCCCGCGAATGCCAGCGCCAATCAGCCCTGCAGGTTCTCCACTGCAGCAATCAGCGCCTGACCCGGTCTACTTCAGTCCCTTCAAGAATCTCTCCACGCTCCGCACATATACGTCTGCAAAGTCGGCTGCCGGTCTTCTGCCTTCGATCAACTCCATCGCACTCTCCATCGGCCATCCCATCACTCCCAACAGCGCCAGCGTCATCATCGGCGCGCGGTGCACCCCCGCCGCGCAGTGCACAAATAACTTTGTCCCATCCTCTTCCAGCGCCGGAATCGCAAACTCCACCCCCCGCGCAAACACCTCAGCCGGCTTGGGCTCGAAGTCATCGTCCACCGGGTTCCAGCACACCGCAATCCCGTGCCGACCCGCCAGCGCCGTGTCGTCAAACTCGATCTGCATGTCGATGATGTGCGTAATCCCCGCGCGCGATACCGCCGCCATATTCTCCGCGTTCCAGATTCCGCCTCCGACCGCGATCCGGTCGGTCACCCATGTAATGTCGATCCCCACCCTGCTTCGTCTGACCTTTCTATCCGGCGCGTTATTCGAGGCCTTCCGCAATTCACTCGCTGGAATTGCTTCTGGCAATTTCTTTTGCCGCGATTCCATTCGCGGCGAGACCGCCAGCCCCGGGGGTCCACCCATCTCTCCCGCACCATAACTGCGCTTCATTCTACGGTATCCTCCCCACCCCTCCTGTTCATACAAATGCTGTACTCAAGACTCCCACTTCTCGTGGGAGTCTTCTCTCTTACTCACGCCCTCCCCCGCTTCCGGATTGTCATCCTTCACCGCCGCCTCAGTCGCCAATCTCATCCGCTTCAACAGCGCGTATGCCAAAGAATCCGGCTCCTTCGTCTTGGTCTCTTCCGTCACCGGATACACCCCCACCATTTCAAACAAATATTTCGCCGATGCCAGTTGCCCGTCCTTCGCGATTTCAATCACCTTCGCCGCGATCTTTTCCGCCGAGTGCCCCACCATCCTGTGGATGTTCTCCCGCACCTTCACCATGTCCACCGGCTTATTCGTACTTGGCACACTGTCCTTGCCAGTGTTCTCCGCGTTACCATTGCTGCTGCCCTTTTCCTTCTTCTTGACCACATCCCCCCCAGCACTCCTCGATATTCAGCCCACGGTGTAAGCCGTGGGTGGGCACTGCACAATGAATCAACCCCGCAGGGGCGAAAACTAGTTATCAACACGGACGGCCACGCGACTTGTTATGATTGAAACTTCAATCCCAAAAAACACGAAAGGCGCGCTTTTTAGCGCGCCTCATATACTATTGCCTATTGCTTAACTCTATAAAACCATTATATCATACTGCATAGCGAAACTGTGACACGATTTGAAATTTATTCTCGCCGCGCTTTCAATCACTTGCCCAAACTCCGCCCCTCTCTCCCCCCTGACAACTTTTTCCACAGCCCTTTTTTTCCTCGCGCCCTCAAAGAACCGTTGGGACAGCCGCCCAAAGTCTGCCCTGAGCCGAAGCGAAGGTGCTGTCCGTCCGGGCGAAAGGCCCCGCCCCTGACCGGTGCTGACCTTCCTCATCCGTTTCCCTGGTTGGCGGAGAGCGCTGAAAAACGCAAAAAGCGCGCTCTTTCAGCGCGCCCAACAAACTATTGCTTTTTTCTTTACTCTATAAGTACATTATATCATATTGCATACCCCAACTGTGACACAATTTGAAATTTATTCTCCCCACCTTTTCAACCACTTGAGCGAAATCCGCCCCTCTCTCCCTCTTGACAACATTTTCCACACCCACATTCGCGCCCCTCATACCGTCTCCTCATTCGTCTCCGGCAGCCGGTCCAGCAAATCCGCCCTCAAAAACGCCTCGCTCAATTCGTCGATCAGTTCCGGCAATCTGCGTAACAGCGTTCTCCGCGTGCACTGCAGGATTCGCGCCGCCGCCTCGTGGTCATACTCCTGCAAACACACTCGCGCGATAATCTGCCGGTCAAAATCCTCCAGCCTCTCCAGGCATCGTTCTACATCATGCAGAAATATCACCCGCGCCTCAAACGTGGTCGCGCTATAAGCCGAGATCTTGGCGCGAAACAATTCCCGCCCCAGCACAGAGGGCACTCGTCCCGCTTCCAGCGACCACCTCATGTAACGCCGCAACAGCGCCGTTGTTTTTTTTCGGTAGAGCCATATGTCCGGATCTTCATCCCACCCATGCTCCGGCAACTCTGCTACTTCGTCTCCTTTTGCACTCGGGCGTGCGACAAAATTGTGTGCCCGTAATTTGCTCCACTCGCTTCCCCTTCCCGGAGGTTGGCTCACCGCTTGTTTGTCCTTTTTAGGCGTGACCGCATGCCCTATCGCCGGCATATTCCTCGCCGCATCTTTTCCGTCTGTCTCTGCCGCAATCCATTCCACAAATTCACTCATGCCACACCTCCGCCGCATCCAGATCGGCCTGTGCTTCTTCGTCATGGTCGCAGTGATCCACACCCCATCGCGGCCCTTTCGGCATCGTTGCCCTTCCTACCTCGTGCGAAGCTGGCGGCAATTCAGCCATTTGTCCTGCGCACCCCGCGCAGTACACTTGCCCTCCGCCTGCCGGGCGCAACCACAATCCCCCACAGCGTTCGCAGTACTTCAATTCGAACTGCAACTCCCCTCCAGGTCCGCTCTCGTCTTTTTTGGTTCTCATTCACTCCTCCTGCATATGTCCCGGCATCGCGAACCCGGGTTGGTTATGGTTCATCCTCTGTTCGAGCGTCAGTAAACGCCCTCTCAAACAAAAAGCCCTGCGCCGGATAGCCGCTTCACAAGCGGTAACCGAACGCAGGGCTCGTTTCTCTTACGATGACCTGCTTGAGCTATTTACTTGTCAGACTTACTCCCGCACTTCCACGTCGGGGCGCCCCATAACCCGGCTTGCCCGCCACTCTATGGTTCGATTGTCACGCCCGGTTCCAGTAAACCGCCTTCGCGATGACGAAAAAAACCTTCCTCGTACCCTGATTTCAGCACTCTGCCGTTTTGCACAACCACACTAATCCGCCCGCTGAAACTCAACGATTTCACCAGTTGCTGCAGAGAAGACGAAAGCACTTCCGCTGCTCTCACCTTCCTGCGAAATTCTACAAAGTTCTTCTCTTCGCTGCAGTTATCGACGCTACTCATCGGCAAATCCCCGGGGGAAAGAGAGTGGGTTATACAGTATCGCGATCGTATAGCTGTGAATTTTCAGAGTCAAGGTGATGATTATGCATTTGACACAGAGAACCGCGAAAGTGCATAGTCACAAAACCGCCGTGAAAGGGTTTGGGAGGCGGACGTAATCGCCTCCCTGCTTTTGAAAAGGAGAAAAACAATGTCAAGGGCTATACGAGTAGCTGTTCTTACGCTGGCTGTCATCGCGGCGGCTGTTGCGGGTGAACCTCAAACGACTGTCACCGTGACAGAGCTTCCACCGGAAGCGATTCCGACAGGGAGTTGCAAGCAGTCCACCTCTGGCTATCTTGGGATCGTCGGGAAGAATAAGCAAGAACGAACGAAACTGACTGATCGAGAAATTGGAGAATACGTGCGTAAGAGGCTGGCTGAGGGGTACAGCGTGACGCTATACCCTCAGGCCAGCGGGAAGATGTTCACGAGTCAAACGTGTCACCCAACTACGCCCTAGGGAAGTTGCTTGACCGTAATTGAAGGTGGCGTGAATTTTTTCGGATTCTCAATGTGGATGGGCGGAAGCATAAAATCCCGCCCGTTCGCGTAGTCTCCGTATCCTTCCGCCGCGAAACCCGTGAGGGAAAGGGTGTAATTGCCGGTCGCGATGTTGTCTGGCACCTTCAACTGTAAATCAAATGACTTTGGAGATGAGGGCGTGGTGCTGTTGCCCCCAAAACTGTTAACGAACCCTGCTTGGTCATTCGGAATCTGTCCTTCTAGGTTAAGTCCTCCGTTGACGCGGGTGATTTTTTCAGCATTCGGGCCATCGAATTTGATTTCAAATTTGATGATATCGCCGGGATGCCGTGCCAATACTTTTGCCTCTTGGGCTTGTATGCAGCTAAGGGTCAATAGGGTGGTGAGAATGCAGAGTACGAAATTCTTATTGCTCATCGTGGCGCTCCTTTCGAGATGTACTAGGGGCCGAAAAGAGGGAAGGCCAACGTTATATCACAGAAGGGAGCAGACTGCTGGACCGGGCAAGAGTCGAACTTGCACCTGCGAGAGAGAGGTATGCGGAAGCAAATATCTCCCCGCTATGCTGCATTACACCACCGGCCCCAAGTGTCGCGATTCTACGCGGCAAGGCGCAATTCATTCAAGTTCCCTCGCGGGACGCAGAAACCGCTTGTGCCACAGGATGTGTTTGGTGGTATAACGGGACTGCGAAGGTGGCGGAGGCTGGGTGAGTCGAACACCGTTCCTCGCGGGGAACTCCGGTTTATAAGACCGGTCCTGGTAAACCGACCAGTCAGCCTCCCGCCATCTCGAAATGCTAAGGGTAAACCGTGAATCAAGAGAATCGAAATAAAAGCGAAATGCCCTGATTTCGGTCAGTTTCCTGTGGAGAACCTGTGCAAGTAGCTTGAAAACTGTGCCCTATCTGTGGATTACGCGAAGGACTGAAACGTGAGTGCTACGAAAAGACCGAAAAAACGAATATCCTCCAAGCCACTTCCCAAGCGAGTTCGAGTAGAGAAGCAGGCTTTCGACAGCGTTTTGCAGAGATTAATTCACACTGCGCCCGTGATGCGGAATAAATAGCGCCCTCCCTTCTCACGACGACCTGTTGGCCTTCACTGAAACGGTAAACTCAATCCGACCGGGTGGGCGCTTCACTTTCACAGCGACGGCTCCCCTTTCGGTGACCATTCCATTTTTGTCGGTCAAATTAAATTGACGATTGAAGCGGAATGCCATCTGCTCTATCGGCTTCTTAGGGAGCGGCTCCCCTGTCAGGCGAACTGTTTCGATGTTTATACGGTGGCCATTGTGCTCGAAGTTGAACCCTTCCAGTTTCGTGCAGGCCAAGTAAAGAACTCGGGCATCGGGAACGGGCGGCGAAGCGCTAAGATAGCGATTCAGCCTTTGTTTGCTGGGTTTTCCGCTTTTCTTGGTTGTCAATCCTAACGACTTGACTACATCAACCTGTGTCATGCCAGGGTTACTGTTCAAATAGCTTCTCAGGGCTTTCCCGAAGGCGCGGGCAAAGCCTTCCCCCGAATCGCCATTGTCATCATTCGCCATGCCAGAGGCGGTCAAATATAGTTGACTACCTGCGAACGAGTCAAATATAGTTGACCCTGAAGATCGCGAATCCTTAGCGACTCGCGTAACTCTGAACAACGGGGAGGGCGTATGACGGCAGCCACAGCAATCGGCGACGAAGAAAAATTGGCCGAGTTGATTCTGTACGTTAGCCAAAAATGCGCCACTGACCCAAAATTCGGCGCGATAAAACTCAACAAGATTCTGTATCTTGCGGACTTTTTATCGTTTGGAAATTGGGGAGAGCCGATTACGGGTGTTGATTATCAGCATCTTCGTCTCGGTCCAGCGCCGCGAAGACTGGTCCCTGTTCGTGACGCACTCCAAAGTGCGGGTAAGTTAGCAGTGCAAACGTTGCCACTCAAAAGCGGCAAACGGCAGACCAGGACAGTTAACTTATCTGATCCTAATTTGAAATTATTTTCTGGGCGTGAGATCGCGTTGGTTGATAGTGTTATTGAAGACTTGTGGAATTTGGATGCAGAAGAAAGCAGCGAACTAAGTCATCGTTTCGTAGGCTGGAAGATGACAAAAGATGGAGACAGCATTCCCTACGGGAGTATTTTCATCTCCGACGAACCGCTTTCCCCATCTGAGATTCTGCGAGGACAAGAGTTGGCGAGAGAATTGAATCTCGCGTCGAAGACCAGCGGATAGTAGAATTTATGGAGATCGTCGATGACCAGTTGTATGCGGATCAAATTAATAAGTTCCGAATCAACTGGGAGCGATTAGATGAAGCGCTAATGTCGCTATATCCAGCGCTTCTGGGAAGTCCAGAATTGTTCCCGCTCGTACCTGGGACTGACAATTTTCGCCGCTTAAAACTTGTCGGGTTTCCCGGTGTTCCACCTCTCTCAATATTTTTCACATTAAGCCCTAACAAGATCGTCCTCAAGACAGCCGAACTCATTGATCTAGAGGAGTAAACCTAAAACGGCTCGGCAGTCTTCGGCTCGTGCCTCACGAAAGGCGTAAACGCATTCTGCTCGATCAGCTTGCTGTACGGCATCGGCTTGGCTCCCGCCAGCCGCACTACCGTGTTCTCGAATAGCTCCGCATCTTCCCGCCGATTGAACCTGTAGGAAAATTCGTTGAGGTACCGTTGCAGGTGCTTTATAGAAAGCTGATGGTACGTCCCTATGACAGCCCGCTTGAGCAGTGAGAACGAGTTCTCCACGGTGTTTGTGTGGACTTCACCTTTCACGTACTCGCCACGACTGTGGCGGATTTTCGAGTGCTTGGCATCGCGGAATTTCGTAATCCGAAAATTGTAAGCCCCGGCATCGTCCGTCATGATCTTTTCGACGCCCTTATCAACGTGCGTTGCGATGGCTTCGTAGAGCGTTCCGGCTTTGTTGTCCTTGACGTGTACCAGCCGGAGCGGGCCGCCGCGTTGCCGGATTCCGAGTACCACGTCTTTGTTTTTCAGCTTGCGCCGATGGCCCTTCTGTTTTCCTCCGATGTACGTCTCGTCGATCTCCACGGTGCCTGTCAGTTTTAGCCCCTCGGGATCGTCCATCGCTTCCCGGATGCGGTGCGCCAGATACCATGCGGTGCGGTAGTTCACCTTCAGGTGACGCTGCAATTGCAAAGCAGACATGCCCTTTTTCGCGTCCACGATGAGCGCAATCGCCATGTACCATTTGTCTAGGGACAGGTGGGAGCCGTTAAAGATTGTGCCTGTAGTGGCGGAGAACTGCGCCTTGCAGCTTGGCTCTAGGCACTGGTAAAGCTGGACGCGCTTGTTGTCCGTTTTCTTCGTTACCTTGCGCGTGATGCGGGAGATTTCCTTCGAGCCGCAAGTCAGGCAGCGGATACCGTTCGGCCAACGCTTAGCTTCTAGGTATGCGAGGCATTGCTCCTCGGTTGCGAAAGCCTTGGTAACTTCTATCAGTTTCATGCCATAATCATTGCATAAATGGCTTTCTGTGTCAAGTGCATAATCATCGTCAAGGTCGTTATACCCAACCCGCTGTGGAAATCGCCTGGCACTTAGCATAATGCTATATGCCACAGTGCTATACTCCCAGCTATGAAATTCCGTGTACTGCAAGATAACCTGCGCGATACTCTTTGGGAGCGCATCGATGAGGGCGATCTGACCGGCCTCCGTCTGGCTAAGCAGACCGGATTCAAACAGGCTCATATCTCCAACTTCCTGAATCGCAAGCGCGGCCTCAGCCTCGAGGGCATGGACCGGGTCTTGGCCGTCCAGCATCTCTCGGTCCTCGATCTGCTTGACCCCTCCGAGGTCAACAAACGCGCTTCGATTGTGCCTCCCAGCAACGACGAATTCCAGAACGTCCTCCTCACCGACGGGACCGTCGCTGCCACCCATCCACTCCTCACCAGTATGCACGTCAAGGAAATCCTCAAATTCAAGAAGAGTTTTCTTAAGAAGCTCAAGGCCGAAATCGAAGGCGATCGCGAACAGTGGGAGCGCTTCGTGCTCATCAAAGTCGACGCCCGCGAAGGCATGAGCATGTACCCCCGCCTTCTGCCCGGTGCCACGCTCCTCATCGACCGACACTACAACTCGCTCAAACCCTACCGCAAGGGCGAATTCAATATGTACGCCGTGCTCAAGAACGGCAGTTGCACGGTGAAGTATGTCGAAACGGCCGGCACTCACCTCATTCTGCGGCCCCACAACCAGGCCTATCCCATTGAAGTCCTGACCATGGAAGATGGCAAATCGGCTTCCGACTATCTGGTCGGACGCGTCTGCCACGTTGGCATCGAAACCTAAAAAAAGAATCAGTTCTCAGGGGGCGCCCTCAGCGCATCCTGAGAACTGATTACAAATCTCCTGCTTTTACTCTCCACCCAGGCTGTTAAACATCTTCCACAACTTGTCTCCGGTTGCGCGATAGATCAAATACCCGTTCCCCGCATCCGTGGTCTCGCGAAACAATAACTCTCCTCGCCCATCCCCATCGGCATCGACCACGTCAATCAACTCCAGCCGCGGCGTAACATCCAGGTGAAACCGGTCCGTCACTCCGGAATACAGCTTGCGCAAGCTCCCATAAATATCTGTCCGGCCTACCAGAGTGATGCTATAAGTTTCCGGCGCCGTCACCGTTCCCGGCCCCGGAGGAAAATGTGCTTCGGCACTCAGGATCATCACCGGCTGGTTGTTCTTCCAGATATCGAAGCCTCGAAATCGAACATTCTCAAACACCGCAGCCGCCGCCTTCGCTCCCGCCTTGCGCTTGGGCCCTTCCGCCTTTCGGCCGGGTTCAGTGGCCGCAATCGTGCCTTTCGCTTGTGCATTGATGTACGCCTTCAGTTCTTCTCCCGCCAGCGCCAGCATCTGCTTTCGCCGCTCTTCTTCCTCTCCTTCTTTCCAAAAAAATTGGTAGGACTGCGGATCGGGCCCACCAGAATCCGAAATCGCCGGTACGAATTGCACAACTTTTGTCCCGCTCGCCACCGTTGAGCTCGTCGCTGCGGCCGAGCTTGCAGTCTTCGCTACCACTTCATCTTCTTCAGGAGCCGCTTGGCTAGGCTTGCCCCTTCGCAATGTTGGACGATAGTAATTCTCCGGTTCCGCACTCTTCCTCTGCCCTTGAGGAGCTTGCCCCGAAGAACCCTGCCCCTCCGCTGAAGTACCCGGCGACTCTGCCTTTCCTTGATCCCCTGTTTTGTCGGAGGATGGTGCGGCCCCCTTCGTGGCGTCTCCGCTGGAAGACTTGTTATCGGTTGATCCTTTCTCCGATGACTCAGTAGCCTTCGGCTTATCCGGGGATGGCTTCTCCGCGGCCGGTCCGCTCGGAGAACTTGCCCCCGCCCCCGTCTTCCTCGTCAATCGAGGCGGTTCATCTCCGCTGTTATCCAACCCCACCGGCACGTCTTCCGCCTTGTGCGTAGTTTTAGGCGCCTCAGTCCCATGCGGCAAGTAAGTGCCAGTCCCCAGCCACGGATTCACGCTCGCCTCAGATTTGCTATGCAACGCTCCATTGGTCGTAAACAATCCCTGCGACTCGCCCGATTTTTCCGCTTCATACACCGTGCCGGTCTCCAGCGCCATCGGTACCGGATCCGCCTTATACACGCTCGCATCGTAGAACTTGCCGTCTACCAGAATTGCTACCGGGATTAACGTCGTTTTCGCCAGGCCAAACTGCAGTAGTCCCACCGCGCGTGGCCCCTTCACCTTCTTTGTCTTCTTGGTTTCGGCAGGCTTTTCCTCGGGACCCTCCTGCGGGCGCTTTAACTCCGGCTTTCCCTGCGCCGTACTTCGCGTCCCCGCCAGGGCAAGAAACGTCAGAACAACGATGACGCTCAGCCCTAATCTGCTGTATAAGAGCTTTCTGGACATAATTCGTTCCCGCCTCGGCCCTTGCAATGCTGAGATTGTGGACGCTATCTTCACACTATCCTCTCTGGAAACGAGACGCTCATGAATGTCAATGATAAGGCTCCCGACTTCACTCTGCAGGACGAGAACGGAAACGAAGTCTCGCTGAAGAATCTACGCGGTAAAGTGGTCGTGCTCTATTTCTATCCTCGCGCCGACACTCCCGGATGCACCATCGAGGCTTGCGAGTTTCGCGATACCTACAAACAGATGCAGAAATCCGGCGCTGTGTTACTTGGCATCTCCCCCGACACTCCCAAGGCCCAGAAGAAATTTCAAGATAAATTCAAACTCCCCTTCTCTTTACTCGCTGACGCCGACAAGAAAGTCGCCAACGCCTTCGGCGTGTTCCAGGAAAAGAACATGTACGGCAAAAAAGTCATGGGCGTCGTCCGCACCACTTTCATCATCGGCCCCGATGGCAAGATCCAGCACATCTTCCCCAAAGTGAAACCTGAAGGCCACGCCCTCGAAGTCCTCGCCTACCTGAAAGAATCAGCAAAAGCGTCCTAGACAATTAGGAGTGCGTCACTTGCAGGATTCTCTTGTGGGAAGATGCTGATGGAGCTGTGGGGACAGCCGCCCTCGGCTGTCCGTCGAGCGAAGCTCGATGGGTTTTTCTTTACTGGACCACTCACCGCAACCCTCCAGTCCGCATTTTGACTTTCTCTCCCAACTTCTGCATTCTGACTTCGAACCCGTGCCCGCATCTCACCCCATCCGCCCCCTCCCCCGCACCTTCTTCGCCCGCAGCCCCCGCCGCGTAGCTCGCGACCTTCTCGGCAAAATCCTGATACGCAATGGAAACCCGCGCCTCACCGCCCGCATCGTCGAAGTCGAAGCCTACCTCGGAGAAAACGACCCCGCAGCTCACGCCGCCGCTGGCAATACTTCTCGCACCTCCGTCCTGTTCGGCCCGCCCGGTTACGCCTACGTCTATTTCATCTACGGCAATCACTATTGCCTGAACGTTTCCTGTGAGCGGGAAGGAAAAGCTGGCTCAGTTCTTTTCCGCGCACTGGAGCCGCTCCACGGCATTGAACAAATGTCACTCGCTCGCGGAATCCCGCTACAATCACCCCGCGACATTTGCAAGCTCACCTCCGGCCCCGGACGCCTGGCAGAAGCCTTCTCCATCACCCGCTCCCGGGACAACGCCTCTGATCTAACTTCTCCCACTTCCAGCCTATGGATCGGAGAAGACGGCTTTCTCCCCAAGCAAATCCAAGTCACCCCTCGCATCGGCATCACCAAGGCCGCTGACCAGCGGTTGCGCTACACACTCGCCGGCAATCCCTTCGTTTCCCGTGGAAGATTTTTGCTGGAGACTTAAGACCCTGCCACTGGCTTCACAAGCGGGTGTAGACTGTCCCACGGCTCAGATGCCCGACCAACCCTGCTGGTCTAGGCGCCTGACCGAACTGCCAATCGTCTTCGTGCTTGAGATCGGCAGATTAGCAGATAGATGATCGGCGCGCCCGTCGTCTGTATTACAGCATCCCTTGGACGAAACCAATCATCTCAAGCGCTGAGGAATCTGCATGCGCGGGATCAACGGAGTTCGCGCTCTGCTCGTCGCCTTGACGATTCTCGTTACAACCCTGCCGCATCTCTCTCGCGCAGTGGATGCCGCCACACTTCACTCCGACAAGGCCACCCCTCCTGCCAATATCGTGATCGGCTTCGTCGGCGGTTTCGTCCGCCATGACAATCAGCACCACGGCCCCGTACTACTCGCGCAACGAATCCGCCCTGCCTTTCCCAAAGACACTTATGTGAGGGTTTTCGAAAACCGCCGCAGAAAACGCGCCTACGACCTCATCATGCGGCTTCTCGATACCAATCGCGACGGCGTGGTTTCCCTGGAAGAGAAGGCGCGGGCTCGAATCATCCTCTTCGGACAGAGCTGGGGAGCATCAGCGGCAGTAGTTCTGGCTCGTGAGCTGCGTCGCCAGGGTGTCCCGGTCTTACTGACCGTGCAGGTGGACAGTGTGGCCAAGGCTTGGCAAAACGACGCCGTGATCCCAGACAACGTCGCCGCAGCCGTGAACTTTTATCAGCCCCACGGCCTCATCCACGGCCGCGCTAAGA
>Ga0070710_10000311_pt1 | contig 23176 bp, 21 predicted proteins | sample LARL52metaG_FD_65454 | JGI IMG/M metagenome (GOLD analysis project Ga0070710, IMG submission 65454) | Corn, switchgrass and miscanthus rhizosphere microbial communities from Kellogg Biological Station, Michigan, USA - LAR L5-2 metaG | ecosystem: Host-associated > Plants > Roots > Rhizosphere ...
GGCACGATCGTGCTCGATCACGGTCCCGGCCAGGGCCGGCGCGCGCTCACCCTGGTACCCGACTTCCACCTGGTGATCGTCCGGCACGACCAGATCGCTCCCGACCTACCCGACGCGTTGGCCCGGCTGGATCCGGCCCGCCCGCAGACGCTGATCGCCGGCCCTTCGGCCACCAGCGACATCGAGCTGGTCCGGGTCGAGGGCGTGCACGGCCCCCGCATCCTCCATGTGCTCATCTCCGGCGATGACCGCCGGGATGGCGGCAGGTGACGAGCCGGCCGGGTCTGGGTGCGCTTGTCTCAGCCGGGCAGGGTGGTCCTGAGCGCGATGATGCGCGCGGCCGAGGCCTCGAAATCGGCCAGGTTGAGGGTGCCGTCGCGCTCGGCGGTGACCAGTGCGGCCATCGCGTCCGTCCCCTCGCTCAGTTGTTGTCCCGCGCTCAGGATGAGGTCGTCGCCCGCGACCGCGGCCTGAACGGCGCGGCTGCTGGTCGATCCGAATGCGCCCAGGGCACCCGCTCCGATCGCATCGGTCTCGGTCACCCCGGCGAATCCCAGGCGCCCCCGCAGTTCGCCCTCGATCACCTTGGTCGACAGGCCGGCCGGCCGCCTCGAGCCGATGTTGGGGTAGACCGCCCAGTCCAGCATGACCAGTTTTACCCCGGCCGCGATGGCCGACTGGTATGGCAGCTCGTCCAGGGTCCGGATCCTGTCCAGGTGATCCCACAGCGTCACCGGCCCCACGTCCGTATTCTGCGATGCGGTAGCGCTGGCGAGGCCGGGGAAGTGCTTGGCGGTGGCGGCGACCCCGGTGGCCTGCTGGGCGGTGATGAAATCGGCGCCCAGGGTCCCGGCCGTGCTCGGACTCATCGAGTATGACCGCTGGAACTGGTCGTAGAAGTCACCGGCCTGGCGGTAGAAATCGACCACCGGCGCGGCGTTGGTGTTCATGCCCACGCTGAGCAGGTTGTCGCCCGCCCCGGTACCGGCCGAACTCACTGCAGCGGCCGGATCGCTCGACTCACCGATCTGCTTCTCCGATAGCACCGGTGCCCCCGGCAGGCGCCGGACCAGCCCGCCTTCCTGGTCAGTCTCCAGGATGAGCGGCTCATGGACGGGGTTGCCCGGGCAGGCGTCGGCCTGGTTCAGCTGCCTGATGACGCCGGCGATCTGGGTCGGGCTCGATATGTTCTGGCCGAAGAAGATCACCCCGGCGACCTGTCCCTCGCAAATGCGGGTCAGCAGGCCCGAGGGCGGAGTCAGCCCCGAGTAAGAGTAAATGATGTGCTGGCCGGCGAGTTGCCAGTCGTCGAGCGGCGGCAGCGTGGCGGCGCCCGGCCGGGCGGCGTGCAGCGGCTGACCGGCCACCGTCCCAGCGGCAGCAGGCTTGACCAGGCCAGCCACGGTCCCGGCCCCGGCCGCCGGCGCGCCGCCGGTCACGGTGCACACCGCCAGCGCAAGCACCGTGGCCGCCGCCATCCGGAAGGTGAACAGCGCTGGCGCCCTGCGCCCACGCAGGCTGCTGAACATCGACCGCGCCTCCTCGGGCGTCCCCAGGCGGGCCACAGCTTGCCGCGAGGGATTTCCCAAATGAAGAACGCGCCAGGGCAGGCTTTTGATGCCCGAGCCAGGCCCCGATTCCCCCGCTGTCCGCCGGGTAACCGGTAACGAGTCGGCGATCCCGTACTACTTCGGCGCGGAGCCGTTCGGTATCACGAACTGGCGCAGTCGGGGCAGAGGCCGAACAGCTCGACCGTATGGTCCACGTCGGCGAAGCCGGCCTCGGCAGCGACCTGCTCGGCCCAGCGCTCGACGGCGCGGCCCTCGACTTCGACGCTGCGCCCGCAGATCCGGCAAGTCAGGTGATGATGGTGGGCGTTGCTGCGGCAGCGCCGGTAGAGCGTCTCGCCACCCGGGTCGCGGATCGTGTCCACCAGGCCGTCTTCGCTCAGCGTCTGAAGGTGGCGGTACACGGTGGTCAGGCCGATCGATTCACCGAGACGGCGCAGCTCGGCGTGGATCTGCTGGGCGCTGCAGAACCCGGACAGGCCGTCCAGAGCCGCGGACAGCGCCTCTGACTGGCGGGTCCCGCGGACTCGCGTCCCACCCGAGCGGGACCGGGCAGGCAGGGACGTGGTCACATTTCGCAGATTAGCAGGCAACGGCTGGTACTCCACTGTCTCGTTCTGAGGCCGTCCTGACCGCCCGCGTCCGGCGCCACGCGGCCCAGCCACGCCCGGCGGCGTAGCAGACCGCGCCGATGACGCCGACGAAGAACCCGACCGGCCAGTTCGACGCGTAGGAGGCGGCGATCGCGGTCCAGACCGCGGCGATGGCGATCACGACCGAGAGTGCCAGGGCGATGTACGGATCGCTGGTGAACGACCGTGCCGCCGCGGGCGGGCCGATCATCAGGCTGAAGATCAGCAGCGCGCCGACCACAGGCAGCGCCATGCTCGTGGCCAGGGCGATGACCACCAGAAAGCACATCTCGATCCGGTGGCTGCGTACCCCGCGTGCCTCACCGAGTTCGGGCATCACCGACGCGAGCATGAGCGGGCGGAACATGACCAGGATGGCCACGATGCACACGGCCCCCAGCGCAGCCACGGGCGCTACCTCGTTGACGCTGATGCCGAGCACCTCGCCGAACAGCAGCGAGTAGATCTCCGCCGAGTACTCCTGGCTGAAGCTGAGGAACAGCGCGCCGAGCCCGAGCATCAGCACGAGGGTCAGCGCCGTGGCCACGTCGTGCCTCGCGCGGCGGCCGAGCCAGCCGATGGCGAGCGCGCCCGCCACGGAGAACACGGTGAGCCCGACCAGCGTGCTGACGCCGATCAGGCTGGCCCCCGCGGCGCCGGCGAACGCGCCGGTGGGCAGCGCGTCGGCGACGAAGGCGGAGCCGCGGAGCACGACGAAGAATCCCACGACGCCGGCCACGACCGCCACGATCGTGGCCACCGTCCAGGTGCTCACCATGAAACTGGAAAACATGTCAGCCTCGCCCGCCCGCCGGGTCCCGCCGCCGGCCGGGGCTGATCAGCTGCGCGGCCAGATAGCACAAGAAGATCAGTGTGACCACGAAGAAGCTCACCGGCCAGCCGTGCCTGGCCGGGGGCCAGGAGAAGCTGTCGTACGCGAGGAGGATGCCCAGCCACGTCGTGACCAGGCCGATCACGACGGCCCAAGCCATCGCCCGGCCCGGCCTGCTGGTCAGCCGGAGTGCGGTGGCCGCGGGCCCGACCAGCAGGGCGGTGCTGAGAATCGCGCCGATGGTCAGCGCGGACAGCGATACCGCGACCGCGATCGCGATCAGGCACGCCGCCCCGGCCAGCCGCACCGGTATCCCGCGCGCGAAGGCCAGGTCGGTGCTGACGGAGCTGAGCAGCAGCGGGCGGTACAGCACGGCGGCGATACCGAGGGCGGCGAGGCTGAGTGCCACGACGACGGGGATGGTGGACGGATTGATGATGAACATCGATCCGAACAGAATGGTGATTGTCGCGCCGGTGGTGCTGGTATGGGTGGTGTCCCAGTACAGGAACAAGGCGGCCAGGCCCAGCGCGGCGCCGCGCACGATCCCGGTAGCCAGGTCTCGGCCGCTCGGGCGCCGGATCCCGATCATGTCCATGATCCCGGCTGTTAGCACGCTGGTGCCGGCGAATCCCCAGATCGGGCTGATCCCGAGGAGGAAGGAGCCAGATCCGCCGGTGACGCTGATGTCTGCGAAGGCGTGCCCGGCGTAGGACTGGCCACGCATCACGGTGAAGACGCCGAGAATCCCGGACACGACGGCGGCCACGCTGCCGACGGCCAGCGCCACGTGCACCGGCGAGCTGCCGAAGAAGCCGGGCGCGAACACGGAGCCGAGGAAGCCGCTCACGGCCTACCGGGTCCCGGCGACCGGAGTCGCGTCGTCGCTGGCCGGCGCGTGCGGCTGCTCGGCCCGGCCGGCCACGACCAGGATGCGGTCGTGCACCTGGATCACGTCGACATGGTGGCCGTACAGCTCGCTCAGGACCTCGGTCCGCACCACCTCGTCGGGCGTGCCGCTGGCGGCGCGGCCAGCGGCCAGGTAGACGACGCGGTCCATCACCGGCAGCAGCGGGTTCATCTCGTGGGCGGACAGCAGCACGGCGACCTGCTGCTCCTTCGCGATGCGGGAGAGCAGGGTGACCACCTCCTGCTCGCTGCGGATGTCCAGGTTCGCGAGCGGTTCGTCCAGTAGCAGCAGCTGGGGCCTGCTGATCAGGGCGTGCGCGATCAGCACGCGCTGCTGCTCCCCGCCAGACAGGTTGCCCACCCTGGCGTCGGCGAAATTCTCCGCGCCGACCGCGCGCAGCATCTCACCGACCCGTTCCCGGCGGCTTCGCGACGGGAGCGGGATGCCGTACCGCTGCCCGTCCAGGCCCAGCCCGACCAGGTCACGGGCGCGCAGCGGCATGTCCGGGTCGAGCAGTATCTTCTGCGGGACGTAGCCCACGGCCCCGCGCCTGGCGCGAGACCGGCCGCCGATCCGCACTTCGCCCGCCATGGGCGTGGTCAGCCCGAGGATGACCCGCAGCAGCGTCGTCTTGCCCGCGCCGTTCGAGCCGATCAGGCCGGCGAACTGGCCGCGGCGCAGGCTGAATCGCACGTCATTAAGGATCTGCCGGCCGGACAGCCGCACGCTGATCCCGTCGACCGCGAGCACCTCGTCGCTGATCGTGTCCGGCTGGGCCCGTGTTTCCGGCTGGCGCTGGGTCATCGTCATAGTTTCTCGGTCGAGGTCTGGTCGGCGATGGCCTTCTGCAGGGCCCGGGTCTCGGCGAGCATCCACGACTGGTAGGTGTAGCCCGGCGTCGGCATGGTCTCGTACACACCTACGACCGGGATGCCGTCTCGGTGCGCCGCCGTGAGGAACGACTGGGTGAGTGAGTCGGTCACCTGCTGGTTGTAGAGGAAGACCTTCACCTTGTGCCCAGTGAACAGGCTGTCCTGCAGCGAGATGTCCTGCGGCGCCGGATCCACGCCGTTCATGACGTTCGCCTGGAACCTGAACGGGGTGAGAATCCTGGCCCCGGCCGCCTGCAGCAGGTAATCGCCGACCGGCTCGGTGACCGCGACGGGGGTGCCCGGATAGGCGGCCTTGAACCGCGCGAGGGCCTGGTACCAGGGCTTCAGCGACCGGTCGAAGGCGCGCAGGTTGGCCTGGAAGTACGCGGCGTGCGCCGGCTGCAACGCGGACAGGTCCCTGGCCACCGCCTTGGCCACAGCCGGCATCGTCTTCGGGTCATACCAGAGATGCGGGTTGGGCGTGGAATCGGGCAGGCTGAGGAGCGACTGCACGTCGATCACCTTGCGGCTGGAGCTCGGCGCGGCGGACTCGATCTTGTTCATGTAGCTGTCGTAGCCGAGGCCGTTCTGCACGATCAGCTGGGCGGAGCTGACGACGTGGGCCACGCTGGGACTGGCCTCGAAGCTGTGCGGATCGGTGTTGGGGTTGCTCTCGATCGCGGTGGCGTGAACGTACTTCCCGCCGATCTGCCCGATCACGTTCGCGTACTCGTTCTCCGCCCCCACCGCGGTAATGGTGCCGCTGCTGACATCTGACGCCGTGGCCGATGAGCATGCCGCTCCGGCCAGCACCGCAATGACGCTCAACGCCGACGCGGCGGCACGGGCGGGCAGGGGCATGGCTTGACCTCCGGCGGAAGACTCAGAGCGTTGATGAAAACGATAACCATTATGGTTATCATCGTCAAACGAGGAGCCCAGGCCGGGGCCGTGGCGGCCGGTGAGCGGGCTACGGGTCACCGGGCGGGCGGTCTCGGTGTACCTGAGCGGAGTCCGAACGCAAGCTGTGAACATTCTCTGACCCGGTCCGCCCGGGTGTATTCGTGTCCGGGCAGGCTCTACCATGGTCTGCGGATGGCCGTCCCGGCGGGCTGTCGCTGCCCCTGCTTGCTGGCCCGGCCACGCGGCACGCAGCGGCGGGCTGGACGGCGTGAACAACTCCCAGCAGTAAGGAAGCCAGGCAGGCAGGCCATGGGCAAGGCAAGCAGGACCAAGAGAGACGGGTCGGCCCGCGAGAGGATAGCGGCCCAGCGCGCGGCAGCCAGGCGCACCGAGATCCGCAACCGCGTGTTCCTGGCGTCCGGCGCAGTGGTCGTCGTGATCGCCATCGTGGTGGCCTTCGTGCTGGTGAAGGCGAACTCCAACGGCAAGTCGAATTCGGGCAGCACGTCGAACGGCCCGACCGGCACCGCCCTGACCGCGGTGGTGAACAAGACGATCAGTGTTCCCGCGTCAGCCCTGGATTCGGTCGGGGCGGGCAGCGTCACCGCCGGGCCGACGGCCGTGACCGGCCCCCCACTGACCCAGGGCGGGAAGCCCCAGGTTCTCTACATCGGCGCCGAGTACTGCCCCTACTGCGCGGCCCAGCGGTGGGCGATGATCGTGGCGCTGAGCCGGTTCGGCACGTTCAGCGGGCTGACCACTGTGCACTCGGCCTCGCGCGACGTGTATCCAAACACCCCGACGTTCACCTTCCACGGTTCGCACTACACGAGCAAGTACGTCAGCTTCGCGCCGGTCGAGGAGACCACCAACGTCCCGAACGGCCCGAGCTCCTACACCCCGCTGGACAAGCCGACCGCGGCGCAGCAGGCGCTGGCGAGCAAGTACGACTCGCAGGGCAGCATCCCGTTCATCGACTTCGGCAACAAGTACGTCGAGGTCGGCAACTTGGCCGGCTACGGCCCGCAAGACCTGTCCGGCAAGAGCTGGAACCAGATCGCGGCCGCGCTTTCCGATCCGTCCAGCCCCATCGCCAAGGCCGTGGACGGGTCCGCCAACTACACGACCGCGGCCATCTGCAAGCTCACCAACAACCAGCCGGCTAGCGCGTGTACCCCAGCGGTCAAGGCCCTGGAGGCGAAGCTCTGATGGCCGACCCGAAGCAGGCGCGCGCAAGCGGCGGGTCGGGCCGCGGCCAGGGTGCTGCGGTCAAGCGCGCCAGCGGAGGGACCAGCAAGAACGGCGGAACGACCAAGAACGCCGGGACAACCAAGAACGGCAGCCCGGGTCGCGGTGCCTCGGGCCGTCCGGCCCGGCCCGGCGGTGCCGACGCCCGCCGTGCTTCCGCCACGCCCGCTCCGGCCCGGACAAACAAGCCCGCGCAGACCAGGAAGGCCAGGGACCGCGCGCGGGCCAGGGAACTGGCCGAGCAGAGAGCCAACGCGGCGCCGGTCCGGGTCGGTCCGCCGCTCTGGGTGCAGCTCACCTCGTTCGTGCTCGCGCTCGCCGGTCTCGGCGTGTCGGTCTACATGACCATCGAGCACTTCACCGGCAATGCCACGCTGGCCTGCTCGACCAACAGCGTGGTCAACTGCGAGGCGGTCACCACGAGCCCGGAATCGATGGTGTTCGGGGTGCTCCCGGTGGCCGTGCTCGGCCTGGCCTTCTACGTATTCATGGTCGCGGCCACCACGCCCTGGGCCTGGCGGTCGGAGCGGCGCGAGATCGCGCTGGCCCGGCTGGGCTCGGTCATCGTCGGCGTCGGGTTCATCCTGTACCTGATGTACGTTGAGCTTTTCCAGGTGGGCTTCATCTGCCTGTGGTGCACCAGCGTGCATGTCATCACGTTCCTGCTGTTCGTGGTGATCACGCTGGCCGCGGCGGTCTGGGGACTCGTGCCCAGGCGGCCCGGGCAGGCCGACAGCCTGCCCGCTGCGGCCGTCAGGTAAGCGCGGTAGTCCGCGGGACGCGTTATTCGGCGTCGTTCCGGCGCGATTGCGCCGCGTTGATGCGGGCCAGGTACGCGTTGTACGCGGCCAGGTGCTCGTCGTCGTCGATGGTGGCCGCTTCACGCTGTGGCCCGGCCGGGGCGGTGCCGGCGGTCTCGCGCTCCGCGCCCGATCCGGTCAGCCCAGCGAAGCTCGCCCGGCGCGCGGATTCCAGCCAGCCGTGGCCGCCGACCGAGATCTGGCCATCCCGGCTCCAGGCCAGGAACACCACCATCATCAGGGCGAACATGATCCCGTCGCCGCCCACCCACATCACAGCGCCCGCCGAGTGCAGGTCGCTGAGCGCGGTGGGCGCCCAGGCCGGGCGCGGGCCCATGCCGGCCATCGGTGTGGTCGAGTAGCCGAGCGCCAGCCCGGTGAACGTGTCCACCGGCATGGTCAGGAACAGCACGAGCAACCGCACCGGATAGGAGATCCGCCACCGGATCGGCTCCCGGCCCAGCAGCGGCAGGAAGAACAGGTAGCCGACCACCAAGTAGAGGGCGTGCTCGGCGGCGTGCAGGGCCGGGTTGGTCATGACCAGGCTCATCAGCCTGGTCAGGTGCGTTCCGATGATCGTCACCGTGTAGGCGATCACGCCGACCGGCGGCCAGGTCAGCCACGTGACCACGCGCGAGCGCACCGCGCGCTTGACCCACGTGTGCAGCGGGTTGCGGCTGGCGTGCAGCAGCAGCGTCACCGGCTGCCCGACCACCAGCATGGCTGGCGCCACCATGATCAGCAGCAGGTGCTGGATCATGTGATCCCAGACCAGCACGTCGTCGTAGGCGCCGATGCCGCTCTCGGTGGCCAGCACCACGACCGCCAGCCCGCCGAGGAACATCCCCGTTCGCCACCACGGCCACGGCCGGGCCGGATGCCGCTGCCGCACCCGCCAGGCGCCCTCCAGGTACAGGACGGCCAGCGCGACGGCCAGCACCGTCACTACCGGCGCGAACTCCCACCGGCCGAGTACCTGCTGCCAGCCGAACGGAGGGAGCGTCTGATCTCCCACGCGGTGAGACTACCCGCCCGGCCGGTCGCCGAGCGCCGCGGGCCGTCTCCCGTGTCCCGGGTACTGGTGCACTCGGGCGGGGCGCGGCGTAGCCTATGTGGTGCGCTCGCCCCTCGGGCGCGAGACGCTGCGGAAGGTCGGCTCTCCGCACCGCAGCCATTCACACCACCGGACCGGACAGCGCGAGGTCGCGATGCCTGTCCGGCCGCCGATCAGGGACCGCCATGCCTGGGATGACATCTGGTATCGGTACCGGTAACACGCTGATCGCTGAGGCCTTCAGATCGGCGCTGCGGCATCAGCTGCTCATCGTGGCCGCGATCTTCCTGGTGCTATGGCTGGCCCGGCTGATCGCGGCCGGGTCGTGGCCGATCCAGGGCAAGGCGGGAACTGGGACCAAGCGGCCGGCCGGCGCCGCCTCGGCCGCCGGCCAGGAGCGGACCGCCGCCGAGCCCGAGCCGCCCGGGCGGCGGCTGCTGCGGATCGGCTTCGGCATCCTCTGGATCTTCGACGGCATCCTGCAGGCGCAGCCGGCGATGCCGCTCGGGATGCCCGCGCAGGTCATCAAGCCGACCGCGGCGAGCTCGCCGACCTGGGTCCAGCACCTGGTGAACGCGGCCGGCACCGTGTGGACCTACCATCCGATCCAGGTCTCGGCCGCGGCGGTCTGGATCCAGGTCGGGATCGGGTTGTGGCTGGTGTTCGCCCGGCAGGGGCCGTGGGCCAGGCTCGGCGCGCTGGCCAGCGTCGGCTGGGGACTGCTGGTCTGGGTTTTCGGCGAGTCCTTCGGCGGCATCTTCGCCCCAGGCCTGACCTGGCTGTTCGGCGCGCCAGGTGCGGTGCTGTTCTACTGTGCCGCCGGAGCGCTGCTGGCCCTGCCGGAAGCCGCCTGGCGCACGCCCAGGCTGGGCAGGCTGATCCTGGCCGGGACGGGTGTGTTCTTCGTCGGCATGGCCGTGCTGCAGGCCTGGCCGGGACGAGGATTCTGGCAAGGAACCTGGCACGGGCAGTCGGGCACCCTCACCGGAATGATCCAGAACATGAGCCAGACGCCGCAGCCGCACTTCCTGGCTCGGATCGTCGCCGCGTTCGCGAGCTTCGTCGCCGCGCACGGCTTCGCGGTCAACCTGTTCACGGTCATCGCGCTGGCCGCGATCGGCGTGGCTTTCCTCAGCGGCCGGCCGCGGCTGGCCCGCCTCGGGGTGGGCGCCGCGCTCCTGCTCTGCCTGGCGGACTGGGTGCTGATCGAGGACCTCGGCTTTTTGGGCGGGGTCGGCACCGACCCGAACAGCATGATTCCGATGGCGCTGCTATTCGTGTCCGGCTATCTCGTCATGGCCGGCCCTCGCGCCGGCCATGAGGTCAGCCCGGTCCTCGCTCCTGAGGCGGCACCAGGGCAGCAGGCTCCCGCCGAGGCGCCCGCACCCGCCGGCCTGGCCCCGGCCCGCACGGCCGCAGCGGATACGTCGGCCGCCGTGGACATGCCGTCCGCGCTGGCCAGCTCAGAGACCCCGGGCCGCCCCGGCCCGTCCGCCCGGAACCCGAGCCGCCCGGCCGCCCTGCTGCAGACAGCCGCGCGCGCGCTCGCAACGGCCAGCGGAAGGTCGATCGCGGCGGCCGGCGCGCTCGGCGTCGTACTGGTCGGCGTGCTGCCCTCGGTGGCGGCGAGCGCCAACCCGAACGCGGACCCGATCATTGCCCAGGCCATCGGGGGCAGCAACGCCGCGGTCAACTACCCGGCCCGTCCCTTCATGCTCACCGATCAGCACGGCAGCCAGGTGAGCCTGGCCAGCCTGCACGGCCAGGTGGTGCTGCTCACCTTCTTCGACCCGGTGTGCACGTCCGATTGCCCGCTGATCGGACACGAGTTCGCAGCCGCCGCGCGGCTGCTGGCCCCCGACTCCGGCCAGGTCAAGCTGGCCGCGATCGTGCTGAGTCCCACCTATCGCAGCCTGGCGGCGGTGCAGGCTTTCGACCGCCAGGAAAGGCTCAGCCGGATGTCCAACTGGCTGTTCATGACCGGTTCGCTCGCCCAGCTCAGGAACGTCTGGCATGCCTACGGCATGGTGGCCCAGGACCTGCCCGCTGGGGCGATGACCCTGCACAACGACGTCGCCTTCGTGATCGGCCGCGATGGTCACGTCCGCCAGGAAATCAACACCGACCCGGGACCGGGGACCGCGGCCTCGCAGTCGTCGTTCGCCGTCGAACTGGCCGCTGCCGCGCGGCAGGCGCTGGGGACGTGATGGGCAGGCGCACCCCCCTGACCGTGGTGGCCGCGGTGCTGGTCATGACCGCCGCGGCGTGCGGCAGTGTCACCAACCGGGGCGGCCCGCGCGCGGCGCCCCCGCCACCGTCCGGCCTGGCCACCTCCCTGGACACCACGGGCGCCACGTGGGCCGTGGCCGTGCTCGGCGGCTCGGCGGCCCGGCACAACAACTTCTGGCAGCTGTTCGTGCGCCCGGCCAAGTCGGCCGCGTGGCGGCTGGTCACTCCGCCCGGCGTAGCCAGCAACGGCGGCCTCGTGCTGGCCGGGCTGCCCGGGTCGAACGGGCGGGCCGTCATCGCGGGATTTCGGCCCAGCCAGGACCTGGTGTTCTCGCCGCTGGCCAGCACCCGTGACAACGGCGTCAGGTGGCGGGCCGGCGTGCTAGACGCCGGCCTTGCCGACGTACCGGACGCTCTGGCCGCGGCCCCAGACGGCCGTCTCCTTGCCCTGCTTGCCAGCGGCGGGATCCAGCAGGCCGGACCGGGCGCGACGGCCTGGTCCCCGCTGACCAGCGTGCACGCTCTCGCCGCGGCCCCGGCGGGGCGGCGGTGCGCCCCCGCCAATGCAGCCGCGGTCGCCTACTCGCCGTCCGGTGACCCGTTGCTCGCCGCGACGTGTTCGCACCCGGGTGTGGTTGGCATCTTCTCCCAAGCCACCGGGACCTGGCGGCCAGCCGGGCCCCCGCTGCCCTCGTCCGAGGCCGGCAGGAGGGTGCAGGTGCTGCGGCTGACCCGTACCGCGGCCGGCGAGGCGGTGTTGTTGACCGCGAGGTCCGGCCGGTCGGCCGGACTGCTGGCCGGGTGGAGCCGTGACGGCAGGCGCTGGATCGTGTCCGGCCCGCTCAGCCTGGGCGCTACCCCGGTGCGGGCGTCGGGCTTCACCGCCAGTGGGACAGCCTGGGTGCTGCTCGCGAACGGGCGGGCGGACGCGATCGCCGCCCGCGGCTCCGCCTGGCGCCAGCTACCGTCGCCGCCGTCCGGAACCGCCGCTCTCGCTTTCGGCCCGGCGAGGAACGTCGACGCGCTCGCGGCCGGCGGCAGCCGGCTCACCGTCTGGCGGCTGGTCCGAGGATCCACGTCCTGGCGCCAGGTCCAGGTCCTGCACGTGCCCCTCGCCTACGGCTCGTCCGGCTGACCGCAATGAGCTATATCACCGATCACTGGTCGTACGACCCGTTCTTGCTCGTCGCGCTGTTCCTGGCCGGATGGCATGAGATCGGCCTGCGGCGGCTGGCCCGCCGGTCGCGGCCGGACCGGACCCGGCAGCGGCGGCTGCGCTCGATCTTGTTCTACGCCGGCCTGGTCGTTCTGCTCCTCTCGGTCGAGTCCCCCATCGACTACTGGGCCGACGACTACTTCTTCGTGCACATGATTCAGCACCTGCTGCTCATGTTCGCCGCCCCGACCCTGGTCGTCGCGGGCGCGCCCTGGCAGCCGATGCTCGACGCGCTGCCCGGCCGGCTTGGGCGCAGCGCCACCAGGTCGGTGATGCTCGGCGGCTGGTCCCGCCCGCTGCGCGCGGTCGGCCAGGTGCTGCTCGCGCCCTGGACCGGTTTCGTGGCCTTCAACCTGGTGATGATCGGCTGGCACGTCCCGGCCCTGTTCGACCTGGCTGAGAACAACCAGGCCGTGCATATCTGGCTGATGCACGGCAGTTTCTTCGTGGCCGGGGTGCTGTTCTGGCTGCAGGTCATCCCGTCGCCGCCGCTGCGCCCGCGGCTGACGCCGGCCGGCCAGGCGATCGCCCTGATCGGGACGAACCTGGTCATGTGGGTGATGGCGATCTCCATGAGCTTCTTCACGCAGGCATCTTGGTACCCGGTGTATGACCACATCGCGGGGGTCACCCTGCCGCCGCTGGCCGACCAGCAGATCGGGGCGGCGATCCTGTGGGTCTGCGGTGACTTTTGGGCCGTGCCCGCGCTCATCGTGGTCGTCCGCCGCCTGATGGCCCAGGATGGGGGAGTGGGCGCGGCCGTGGACCGGATTCTCGGTCGGCGGGGCGGACGAACCGGCTGGGCCTCCGCCACCCGCCCGATCGTGGCGTCGCACGAAACCGCCGTGCCCCGCGAACCAGACTGATGCTAGGCGGTCCGGCCGCCTCGAAAGATGTGACCGCACTTCGGAAGGAATTTCACGTCACCGATTGCCTTGGCGGCGGAATCTTCTGTTGCGGAGAGTGTCAACCACCCGGCAACGCTGAACGTCTTTTCACTGTGCGCGCAGGGCCCTAACCTGTTCTCTGCGCCGCAGTATCGCAACATAGTGATGGCTCGGCGACTTCTATGGGGACGGGACTGGGGGGAGCGAGCGTGAGTGGGGTTGTTGGTACTGCACGCCGCCGGACGGAGAGCCTTCGGCCGATTCGAGCTGTTGGACCACCAGCCGCGGCGCGCGCGAGCGGCCGTCGCCGGACGGCGGCGGGCGATTTCGATCGCGCCGTGGCCGCGGTATCCGAACATGTGATAGCCGACCTTGAACGTGCTGTCGCCTCGGTGCCGGAACAATCGGCCGCTCTGAACCGTGCGGCCGGTGCCGTATCCGAACGGGAGGTCGCGACCTTAGAGCCCGCAGAGGCTGCGCTTATGGTGCAGCGCGCTGCTCAGGGAGACCAGCGGGCGTGGGAGCGGCTGGTCCACCAGTACGCCAGGCTCATCTGGGCCATAACCCGCCAGTTCAAGCTGTCCGAGAGCGACGCCGCCGACGTCTCGCAGGCGACCTGGCTGCGCCTGTTCGAGCATATCGACAAGCTGGACCATCCCGAGCGCGTCGGTTCCTGGCTGGCGGCGACCGCGCGGAACGAGTGCCTGCGCAGCTTGGCGGCACGCAAGAAGGTCATACCAGTTGAGGACGAGGTCACACTCAAGAGCGATCTCACGAGCGCGCCAGAGATCGATGAGCAGCTTCTGGCCGACGAACGCGCGGCTGACGTCCGGAGAGCGTTGTCGCACCTCCCCGATCGTTCGCAGCAGCTCCTTGAGATGCTCATGGCCGATCCGCCTGCGACCTATGCCGAGATTTCCGACAAGCTCGGGCTTCCGGTGGGCAGCATCGGCCCCACTCGCGGGCGGTGCCTGGAGACGCTGCGGGGGCTGCTGCAGGCATCCTGAGCCGTCCTGATCTACGGTGGCCCGCTCCGATCAGGCGTCGACCGGGCAGCGGCCGAGTGTCTCGACGTCCACCCAGTGACCGCCAGTGGCCTCGACTTCAGGGAATGCCGTCCGGACCTCGGGCAGCAGGTCGGCCAGGAACAGGATCACGGAATCCGGCCGTCGCACGGCAAGTTGTGCCGGATGAACGATAGGGATGTTCGTCCCTGGCATCCGCAGGCCCTGCTTGGCCGGGGAGGCGTCGATCACTGCGGGCAACAGCGCCCGGTCTGCTTCGGCCCGGCGCAATAGGGCAATCGCCCGCGATGTGGCACCGTATCCGAGTACGGTCCGGCCGGCCAAGCGTTCGGCTACCAGCCATTCGTGCAGGCTCTTAACATGGGCACGCGCACTGACTTGCAAGCCGAGGACCAGGGCGGGGTCGAGGATGCCTGCGCGGGCGTCACTGGCCAGGAGGGCCCGCACCGATGCGTCCGGCCCAGCGCACGAATCGGCATCCCGCCTGGCCGCCAGCAGCACCGTGCCCCCGTAAAGGTCGAATTGCCAGGCGGTGCGCGGGCTGAAGCCCTGCGCGGCCAGCATGGCGGTCAGGGCGGTGGTCGAGTAGTACGCGTAGTGCCCGTGCCGGAGCGCGTTCCACTGTCCGCAGCGCACGATGGTCTCCAGCGAGTGGTACTGCAACAGCAGCATTCCGCCGGGAGCCACCCGGGCCACCCGTTCAGCGAGCGCGGCCGACTGGTCGGCCGAGTGCATCAGGCCGAAGCAGTCGAGCACCACTTTGGCCGGTTCGCCATCGTGCACCGGCAAGAGCCCGCGGTCGGCCAGTAACCCCAGCCAGGAGCCGCCGTGCGGGCTGCCGTACTCGACGACCCCGACACCGGTCGGCAGCAGGCCCGCGGCAGCGACTCGCTCAACCGCGTCGGCCGCCTGGGCGACGAGCGCGGTCGGCTCGGCGCCTCTCGGCTCCTCGGGCACCGTTGCGTCGGCCGCCAGTTGGGCCAGGCCGCACGAAGAGCACAACCACATCTGCAACGGGTATACCGGGTCCGGGCCCAGGTCATCGCACGGCGGGAAATAGTCACAGGCCGGCTGTTCGCCAAGATCAAGCACGAGGTGGCCAATGCGTCCACGGCATGCCCGGCAGGCAATCTCGCCCATCCACGCCCTCCTATCGGCCCGGGTGCGAAACGGCGGTCGGCGATGCAACGGCCCAGGGCGGAGCGCCGGAGAAAATTCGCTCCACACTGACCGGCGTGCATAGGAACGCCGAGCGAGCGACCGTGATACACCGAACGCCTGTGGCTCACATGACTCAGGTGGCTAACGTTTCGATCGTCACGTGGTGGCAATGAGTTACCAGCACGTCGCGATAAGGATCAGGAAAGTCAACAACCAGCCACCTGGTTCTGAAGTTTATTACCGACGTATCAGGGCGGGGCTGTCGCGGGTCCTGTAGAGCAGGTGGCCATCTGGCCGCCTGATGCATACGTGCCCGCGAATTCTCCCAGCGGCACCGGTCGGAACTCTAGGGGGGCCATGTCGTCACAGCCCACGTGTCGCCTGTGCGGCGCGGAGCTTACCCGCACGTTCGTTGACCTCGGCATGTCCCCGCTGTGCGAGAGCTACGTCCCGGCTGAACGGCTTGATGAGCCGGAGGTCTTCTACCCGCTGCACGTGCGGCTGTGTACCTCCTGCCTGCTGGTCCAGCTCCCCGCCTATGTGCCCGGGGAAGAAATCTTCTCGGACTATGCGTACTTCTCGTCCTACTCCGACTCCTGGGTCGCGCATGCGCGACGATACGCCGAGGCTATGATCGACCGTCTAGCCCTGACTCCGACCAGCCAGGTCACCGAGGTGGCCAGCAACGACGGCTACCTGCTGCAGCACTTCCTGGCCCGCGGGATTCCGGCACTCGGAGTTGAGCCGGCTGCGAACGTGGCGGAGGCTGCCCGTGCCCGCGGCATCCCGACCGAGGTCGAGTTCCTCACGCCGGAGACGGGACTCGCGATCGCCCGCCAGCACGGTCAGGCCGACCTGGTCGCCGCGAACAACGTCTTCGCCCATGTTCCCGATATCACCGGCTTCGCCGCCGGCCTGCGCGCGCTGGTCAAGGACTCAGGCCTGGTCACGCTGGAATTCCCCCACCTGCTGCGGCTGATCGAGCGGCGGCAATACGACACGATCTACCACGAGCACTTCTCCTACCTCTCCCTGCTCACCTCCTCCCGCGCGCTGGCGACGGCCGGGTTGCGGGTGGTCGACGTGGACGAGCTCGGCACGCACGGCGGCTCGCTCCGCGTCTACGCCCGGCCCGAGGAGAGCGCGGGCGAGCCCACCGCGCGCGTGAAGGCGGTTCTCGACGAGGAGGAGTCCGCCGGGTTGCACACGACGGCGGGCCACGAGGGCTTCGCGGGAGCGGTACTGCGGATCAAGAGCGACCTGCTCGACTTCCTGCTGGCCGCGGCGGGTCAGGGCCACTCGGTGGCCGGCTACGGCGCCCCGGGCAAGGGGAACACGTTGCTGAACCACTGCGGCATCCGCTCGGATCTCTTGCCGTACACGGTGGACCGCAGCCCCGTGAAACAGGGAAAGTTCCTGCCGGGCACGCACATCCCGATCCGCGTGCCGCTGCGGCTGGCCGAAACCAAGCCCGACTACATCCTCGTCTTGCCCTGGAATCTCCGGGATGAGATCACATCGCAACTTGATTACGTCCGATCGTGGGGAGGCCGGCTGGTCTTCCCCATCCCCGCGCTCGAAGTCGTCTGAATTGGGGGGTCAATCATGAAGGTCGTCTTGTTCTGCGGTGGGCTCGGGATGCGGATGCGAGACGGAGTCAACACCGGTCCCAAGCCGATGGCGATGGTGGGCGAGCGTCCCCTGCTCTGGCACGTCATGCGTTACTACGCCCATTTCGGACACACCGATTTCATCCTCTGCCTCGGGTACGGCGCTTCCTACGTCAAGGACTTCTTCCTGAACTACGATGAAACCCGGTCGAATGACTTCACCCTGGAGAACGGCGCGCGTGAGGTCACGCTGTTCAGCACGGACATCTCCGATTGGCGGATAACCTTCGTCGACACCGGCCTGCATTCTGCGATTGGCGAGCGGCTGCGCCGGGTTCGCCGCTTCGTCGAGGACGAAGACATGTTCATGGCCAATTACGCGGATGTCCTCACGAATACGCCGCTGCCGGACATGATCGATCGGTTCCGGGCCAGTACCGCATTGGCTTGCCTGCTCGCGGTGCCGCCTCAGTCCTCGCACCACGTAGTGGACATTGCCGACGACGGGTTCATCACCCAGGTAACCCCCATGCGGGAACTGCGTCAGTGGGAGAACGGCGGATACTTCGTGCTCCGGCCCGAGATATTCGATCACCTCAACGAAGGGGAGGATCTCGTTGAGGACGTGCTCGTGCGACTGGTTCCGCAGCGGCGCGTCCTCGCCTACCCGTGCAAGGGCTACTGGTCACCCGCCGACACCGTGAAAGAGCGTGCGCAACTGGACGAGATGTACCACCGGGGGAACTGTCCCTGGATGGTGTGGGACCCGGAACGGTCGGGCTTGATCGGGCACAATGGGGACGCGCTCATCCAGCCGATACCTATATCGTCGTCAGGGTGACGCCCCATGCTGTCACTGCAACTGCCGATTCCATCGCGCCGGCCACTGTCCGTACTCGCAGTCGGGGCGCACCCAGACGACATAGAGATTGGCGCGGGCGGTACGCTGCTCACTCTGGCTGAGGCCCACACGTGCCTGCAGGCCCACTACGTTGTGCTGACCGGATCGGCAGATCGCCAGCTGGAGGCGCGTGGCGCGGCCAGCACCTTCTTGCCGACCGCGGATCTCACTGTCCGGCTGCACGACCTTCCCGAGGGAAGGCTGCCGGCCGTGTGGGGCCGGGTCAAGGACATCTTGGAAGATGTCGCGAAGTCATGCGCGCCGGACCTCATCCTCGCGCCGACGTCCGGCGACGCCCACCAAGATCACCGGACCATCGCCGAAATTGTGCCCACGGTATTCCGCGACCAGCTTTATCTCGCCTACGAGATACCCAAATGGGACGGCGACTTCAGCCGCCCGTCAATGTACTTTCCAATTACGGCTGACATCGCTCGGCACAAAATAGAATTGCTGCATAAATGTTTTCCATCCCAGAGAACCCGTGACTGGTGGGACGACGAAGTTTTCCTGGGACTGGCCCGGCTGCGTGGCATGGAGTGCCGCGCTCCGTACGCCGAGGCGTTCACCTGCGTGAAGTCACAACTCCGTTGTTAGACCATTCAGTCCTCACCCCAGGCCTTTCGCTGGTGTTCGGCACTGCGGAGGCGGACTCGGTCACTAGCAGCGATCGACGAGCATGGGCCATGGCAGTTCGGCACGTTTCGGATGCTAAGGACGGTCAGGCGGTGGGCCAAGCCAACAGAACCCGGAAGATAGGTTGCGGGTAGCCTGGTCTCCGGGGGGAGAGTGCACGTTATGGATGAGCAGACTGTCCAGGAATTCTGGCAGGAGCATGCGTGTGGGGACGCTCAGGTCGGCGGGCTGCATGACCGGTTCCGCGACGATTACGAGCGTTTCTTTACTGACTACGACCGGTTCCGCTACCAGAACGAGCACCACCTGCCGGCCTGCCTTGATGCCCTGAACGTGGCAGACAAGCAGGTGCTGGAGATCGGGTTGGGTGAGGGTTCCGAGTCCGAGCGGCTGATCCGCCACGGAGCCCGCTGGTCCGGGATCGACCTGACGGGTCAATCGGTGGCCCGGGTCCGGACCCGGTTGGCGCTGCGGAACCTGGATTACGAAGAACTGTGGCAGGGCAGTGTGCTCGAGCTGCCCTTCGCCGACAGCAGTTTTGACCTGGTTTTCAGCCATGGCGTACTACATCATGTGCCGGATATCAACCGGGCCCAGCAGGAAATCCATCGGGTGCTGCGACCTGGCGGGGAGCTAGTCATCATGATGTACGCGCGCTGGTCGCTGAATTACCTAGTGTCGATTGGCTTGATCCGCCGCGTCGCCCTACTCGCTGCTTTCCCGCTCGCCCAGGTGGGGTTGTTCAAATCCGGCGCCGGCCAGGGCATGCTGGCCGGCCACCTCGACAATGCCAAGAAGGCGGGGCTGTTCCGCTATCTACGCATGGCGGAGTTCACCCATCACAACACCGACGGGCCCAGCAACCCGTACGCGCTGGTCTACGACCGTCGGCGCATCGAGCGAGACTTCCCCTCCTTCCGAGTGACCCGCACCTACAAGCGCTTCATGCACGCTCCGCCACTTCCGCTTCACCAGCTACCCGGCGAGACCCTCCTGGGATGGCACTTGTGGATCCACCTAGAACCGGTGGCCTAGGTCCCTGCCCTGGCGAGCAGCACTGGGCGATGCGCTCGCGGCTGACATCGACACTGACGGCCCGTACCAGGCCCCGCGGCAGCTTGGTCCAGAGATAGCAACGCATTCGTCGTATCACGACTACTTGCTGCGCGTTCATATGCATACAGGGCCGGAAGGCCTCCGCGTGAGCGACCCCAGGTGAGGCGAAGGGATGAAGTCCGCAGCGACCGGTCTTGGCTGGGACGACACGGTGAAGGTGTCGTCTCCGAGCGAGGTTCGCTTGGACTCGGCTCTCGGCGGCCAGAACGTGGCGGCGTCCGCAGCGGATTCGCGTCGTCGTCCAGGGCTCCCATATCACCCCGCAGGTGTCGTTGAAGCCTTTGCGCGTACGAGCGAAGATCGCAAACCGAGGCCGGGAATGGCAAAGGCAGCGGCGGCGGCACTGAACCTTGATCTGACCTCATCCTGGGTTGTGGGCGACCGGTCAGAGGACCTCGGCCTTGCTGAGGCCATCGGGGCATCGGCAATCTATGTGGGACCTGGCAGCTGCAGACGTCAAGGCGTCTGGTCATTTCCGAACCTTGCCGCTGCGGCACCATTCATCCTGGAGCGTATCGTCGTATGAAAACCGCCCAAGATCTTCTTGTCTGTGCCCCCTCGGCCAATGGCACCCCGGCGAAGTTCCCTGTCGCGCAGTATGCTAGCTCTGGAACCTATTTTGGAGCATACGCGGGGAACTTCGCCCGTGCGGCAAGCTCGATTGAACCCGCAGCCCTTGATCGCGCGGCGGATATCCTCCTCGATGCGTACACTCGGAGTGCAGGAGTGTTCTCATGCGGCAATGGCGGTTCGGCCGCCATTGCGAACCATCTGCAATGCGATCACGTGAAAGGCGTCCGGACAACGACCGACCTCACACCCCGTGTCGTGAGCCTTAGCGCCAACGTTGAGCTCCTCACTGCGATTGCCAATGACCGGGGCTACGAAGATGTCTTCACCTATCAGCTTCAGTCGCAGTCTCGGCCGGGCGACGTCCTTATCGCCATCTCGTCATCAGGCCGTTCGCCCAACATCGTGCGTGCGCTCACGTGGGCTCGCGACCGTGGACTGCGCACGATCGCACTTACCGGATTCGACGGCGGTGGTGCCAAGGCGGTGGCCGAGGTCGCCATTCATGTTGACGACACGAATTATGGCATCATTGAGGACTTGCACCAGGCTATAATGCATGCATTAGCTCAGTACATTCGTCAGTCGCGAATGACCGACGACGCAATCTCGTCCAATGTATTTTAACTCATGACAGTCATCCGAGGCCTGACCAAGGCGCGAAAGCAGCGGCACTTCAGCATTTGTAGAGGAAGTCGGTAACGCATGCGCGTAGCAATCAACCTCCTGACGGAAGACCCAGAAAATCCGTCGGGTGCGCATTGGTTTTGGACCCGGGTAATCCCGGAGATGGCCAAGAGGCTCGAATTTGGCGAGGAATTGCATCTGATGGTGAGCCCGAAGTCACGGCATCTCCATCAAGGTTACGGCCCAAATGTCTTTTACATCACCTACCCCTGGTCGAACGAGCGGCGAACGCCTCGTACGCTCTCGGAGCACCTTTACTCACCGCTGCGGCTACCCCTTAGCCGCATCGATGTCTTCAACACTCTGATGGCGCCCCTGGTAAATATCTCATGGTCACTCGTCATCCATATGAAGACGATGCATGCCTTTACCGCCCCGGAAGCAATCGGGCCGTTGCCTCGTATGTATCGTCGCCTGAACTATCCGCGCACTGCGCGGGCCGCTAAGGCGATCATCATCAACTCTCATAGCTTGCGTGCCGAGATCGAGCAGTACCTGAATGTTGACTCGACCAAGCTCAAGCTGATTTACGAGGCGGTTGACCACGACCTCTTCAAGCCGGGCGATGCTGGCGCGGCTCGTGCAGCTGTGGCGTCGCACGGTATCACCAAGCCATTCGTGCTATTCGTGTCCTCGCTGTGGCCGTATAAAAATTGCGGCGGATTGCTGCGGGCATGGGCGCTCGCCCGCCATGAGCTCGGAGATCGGCAGCTGGTGATCGTGGGCCCCGGACGTGACGAGAAGTACGTTGCTGAACTGTACTCGCTCGCGGCCGAGCTAGGTATAACAGCTGACGTGGTATTTGTCGGCGGCGTCCCTCTCGAGGAGACCGTCAGCTTCTACCGTGCAGCTGACGTGTTCGTGTATCCGTCACTCAACGAGACCTTCGGGCTCCCCATCCTTGAGGCCATGGCGTGCGGCTGCCCAGTCGTGACCTCAGATGCCAGTGCGATGCCAGAAACCGCAGGCGGAGCCGCCGTACTCTCCGACCCGAAAGACCCTGCGTCGATCGCGCGAGCAATTGTCGAAGCGGCAGGGCAAGATCGCCTGCGTGACGAAGGACTCCGTCGAGCGAGTCAGTTCACGTGGGCGGCGACCGGTGCCGCGACCCTTGACGTTTACCGTGAGGTAGCCGAGCAGCGGGGTAATCAGCAAAAATGAAGGTCCTCGTCACCGGCGGTGCCGGATTCATCGGATCCCATACCTGCGACCGGCTGCTGGAGCTCGGGCATGACGTCGTCGTGCTCGACGCGCTGACCCCCCCGGTCCATCGCAACGCGCGTCCCGCGCACCTGAGTCCCGAGGTTGACTTCTACGAGGGCGATACCCGCAACCGCGACCTCCTGGCGAACCTCTTGCGCCGGGTCGATGCCGTCTACCATTTCGCTGCCTACCAGGATTACATGCCCGACTTCTCGCGATTCTCCGACGTGAACGTAGTCTCGACGGCCCTGCTCTATGAGATCATCGTGGCCGAGCGGCTCGACCTGGCCCGCGTCGTGGTGGCGTCCTCCCAATCCGCGATGGGTGAAGGGCTGTACCGATGCCCGGCCGATGGCGAGCAGGTCCCAGGCATGCGCCCCGAACAGGCTGTCGCCGCTGGTCTGTGGGATATTCCCTGCCCGGAGTGCGGCGGCCCGCTGGAGATGCAGGCCACGCCGGAGCGAATCTCCAATCCGCAGAATGCATATGGCATGTCCAAGCTCAGCCAGGAGATGGTCGCCGTCAACCTCGGTCGCCGGTATAGCATCCCGACCGTCGCCCTCCGGTACAGCATCGTCCAGGGTCCGCGGCAGTCGGTGTATAACGCTTACTCGGGCGCGTGCCGAATCTTCTGCCTGAGTTACCTGCTGGGCACGGCGCCGACTCTCTACGAGGACGGCGCTGCGATTCGCGACTACGTCAACATCGACGACGTGGTGGATGCCAACTTGCTCGTGCTGGAGGATGACCGCGCGTCCGGGCAGGTCTTCAATGTGGGCGGCGGCAAGGCGGTCACGACCAGGGAATTCGCCGATATCGTGATGCGGCAGTACGGCTCTGACCGGCCGGGTGTGGTCACCGGCGAGTACCGCTTCGGAGATACGCGTCACATCCTGTCGGATATCAGCGCGCTGCAAGGGCTGGGGTGGTCACCCCGGCACACGCCGGTCGAATCGGTCGCGGCCTACGCCGCCTGGCTCGAGGACATGGACGGTCTTGATGGGGTGCTGGCGGAGGCGAACACGCGCATGCGCGCTCTCGGGGTCGTCCGGAAGGCGAAGGAGTGAAGGCTTTCCTGCTCGCCGCTGGAGTCGGCAGCCGGCTGCGGCCGATCAC
>Ga0070710_10000312_pt1 | contig 23171 bp, 20 predicted proteins | sample LARL52metaG_FD_65454 | JGI IMG/M metagenome (GOLD analysis project Ga0070710, IMG submission 65454) | Corn, switchgrass and miscanthus rhizosphere microbial communities from Kellogg Biological Station, Michigan, USA - LAR L5-2 metaG | ecosystem: Host-associated > Plants > Roots > Rhizosphere ...
CGCGGCGAGCCCGTCGACGAGATCGTCGTCATCGCGCACGGCAAGGTCACCAGGACCGGCGTCGGCGAGTACGGCGACGACGTGGCGCTGGGCACGATGGCGGACGGCGAGTACATCGGCGACGAGCCGGTCCTGGCCGGGGTCGAGAAGGACTGGAGCTTCACCGCCCGCGCGTTGACGCCGACGACCGCCGTCGTGCTGTCGCGAGCGACGTTCAACCAGCTCAACGGGCAGATCCAACCGTTGCGCGACCACATCGCGCAACAGCTGGCGAACCCGTCGAGCGCGTCGAACAAGCACGGCGAGGCCGAGATCGACATCGCGTCGGGCCACGACGGCGAGCCGACGCTGCCCGGCACGTTCGTGGACTACGAGCTGCGTCCCCGTGAGTACGAACTGTCGGTGGCGCAGACGATCCTGCGCGTCCACACGCGCGTGGCGGACCTCTACAGCCAGCCGATGGACCAGGTCGAGCACCAGCTGCGGCTGACGATCGAGGCGCTGCGTGAGCGGCAGGAGTTCGAGCTCGTCAACAACAAGGAGTTCGGCCTCATCGCGAACGCCGACCTCAAGCAGCGGATCAGCACCCAGTCCGGGCCGGTCACGCCGGACGACATGGACGAGCTGATCACCCGGCGCCGCAACACCAAGCTGATCCTCGCCCATCCCAGGGCGGTCGCCGCGTTCGGCCGGCAGCTGTCCGCGCGCGGCCTGTACGCGCCGACGGTCGAGGTCGAGGGCAAGCCCCTGCAGTCGTGGCGCGGCATCCCGATCGCGCCGTGCGACAAGATCCCGGTCAACAAGAACGGCACCACGTCGATCCTCGCGATGCGCCTGGGCGAGGAGAAGCAGGGTGTCGTCGGCCTGCGCCAGACCGGCATCCCGGACGAGTACGAGCCCGGCCTGAACGTGCGGTTCATGGGCATCGACGAGCACGCCATGCTCAAGTACCTGGTGTCGACGTACTACTCGGCCGCCGTGCTGGTGCCGGACGCGCTGGGCGTGCTGGAGAACGTGGAGATCGGTCTCTAGCCATGACCGCCGAACTCACCGAACCTCTCGCGGCGGGCAGACCCGCCGGCGAGGTGCTCGCGTGGAGCCGGGGCCTCGTGCTCCCGGCTCTGCGCAAGGCCGTCGAACAGCTGCCGCCGTCGTTGCGCACCGTCGCGGAGTACCACCACGGGTGGCGCGACGAGTACGGCAACCCGGTGCTGGAGAACGGCGGCAAGGCCATCCGGCCCGCCCTGGTGCTGCTGGCGGCCGAGGCCGTCGGCGGCAGCGCCTCGTCCGCCGTGCCCGCGGCGGTCGCGGTGGAGCTGATCCACAACTTCTCGTTGCTGCACGACGACGTGATGGACCGCGACACGACCCGCCGGCACCGGGCCACGGCCTGGACGGTGTTCGGGGTCAGCGCGGCGATCCTGACCGGTGACGCGTTGCAGGCGGTGGCCGTGGACGTGCTGGCCGCGTCCGGGCATCCGCGTGCGCTGGAGGCGATCCGGACGCTGGGTGACGCCGTGGTGGCGTTGCTCGACGGGCAGGCGTTCGATCTCGACTTCGAGACGCGCTCGGACGTGCGGGTGTCCGAAGTGGAGCAGATGGCGCGGGGCAAGACGGGCGCTCTGCTCGGTGCGTCGACGGCTCTGGGCGCGCTGTTCGGCGGAGGCACCGACGAGCAGGTCGAGGCCATGCGCGGCTACGGCGCCGAGCTTGGCCTCGCGTTCCAGCACGTGGACGACCTGCTCGGCATCTGGGGCGACCCGGCGGTGACGGGCAAGGCCGCGCACTCGGACCTCATGAGCCGCAAGAAGTCCCTGCCGATCGTGTACGCGCTGAACTCCGACGCCGTCTACGCGTCCGAGCTCGCGTCGTTGTACTCCGGTTCGGAGGAGATGAACGCGGAAACGCTTGCGCGGGCGGCTTCTCTCGTCGACCTGGCCGGTGGCCGGGCCTGGAGCCGGACCCAGGCCGACGAACTGCACACGCGGGCCCTGGTCCACCTCGGCGACGCCTCGCCGACCGCCCGCGCGGCGGTCGAACTGGGCACGCTCGCGCAACTGGTCACCGATCGAGACCACTGAAAGGCCTCAGATGACGGAAAACCCGCCGCGTTCGGTGCTGCTCGCCTCACCCCGGTCGTTCTGCGCCGGGGTGGAGCGCGCCGTCGAGATCGTGGAACGGCTGCTCGACCAGCGCGGCGGCCCCATCTACGTGCGCAAGCAGATCGTGCACAACATCCACGTCGTGCGTGCTCTGGAAGCCCGTGGCGCGGTGTTCGTGGAGGAGCTCTCCGAAGTGCCTTTCGGTGCCACGGCGGTCTTCTCCGCGCACGGCGTCTCCCCCGCCGTGCGCGCCGAGGCCGTCGAACGGTCGCTGGACGTGCTCGACGCGACCTGTCCGCTCGTGGCGAAGGTGCACAGCGAGGCCCGGCGGTTCGCCGAACGCGGCGACACGATCGTCCTCATCGGACACGCCGGGCACGAGGAGGTGGAAGGGACGCTCGGTGAGGCTCCCGACCGGATCGTGCTGGTGGAGACCGTCGAGGACGTCGAGGCGCTGGACATCTCCGGTCCCGTCTCGTACCTGACGCAGACGACGCTGGCCGTGGACGAGACGGCCGAGGTGATCGAGGCGCTGCACCGGAAGTTCCCCGAGCTGCGCGGGCCGGGCTCGGACGACATCTGCTACGCCACCACGAACCGGCAGGTGGCGATCAGGGAGGTCGCCGCGCGGTCCGATCTCGTGCTGGTGGTGGGCTCGAAGAACTCCTCCAACTCGGTGCGGATGGTCGAACTGGCGACCCGTGGCGGCACGCCCGCCCACCTGATCGACGACGCGTCGGAGATCGATCCGGCGTGGTTGACCGGGGTGTCGGCGGTGGGGTTGTCCGCCGGCGCCTCGGCACCACCCGAGCTGGTCGACGAGGTGGTGGCGGCGTTGCGGGCCATGGGACCGATCTCCGTGTCCACGCATACGACCGCCACGGAGACGATCTCCTTCACGGTGCCGTTGGCGGTGCGCCGTGCTGGCTGACATCACCTCACCCGCCGACGTCCGCGCGCTTCCGTCCGCCTCGCTGCGGCCGTTGGCCGCGGAGATCCGCTCGTTCCTGATCTCGAAGGTGCACCGGACCGGCGGCCACCTCGGCCCGAACCTCGGCGCGGTCGAGCTGACCATCGCGGTGCACCGGGTGTTCGCGTCCCCGGTCGACGTCGTGCTGTTCGACACCGGGCACCAGTCGTACGTGCACAAGATGCTGACCGGCCGTTGCCCCGACTTCGACTCGCTGCGCCAGGCCGGTGGCATGTCCGGCTATCCGTCCGCGGCCGAGTCGGCGCACGACGTGATCGAGAACTCCCACGCCTCCACCGCACTGTCCTATGCGGACGGTCTGGCGAAGGCGTTCGAGCTCGCCGGGGTGGACCGGCGGGTGGTGGCGATCGTCGGTGACGGCGCGCTGACCGGTGGGATGTGCTGGGAGGCGCTCAACAACATCGGCGGGTCGTCGCGGCCGGTCGTGGTGCTGCTCAACGACAACGGCCGCTCGTACGACCCGACCGCGGGCGGGTTCGCGGCGTCGTTGCTGTCCGGGACGGCCCGCGGCCTGTTCGAGGCCCTGGGCCTGGCCTACATCGGCGAGGTCGACGGCCACGACGTGCACGCCGTCGAGAACGCCCTGTGGGAGGCCAAGGTTCTGGGTCGCCCGGTCGTCGTGCACTGCAAGACCGTGAAGGGCAAGGGTTACGAGGCCGCCGAGACCGACGAGGCCGATCGCCTGCACGCGGTCGGCGCGTCGGGGTCGTCCGATGGCCGCACCTGGACCGACGTGTTCGCCGACGAGATCGTCGCGATCGGCGCGGACCGCCCGGACGTCGTCTGCCTGACCGCCGCGATGCTCGAACCGGTGGGCCTGCGCCCGTTCGCCGAACGCTTCCCCGCCCGTGTCTTCGACGTGGGCATCGCCGAGCAGCACGCCGTGACGTCGGCCGCCGGCATGGCGATGGGCGGCCTGCACCCGGTGGTCGCCATCTACGCGACCTTCCTGTCGCGCGCCTTCGACCAGCTGCTGATGGACGTGGCGCTGCACCGGTTGCCGGTGACGTTCGTGCTGGACCGAGCCGGCGTGACCGGCCAGGACGGCGCGTCGCACCACGGCATGTGGGACGCCTCCGTGCTGCCCGTCGTGCCCGGCCTGCGCCTGGCCGCCCCGCGCGACCCGTCGTCCCTGGCGGCGCTGCTGCGCGAAGCCGTCGAGGTCTCCGACGGCCCGACCGTCGTGCGCTACCCGAAGGCCGCGCTCGGCCCGGACGTGCCCGCGTTGCGCCGGGTGAGCCACTTCGACGTGCTGCGCGAAGTCCCGGACGCCGAGGTGCTGCTCGTCGCGGTGGGCCCGCTGGCCGGCCCGTGCCTCGCCGCGGCCGAGGAACTGGCCGCACACGACGTGCGCGCCAACGTGGTCGACCCGAGGTGGACCGCGCCCCTGGACCCGCACCTCGTGAAGTACAGCGGTCGACACCGCCTGGTGCTCGCCGTGGAGGACACGACCTCGACAGGTGCCCTGGGCGCGCGGCTCGGCCAGGCCCTGCCCGGTCATCGCGTGGCCACGTTCGCCCTGCCGCCGCGCTTCCTGCCGCACGACTCACGCGCCCGCATCCTGCGCGCGCACGGCCTGGACGCGGCCGGCATCACGACGAGCGTGCTGAAGCGCCTCGGCGTGAAGTGACCACCCACCCGATCGCGAACGACACCACGATCGCCCCGGCCCCCACCACCGGCGCCTTGACCTCGGCGGGCAGGTCGAACGGGCGCATCGCGGTCGCGAGACCGAGCAGAACCGGCCCCTGCACGACGAACGCCACGTAGGCCGACCGCGCCAGCCCTTGCGTGAACGGCCCCTGCCCGGTCAGCCTCCGTTGCGCCAGCCCGACGAGCCACAGACTGCCCGCGACGACCAGCACCCCCTCGACCAGCGCCAGCGCCGCCGCCTGCCACCTCCAGCCACCGAGGAACGGCTCGGCGTTCGCGGCGAGGTCCAGCACCCCGAACAGTGCCGCGGCGACGGGCAACACCGCGATCGTGGCGACGACGACGTTGCGACTGGTCCGGTAGAGGTCGTCCGGCACCCGCTGCGCGAGCGTCAGCCCGCCGACCGCGCCGAGCAGGAACATGCCGAGACACTGCGGCCACCACCACAGGTGCAGGTCGCCGATCTGCCCGCTGCGCGCCGGAAACACCAGCCGCGTCAGGAAAGTCGTCCCGGCCACCACCATGGTCGTGCCGAAGGCGGTTCTCCCGGTGATGGCGCGCTCTTTCACCGGCGGCGCGAACGCCAGCGCCACGCTGAAGATCAGCAGCACCCCCACGAACCACAGCGACCCGCTGTCCAGCAACGGATCCCGCCGCGTGAACGCCTGCCACCAGCTCACGTCCTGCCCGGCGCCGCGGTAGGCGATCCACACGAACGTAGGCCACACGACGACCGCACTGACCACCCACGGCACGCCGAGCCTGACCAACCGGTCGGCGACGAACCGCTGCCTGCCTTTGCGCTCGAGCGAGCCGGGCGTGAAGCTCCCGGCCATGAAGTAGAAGGTGCCCATGAAGAACAACCCGGACGGCCCGATCAGCGCCGCCAGCACCGTCTCGACGCCGGGGTGGAACGTGACCTCGTTGACCTCGTCGTACGGCCAGCCCCCGATCGCGGCGTAACCGAGCAGCGCGTGACCGCAGATGACCCACGCCACGAGGACCACCTTCAGGTTGTCCACAGCGGACAATCTCATGCCCTCGATGGTCCGCTTCCGGGGGCGCGGGCACCAGGGACCTCGGCGGACGGGCGAGGGGGCGTCCGACCTCAGTTCATGCAGGCCCCGGCACGCCGCCGCGGACGTTCGGGCCGGCTTCCGCCTGCGCCGCCGCCGGTCTCCTCGCGGTCGGGACGCCCGCGACCGCGAGACAGCCGGCGTTACGGGCGGTCGCCCGTGTACACGCCGAGCGTGCGGAACCGCAGACCCGGCTCCTGGTACTCCTCCATCGCGTGCGCGATCCACCCCACGATCCGCGCGATCGCGAAGATGGCCTCCCCCGAGTCCGGCGGCATCTTGAACATCAGACCGAGCTGCGCCAGCGCCAGGTCGACGTTCGGGAACGTCTGCGGCTGCGTGCCGATCACCTTGTCCGCCACCAGGTCGCCGTGGCCGCGCAGCAACGCGAGCAGGTGGTCGGCGCGCGGGTCGCGGTTGGCGTAGACGCGGTGGCCGAAGCCCGGGATGAGCCGGCCGGCGCGCAGGTGTTCGGCCACCGCACCCATCGGGTCGGACTCGGCCTGGGCGAGGAACCGGTGGGCGATGGTCGTGGCGGCGCCGTGCTTCTGGCCCTCCATCGCGCCCAGTCCGGCCGACACCACGGCGTACGGGTGGGCGTGGGCCGAGGCGGCGACGCGGGCGGCCATGGTCGAGATGGCCAGGTCGTGGTCGGCGAGCAGGATCAGGGCCGCGTTGAGCAGGTCGGGCTGCGGAGGTTCCGGCGACAGCCGCGCCCACAGGCGGTCGGCGATGTCGGTGCCCTGCGGTTTGCCGACCAGTGGGAGAGACTCGACCACGTCGGCGATCAGGGCCTTGGCGGTGGAGACCGCGCGCTCCAGGTCGAAGCGCAGCGGGTCGCCGGCGCCGGCGAGGGCCACGGCCACGCGGATGCGGTCGGTCAGCGTGGCGCTGTCCGGGAGGGCCATCCAGATCTCCTGGCCCTCGGGGAACTGCAGGCCGACGGTGTCGACGCCGGTCCACAGCCAGTGGGCCACATCCTCGAAGCGCTTGGTGCTGGACAGCTCAGGGACGGAGCGGCCGCGGTAGTGGAGGCGGTCGTTCTCCAGCAGGGAGATGCGGGTGCGGATGCGATCGGTCACAGCCGCCACTGCTCCGCGCGCACCAGTGCGTTGCGCCAGGGCTTCGACCTCGCTGACGTCGAACATGCTGTGGCGGTTCAGCTTCTTGCTGGTCAGCAGGCCGCGGCTGACATAGGCGTACACCGTCGCCGGTTTCACACCCAGGCGACGGGCAGCTTGATTCGTCGTCAACATTGATTCCATCAACGTTGACTGTACATGACATGTTGACGGACCCTCTTGTACATGTTGATTGATGCACCCAAAGGGCTTAAAGACGTCGTCGTCACCACGACCCTGATCGGGGACGTGAACGGGGCCGCGGGCTACTACCACTACCGCGAGCACGACGCGATCGAACTGGCCAGGACGCGGTCCTTCGAGGACGTGTGGTTCCTCTTCGTCGAGGGACGCCTGCCGAACGCCGAGGAGTCCGCGCTGTTCGCCGCGCAGACCGCGCGACTCCGCTCGCTGCCGGCGACGATCGGCGAGGTGCTGCCCGCGATCGCACGGTCGGGGTGCACGGCGCTGGCCGGGCTGCGGACCGCGTTGTCGATGCTGCCGAGCCAGCCGATGTGGGACGCGCCGATGAGCACGAGGAAGGCGGACGCGCTCAGGGTCAGCGCGATGACGCCGACCATCCTCGCGGCACTGCACAGGCTCAAGCTCGGACTTGATCCAGTCAACCCCAGGGTTGATTTGTCAACGTCGGCGAACTGGTTGTACATGTTGACTGGACAGGAGCCGTCAACATGGACGAGCCGCGCGGTCGAGCAGTACTTGATCGCCACGATCGACCACGGGTTCAACGCGTCGACGTTCACCGCGCGCGTGGTCGCCAGCGCGGGCGCGGACGTCGTGTCGGCGGTGACGGCGGCGATCGGGACGTTCTCCGGGCCGCTGCACGGTGGCGCGCCGGACCGGGCGCTGGAAGCGCTGGACCTCATCGGGACGCCGGACAACATCGACGCGTGGGTCCGCGAACGGATCGAGCAGGGCGACCGGATCATGGGCTTCGGGCACGCCGTCTACAGGACCGAGGACCCGCGGGCGCGCCTGCTCAAGGAGATCGCGCTGGAGCGGCCCACGCCGCTGACCGAGTTCGCGGTCACGGTCGAACGCCGGGTCACCGAGCTGCTGGAGGAGCTCAAGCCGGGACGGCAGCTGTACGCGAACGTGGAGTTCTACGCCGGCGTGGTGATGGAGCAGTGCGGGATCCCGCGCGAGATGTTCACGCCGACGTTCGCGTGCAGCCGGGTGATCGGGTGGTGTGCCAACGCGCTCGAACAGTCCGAGGACACGAAGATCATCCGCCCGGTCGCCCGGTACACCGGACCTCAGCCGAAGATCAGCCGACCACAGATCAAGTGAGGTACCGCAGGTCGTTGCGCACGCGGACGCGATCGCGGTCGGTGACGTCGGACGAGCCCGCGAGACCGGCGTTGCGGTCGCGGTGCCGGTCGAGCCAGACGGAGATACCTGCCAGGACCAGGACGATCGCTGCAAGAGTCATGCATGAAGTTTGCGGCCAACAATATCCCGCCAACAGTGGCAGATCTGACGTAGCGCGTTAAAATCCTGCCATGCTGCGATCGGTGGCGGTTCCGCTCATCGACGGCGTCGCGCCGTTCGAGTTCGGCCTGCTCTGCGAAGTGTTCGGCGTCGACCGGACCGAGGAGGGCGTGCCCCTGGTCGACTTCCGCGTGTGCGGCGAGCTCCCGAACCGGCCGGTGCCGACGAGCATCCGAGGCGTCAGCATCACGCCGGAGCACGGGTTCGACGCGCTGCTGGAAGCCGACCTGGTCGCCCTCCCGGCCGCGCGGATCCGGGACGTCTACCCCGAGAAGCTGCTCAAGGCCGTGCAGGAGACCGGCGCGACGCTGCTCAGCGTCTGCAACGGGGCGTTCATCCTCGGCGAGGCAGGCCTGCTCGACGACCGCCGCTGCACCACGCACTGGCGCGAGACGAGGGAGTTCACCGCCAGGTTCCCGAAGGCCCACCTGGACCCGGACGTGCTGTTCGTGGACGACGGCAACATCATCACCAGCGCGGGCACGGCCGCGGGCATCGACGCCTGCCTGCACCTCGTCCGGCGGGAGCTGGGCACCAAGATCGCCAACATCATCGCGCGCCGGATGGTCGTGGCGCCGCAGCGCGACGGCGGTCAGCGGCAGTTCGTGGAGCTCCCGATCCCCGAGTGCAGCTCGGACAGCCTGGAACCGGTGCTGGAGAGGGTGCTGGAGAAGATCGAGGACAACCACACGGTGGCGTCCATGGCGAAGCTCGCCGTCATGTCCGAGCGGACGTTCGCGCGGAAGTTCGTCGCGGAGACCGGCACCACCCCGAACAAGTGGCTTTCACTGCAAAGAGTGCTGCACGCGCGCAGGCTGCTCGAAGAGACCGACCTGGACGTCGACACGGTCGCCGCCAGGTCAGGCTTCGGAACAGCCGCCCTCCTCCGACACCACTTCCATCGGGTCGTCGGCGTCGCACCGAGCGACTACCGCCGCACATTCTCCTGTCGTTAGACGCGCGAAGATCTTCTCAGAGATCTCCCGCAGCGCCTCCACCTCGGCGTCGGAGAGCAGGTCGAACACCAGCGTGCGCACGGTCTCGGCGTGCGCGGGCGCGGCCGCCTCGATCGCGGCCCGGCCCAGGTCGGTCAGCACGACGAACGACCCGCGCCCGTCGCTGCGGCAGTTCTCACGGCGCACCAGCCCGCGCTTCTCCATCCGGGCCACGTGGTGTGAGATGCGGCTCTTCTCCCAGTGCAACGACCGCGCGAGCTCCAGCACGCGCACGCGTTCCTCAGGTGTGTCGGTGAGCTGCACCAGCACGGCGAAGTCGGCCATCGAGATCTCCGAGTCGACCGACATCTGCCTGCTCAGATGGGCGTTCAGTTCCCCCTGCATGCGGACGTAGGCACGCCACGCCCGCTGCTGTTCCGGTTCCAGCCATCTCGTCACGTGTTCAGCATACGGGAATAGTTGACACATCATCCACGTTCGGGCAGGGTGGATGACACTTCAACCAAATCGAGCAACCGAAGGACTGGCCACCATGACCACCGCCACCAACCTCTCCGAACTGACCGGCGCCTACGTCATCGACGCCTCGCACTCCCGCATCGGCTTCGTCGCACGTCACGCGATGGTCACCAAGGTTCGCGGTGCGTTCAACGAGTTCGACGGCAAGATCAACATCGACGGTGACAAGCCGGAGAACACCACCGCCGAGGTGACCCTGAAGGTCGCGAGCATCGACACACGCAACGCGCAGCGCGACGGTCACCTGACCACCAACGACTTCCTGGACGTCGAGAACTTCCCGGAGATCACGTTCGTCTCCACCGCCGCGAAGCAGATCGACGAGAACAACTTCGAGATCACCGGCGACCTCACCATCAAGGGTGCCACCAAGAGCGTCTCCATCCCGTTCGCGTTCGAGGGCGTGGCCGTCGACCCGTTCGGCAACACCCGCGTGGGCTTCGAGGGCTCGCACACCATCAACCGCAAGGACTACGGCGTGACCTGGAACGCCGCGCTGGAGACCGGCGGCGTCCTGGTGAGCGAGAAGGTCGTCCTCGAGTTCGAGATCTCGGCGATCAAGCAGGCCTGACCACGGCCACCGGGCACGGGGCGTGGTGGATCAGGGCCTGCGAGGTAGACCCGAGCAGCATCCCGGCGAATCCGCCACGCCCCCGCGAGCCCACCACGAGCAGTCCCGCCCGTCGCCCCAGTTCCAGCAGCAACGGGATCGGCCGCTCCCCCACCACGAGTTGTTCCACCGCGACGTCCGGATACTTCTCCAGCCACCCGGACATTCGCGTGCTCAGCAGCGACGACTGCTCGTCGAGGTGCGCCATCACCGCCACCAGCGGCACCCCGGACGCCGCCGCCTCGTCGAACGCGAAGCCGACGGCCGGGTCCGACTCGGGCGAGAGATCGACGCCCACCACCACAGGCCCGTCGTGGTTGTTGCCCCGCACCACCACCACGGGACACTCTCCATGTTGAGAGAGTGCCACCGCCGTTGAGCCAACCAACGCTCCGGTGAAGCCGCCCAGTCCGTGCGACCCCACCACGACTTCCCGCGCGCGTGCGGACTCCGCGATCAACACGGGCGTGGGGTGCTCCATTCGCAGGTCGTGCACCACGGGCACATCAGGAGCTTCGGACCGTGCGACGGCAACGGCCTGAGAGAGCCACATCCGGCCTTGGTCGTACATCGCCGACCGCAACTCACGTGCCGATGAGATCACTTCGGGATACCCGCGCGTGGGCAGCGTGTACGCATGCACCAGCCGCAACGGCGCGTCGTGCAACTTGCACGCCCGTGCGGCCCACGCCACCGCTGCGAGCGCGGACGAGGACCCGTCGACACCGACCACCACAGGCAGTGCGCTCATGATCCCAAACTAGGCCCGATCGTCGTAGCGAGCCGCGTGCCGTTGGACCCCTTCTGGCAGGGTCTTTGGGCTACCGTGTCACGAATGGCGACGCGTGTCTTCCTCGTCGACGATCATGAAATCGTCCGCCGCGGCATCGCGGACCTGCTCGGTGAGGAGTCCGGCCTCGAAGTGGTCGGTGACGCCGCGTCGGTCGCGGAGGCCCTGGCCAAGGTGCCGGGAGCCGAGGCCGACGTGGCGGTGCTCGACATCAGGCTCCCCGACGGCAACGGCATAGAGCTGTGCCGCGAGCTGCGCAGCCGCATCCCGGGCCTGCAATGCCTGATGCTGACGAGCTTCGCCGACGACGAGGCGCTGTTCGACGCGATCATGGCGGGCGCGTCCGGGTTCGTGCTCAAGCAGATCCTCGGCGCCGACCTGGTGAACGCGGTTCGCACCGTCGCGGCAGGACAGTCGCTGCTCGACGCCCGCACGACTTCGGCTCTGCTGAACCGGATCCGGCGCGAGCGCGAGGAGGGCGACCCGCTGCGCATGCTCAGCGAGCAGGAGCGCACGGTGCTCGACCTGATCGGCGAGGGCCTGACGAACCGGCAGATCGCCGAGCGGATGTTCCTCGCGGAGAAGACGGTCAAGAACTACGTCTCGCACCTGCTGGCGAAGCTCGGCATGCAGCGCCGCACGCAGGCTGCCGTGTTCGCCTCGCAGTTCCGCAAGGACGGCGAGAAACCCCGCTAGTAACCCCGGGACCAGGCGGCAGCCGGTTGCCTACGTGACCGGGAGCGGCACCCGCCACACCACGCAGGCGCCGCCGCCCTCGGTCGCGCGCACCGCGAACGTGCCGCCGAACTGCTCGGCCCGGCGCGCGAGGTTGCGCAGGCCGCTGCGGGAGGCTTCGGGCGGGATGCCGATTCCGTTGTCCTGCACCGTGATCACGACGTCCTCGCCGGCGTCGATCAGCACGGTCAGCTCGGTCGCCTCGGCGTGCCGCACGGTGTTCGTGACGGCCTCGCGCACCACGGCCTCGACGTGTTCGGCGAGCTCGGGAGGCACGGAGTTGTCGACGGTGCCGGACATCCGGACCGCGGGTGACAGGTGAGTCGCCTCGGTCAGGCCGGCCACCAGGTCCAGCAACCTCCGCCGCAACGAGGTGCTGTCGGTGGAGTGCAGGTCGAAGATGGACGTGCGGATCTCGCGGACGGTCTCGTCGAGCTGTTCCACGGCGGTCTGCAGGCGGGCGGCGACCTCCGGTTCGGTGATGCGCCGCATGGTCGCCTGCAGGGTCAGGCCCGTCACGAACAGCCGCTGGATGACGTGGTCGTGCAGGTCGCGGGCGATCCGGTCGCGGTCCTCCAGCACGTCCAGCAGGCGCTGGGAGCGTTGCTGCTCGGCGAACTCCAGCACGACGGCCGCCTGGTCGGCGAACGACGCGAGCACCGGCACCTGGTCGGGCAGGAAGCGGGTCCCGTCGCCGCGGCGCAGCACGACCAGCGCGCCGGTGACCGCCGGGCCCGACCGCAGCGGCACCGCCAGCGCGGAGCCGAACGCCGTGCCCAGGTCGTCCACGAGCAGCGGCACGCCGGAGCGGATCACCTCGTCGACCGCGTAGTCGGCGGCGTCGAAGTCGTCGATCCGCAGGCCCGCGCTCGCCGCCACGGACAGCGGCGTGTCCTCGCCGTCGCCGAGCACGACGAGCGCCGCGTCGGCACCGGCCAACTCGACGGTGCGCTGCGTGATGAGACGCAGGGCGTACTCGCCGGACGCGCCGCCGAGCAGCTCGGAGTTGACCTCGCCGATCGCCTCCAGCCACCGCTCGCGCATCCGGGACCGTTCGAACAGCCTGGCGTTCTCGATCGCGATGCCGGCCGCCGCGGCCAGTGCCTGCAGCACGGCCTCGTCGTCGGCGGTGAACTCGGCGGCGTCGATCTTCTCGGTCATGTAGAGGTTGCCGAACACCTCGTCGCGCACGCGCACGGGCACGCCCAGGAAGCTGTGCATCGGCGGGTGGTTGGGCGGGAAGCCCACCGACATGTCGTGCTGGGCCAGGTCGCGCAGCCGCAACGGCGTCGGGTCCTTGATCAGCAACCCCAGCAGGCCCTTGCCCTCGGGCAGGTGGCCCATCGTGGCGCGCGTTTCCTCGTCCACGCCGACGTAGACGAACTCGGACAAATCGTCCCGCGTGCCGAGGACGCCGAGCGCCCCGTAGCGGGCACCGACGAGGTCGACCGCCGCCTGGACGATGCGCTGCAACGTCGAGTCGAGCTCCAGTCCGGACGCGACGGCGAGCACAGCGCTGAGCAGCTCCTGCATGTGGTCACGCGTGGTCACGATCTCATCCATGCGGTCTCGGACCTCGTCGAGCAGCTCGTCGAGGCCTCGGCGACCGGGCACGTCAGGCACGCCGACTAGATTCGCACACTTTCGCCCATCGCACGGCCCTGGCCGCCCATCGCACGACCCTATGAAGAGGGGACCTTCGACCGTGGCCGAACCGACGCCCCTGACCTGACAGTGTGAACATGACGATCGCCCTGCCCAACTCACTCGGACTCGCGGGTGAGGATGTGCGCGGGGTCCTCGCGCTCGCGAGAGCCGCCGCGCCCGGTGTGCGGTTCGAGGTGCGTCCCGAACAGATCGAGCTGCACACCACGGCCCCGGACAGCAGGGAGGCGCGGGTCGCCTGCGGGGTCGCGCTGCTCAACGCCCGGCTGGCGCTGCAGGGCCACGGCATCCGTCCACTGGTGACGCTGCTGCCCGGCCCGAGCGCCAACGACGCCGCCGCGGCCGTGCGGCTCGGCGGCTACCAGGAACCCAGCGCGGACGTGCTGGCGTTGCTGCACGCGCTGCGCACGAACCGTCGCACGTGGACGACGTTCCCCGAACTGGCCTCCTGTCGCGGCCTGCTGTCCCGCGCGGCCGAGGTGGAACGCGCGTGGCTGCACGTGACCGGCGGGACCGAGCTGGTGCTGTGCACGTTCAACCAGGGTGCCGCGGCGGAAATCCGTGCGGGACAGGCGATGCAGCGCGTCGTGCTGACCGCGGGGACGGTGGGGATCGCCGTCTCGCCCGCACTGGACCCGATCAGCCTGTCCGCGTTGCGCGCGGACCTGCGCCCGTGCCTGGGCAACACGCTGGTGCCGCAACTGGTCCTGCGGCTGGGCGCGGGGTGAAGCCGTGCCCGTCCCACAGGGGTCATGCGACCGGCGGGACGGGCCGGACTCCCTCTGCCCAGAGTCGTACTACGTGGTGATGAACTTCGTCGGGTCGGCAACTGGAGACTCGACGACCAGGTCCTTGTACTCGTCCTCGATGCCCTTGTTGTGGATCTGGATCGCCAGCGGTGCCTCGCGGCCGGCCGGTTCCTTCTTGTCCTCGAACTTCAGGACTTCCGTCGCCTTGCACTTGGTCGCGCCGTCGGGCAACGGGCAGCACGCCATGCGCGCGACCCCGGTGTCACCGTTGGCGAGGATCTCGCACTGCGCCCAGTTCTTCACGTCCCAGCTCGGGTGCGGGTACTTCGTGAAGAGCTTGCCGCCGCCGTCGTTGTGGCCCACCCGGTAGTCCCACGCGCCGCCGTTCGGCGGCTGGAACTGGATGGCACCGAGGCCGTTCAACGGGGGTGTCGCGATCTTGCCCCAGATCAGCACGGTCGGCCTGTGGTTGCCGGAGACCTGGCGCACCTTGAAGATCCAGCGGAAGCTCTTGTACTGCTGCTTGTTGTAGTAGATCCAGCCGCGCGTGGTGTCCTTCTGGCTGGCGATCGCGCCGTCCTTCACGACGAACGCGTCCTTGGCGTGCATGGTCCAGCCGTCGAGCGTCCTGCCGTCGAAGATGGGCACCAGCACGGGATCCGCGGCCTGCGCCGGGGTCGTTCCCGCGACGAGCGCCGGCACGAAGGCAGCGACTATCCACAATGGACGACGAAACATTGGTTACCGTCCTCGGCTCCGAGGTGTTCGGCAGCGACGGTGCAACCCACGTTAGAACCGGGACATCGGAGCAGTCAACGGAAACCGGTGTTTCTGAAAACGGACAAACCCTACCGGGCCATAATCGCCCCCCACAGCAGCCGGGCCAGCTCGGCGTGGCAGATGTCGTTGTGGGCACCGGCGATGCCGTCGATGCGGCGGATCACCGACGAGCAGTCGACGTTGTGCACCTGACCGCGCGACAGCTCACCGGGAGATCCGATGTTGTGGCCGTGGGCGTAGGTGCCCTGCACGCCGTGCGCGCCGATGGCGCCGTACTTCGGGTACTCGTCGAGGTCGACCTGGCGGCCCGACCGCGCGGCCAGCGGGTAGAACCGGCCGATCGCGTAGTCGTGTGCGGAGGTCGTGACGATGATCGGACCCGGCACGCGGGCGAGCACGCCGCGGAAGTAGCCGGAGCCGGGTTCGCCCGGCAGCCGTTCCGCGAACGACCACAGCGACATCGCGCCCTGCACCAGGGTCAGCGTCGCGGCCGGCACCACGTTCGCCATCGCGGTGGCGGTGATGCAGCCGAAGCTGTGGCCCATCAGGTGGATGCGCGCGTTCGGGGCGGCCTGCGCGACCTCGCGGGCGATGCGGGCCGCCCCGCTCTCGCCGAACACCTTGGCGCGCCGCTTCATCTTCCAGAACGTCAGGATCCGCAACGGGGACAGGATCCCGCCCAGCGCCGGGTCCTCCAGGCACGCGCGGTAGAGCTGCTCGGCGTCGAACGGCATGCCGTCCTCGCCGGGCAGGTCCGGGACCGAGCTCTCCAGGTAGTCGTAGGCCTGCTTGACGGCGGCCGACATCCGGCACGGGTGCTGTCGCGCGGCTTCGACGATCGTGCGCACCGCGGCGGTGCGCCCCGCTCCGCCGCCGAGGCGTTGCGCGGAGGCCTTGATGAACTCGTCGGACCGCACGTCCTCGTCGCCCCACGCCTTCGAGGGCCAGTGCAGGCCCACGAGCAACGACTTGAAGCCGCCGGGAAGCCCGTGCGCCGCTTCACGTTCCGCACGGCAGTCGGCCATCGTTTTGATCCACTGCCCGTACTGCTCGCGGGCGGCGGGAACGTCACCGTTCCAGCCGTGGATGAAGAAGAACACGTCGGTGACGCCGCGCCGGGCGTCCCACAGGACGTCCGCGCTCTCGCGCCCCCGCTCGTTGCCGGTCTCGTCGAAGCAGACGAGGTGATAGCTGATGTCGTGACCTGGCACGGATTCTCGGGACATCGCGGATCACCACCACACACAATGCGCGCCCTACTGTTCTCCGGTTATCGGAATCCCAGCGGCTCATGTGTAGCTTCAGCGATCAGGAAAACCCGTTCGGACCAGGGGATTCACCCCGATTGCGCCGGTAGTGGCGGGCAGCGCGGACCCTGTTGCCACAGGATGGCGAACACCACTCGCGGCGCGGGTGGTCCTTCACGAAGTACAGCACGCAGCCCGGCGCATAACAGGCGCGCAACGACACCCGGTCCGCCCCGGTGAACAGCTCCACCGCCTCCGCCGCGATCGAGGCGAGCGCCTGACGGGCGGGTGAGCCCTCGCTTTCGTCTTCCCGCAACAGTTCTCCGTCCCGCACGACCAGCCGCGGCCACTGCGGCGCGCTTCTGGCCGCGCGGTTCACCTCGGCCACCGCCCGCCCCAGGTCACGATCCCGCGCGATCGCACGCGTGTCCTCGGTGAGCACGCCGGCGAGGTCGCGGAGTGCCTGCCGCAGCGCGCGAAAGGCCTCCAGGTCGTCCTGGCCGACCGGCACGCCGAGGAAGTCGCGGAGTCCACCGAGCGTGGTCAGGTCGTCGTTCACCCGCGACCGATTGGCCCAGATGGTGTTCATCAGCAGGACCGGACGGGGTTCGTCGGGTGTCAGCACGTCTAACGGTAACACAGGCTTGCATCCGTTAGACAATCGTTCTAACGTTTGCAGCGTCGACCAACCGTTGGAAGGACCGCTCGTGAGCCTCGTGCCCCCGTTCGACGCCGACACGGCCAGCCGGAAGGTGCGGGCCGCCCAGGACGCCTGGAACACCCGCGACCCGCACCGCGTGGCCGCCGCCTACACGCCGGACTCGTTGTGGCGCAACAGGTCCGAGTTCGTACGCGGCACCGGCGAGATCATCGCGTTCCTGACGAGGAAGTGGGAGCGCGAGCACGAGTACGTGCTGCGGAAGTCGCTCTGGGCCTTCGGGGACGACCGCATCGCCGTGCGCTTCCAGTACGAGTGGCACGACGACGAGGGCCAGTGGTGGCGCAGCTACGGCAACGAGAACTGGGAGTTCGCGCCGTCCGGCCTGATGAGCAGGCGTGAGGCGAGCATCAACGACGTCAGGATCGCCGCGGAGGACCGCCGCATCGACCCCGGCTCGACCTACGAGATCCCGACGGAGTAGCGAGATGCACGTCGAAGCGTTGTGGCGCTACCCGGTGAAGTCACTGGCGGGCGAACCACTTCAGGAGGCGGAGTTCACCCCCGACGGCGTGGCGGGCGACCGGCTCGTCCACGTCCAGGGCCCGCGTGGGGTGCTGACCGGGCGCACGCGGTACGGCCTGCTCACCATCCCCGCCTCCACCGGCCCGGACGGCCCGTTGGTGGACGGGCATCCGTGGGACAGCGGGGAGGCGCACGCGCTGGTGCTCCCGCACGGCGGCCGGCTGACCCGCTACGCCGGACCGGAACGCTTCGACGTGCTCAACGTCCTGGTGGCGACCGACGGTCAGGTGCGGGCGGCCGGGATCGACGTGCGTCGGTTGCGGCCCAACGTCCTCATCGGCGGCGTCGAGCCGGGCGAGGAGGACGGGTGGCCGGGCCACGCGCTCGTGATCGGCGACGTCGTGATCGGCATGTTCTCCGAGCGCGCCCGGTGCGTGGTCACGACGATCGACCCCGACACCGGAGCGCAGAACCTGGACGTGCACCGGCGGATCCGGCACGAGTTCGGTGGCGTGCTGTGCCTGGACAGCTGGGTGGTCCGGCCGGGCACGATCAAGATCGGCGACCCCGTCGAGGTGGTGCCGACCGACGAGCTGCCCGGCCACATCGGCGGGTGGATCGTCGGCCGGCCGTACGCCGTTTAGATGTTGCGGCGGTACTGGCCGCCCACCTCGAAGAACGCCTCGGTGATCTGGCCGAGCGTGCACACGCGTGCGGCGTCCATCAGCACGGCGAACACGTTCTCGTTCGTCTGCGCCACCTCGCGCAGCCGCGCGAGCGCCTTCTGCGCCTCGTCGCGGTGTGCCGCCTGGAACGCACGTGTGCGCTCGACCTGGGACTGCTTCTCCTCTTCCGTGGCGCGGGCGAGCTCGATCTTCACGTGCTCCCGCTCCCCGCCTTCGGGAAGGAAGGTGTTGACGCCGACCAACGGCAGCGAGCCGTCGTGCTTGCGCTGCTCGTAGAGCATCGACTCGTCCTGGATGCGGCCGCGCTGGTAGCCGGTCTCCATCGCGCCGAGCACGCCGCCGCGTTCGGAGATCCGGTCGAACTCCATCAGCACGGCTTCTTCGACCAGGTCGGTCAGCTCGTCGATGACGAACGAGCCCTGCAACGGGTTCTCGTTCGCGGACAGCCCCCACTCCTTGTTGATGATCATCTGGATGGCCATCGCGCGGCGGACGGACGACTCCGTGGGAGTGGTGATCGCCTCGTCGTACGCGTTGGTGTGCAAGGAGTTGCAGTTGTCGTACAACGCGCAGAGCGCCTGCAGGGTCGTGCGGATGTCGTTGAAGTCCATCTCCTGCGCGTGCAGCGAACGGCCCGAGGTCTGCACGTGGTACTTGAACTTCTGCGAACGCTCGGCGGCGCCGTAGCGGTCGCGCATGGCCACGGCCCAGATCCGGCGCGCCACGCGGCCGATGACGCTGTACTCGGCGTCCATGCCGTTGGAGAAGAAGAACGACAGGTTCGGCGCGAAGTCGTCGATGTGCATGCCGCGCGCGAGGTACGACTCGACGTAGGTGAAACCGTTGGCCAAGGTGAAAGCCAGCTGCGAGATGGGGTTCGCACCGGCCTCGGCGATGTGGTAGCCGGAGATCGACACCGAGTAGAAGTTGCGCACCTGCTGCTGGATGAACCACTCCTGGATGTCCGCCATCATGCGCAGCGAGAACTCCGTGGAGAAGATGCAGGTGTTCTGGCCCTGGTCCTCCTTGAGGATGTCGGCCTGCACCGTGCCGCGGACGTTCGAGAGCGCGAACCGGCGCAGCTGCTCGTGCTCCTCGGCGTTCGGCTCGCGGTCGTGCTCGGCGCGGAACTCGCCGACCTGCTGGTCGATCACCGTGTTCAGGAAGTACGCGAGAATCGTCGGCGCCGGGCCGTTGATCGTCATCGACACGGACGTGGTCGGCGCGACGAGGTCGAAGCCGTCGTACAACGCCTTCATGTCGTCCAGCGACGCGATCGAGACGCCGGACGTGCCGATCTTGCCGTAGACGTCCGGCGGGGTGTCGGGGTCACGGCCGTACAGGGTCACCGAGTCGAACGCGGTCGACAGGCGCGTGGCCGGGCTGCCCTTCGACAGGTACTTGAAGCGGCGGTTGGTGCGGAACGCGTCACCCTCGCCCGCGAACATGCGCGCCGGGTCCTCGCCCTCGCGCTTGAACGGGAAGACCCCGGCGGTGTACGGGAAGAAGCCCGGCAGGTTCTCCTTGCGCAGGAACCGCAGCAGCGAACCCTCGTCGTCGTGGCGCGGCAGGCTGACCCGGCGGACCTGGTTGCCGGACAACGTCTCCCGCGTCAGCCTGGTGTGGATCTCCTTGTCCCGCACCTTGAACACGAGCTCGTCGCCGGAGTACCGCTCGCGGGTCTTCGGCCACTCGGCGAGCAGCTCCTGCGTCTCGCGGTCGAGCTCGCGTTCGGCGGCCGAGGCCAGTTCCGCGATGTCCGCGACACCCTTGCCCGCGGCTTCCAACGCCTTCTGCGCGCCGACCAGCTGGGTGTGCGTGCGGACCGCCTCGACCTGTTCTTCGGTCTTGCGGTGATAGCCGCGCACGGTGTCGGCGATGTCGCTGAGGTAGCGCGCACGAGAGGCGGGCACGATCGTGGACGCCGACGTGGACGTCTTGCCGTTGACGGGCGCGAGAGAGCCCTCTTCGACCTGGAGGCCGTGCTCCACGAGCCCGTCACGCAGGAACTGGTAGAGCGCGGTCACGCCGTCGTCGTTGAACGTCGCGGCGGACGTGCCGAACACCGGCATGTCCTCCCACTTGGCACCGAACGCCTCGCGGTTGCGCACCATCTGCCGTGCCACGTCACGGCGCGCGTCCTCGGCCCCGCGCCGCTCGAACTTGTTGATCGCCACGGCGTCGGCGTAGTCGAGCATGTCGATCTTCTCCAGCTGCGACGCGGCACCGAACTCCGGCGTCATCACGTACAGCGAGAAGTCCACGAACGGCACGATGGCCGCGTCACCCTGGCCGATACCGGGCGTCTCGACGATGACCAGGTCCGCCCCGGACGCCTTGCACGCCGTGATGGCCTGCTCCAGCCCGTCCGGGATCTCGCTGCCCGCACGGCGCGTGGCCAGCGAACGGAAGAACACCCTGTTGCCGTCAAGGCAGTTCATCCGGATGCGGTCGCCGAGCAGCGCGCCACCACCGCGGCGCCGGGTCGGGTCGACGGCCAGCACCGCGATGCGCAGCTTGTCCTGCTGGTCGAGCCGGAACCGGCGCACCAGCTCGTCGGTCAGCGACGACTTGCCGGAACCGCCGGTGCCCGTGATGCCCAGCACCGGCACCGTGCGCGTGGTCTCCAGCGGCTCGGCGAGGCCGGCCTCGATGTGCGTGATCGCCCGCGCGAGCGCCTCGTCCGCACCGGTGAGCAGCGCGTCGCGGCTGAACGGCTCGGTGAGCGCGTGGTCGCACTCCTCGACCATCAGGTTGATCATGCGCGCCAGCCCGAGCGTCTGCCCGTCCTGCGGCGAGAAGATCCGCGCGACGCCGCGGGAGTGCAGCAGCTCGATCTCCTCGGGGACGATCACGCCGCCACCGCCGCCGTAGACGCGGATGTGCCCGGCGCCGCGCTCGTTCAGCAACTCCACCAGGTACGAGAAGTACTCGACGTGCCCGCCCTGGTAGGCGCTGATGGCGACGCCCTGCACGTCCTCCTGGATCGCGGCGTCGACGACCTCCGCCACCGACCGGTTGTGGCCGAGGTGGATGACCTCCGCACCCTGCGACTGCAGGATGCGCCGCATGATGTTGATCGCCGCGTCGTGCCCGTCGAACAGGCTGGACGCCGTCACGAAGCGCACCGGGTTCACCGGCCTGTGCAGAGTGGTGGCCATGAGAATAGTTTGACTTCCTACTATTGGACGTGCAACCGAGGGTGGCCCAGGTCTCTGAATCGAGCAGGTACCACCCGCGCGGTCTTGGGACGCAGAATCGACCGTACGGCTGGAGGCGCGGTCGAGGCACCGCGACACACCCGGCCGACCGCCGTCGAACGCACGCGATCCGGCAACACACCGCACAGCCCGAACAACGGTGCAATTATTCCATTTTCCCTCGAAAACGAAACTGCGCCGGTTCGAACAATGCGGGCACGACTAACGTTCAGCTAAACATACCAAGGGTACGAATGTTTGGTCGCACACCTGCCTGGTGGCGACACATGTCACCTGACACAGTGCATCGAACGAACAGGGGCGAAAGTCCCGAAACGACGCCCAAAGTTTCGGACCACCGCCCGTCAGAACCAGCAGCGATGGCATCCCACCTGCCTATACGTTAGTCCGTTCGGGCCCTAACGTTGCTCCGCGCCTTTGCTGGATATCGCACGAATTGAGGTACCGGAGGCCGGGCTTCTCGGCCTATCTTTTCTCTCGCGCCGACCAGGGGAGGTCAAATACGCGCACCCGTCAGACCGTCGCTCGACGACGGCACCACCGCCACGACGGGATTCACTCCACCACACCCGAACGAACTCTGCGCACGTCAGCTCTCCTTCTCGGCCGGTTTGCCGTGAGGGCGGTGCCGACGCGTGCCCAAATGCCCAGAATCAGCTTTCCGGGGAGGGAAGGCATCATGCGGACATCACGCAGGAAGTGGCTCGCGTCCATCGCCGCCGCGCTGGTCGCGGTGGCTCTGACCACCGGTTCGGCACCGGCGGGAGCAGCAGGCCGGGACGCGTCTGGTGACCGGCACAGACACGGCCTGATCCGCGGTGAGGTCGCCCGGCCGCAGCCGCCGGCACCCCCGCGGCTGAGGCCGGTGAACGGACCGATCACGAGCATGTCATCGGCGGCGACCGCGGACCGGGTGGCGCTGCGGCCACTGGTGATCGCCCTCGACTCGGCCGACTTCGGCCTGTCGACGTGGAAGGCCGTGCTCGACCGCATCGGCACGCCGTACGACGTGCTGACCGCCCGCACCGAGCAGCTGACCGCCGGACGGCTGGTGCGGCCCGACGGCAGCGGCCGGTACAGCGCGGTGCTGCTCACCGACAACGCACTGCTGCAACCCGACGGCTCCGGCGGCTACGTCAGCGCGTTCGACGCGACGGAGTGGCAGGCGCTGTGGGCCTACGAGCGCACCTACCGGGTGCGGCAGGTCTCGCTCTACACCTCGTGGGGCACCTTCCCCGAGGACTACTGCCTGCGCCCAGGCCTGGAGGGCAGCGTCGGCGACAGCGGCCTGCAGGCCACGCTGACCCCCGCCGGCCACGGCCTCTTCGACCGCCTGGCGCCCGACGTGATCGTGCCCATCACCAACTCGTACGTGTACCGGTCCACGCTCGCGTCCGGATGCGCCGCGCAGCCCGCGCTGATGGTGGGCAGCTACGTGCTCGGCGTGCTCAGCACGTCCACCGACGGGCGGGAGCGGGCCGCGCTGGCGTTCTCCTCCAACGAGTTCCTGGCGCAGACCGACCTGCTGGGCTACGGGCTCGTGCGCTGGGCGACCCGTGGGGTGTTCGCGGGTGA
>Ga0070710_10000313_pt1 | contig 23151 bp, 28 predicted proteins | sample LARL52metaG_FD_65454 | JGI IMG/M metagenome (GOLD analysis project Ga0070710, IMG submission 65454) | Corn, switchgrass and miscanthus rhizosphere microbial communities from Kellogg Biological Station, Michigan, USA - LAR L5-2 metaG | ecosystem: Host-associated > Plants > Roots > Rhizosphere ...
CGCTCTCCGGATCGATCGCCGAGCGGACGGGGGCGATCTTTTCCGCGGGTTGCGACGTTGTCCTGCATTGCAATGGCAAACTCGAGGAAATGCGCCAGGTCGCGGCCAAGACGCCGGAATTATCAGGAAAAGCGCTTGAGCGCGCGAAGCTCGCGCTGGCGTCGCGTCGAGCGGCGGAGCCGTTTGATCGGATGGCTGCGCGCAGCGAACTCGACGCGATGAAGAGCAAGGCTGGGACTTTGGGCGCATGACCGCGGAAATTCTATCGTTTGAGACAGGGCGGCCTGCCGAGGTTGCAGACGGCGAACTTGCGCTGGTGGTCGATGTCGAAGGCTATGAGGGGCCACTCGACCTCCTGCTCGCCCTGGCGCGCCAGCAGAAGGTCGACCTCGCCAAGATCTCAATCCTGGCGCTGGCGGACCAGTACCTCGCCTTCATTGAAGCCGCGCGGAAGATCCGCCTCGAGCTTGCGGCTGATTATCTGGTGATGGCGGCTTGGCTCGCTTATCTCAAATCGCGACTCTTGTTGCCTGAGCCGCCGACCGCCGAAGGGCCTAGCGCGGAGGAAATGGCGACCGCGCTTGCCAACCGGCTGCGCAGGCTCGAAGCCATCCGAGAGGCTTCGAACCGGCTGATGAACCGCCCGCAATTGCTGCGCGATATCTTTCCGCGCGGCAATCCCGAGATCATCGCCGAGATCAGGCATCAAAAATATACGGCAACCCTGTTCGATCTGCTCACCGCCTATGCCGCCCAGCGCCAGCAGCGGGTGCTGGCTTCGGTGCATCTGGCCAAGCGCACGGTATGGTCGCTCAGCGAGGCGCGGGCATCGCTTGAACGCCTGATCGGAATGGCCGAGCACTGGAGCTGTCTCGACGAGTACCTGATGAGCTACGTGGTCGACCCCTCGCAGAAAGCCACGGTTTTCGCGTCCAGTTTTGCCGCAGCGCTCGAACTGGTCAGGGAAGGCGAAGTCGAATTGCACCAGAAAGAGCCGTTTGCGCCTTTGTATTTCCGAAAGCGTCCAGTGCAATCACCACCCGAGGCGATGATCGCGCCTGACTTGTCGACCGAATAAGCGGAAGAAGCCGAGTAAGTGGAAGAAGGAGACCGTGCCATGGCAAGCCTGGCGGAACGACGCAAAGCCGATGCCGAGGAGCACTCTGTGGACCCGCAATCGCGCCCCGAAGAATTGCGGCTTCTGGAGGCGCTGTTGTTCGCGTCCGCCGAACCGCTCGACCAGGCGACGCTCGCCAAGCGGATGCCGGAGGGCGTCGACATCAAGGCCGCGCTGATACAGCTGCAGGCCGACTACGCCTCGCGCGGCGTCAACCTTGTTCGCGTGGCCAACAAGTGGACGTTCCGCACCGCCGGCGACCTTTCCTGGCTGATGACCCGCGAGAGCACCGAAACGCGGCGCCTGTCTCGCGCGGCCATCGAGATGCTTGCGATCATCGCCTATCATCAGCCGGTCACCCGCGCCGAAATCGAGGAGATCCGCGGGGTGGTTACCTCGAAGGGAACACTGGATGTTCTTCTTGAAACCGGGTGGATCCGCCCGCGCGGACGCCGCAAGACGCCCGGGCGTCCGCTTACCTTCGGAACAACGGAGGCCTTCTTGTCGCAATTCAGCCTCGAGGCCTTGAGCGATCTGCCCGGCCTTGAGGAATTGAGAGGAACGGGGTTATTGGATTCGCGGCTGCCTTCGGGCTTCAGCGTACCGACGCCCTCGGATGACCCGGCCTTGCGCGAGGACGAGGACCCGCTCGAGCCGGGCGATCTGGAACTGTCGCTGGCGCCTACGGTCGAGCCAGAACCTGGCGACAGAATGTAGCAGGAAAACCTGTTCCAGCTCGATTGCCGCACATTGTCGCGTTTGAACGACCAAGCATTAACGCTTGGCCGTTTAACGCGGATTTGCGTGGCTCAAGTCCTTGTTTTTGACACCTCCCGAGCCTACTTTGCGCTCAGGTTAGGCCGGGTTTCCAGGCCTCGTGTTGTTGGAGGATCGCAGGATGGGTTCGCTTAGCATTTGGCACTGGATCGTCGTGATCGCAGTCGTCCTGCTGCTGTTTGGTCGCGGCAAGATTTCCGACCTGATGGGTGACGTTGCCCAGGGCATCAAGGCCTTCAAGAAGGGCATGCAGGACGATGAAAAGACTGCAGAAAAGACCGAGCCCGTAAAGTCGATCGATCATAACGCCACCCCTCAGGCGGCGAGCCGGTCGGATGTCGGCAGCAAGGCTGTCTGAGCTTTCAGTGCCAGCTTTCGATAAATCTTGAGCGGCGCGTTGATCTTGCCCCCGACGTGCGGCAAGAGCGTTGGAGGAAAATCGCGGGCGGCCCGGTGAGCGATGCGCCGTGGAAATGTCTCGCGTGAGCGGAATCTTTCATGTTCGACATCGGATGGAGTGAATTCGTCGTCATCGCGGTCGTCGCGTTGATCGCCATCGGCCCGAAGGAATTGCCGGGCGTTCTGCGCATGGTCGGCCAGTGGATGGGCAAGGCGCGCAAGATGGCGGCCGAATTCCAGAGCCAGTTCCAGGAAGCGATGCGCGAGGCCGAAATGGCCGACCTCAAGAAGAGTTTTGACGAGGTCAAGGAAGCGGCAAGCGGATTCACGTCGGGCAACGTCATGACCTCCCTGCAAAAGGACGTCAGCGCGGCGCTCAATATCGAGGACGTCGACAAGCCGGCAGCCAGCGCGGAAGCGGCGCCCACCGCTCAAGCCGCCAGCATGGACGCCGAGGCCGGTCAGGCGGAGGCGACTGCGCCGCAGCCGTTGGCGATTGCGGCTGAAAATCATCCAGAAGGCGCTGCGCCGGAGACCGCCCCGCCGCCGGCCGACATCGAACTCCCACGGGACGCCAAAGCGTCATGAGCGACGAAGATATCGAGGCCAGCAAGGCGCCGCTGATCGACCATTTGATCGAGCTGCGCTCACGCCTGATCAAAGCGCTGGTGGGCTTTGGCATCGCCTTTATCTTCTGTTTCTTTTTCGCCAAGCAAATCTACAACGTGCTGGTATGGCCGTTCGTCTGGGTGGCCGGCGCGGAAAATTCGAAATTCATCTACACCGCGCTGCTGGAATATTTCATCACCCAGTTGAAACTGGCGCTGTTTGGCGCGGGCTTCATTTCGTTTCCGATCGTAGCCACGCAAATCTACAAGTTCGTCGCGCCCGGCCTTTACAAGCACGAGCGCAACGCCTTCCTGCCTTATCTGATCGCGACCCCGGTCTTTTTCGTGCTGGGATCGATGTTGGTGTATTTCGTGGTGCTGCCGATGCTGGTGCGGTTTTCGCTCGGCATGCAGCAGCTCGGCGGCCCCGGGAGTGCCGAAATCCAGCTCCTGCCCAAGGTCGGCGAGTATCTTTCGCTGATGATGTCGCTGATCTTTGCTTTCGGCATCGCGTTTCAGCTGCCTGTCATCCTCACCTTGCTGGGGCGGATCGGAATCATCACGTCGAAACAGCTGCGCGAGAAGCGGCGCTATTTCATCGTGATCGCCTTTATCATCGCCGCCGTCCTGACCCCGCCCGACGTGCTGAGCCAGGCCTCGCTCGCCATACCGCTTTTGGCGCTCTACGAAGGCTCGATTCTTGCGGTGCGCATGGTCGAAAAAAGTGCCACTGCCGCAAAGACAGCCACAACGGCCACGCCGCCTCCGGCGAGCCCGCCGCCAAGTCCGTCGCCGGCCGAGTAAAGACCAAACGCACGCCTTCGCGAGCGATCACGAATATGGTACGGGGTGCCCACCGTTAAATGTCAACATAGCGCGTTGACTTATAACGCACGCACCCTGGGACCTGACGACAATGCACGACATCAAATGGATTCGCGATAACGCTGCAGCTTTTGACGCCGCGCTGAAACGGCGCGGGCTTGCGCCGATGTCGCCGAAACTGCTCGCCATCGACGAATCCCGTCGCGCGGCGATCGTCAAGTCGGAGCAGGCGCAGGCGCGACGCAACGCCGCCTCGAAGGAGATCGGCGAGGCCAAGAAGGCCAGAGATGAAGCTCGCGCCGCGAAACTGATGGCGGAAGTTGCCGAGCTCAAGGTCACATTTCCGCAGCTTGAGTTGGCCGCGAAGAGCGCCGACGAAGAATTGTTCCGAGAACTGGCGGCGATCCCCAACTTGCCGCTCGACGACGTCCCCGACGGCACCGACGAGCACGGCAACGTGCGGCATCATTTGTTCGGCGCGCCGCGCAGCTATGACTTTGATCCCAAGCCGCATGACGACCTCGGTGGCGCGCTCGGCTTCATGGACTTCGAGGCTGCGGCGAAGCTGTCCGGCGCTCGGTTTGTCGTTCTGAAAAAGGGGCTCGCACGGCTCGAGCGCGCCATCGGGCAATTCATGCTCGATCTTCACACCAATGAGCACGGCTATACCGAAATCAATCCACCGCTTCTCGTGCGCAACGAGGTGATGTTCGGCACTGGACAATTGCCCAAGTTCGAGGACGACCAGTTCTGGGCGATCAAAGGTGAATTACTGACGGCTGGCGAGGGGGCTGCGGGGCACCCCGAAAGATTGAGAGGCGAACGTCTCGGCCTCATCCCCACCGCCGAAGTATCGCTCACCAATCTCGTTCGCGAAGCCATCGTCGGCGAAAAGGAATTGCCGATGCGCATGACGGCGCTGACGCCGTGCTTCCGCGCCGAAGCTGGAGCCGCCGGGCGCGACACCCGCGGCATGATCCGCCAGCATCAATTTACCAAGGTCGAGCTGGTTTCGATCACGACGCCGGAGACGAGTCGCGACGAGCACGAGCGCATGCTTGCCTGTGCCGAGGAGGTCTTGCGGCAGCTCGATCTTCACTACCGGGTGATGACGCTGTGTGCCGGCGACATGGGTTTCTCGGCGCAAAAAACCTACGACATCGAGGTCTGGATGCCCGGGCAAGGCGAGGGCGGCGCTTTCCGCGAAATCTCAAGCTGCTCGGTATGCGGCGACTTCCAGGCGCGCCGCATGGATGCCCGCTATCGCGGCGGCGACGGCAAGCCGCGGTTCGTGCATACCCTCAACGGCTCGGGCACAGCCGTAGGCCGCGCCTTGATTGCGATCATGGAAACCTACCAGCAGGAGGACGGCTCGATCGCAGTGCCTGACGTCCTGCAGCCCTATATGGGCGGGACGACGGTGATCGAACGCGACAGATGATTTGGTGGCGGTAGCTGACGCTGGACAGGGGCGGCACCAGGTACAGGAACCTGCATCCTGCGCTCGCAGGTGGGCAAGATCATGCCTCTCCACCGCTATCGCCGGGGCTAATCGACGCCGCACGACGGGTTTGCCTCATGGGCGATAGGGCGATAAGACGACGCCTGTCCGCGCGCTAATCCAAGAAGCACGACCTGCCAATGCGAATTCTCTGCACCAATGACGATGGCATCCACGCCCCGGGCCTGAAGATTGTCGAGCAGATCGCGCGCGCCTTGTCCGACGACGTCTGGATCGTGGCGCCCGAACTCGACCAGTCCGGCGTCTCGCATTCGCTCTCGCTCAATGATCCCCTTCGCCTGCGCGAAGTGGGGCCGCGCCATTTCGCGGTAAGGGGAACGCCGACTGACTGCGTCATCATGGGTGCGCGCCATATTCTGCGTGACAAGATGCCGGACGTCGTGCTTTCGGGCGTCAACAAGGGCCGCAACGTCGCCGAGGACGTGGTCTATTCGGGCACCATCGCCGGCGCGCTGGAGGGCACGATTTTGGGCCTGCCTTCATTCGCTCTGTCGCAGGAATTTACGGCGCAGTCGCGCGAAAATCCGATGTGGGACGCCGCGCTCGAATTCGGTCCACCGATCCTGAGCAAGGTGATCAGTGCGGGCGTGCCGAAGAACACGGTGATCAACGTCAATTTTCCCGCCTGCGCTCCAGGCGAAGTCGCAGGCGTACGCGTGACGCGACAGGGCAAGCGCAATCTCGGCTTTCTGAAAATCGATCAACGGCGCGACGGCCGCGGCAATCCGTATTTCTGGATCGGTTTCGAGCGACTCGCAAAAGTCGATATTCCGGAAGAGGGCACGGATCTCTGGGCACTGGCGTCGCGCTATGTTTCGGTGACGCCGTTGCGGCTCGATCGCACGGACGAGGCATTTTCCGAAGCCCTTACCGCGATGCTCAAGTGAGACAAGGTCGCAGGGCAAAATCGCAAGCGGATGGGCGGCGGTTCGATTTCGCGATCGGCTAAGCGGCCGTGCTTTTCAGCGTGTTCTCGATCACCCGCGCCAGCGTCTCGATCTGGAAGGGTTTTTGCAGCGACGGCCGATCGCGGTACTCCTCGGGCAACCCCGATGAGCCGTAGCCGGTCGCGAAGATGAAGGGGCGGTTGCGCGCCCTGATGAGATCGGCCACCGGCGAGATCACCTTGCCGTTGACGTTGACGTCGAGAATGGCAAGGTCGAAATCGATCGACTGGGCAAGCCTGATCGCTTCGCTGATTTCGCCGGCTTCCGCGGCAATGCGGTAGCCCAGCTCCTCCAGCATGTCAGCGACCATCATCCTGATCATGACCTCATCTTCGACGAGGAATACAGAGCCGCCTAGCGGCCGCTTCGCAGTCATTCATCCAGTCCTTGCGCCAGTCCCCTGAAGCGAAAAGAATCGCAAATAACCCTCAACGTGGCAATCTTAACTTGTATACGAAGAAGGGGCGAGCTCAGCCGTTGGCTGGGCGGCGAAAGCGTGGCCAGGGTCAGATCGCGCCCGCCGTTAAGGGTATATACTGGGTTCCTCATCAGGAACTCCGTATTGAGTCGAGATGCGTCTTGGGGCCGCAGGACGACTGGGCTGATGGCCGACCGCCCGTGCACGAACCTTTGGGACCGCGATGTCCACGATGCAAAATCCACCAGAGAAAATGATGTTTCAGCTCAGCCTGCGCCGGCGCGGGATCAGCGATCAGGCCGTGCTTCGCGCCATGGAGGAGATTCCGCGTGAAATGTTCGTTGAGGCGGCCGATCGCGCCGATGCGTACCGCGACAGCGCGCTCGGCATCGCCTGCGGGCAGACCATCAGCCAACCCTTCGTGGTGGCGTACATGACCGAACAGCTGCAGCTGCAGAAGCATCACAGGGTTCTGGAGATCGGCACCGGCTCGGGCTACCAGGCCGCTATCCTGTCCCGCCTTTGTGGTCACGTCCTGACCATGGAGCGATACCGGACATTGGCCGACGTCGCCCGGGGCCGGCTCGCCAAGCTCGGCTGCGACAATGTGGAGGTGGTGCTCGGCGATGGCTTCGAGGTGCCGGCCGGTGCCGGCAATTTCGACCGCATCATCGTGACCGCGGCAATGGAGCAGATACCCGATGCGCTTGCCCAGCGTCTCGATCGCGACGGCATCCTCATCGCCCCGGTCGGGCCCCTTCACGGCACCCAGACCCTCATCCGACTGGTCAGGACGGAGGCCGGCTTGGAGCGCAAGGAGCTCGTCGACGTCCGCTTCGTGCCGGCGCTGCCCGGCATCGCCCGCGAGCTCTAAAAAGCCAGGATTGAGTGTTCCGCCAACGTCTTAATCCGGGGTTTAAGCGGTTGTTTACTCGGGACGTGTTTACTCAAAACAGTATTTTGTTGCGTACGAGTGAGTAACCATGTCCCGTGTCGTCGAGTGGCTTTGCTCGCGTCGCGTATCGCAGGTCGCGGTGCTGGCGCTGATGTCGATCGGTTTTGCCGGCTGCAGCGCCGATATGTCGTCACGTCTTTCGCAAAATCCCTTTGCCTCACAGGCTGAAGCGACCGCCTCCGTTTCGACCCCTGCGGTCGAACGCCGCGAGTTGCCGCAATATGCCCGCCCGCAGTCGCTGCCCCCGGCAATCTCGGCCCCGCAATCCTACCCTTCCACCGCGGTTTCCGGAGGAGGGCGGGGCATTGCCTCCTACACGCCACCGGCCCGTCCGATCGAAACCACCGGCAGCGTCCCGCGCTCGGTTGCTGCCCGTAACCGGGCTGGCACCACGATCATCGTCGGCACCAGCGACACGCTTGAAATCCTGGCGCGCCGCTACAAGGTCACGCCGGCCGCCATCCTGCAGGCCAATGGATACAAAGGACCACGTGCGCTGTCGCCCGGCCAGCAACTGATCATTCCTCACCCGGCAGCGGTCGCCGCGGCGTCCGCGCCGGCTGATCCGGTAGCCAGGCCCGCTGCCGCGGCGAATGCGGCGCCTTCAGTGCATGTCGTCAATCATGGTGATACCCTGCTCGGCGTTGCGCGCCGCAATCACGTCTCGGTGGCGGAACTCGCGAGAGCCAACGGCATCCAGCCGAACGCCAAACTCCGGCTGGGTATGAGGCTCACGGTGCCGGCGAAGGCCACCGCACTTTCTCCGGCCGCCCAGCCAGCGGTTACTGCGGTACAGCCTGCGGCCGCGTCGGCGCCTGCGACCAGGTTGGCTGCCGTGACCGCCGAGTCCCAGCAAAAAGCGCGTCTGGCGCAAGCCACGAATGAAGACGCACCGGCCGAAACTTCAGTCAAGGCGGCGGAGGCAACCGGCGCACTGCCGACGTTCCGCTGGCCGGTGCGCGGCAAGGTGATCACTAGCTACGGCGCCAAGACCAACGGCAAGGCCAATGACGGTATCAACCTGGCTGTGCCGGAGGGTACGCCGGTCAAGGCTGCCGAAGACGGCGTCGTTGCCTATTCGGGAAATGAACTGAAGGGTTACGGCAACCTGGTCCTGATCCGCCACGGCAATGGTTACGTGACCGCCTATGCGCATGCGAGCGAGCTTCTGGTAAAGCGCGGCGACAGCATCAAGCGAGGCCAGGTCATCGCCAAATCGGGGCAGTCGGGCGAAGTGGGCTCGCCACAACTTCATTTCGAGATTCGCAAGGGATCGACGCCGGTCGACCCGCTTCAATTCCTCAACGGAGCCTGAGCAAGGCGACCGCCATCATCGCCCTCGGCGCATGGCCGAGGGACGTTCGCCTTATTTCCCGCTGAGCCGGACCCCGAGCCGTCCCGCGAGCTCCTGGGTGAATTGCCACGCCACGCGCCCGGAACGGGAACCTCGTGTCGTCGACCATTCCAACGCCTCGCGCTCGAGCTCTTCTTCGCCGAGCTTGATGCCGAAATGGCCGCAATAGCCCTTCACCATCGCCAGGTATTCGTCCTGGCTGCATCGGTGGAAACCGAGCCACAATCCGAAGCGGTCGGAGAGCGATACTTTTTCTTCCACCGCCTCGCCAGGGTTGATGGCGGTCGAGCGTTCGTTCTCGATCATCTCGCGCGCCAGCAGGTGGCGCCGGTTGGAGGTCGCATAGAGGATCACGTTGTCGGGGCGGCCCTCGATACCCCCTTCCAGAACCGCCTTGAGCGACTTGTAGGAGGCGTCGTTGCCGTCGAACGACAGGTCGTCGCAGAACACGATGAAATTGAAGCGTGCTCCGCGCAAAAGATCCATCAGCGCCGGCAGGCTTTCGATGTCCTCGCGATGAATTTCGATCAGCTTCAAACGCTCGGCAGGCTTGCGGTTGAGGTTGATGCTGGCATGGGCCGCCTTGACCAGTGACGATTTGCCCATGCCACGTGCGCCCCAGAGCAGGGCATTGTTGGCGGGAAAACCATTGGCAAAGCGTTCGGTGTTTTCGATCAGGATGTCGCGCATCCGATCGATGCCCTTGAGCAGGCCAATGTCGACGCGGCTGACGCGTGGCACGGGCGCCAGCCGTCCGTCGGGGTGCCAGATGAAGGCGTCGGCATGGCCGAGCGAATCCGCCGTCGAGGATGCGTTCGATGCGGCGGACAGACGCGTGGCGATGGCCTCGAGCGCAAGCGCGATGCGCTCGGCTGCATCGCCTTCGGCAGCGGCCGGCGGCTGTTTGGTTGCCGCTGCAGGCCTTTTTCGTTGTGGGGCCCTTGCGCCGGCACGAGCGGCTGTTTTGGGTGGCTTTTTCGACATCCTCGGCCTTCCTGATGCTGCACCCTTAACGGGCCTTACAGGGGGCCGCAAGCCGCCCAAATTGAGGGGTTTGGCAGCGTTGCAATTGGGACCGTGGCCGCTATAGTCCGCGCGAATTTACCGGATCGGCCTGGCGCTCGCCCGCCTTGCCACCTATCCCCGTTTCACGAGGATTTCCCCGAATGCTGATTACTCCTGCGTTTGCCCAGGCCGCAGCCGGCGGCGATGCCAACAGTATGTTGATGTCGCTGCTGCCCTTCGCCCTGATCTTCGTGATCATGTATTTCCTGATTTTGCGGCCGCAGCAGAAGAAGGTCAGGGATCATGCGGAACTGGTGAAGAACATCCGCCGCGGCGATACTGTTGTGACCTCCGGCGGGCTGGTCGGCAAGGTGACCAAGGTCGTGGACGACGATCAGATCGAATTCGAGATTTCGGAAGGTGTCCGTGTTCGCCAGATGCGGCAGATGATCTCGGGCGTCCGTGCCAAGGGCGAACCGGCCAAGGAGACCTCCAAGGACGAAACGTCCGCGGGCTGATACCCGGCACCGCATTCTCCTGGATCTGACGAGTCAATTCGATGTTGTATTTCACGCGGTGGAAGGCGCTGGCGATCATTCTCACGGCGCTGGTCGTGTGTCTGTTCGCAGTGCCGAACTTCTTTCCGGAGGCGAAAGTAAAGACCTGGCCGGCCTGGGCCCAGCGGCGTCTCGTCCTCGGGCTCGATCTGCAGGGCGGCTCCTACCTGCTTTTGGAAGTGGATTCCAATTACGTCCGGAAAGAAAAGCTCGACCAGGTGCGCGACGACGTTCGCCGCGCCTTGCGCGAAGCCAAGATCGGCTATACCGGCCTCACCGCGCGAAACGACGCCGTCGAAGTCCGCATCTCCAGAGACACCGAACTGCAGGCGGCGCTTTCCAAATTGCGCGAACTGTCGCAACCGCTCGGCGGCCTGCTCGGTTCAAGCGGCCAGCGCAGCCTGGAGGTTAGCGATGCCGGCGGTGGCTTGATCCGCCTGACGGTTCCGCAAGCCGCGATCACCGAGCGCATCCGGCAGACGATCGAGCAGTCGATCCAGATCGTCGAACGGCGCGTCAACCAGCTCGGTACGGTCGAACCCGTAATCCAGCGCCAGGGCACCGATCGCATCCTGGTGCAGGTGCCGGGCCTGCAGGATCCGACCGAACTCAAGCGCATTCTCGGCAAGACCGCCAAGATGGAATTCCGCATGGTCGATACGGCCGTGGCGCCGGATGCAGCCGCGCAGGGCAGGGTGCCTCCTGAGGATGAAATTCTCATGAGCGCGCAGCCGCCGAAGATCCCCTATGTCATCAAAAAGCAGGTGCTCGTCTCCGGCGGCGAACTCACCGATGCCCAGCCTGGATTCGATCAGCGATCGGGCGAACCGATCGTCACCTTCCGCTTCAATTCGTCGGGCTCGCGCAAATTCGCGCAAGCCACTTCCGAGAATGTCGGCCAGCCTTTTGCCATCGTGCTCGACAACGAGGTAATTTCCGCACCGGTGATCCGGGAACCGATCACGGGCGGTTCCGGCCAGATCTCGGGCAATTTCACGGTGCAGGCCGCCAACGAATTGGCGATCCTGCTCCGCGCCGGCGCCCTGCCGGCGCCGCTGACCGTGATCGAAGAGCGCACGGTGGGGCCGGGCCTGGGCCAGGATTCGATCGAAAAGGGCGAACTTGCCGCTTACGTCGGTTCGATCATGGTCATTGTGTTCATGCTCGCAACCTACCGGCTGTTCGGTCTGTTCGCCAATATCGCGGTGGCGATCAACGTCGCCATGATCTTCGGGGTGCTGTCGCTGCTCAATGCGACGCTGACCTTGCCCGGCATCGCGGGCATCGTGCTCACGGTTGGTATCGCGGTCGATTCCAACGTGCTGATCTACGAGCGCATCCGCGAGGAAATTCGCGGGGGACGCAACGCGATTTCGGCGATCGATGCCGGTTTCAAGCGCGCGCTGGCGACGATTCTGGACTCCAACATCACCACCTTCATCGCCGCTGCCGTGCTGTTCTACATCGGCACCGGCCCGGTGCGCGGTTTTGCCGTTACCCTCGGGATCGGCATCCTTACCACGGTTTTTACCGCGTTCACGCTCACTCGCCTGATCGTGGCGTGGTGGGTGCGGTGGAAGCGGCCGCAAAGCGTGCCGATCTAGGGGAATGCGCACTTGACTCACTTCGTTCTTATTGCGCTGGGCATTCTGATCGTCGTGTTGACCATAGTCAGCGTGATGGGCGTGCTGCCGCCGCTGCGCATCGTGCCCGACAACACGCATTTCGATTTCACTCAGTTCCGCCGCATCAGCTTTCCGATCTCGGCGACGCTTTCGATTGTGGCGATCACGCTGTTCTTTACCCATGGACTGAATTTCGGGATCGATTTCAAGGGCGGCACGCTATTGGAGGTGCAGGCGAAGTCCGGCTCGGCCGACATCGCCTCGATGCGTGCGACCTTGAGCGGGCTTGGGCTTGGCGAGGTTCAATTGCAGCAGTTCGGCGGTCCGGCTGACGTCCTGATCAGGGTCGCCGAACAGCCCGGCGGCGATGCGGCGCAGCAGGAGGCGGTACAGAAAGTGCGCGGCGCGCTCGGCGATTCCGTCGATTACCGGCGCGTCGAAGTCGTCGGACCGCGCGTTTCCGGCGAACTGCTCGCCTACGGCATGATCGGCTTGATGCTCGCGATCGTCGGCATCCTGATCTATCTCTGGTTCCGGTTCGAATGGCAGTTTGCGCTCGGCGCCATGATCGCCAACGTCCACGACATCGTGTTGACGATCGGTTTCATGTCGATCTCGCAGGTCGACTTCGACCTCACCAGTATCGCAGCGCTGCTCACGATCCTCGGCTATTCCCTGAACGATACGGTCGTGATCTACGACCGTATCCGCGAGATGTTGCGCCGCTACAAGAAGATGCCGATGCCGCAGCTTCTCAACGAGTCCATCAATTCGACGCTGTCGCGCTCGATCATCACTCACGTCACGGTAACGCTAGCCCTGCTGGCGCTGCTTTTGTTTGGCGGCAATGCGATCCACAGCTTCACCGCCGTCATGATGTTCGGCGTGGTGCTGGTGGGCACCTACACGTCGATCTTCATTGCTGCGCCGATCCTGATCTATCTCGGCGTCGGTACCAGCCGGGTCGACGCACCGGATACGCCGCAGAAGAAGTAGCCATGGCGAGCCGCTCGGACGCCCCGCATCTTCCGAGGTCGGCCCCGATCGACGCTTACGGCAAAGGTGGCTTTGTCTTTGCCGGAATGTCGCATCGAGGCTCGCTGCTGTGCCTGCCGGATGCAATCTGGGCATGGCCGGTGACGAAACCTGCGGAAATAACCGAGGAATCGCTGGCGCGTGTGTTCGAAGCCGCCAACATCATCGACACTTTGATCCTCGGTTCGGGTACCGACGTCTGGGTCCCTCCGAAAGACCTGCGCCAGGCACTGCGCGCCGTCCACATCGTTCTGGACCCGATGCAGACCGGACCGGCGATCCGCACCTACAACATCATGATCGGCGAGAGGCGGCGTGTTGCGGCAGCGCTGGTCGCGGTTCCATGAGCGATCTGATGCAGGATTCGGCTCAAGCCAGGGAGGCGTCGAGCTTCTGTGCAGAGCTGGTACGCTCGCACGATTTTGTTCGCTACGCATCAAGCCTCTTCGTGTCTGCCCCGCGGCGTCGAGCCCTGTTGGCGCTATACGCCTTCAATGTCGAGGTTTCCCGGGTGCGCACGCAAGTGAGTCAGCCGCTGCCAGGCGAGATGCGCCTGCAGTGGTGGACCGACATGCTCGCGGGCATGGAGCACGGCGGCGTCGAGGGCAATCCGGTCGCCGCCGAATTGCTGCTGGCGATCCAGACCTGGGGGTTGCCGGTCGTGCGGCTGTCGCGCCTGATCGAGGAGCATCAATTCGACCTCTACAACGATCCGATGCCGACCATGGCGGCGCTTGAAGGTTATATCAACGACACCTCGTCTGCCCTTTTCTCGCTGGCCAGTGCGGTGTTCGGGCAGTCCTCGGGCGGCATCGAGCATCTCGCGCGGCATGCAGGACTTGCGCAGGGGATGGTGCAGGTGATGATCTCATTGCCGCTCGACGCCTCGCGTCGGCAATTGTTCGTGCCGCAACAGGTCCTGGAAAACCAGGGTTGCGGGATCGAGGACGTCTTCGCCGGCAAGCAGACCCCGAACCTTCGCGCCGCGTTTGATCAGTTGCTGGGCGAGGCGCGGGCTCATTTGACGACGGCATTCGACCTGATGGCGACCGTTCCGCCGGAAGTACGCTCCGTTTTCCTGCCGTTGGCCCAGGTCCGGCGCGACCTGACACGGCTGTCGCGTGCCGACAACAATCCGTTCGCACTTGGCTCGACGCCGCGGTTTCAGACCTTGTGGACGTTATGGCGGGCGTCGCGGTCGCGGAAATTCTCCGCCTGAACGAGAATTGAATTCAGCCGCCTCGAAAATCGAATCGATCGCGCAGATTTTTGCGCGATTCCAGGATGTTTTTCAGGAAGGCGCGATCGGTTTCGTTCTTCATCATCGGTTCGATCAGGTCGAGCTGGTTGGTCGCCACGAGTTGCAGCAGTTCGGTTCGGACTCTGCCGCCCGCATCGCGCGGCAACGCCTTCACCACCTGGATGTGTTCCGGCGGCCTCGGACCCTTGCGGGCCGCTAGCTCATTCCTGATCCGGGCTTCGAGAGCGGTCTGATCGGCCTCCACGAAGGCATAAAGCCCGACGCCGGCGCGGCGATCGGCGAATGCGACGATGGCCGCATCGCGCACACCGGGATTGTTCCGGATCTTTTCGATCAACACGGGCGCGTCGTTGACAAGGCGCCTGCCGCCACCCTCGCGATCGGTAAAATTGAACAGGCCACGGGTAATGGCGTGATAAACGTTTTTGCCGGTCGCAAGCCAGAGACGGGCGGCGAGCGACTTGCGCGCCAGGATTTTGCGCTCCTTCGGGGTCAGCGCCGATGGTGCGTAGCTGCGCTTGTGTTTGAGCATATGCCTGAGGTCTTCGTAGGCCGCGATCCGGAACAGGGGGCCGCGCGTGCGGAAGCAGGCGGCGAGCTGGAAGTCGGTGAGATAAGCGTGCCCGTCACGACCGACCAGCCAGTTCTGCTCTTTGGCGAGATCATTGTGGCAAATGCCGGCACGATGCAGTTTGTGCAGCGCCTGTTTGGCCGACCGAAAATAGGCGGCATTATCGAAAGGTTTCGCAAGGTGCAGGGCGATGCCGTCGATGAAGCTGCGCACCAGTGCCCGGCGTCCTGCCCACAGCAATTCGGGTCCCACATTCAAACCCCCGACGCGCTCCAGCGCGCGGCGCTCGCGAGCGAAAAGATGCCGCGCGAAAGCATAGGACCACCACGGAACCCGATCGATCCGGCGCAGGACCGCATCGACGTCGCCGCCTGACTGCCGAAAGCGGCCACGCTCGACCGTTGAAAACACGTCGCGTTTGAGCAATACGCCTTCAGTCCATCGCGCCGACAGAACGTCGGCGTCTTCCTTTGGCAAATTCATAAAAAATACTCACGCTGCCGCGGCTACGCGCAAATGGTCTGTTATCCAATGGTCGAGATCGGCGAGGGCCCGGGCAGTAATAGCCCGACGCTTTGCTATCGTCTTTTCATTGCCGCGCAGGCGCGTTCCCTCGGCGCTTCTGGTCGGTGGATTGGCCAGCGGCGGAAACAATCCGAAATTGATGTTCATCGGCTGGAACGAGCGGGGGCCGTTGTCGATCGTCTCGATATGGCCGCCGGTGATATGGCCAAGCAATGACCCCAGCGCCGTGGTCGGAGGAGGTGGTGGCAGCAAGCGGCCACGCGACTCCGCTACGGCATAGAGGCCGGAGATCAAGCCGATGCTCGCGGACTCCACATAGCCCTCGCACCCCGTCATCTGGCCTGCGAACCGCAACCGCGGAGCGGCGCGAAGGCGCAACTGCGCGTCGAGCAACTTCGGCGAATTCAGAAAGGTGTTGCGGTGGAGACCCCCTAACCTTGCGAATTCCGCGTTTTCGAGGCCGGGAATCATGCGGAAGATGCGCTGCTGCGCGCCATACTTCAGCTTGGTTTGAAAACCCACCATGTTATAGAGCGTGCCGAGCTTGTTATCCTGGCGCAATTGCACGATCGCGTAAGCCTTGACCTGCGGGTTGTACGGATTGGTCAGCCCGACCGGTTTCATCGGCCCATGACGCAGCGTCTGAGGACCTCGTTCCGCCATCACTTCGATCGGAAGGCAGCCATCGAAATAGGGCGTATTGGTCTCCCACTCCCTGAAATCCGTCTTTTCACCGGCGATCAGTGCTGCAACAAAAGTGTCGTATTGCTCCCTTGTCATCGGGCAGTTGATGTAGTCGGCGCCGGTGCCGCCCGGGCCCGTCTTGTCATAGCGCGATTGAAACCAGGCCACGGACATGTCGATCGAATCCCGATGTACGATCGGCGCGATGGCATCGAAGAAGGCGAGCGCATTCTCCTCGGTCAGTTTGCGAATGGCTTCGGCCAACGGCGCAGCGGTAAGGGGGCCTGTCGCGACGATCACGTTGTCCCAGTCCAGGGGCGGAAGTCCGGCGACTTCGCCGCGCCGTAATTCGATCAGCGGATGATCGCGCAGCGCCTTGGTAATGAATGCGGAAAAGCCGTCCCGGTCGACCGCCAAAGCTCCGCCGGCGGGGACCTGGTTGGCGTCGGCGGCACGCATGATCAGCGAGCCCAGCCGCCGCATTTCGGCGTGCAGTAGTCCGACGGCATTGTTGGCTGCATCGTCGGAGCGAAACGAGTTCGAACAGACGAGTTCGGCAAGCCCATCGGTGCGATGGGCTTCGGTCATCCGGTGCGGTCGCATTTCGTGAAGAACGACGGAAATTCCGGCATTGGCGACCTGCCAGGCCGCTTCCGAGCCGGCAAGGCCGGCGCCGATGATATGCACGCGCCGAGATGAAGATGGGAGGCCTGTCATGAGGCACAGAGGTAGCGCGTTTCGGCACCAAGTGGAATGCGCGCCGGCGCGGTACGCACTCGATACGACAACGCCCGCAACTTGGCGGGCGTTATCCGTTTTCGATCGCAGGCTGGAACCGTGTCAGCCGTTGTAGTTGCCGGCTGCAACGCGCGGTATATCCGACCTGTCAAGGCCGATATCGGCCAATTCGCGGTCGGTGAGCTGGGACAGCTCAGCAACGTTGCGCTGATAATCCCGAAACGCCCGGATCATGCGAATGAGCGAGAGCAACATGGTAGTCTCCTTGAAAATCGATGATTCAGCTCTTGGAGGAGCTTCACCGTTGAAGTGAATATAGAGGAGGGTTCCTCCGCTCAGAAGCTCCCATGTTGCGCTGCAGCTAAACGGAATTTGCATGGCTAAGGAAGGGAATAGTTAACCACCTTGGCCGCAGGTGGCTGCGCCCCTACGTCAGTGATTACCTCGTCCGATGACCTTTGGGTAGAAATGCCCCTCACGTTGCAGCATTAGTTGGCGAAAGAGGTCGCCCCTAACCCGGAACACCGCCCAGAGCACGTGTTCTCGGCCTTCTGTTCCGGCCTGCAAGTAAAGTTGAATTATGCGTGATTCGCATGTGAAATAGGAATGAAAGATGAATCATTCCATGAGCATGCCGTGATTTTACGGCGCGTGGGCAAGTTGGTCGGCGAAATAGGCGACCGTTTTGGCGTAAACCTCGCTTTTGTTCCATTGCTGAAGGACGCCGAAGTTGGCGCTGCCGGGGTCCCATCCTTTGCCGCGTTGCCAGCCGTAACTGGCGAGGAAATTCGCGGTTGAGGCCAACACGTCCGGGGCGCTGCGAAGCAGGTCGCGGCGGCCGTTGGCGTCGAAATCGACCGCAAACTTGATGTAGGACGATGGCATGAACTGGGTCTGGCCGATCTCTCCCGCCCAGGCGCCGCGCATGTCGGCAGCGGTGAGGTCGCCACGCTCGATAATGCGAAGCGCATCCAGCAATTCGTTGCGGAACATTTCCGCGCGCCGGCAATCATAGGCCAGCGTCGCCAGCGAACGCATGGTCGGGAACTTGCCGGTATTGGCGCCGAAATCCGTCTCCAATCCCCAAATCGCAACGATGACCTCGCCGGGCACGCCGTAGGCCTGCTCGATGCGCGACAGCACCGAACCGTATTGCTTCATCATGTTGCTTCCGCGCGAAAGCCGCGGCGGCACCATGCGGCCGGAAAACTCCTCGAAGCTTTGGTTGAAGACCTTTTGTGAACGATCCCGGGAGAGCACCGCCTGGTCGAGCGTTACGCCGTTGAGGCCTGAGGCGATCGCCGATTGGGAGATTCCCTTCGCGGCGGCTTCAGCCTTGAACTCTTCGAGCCAAGCCGGAAAGCTGCCCGTGCCGCAGGGCACGGCCGAGACTGGCGTGGTCGAAATCGCAAGCATCGTGCTCACGGCGAAAAAACAGCGGGAGATCACGGGATGTCGCACGGAATCGTTTCGCTCTTCAGGGCTCGATGGCGAAATATGTCTGCGGCAACCACGGCCAAAACAAGGCTTTTACCAAGGTGGACCTTCGCGAGAGGCCTCAATCGGCGGCAGCGGTTACCGCTCGACGCGAAAACCGCGACGCGATCGCCTTGATCTTACATGCCGCCCTTACGCCGCCATGGAAACAGGTTAGCCGGGAAGTCGGCCGCTGGACGCCGTTCGCGCGGCGGACGCGGTGGGATCGGCTGCTGGTTGGGATCGGGCGCGACCACCTTGCGGTAGAGGTGCCAAGTCGCGTGTCCGAGCACGGGCACAACGACGGCAAGACCCAGGAATAGCGGAAGCGAGCCCGCGACCAGCAATACAGCGACGATCAACCCCCAGGCGGCCATGGGAATCGGGTTCATCGCGACAGCCCGAAGCGAAGTCACCATGGCATCGCCGGCACCCGCATGGCGATCGAGCATCAGCGGAAACGAGACCACGCTGATACACAAGGCAACGAGCGCAAACAGAAAGCCCACGCCGCAACCGACGATGATCAGCCACCATCCTTGCGGGGTGGTCAGCACACGCCGCAGGAAATCAGGCATTTCGGCAGCCGCCTCGTAGCCGAAGGCCGCGACATAGATCGCCTGCGCGGTTGCGACCCAGGTCACGAACAGCGCCAGCAACAGCGTGCCAAGCCCGAGCATGGCGCCGAACGACGGCGAACGGATCACCTCGACGGCATCCCAGGCGGAGGGCTCTTCGCCGCGTTCGCGTCGGCGGCTGAGTTCGTAAAGGCCGAGTGCCGCGAACGGGCCGAGCAGGGCAAAGCCCGCAGCCAGGGGAAAGAGCAGCGGCAAGACCGAATAACCCAGCACGAGGCGGGCCAGCACAAGCCCGAGCACCGGGTAAATCAGGCAGAGGATGATAGCGTGGCTCGGGACCGCCTTGAAATCTTCCCAGCCTAGCCGCAGCGCATCACGCAGATCGGAAAGGTTGATCTTGCGGATGACGGGAGTGGAAGTGGTGCCCTGTGCTGGCTGCGCCAGCGGCGCGGCGTTGCCGGAGTATTGTGTCGCCATGGTCGCTATCTCCCTAGACGCAGCGGACCTGCGCGGGACCGTCTGCAGAAACGATCACGATCAGGCCAGACGCGAAGACAGCGATCCAAAACTGGCCATGTCGCGAACTGAAACTTCAGCGTACTCCGATTTGCCGATACTGTCGCTCACGCTTGAGTGAGCGCTGCGGGTTGTTGCACGCGAATGTAGCATCACGTGGACGTCATTTCGCCCAAGTTAAGCTCACCTCGTGGCGCTTGCTTGCATTGGCAGGCAGAGTGATCGTCCTTAAGTCTTAAGCGATGCAGCCCGGCAGTGCCGAATTTGCAGCGTTATGGTTAAGCCGTCGTGCGTTGCCGGGTTGATCAGGCGCAAAAATTTAATGGGAGAGAGCGATGAGTATTTTTGGAAAAATCATGAGCGCTATTTTTGGAACCAAGGCTGAATCCGCTCCCGCAAGCAGCGGCACGGCGGGATCTGCTTCCGGACCTGCCCCGCAAGCCGGCAGCTCCTCGTCTCCTTCCGCCCCGCCGGCACAGAAGGTCGACGTCGCGCCCATCCTGGACAAGGCGGTGGCGGCCAAGAAGGAGAAGCTGCAATGGCGCACGTCGATCGTCGACCTGATGAAAGCGCTCGACATCGACTCCAGCCTTGCTGCGCGCAAGGAGCTGGCAAAGGAGCTCGGCTACACCGGCGACACCAGCGATTCCGCCACCATGAATGTGTGGCTGCACAAGCAGGTGATGGCGAAACTCGCCGCCAACGGCGGCAAGCTGCCTTCCGACATCAAGTGGTGAGGAGTTCCTCATCGACAAGCCAGGGGCCCGCCTCGTCGCGGGCCTTTTTATGCTCCACTGCGACCTCACGCCGGATCCGACCGAGCTTGCTCGCCCCGAAAGCGGGCGCTAGATACCTTCGCGAGAAAAGCCCAACCGGCAACAGAGCGGAGCACCCATGGAAACCGTTGACCGCAGGACCATTGTCGCCTCGGGCGCGCTGGTATTGGCGGGCGCCGCGACAACAAACGGTCTGGCGCAGGCGCAATCAGGCGCAAAACCGATTTTCGACGTCCCCGCAGTCACAATCCCGATCGCAGGCGAGAAGGACGTGTTTCCGGTCCGCCGTATCTATTGCATCGGCCGCAACTACGCCGCGCATGCGATCGAACGCGGATCCGACCCTACCCGCGAGCCGCCGTTCTTCTTCCAGAAGCCGACCGATGCGATCCAGTATGTCGCGGTGGGCGAAGTGGCGGATCATCCCTATCCCTCGCTCACCAAAAACTACCACCATGAGGTCGAACTGGTGGCAGCATTGAAATCGGGCGGCAGCAATATTTCGCCGGAGAAAGCGCTCGAGCACGTTTATGGTTATGCCCTCGGCCTCGACATGACGCGGCGCGATCTGCAAAACGGCATGGCCGCCGAGAAAAAGCCCTGGGAGATCGGCAAGAGTTTCGACCACGCCGCGGTGATCGGTCCGATCCATCCGGTGACGAAGAGCGGCCATCTGACCAAAGGCGCGATCTCGCTTGCCGTCAACGGCACGGTTCGGCAGGCCTCCGATCTCGACAAGATGATCTGGAGCGTCGCCGAGCAGATCGCCAAACTGTCGGAAGCCTTCGAATTGAAAGCCGGCGACATCATCTATTCGGGCACGCCGGAAAATGTGGGTCCGGTGGTCAAGGGCGACGTGCTGTTGTGCAAGCTCGACGGCCTGCCGGACATGTCGATCCGGATCGTCTGAAGCATCGATTAAGTCCGCGTCGACCCCGTCGGCTCAGCCTACCATGGTTTCGTGTTCGGGATGCCTGCGCAGGTAATTCGCCACGAAACTGCACCCCGCGATCACCTTGCGTCCGTCGGCGCGGATCAAGTCGAGCGCACCTTCCACCAGCAGCGAGGCGATGCCGCGGCCACGAAGGCTTCGCGGGGTCTCGGTGTGGGTAATAATGACCGCATCGGGCGTGAGGCGGTAGTTGGCAAAGGCAATCCCGCCATCGACGTCGAGCTCGAAACGGCTTTGTGCCTTGTTGTCGCGGACGGGGGCCATCATCGAAGCTTTTTGCAGGAGTGTTTCACCGGCTTATTTAAGCGATGTGAAGGGGTGACGCAAAGCTGCGACTAACCATCAAAAATCCTTGATAGGAGCTCGATCCCCCGCTGGCCCCGGCCAGGCCGCGCTGGAGATTTCAAGCCTTCAGAAGAGCCGAATATTCGGGGTGCTTGTCGATGTAACCCTTCACGAACGGGCACTCGGCGACCAGCTTGAGGCCTTCACTGCGCACCTGGTCGAGCGCGCCCTTCACCAGTTTCGACCCGATGCCCTTGCCGCCGAGTTCACTCGGGACCTCGGTATGAACGAAGGTGATCACGTCACCCGAAATCCTGTAATAGGTCGCGGCGAGGTGGCCATCGACGGTGAGTTCAAAACGATGATGGGCCTTGTTGTTCACGACGTCGGTCATGCCTGCGTCTTCCGGTTTGGTTAGGCAAAGCATAGGTGTGGCGATGGCGGGGGCAAGGCCTCAATTCTGGAGAACGAGATCGGTGGCCCCCGTTAACAAACGCCAATGGATCGGGTTCAAGCCTGCCGGAAGGCGACCAAAGGCCGGCGTCGCCAGATCATGATGCGATTAAGCGGAATCGCATCATGATCTCATCTCTTTGTATGAGCATGATCGCCGCGCAAACGCGTTATGCGTTTGTTAGCCAAGGGAAAACCGGTTTCCACTTCGCGCTAACGCGGCCTTCGCGTCCGGATCATGCTCTAATCGCAAAAGGAAATTTCAACATGAAGCTCATCCTTGTTCTCCTCGGCGTGATTCTTCTTGTCGTGGCTGGCGTGTATTTTACCGTGCCCGCGGATCAATTGCCCACTTTCATGCCGGGTCACGAGGCCGGGCTGACGCGCGTGCACAGCAAGCACGGCATCGTCGCCGCCATCGCCGGCCTGGTGCTGATCGCGGCGGGATGGTGGACGGGACGCAGGTGAGCAAATGGAGGTCGGGGCAACCCGCGGTTCGCCGCCGCCTATCTCGATACCATCGACGCTCTGCCGCAATTCGCAACGTGGTCCGCCGGCCCGGCACGCATCCGAAATGTGAAGCACACGCCCGGAGCGAATCCCGCGATTAGCGGTGCATTTCAGCCGGGATTGGTTGTCGCCAATTCGTATTTTTCTCTTTGAAGAGAGGTCGCTTGCTTTTCTCCATCATGAGAGTAACAATTTTTCGTCCAGACCAGCGCAGGGCGAGGTCGTCATGGACCAGTGTGTGTACGTCGCGCAAATGAACATCGAGCACTTCCGCCGGAAGCTGCTCACTGAGCAAGACGAGAAAACCCGGCGGCAGATCATCCAACTGCTTGCGGAAGAAGAGGCGAAGCTGGTTACGCTTACTCGCTCGTCTGACAAGAACTTCGAGAAGAGTAAATCCTAGTTGTAAATCCTAGTCTGGCACTTTCCCGGTTGGTAGTTGCCACTCGCGCCAGTGTGTCGGCCGCAAATTATCGAGCAGCTTTTTGGTCTCGGCATTGATCCAGCCGTGGAGAAAACGGCGACATGGAAACGCGAGCGCATGGGTGCCGTCGTAATCGATGATGGCAAGCTCAAGGTCGCGGTCGAATGGCGCGGTGATGATCGGCTTCCATTCCATGGCCAAATTGTCGGACGGGGCCATTCGGGCGCCTTGACCTGGATCAGAAAGTTCGGATGCGCA
>Ga0070710_10000314_pt1 | contig 23078 bp, 24 predicted proteins | sample LARL52metaG_FD_65454 | JGI IMG/M metagenome (GOLD analysis project Ga0070710, IMG submission 65454) | Corn, switchgrass and miscanthus rhizosphere microbial communities from Kellogg Biological Station, Michigan, USA - LAR L5-2 metaG | ecosystem: Host-associated > Plants > Roots > Rhizosphere ...
TTCTCGTCCACTGGATCTACGGCGCTAATCTGGGCTTGATCTACAACCCGCTGGACGACGATCAGCCCGCGGACTAGACCCCCTTGGCCGACTCACTCGCCCGACTCCGTCTGCACGGCGTGCGCGCCGAGCCGGAGCCGTACCACTTCCAGGTCAGACAGCGTCCGCCTCAGTCAGGACCCTGCGTGGGGCGTGATGAAGTTGGCGGCAGCTGACGGTCGTCGATCTCGAACGACAGGGCAGGCACTGCATTCCGTGCACAGCAGGCCAGGCCGCCATTGCAGCTCCGTCTCGGGCACCTGTGGGTGCCGAATATTGTGTCACGTCACAAGTCACGCGACCTGCGAATATTCACGGATCAGACCGCCGAGCCGGTCCCGGCGCAGAACGCATACCGGTCACTTCGACAGGGCGGATGCGCGCGTCCGGCGGGCGGCTCCTGCTGCAGTGACCGGTACGGCCAGTGCGAACTGTAGTGATCGGCGTACTCGCCGAGGACCAGTCGCGGGTGCCGTTCGCCAGCGACCAGGATCCGGTCCAGGCACTCGCGGCGGGCACTGCCCACCCAGCGCTCTGCGATCGCATTGCCCCACATCGTCAACTACACCCGGTCCGCACGATCGGTACCGGCGCGTCCGGGTGACGCACCCGTTCCACCCTCTTTACGGCCGGGACTTCGAGTTCGTCGCCTGCCGCCAGAACTGGGGCGAGGACCGGGTTCACCTGCACGACGAGGACGGGCAGCTGTTCTCGCTGCCGGCAGCATGGACCGACGCGGTAGCGGCGGACCCGTTCGCGGTGGTCGCGGCGGGCAGGGCACCGTTCAGCACGGCTGGCCTGCTAATCGCTGACCTGGCAGACCGGCTCCGCGCGCAGCGGGACAGCGCCGGGGCCGTGAAGAAGATTATGCCGTGAATGTCAAGACGATTATGCCGGCCTTCCTGGCAGCACTGATCATGCTCCCGGTCATAGCTGGAGCTAGATTCCTCATCTTCCTGCGAAATGTCGCGACACGCTGGCGGAGGTGCGTGCTTCCGCTGACAAGCTACGGCAAAATCATCCTGATATTGATCAGGATGAGGAGGCGGCACGGCCGGGCAGCAGGGCCGACCACCGCCCCGCCCCCGGGCGCACCACCCCGGCTCATGCACAGCAACGCCACCTACCGCGGCCGGGCGAACATCCCGAAACGCCCGAACCGGCTTAACGTGCGTTCCGGTTCCGTTGCAGGTTCACCCCCGAGGCGTGGGATGGGGCCTTGGGTCGCAGGGTGGCCAGCCGCGGAATCAGCTTCGTCGCCGTGACGCCGAGGATGGCCTTTCGCTCGCCATCGGTGAGTTCCGGGCTGGCCTGGATGTGCTGGCGGCAGGAGACGGCCAGGTCGCGGCGCAGGTAGGGGTAGTCCGAGCCGAAGACGACGCGGTCGATCCCGACGACCTCGCGGAGCATACGCAGCACCGGGTCGCCCCAGGACAGGGCGGTGTCCCAGTACAGGCGGCGGAACGTCTCCGCCGCGGTGGCCCGGGCCTCCGCTCCGGGAATGACGCGCATCTGGTCGATGATGGCGAACCGCCCGGCCAGGTAGGGCACGGTGCCCCCGGCGTGGGCGAAGACGTACTTGACGTCGGGGGTGCGGGCGAAGCTGCCGCTGTAGTGCAGCCGGGCGATGGCCCGGGTGGTGTCGGCGGGGTAGTCGATGAGCGAGTCGGGCAGTCCCAGTGCGTGCGCAGCGGGGTCGGGTGAGGGGTTGGGGTGCACGAACACGACGGCGCGGCGCCGCTGGAGCTCCTGGAACAGCGGGGTGAAGGACGGGTCCCCGAGGTAGGTGCCGCGGGCGTTGCTGAACAGCACGACGCCGTCGAGCCGGAGGTCGTCCAGGGCGTAGGCGAGTTCGGCGAGCGCGCCGTCGAGGTCGGGCAGGGGCAGGCAGGCAAAGCCGCCGAACCGGTCGGGGCGGTCGCGGGTCAGCTCGCCGGCCAGTTCGTTGCACCGCCGGGCCAGTGCCCGGGCGGCGGTGTCGTCGCCGGTGTGCACGCCGGGGGTGCTGATCGAGGTGACGGCGACGTCGATGCCGGCGTCGTCGAGGAACGACAGCGTGCTGGCGCGCGACCAGGGCGGCGGCGCGATGCCGCCGACCGGGTGGTCTCCCTCGTTGGTGGCCCGCCAGAAAAAGTCGGGCAGCATGTGGTTGTGGATGTCCACGGTGAAGGTCACGGCGGCCTCCTTGTGGCCGGGGGAGCGAGCGGGCTCAGAACGGGAACTGCCGTTCGCTGCTGGTGGTGGTGTTGATCCAGATGACGTCGGTGAAGTCAGCCAGGCTGTCCGGGCCGGTGCGGCCCCAGCCGCTGTCGCGCACGCCGCCCATCGGCGCGTGGATCTCGTCGTTCACGGTGGGCGAGTTGACGTTGACGATGCCGTGCAGGAGCTTCGGACCAGCTCGAAGGCCTTGTAGGTGTCGGCGGCGAGGATGGTGGACGTTAGGCCGTGGTGCACGCGGTTGGCGACGGCGACGGCATCCTCAGGCGTGCCGGCTGGTTCGACGATGACCAGCGGCCCGAAGGTCTCTTCATTCGATGCGGTCGCCTCGTACGGGACGTCGGTGAGGATGGTCGGGTGGTACACCAGTCCTTCATGGGTACCGCCGGTGTGCAGCGTAGCGCCCAGCGACACGGCTTCCTTGACCCGCTCGTCCATCAGGTCGACCGCGGCCTGGGTAACCAGCGGGCCGATGATGGTGGCGGGGTCAAGCGGGTCGCCCGCGGCCAGGGTCCTGGTGCGCTCGACGAACTTGGAGAGGAATTCGTCGTAGATGCCGCGCTGGATGATGATCTTGCGGGTGTTGAGGCAGATCTGGCCCTGGTGGAAGAACGAGGCGAATGTGGCCATGCGCACGGCGTAGTCGACGTCGTCGAGGATGATCATCGAGTTGTACCCGCCCAGTTCCAGCACGGTGCGCTTGAGCGTCCGCCCGGCTCGCTCGGCGAGCATGCGGGCGGTCTTGACCCCGCCGATGAGGTTGATGCACCGCACCTCATCGCTGGCGAAGAACTCATCGGCGAGCGCGGCGGCTGCGCCGGGGGGTGCGGGACGACGTTGATCACCCCGGGCGGGAAGCCAGCCTCCTCGGCGATTTCGGCGACCACGAGCCCGGCCGAGATCGGGGCGAACTCGGAGGGTTTGACCACCACGGTACAGCCGGCGGCCAGCGGGTTCAGGACTGCACGCCAGGCGAGGATGTTCGCGCCGTTCCAGGGCGTGAAACTGGCCACCACCCCGAGGGGGCGCCGTACTCCGATCGAGTGGGTGTCCGGGAGGTTGGACTGCAGCACCTCGCCCTTGGGCAGGTACACCCAGTTGGCGGCTTGCTCAAGGGCGGCGGCCACGAGATCCTGCTGGAAGGTGGAGAAGGGAATGGTGCTGCAGGTTTCGCGGGCCAAGCTCTCCGCGATCTCGCCGCGGCGGCGCCGGACGATCTCGGCGGCCTTGAAGAACAGCCGCGCCTTCTCCGCCGGCGGAGTGCCGGCCCAGGCCGGGAAGGCGTCGTTGGCGGCGGCGATGGCGATCTTGGCTACCCGCAGGCCGCAGTCGGGGACGCGGGCGAACAGGTTGCCGGTGTACGGCTCGAAATCGTCGAACAGGCTGGAGCCGGGGGGCGTCGCGCCACTGGCCGCCGGCGTACCACTGATAGGTAGGCGCATCAGTGGCGCGCCCGGGCGCGGTTTCTGTGTCTGTCATGGTGACCTCTGAAGTTTGAGTGAGCACGGTCGATGGTCGGTATCCCGCGAGTTCGAGCGCGTCGGGGATGACGGTTTCTTCCGGTGTGACGGGGTCAGCCGGCGTAGACGCGCTGGTAGATGCGTTCGGCCAGCATGATGACGGTGAGATTGATGGCGGCGGAGGGCACGTCGGGGATGATCGAGGCGTCGGCGACCCGCAGCCCGCTGACGCCCTTGACGGCACCGGTTGAGTCGGTGATGGCCCACGGGTCACTAGGTCCGCCCATGGGCACCGTGGAGGTGGGGTGGCCGTAGACGGCCAGGTTGCCGGCGATCACCTGGGCCAGGGTGTCGTCCGCGACCGCGTCGCCGGGGATCAGCTCTCCCGCGACAAAAGGCGCGAACACCCGGTTTCGGGCAATAGCCCGGCCGAGCCTGACGACCTCCAGCATGCGGCGGGCGTCGCGTCCGGTGGCCAGGTAACGGTTGTCGATCAGCGGGGCGTCGCCGGGGTTCCGGCTGGCCAGCTTCAGCGTTCCTCTCGACTCGGGCTGGACGACAGAGGCGGCCAGCACGATCGCCCCGCCGGTGGGGCTGAAGGAGCCGTCGAGCAGGTGGGTCGCGGTGATGTGCAGGTCCAGTTCGTCAGCGGCGGCCTCGCCGGAGGCCGTCCACAGCAGGGCTCCGACGGCCGGGGTCATCTGCAGGTACCCAGGAGCCAGCGCGTAGGCGTTGTAGAAGAACGGGTGGTCCTGGAGCCGCTGGCCGACCGGCAGGTCAGCGACGACCCCGATGCCCAGCGCGGTCAGCTCACCGGCTGGGCCGACGCCGGAGCGCAGCAGGATGGCGGCGCTGCCGTAGGCGCCGCCGGACAGGATCACCTCACGGCCCCGGTACGCCGTGCCGTCCGCGGCGACGACGCCGGTGGCGGTCGTGCCGTCGAGCAGCACGCGGTCGATGATGACGTCGCCGCGGATGGTGAGGTTAGGCCGCCGGCGCACCTGGGCGGTCAGATAGGCCAGCGCGGCGTTCTGCCGGACTCCGTCGACCACGTTGACCGGGGCGCCATCGGCGCCGTTCTGCTCGGCCCCGTTGAAGTCGTGTACTCGCTTGAACCCGTGCGCGACCGCCGCCTCGACGAATCCCCGCAGTGAGGGCGTCAGCTCGTCGTCGGTCCGCTGCCGGACCGGCAGCGGACCCGTCCGCCCGTGATAGGCGTCGTCACCGGTGGGAGTGTTCTCCAGCAGCTTGAACGCCGGGAGCACGTCGCCGAACGACCAGCCCTTGGCGCCGTGCTCGCCCCACTTGGCGAAGTCAACGGGGCGCGCTCGCACCGCGGCGCCGGCGTTCACGGCGGAGCTGCCGCCAAGGACCTTGCCCCGCGGGGTCGGGATCTGCGGCGTCTGGTCGCTGCCGCGCGAGGTATAGCCCCAGTCGTGATCCGGGTCGGCGACCGTGCTTGCGTCCAGCAGCGCAGCCGGGTACGCGTCGGGGGCGTAAGCGTGGCCGGCCTCGAGCAGCAGGACCGTCCGCGCGGGATCCTGGCTCAAGCGGGCCGCCAGGACCGCGCCGGCAGAGCCACCGCCGACAATCACTACGTCGGCGGTTTCGGGCAGGTCAGACATGTTGGTCTCCTTCTTCGTTTTGGCGGTCGTGTTGAGGCCATAGACCGCGCCTGCGAACTCGCAGCAGCCTCAGCTGAGCCGTTCGAGCACGAGGGCCATGCCCTGGCCGCCGCCGACGCACATGGTCTCGAGCCCGGACTGCTTGTCGTGGAACTGCAGCGAGTTGATCAGCGTGGTGGTGATCCGGGCGCCGGTCATGCCGAACGGGTGGCCCACCGCGATCGCACCGCCGTTGACGTTCAACCTGTCGAGGTCGATGCCCAGGTCGCGGTACGACGGGATCACCTGCGCGGCGAACGCCTCGTTGATCTCCACTAGGTCAATGTCGCCGATCGTCATCCCGGCCCGGGCCAGCGCCCGCCGCGACGCCTCCACCGGGCCGTACCCCATGATCTCCGACGACAGCGCCGAGACGCCGGTCGCCACTATCCGGGCCAGCGGCGTCAGCCCCAGCTCGCGGGCCTTCGTGTCCGACATGACCACCACCGCGGCGGCACCGTCGTTGAGCGGGCAGCAGTTGGCCGCCGTCACCCGCCCGTTCGGGCGGAACACCGGCGGCAGCGCCGCCACAGCCTCCATCGTGACTCCCGGCCTGGGGCCGTCGTCCTTGGTCACGACCGTGCCGTCCGGCAGCGTCACCGGCGTGATCTCGCGCGACCAGAACCCGTTGGCGATCGCCTTCGCATCCAGGTCCGCGACCGGACGCCGAACTGGTCCATCTCCGCGCGGGAGATGCCCTTGAGCAGAGCCAGGTTCTCCGCGGTCTGGCCCATCGCGAGGTAGATGTCCGGCACAGCGCCGTTCTCACGCGGGTCGGACCAGCTCTCCGCGTCGACTTCAGCTGCTTCCGCGGTGCGCGCCTGGGCGCCGGCGAACGCCGGGTTCATGGTGTCCGGCAGCGAGTCGCTGTTGCCGTTGGCGGACCGTGACACCATCTCCACGCCCGCGGAGATGAACACGTCGCCCTCACCGGCCTTGATGGCGTGAAATGCCATCCGGGTGGTCTGCAGCGACGAGGAACAGTAGCGGGTCAGCGTGACGCCGGGCAGGTGGTCGTAGCCCAGCAGCACGGCGACGACGCGGACCAGGTTGAAGCCCTGCTCGCCGCCCGGCAACCCGCAGCCCAGCATCAGGTCGTCGATGTCGTTCGGGTCCACCTGCGGCACCTTGTCCAGCGCCGCCTTGATGATGAACGCCGCCAGGTCATCCGGGCGCAGATCCTTGAGCGATCCCTTGAAGGCACGGCCGATCGGGGTGCGAGCAGTGGCGACGATGACTGCCTCGGGCATGTGTCCTGTCCTCTCGGGGCGGCGTTCGCCGAGGGCCGGGATCGCTGACCGCGGCCCTCAGCCGGTCACGCTCAGCGGCCTGGTCGTCCCAGCGCCTGCTCAATGATGGCGGGGAGCTGCCGCTCGCTGTCCGGGGTGTAACGCACGGATCGCCAGGCCACGTGCCGGTCCGGACGCACCAGGACGCAGCCGGTGCTCTCCACCTCGCGACCTGAAGCCCATTCGCCGTAAGGATCGGTCACGCCTTCCCGGCCTCCGATGACATGGACGCGGATCGGCACCCCCGCCCGCCCGGAGGCTTCCGCCGCCGCGTCCGCCCATGCCTCGCCGCCCATTCCGGTGAGCAGCGCGAAGCCCAGGTCGTCAACGAGGTCGAGCGAGGAGACCGGGACGCCGTCGTGTTCGAGCCGGGCGTGGGGGACGCGGGCGCCGGGGCGAGTGGTCGGCTGGTAGTACAGCTGGGGGTCGCGCGCGGGGGTGGGGTCCGGGCTGCCGTCGTCGGCGATGGCGTCGCTTCGGTAGCGGTACCCGAGCTCGATGCCATGGGCGTTGAACTGGTAGTTGCTCAGCTCGATCGCTTTGTGCAACGCGTCCCGGCGCTCGTCCCCGGCTGGACCGGGCTCGTACAAGGTGTTGAGGGCTTGCCAGCCTGCTTCGGCGGATTGTCCCGGCTCGTAGCCGAGGGCGGCCTCGACCGCGGCTCCTTCCTGCAGGCTGGTGATGGCGCGCTGGACGCCCTGCGCCCCGACCGGCTGCCGCTCCGCCGAGTAGCTGTCCAGCAGGGCGGCGCCCGCCCGCCCGGCCAGGACGAGAGCCAGCTTCCAGCCGAGGTTGTACGCGTCCGCGATGGACATGTTGAGCCCCAGGCCGTTGGTCGGCGGGTGCCGGTGAACCGCATCGCCCATGCAGAACACGCGGCCTGCGGAATAGGCGGGCGCGATCTGCGCCCGCACCTGCCATCCGGCGACACCGAGGATCTCGGCGTCGACGTCCTCGCCCACGAAGTCGCGTATCCGCCTGTTCAGCTCGCCGGCGCCGAGCGCGTCCAGCGACACCTGCTCCGGGTCGTACATGAAGGCCAGCACGAACTCGGTGAACGGCTTGTGGCAGATCAGCGTGCCGAGCCGGAGCGGCGGCAGCGGTCCCGGCATCACGTTCCAGGTCAGGACTCCAGGCCGGTGCGCCAGGTACCGGGACAAATCGGCGCGGAACCAGATGTTCGCCGCCCGGGCCAGATCGTCCGGCCCTTCGACCGTCAGCCCGGCCTGGCCGAGGACCCGGCTGCGGGCGCCGTCGGCGCCCACCACGTACTGCGATCGCACGGTCAGCGTCGCCTCTCCGTCACGCTGCCGGATGACGCTGGTGACGCCGTCCTGGTCCTGCGTGAGGCTGGTGAACTCCCACCCGAACCGGATGTCAGCGCCCATGTCCCGGGCCGCCCCCAGGAGCATCGGTTCCAGCACGGTCTGCGGGCAGTTGGCCATCGGCTCCGGACTTGCCGCGCGGTAGTCGGCGGCCCGCTCGGCGCTGGTCCCCCAGGTTTCCGACCGGGCGACCTCCAGGCCGGCCAGCGCGGTCACCCACAGGTTGTTGGCCATCAGGTGCTGCGGTGTGGCGACCGCGTGGAACCGGTCGCTGACCCCCAGATGCCGGAGGATCTCGATGGTGCGCTGGTTGATGATGTGCGCACGCGGCGTATGGGCCGTGCCCCTGTGCCGCTCGACGACCAGATGCCCCACCCCGTACCGCGACAGCGCGACCGACAGGGCCAGCCCGGCCGGCCCGGCCCCGACGATCAGCACGGGCACCTCAACGACCTCTGAACCGGGAATCGACATGGGCCGCCTCCACCTCGGGGCATCACCCGCCCGGTGGTGCCGCGCTTCTCTGGCCAGTTAACCAGGTAAGTCTCGACAGAGCAATAGTTTGTCGATATTCTATCACTAAACCGTTATCTCGTTAAAACGAGCTATGATGTAGACGTGACGACCACTTCCGCAACTCGTACCGAACAGGTCTACGACGTGCTTCGGGCTGAGCTGCTCAACGGGGTCCTCCATCCCGGCCAGAAGCTGAAGATGGTCGAACTCACCGAACGGTTCGGGGTTAGCCAGTCCGTCATCCGGGAGGCGCTCACCCGCCTGACCGAGCAGGGCCTCCTGGTCGCGACACCGCAGCGCGGCTTCCGGGTGCGTGGCCTGTCGATCGAGGACATCGCCGAACTGACCGAGAGCCGCGTCCAGATCGAATCGCTCGCCATGCGCCTGGCGGTCGAGCGCGGGGACCTGCAGTGGGAGACCGGGATCCTGGCCGCACACCATCGCCTTGATCGGACGCCCGTCACCCGGGACGACGGAACGGTCAGTGAGGACTGGTCCGTTCAGCACCGCGACTTCCACCAGGCCCTGCTGACCGGCTGCGGCAACCGCCGGCTCGAGTCGGTGGCCAACTCACTCCGGGACAGCGCCGAGCTCTACCGCCGCTGGTACTGGGTGCTCACCGACGATCACCAGCGCGATCTCGCCCGGGAACACCAGCAGCTCAGGGACCTCACCCTCGTCCGCGACGCGGACCGGGCCATCAAGGTGCTGACCGAGCACATCGGCCGCGCTCCGCGCCTGCTGATCGCGTACGCCCGTGAGCACGGCGTGGACGAGCTGACACCGCCAGCCCCCCAAGGCCAGTTCAGCGATTCTGACGGAAAGACCGGCTCGCAACGCCGAAGGGACTGAGCCGCTGGCTGCGGCCGTCACCGAGGACAGAGCTCCGGCCGGACAGGCCGATATCGACAACAAAGCAGAATATCGATAGGGCAGGCGAACGCAGTGTCCGTTCGTTGCTGACCCGAGAACGGGTGTATGCGAGCAAGACCCGAACGACCGGTGTTTAGCTCGTTCCATGCGGCAGACAGCTTCCGATCCCGAGGAGTGGCGCGTGAGCAGTTCGGATGCGACGACGACGACGGACGGAACGGCCGAATCGGTCGGCGGGGGTGAAGCGGTCGGGATCCCGTCGCTGACCGACGCGGTGGGCGGGCTGGCCGCGGCGTTGAGCCAGGGCACGACGGTGGCCCGGGAGGCCGCTCGGCTGGGCCTGGAACTTACCCGTATCGCGTGGGGGCGGTCCGACGCGGCTCCGGCCAAGGGCGACCGGCGTTTCACTGATCCGGCGTGGACGTCCAACCCGGTGTTCCGGATGATCGGGCAAAGCTATCTCGCCTCGGCCGGGGCGATGGACAGGATCGTCGCCGAGATGGGCGATGGGCGCAGCGACGCCCGGGCGGAGCGGGCCCGGTTCGCGGCCAGCATCGTGACCAGCGCCGCGGCGCCGACGAACTTCCTGGTGACCAACCCCGCCGCCCTCAAGCGCGCCTTCGACACCGCCGGCGTGAGCCTGGCCCGCGGAGCCCGCAACTTCGCCCGCGACGTCCGCCACAACGGCGCGATGCCGTCGATGATCGAGCCCGGCGCCTTCGAGGTCGGCCGCGACCTAGCGGTGACCCCCGGCGCCGTCGTCGCCCGGGACGACGTCGCGGAGGTCCTGCAGTACGCCCCGGCCACGGACACCGTACTCGAGCGCCCGGTCCTGGTCGTCCCGCCCCCCATCGGGCGGTTCTACTTCTTGGACCTGCGGCCCGGGCGCAGCTTCGTCGAATACGCCGTCGGCCGGGGTCTGCAGACATTCATGCTCAGCTGGCGGAACCCGACCCCAGGGCAGGGCAGCTGGGACCTGGACACCTACGCTCAGGCGGTGCTGGCGGCCATCGACACCGTGCGGCAGGTCACCGGCAGCCCGGACGTCAACCTGATCGGCTTTTGCGCTGGCGGCATCATCGCCACCGCCCTGCTCAACCACCTGGCCGCCACGAGCGATGACCGCGTGCACAGCGTGTCGTATGCCGTCACCCTGCTGGACTTCGGCCTACGTGCCCCGATCACCGCGTTCTCCGGGCGGGGCCTGATCGCCTTCGCCGGGCGCCGGTCCCGGCGCAAGGGCATCATCACCAGCCGGCAGATAGGCAGCGCGTTCACCTGGCTGCGGCCCGATGACCTGGTGTTCAACTACTGGGTGAACAACTACCTGATGGGCGAGCAGCCGCCGGCCTTCGACATCCTGGCGTGGAACGCCGACGGCACCAATCTTCCCGGCGCGCTGCACGGCCAGTTCCTGGACATCTTCCGGGATAACCTGCTCACCCGGCCCGGACAGCTCAGCGCGCTGGGAACCCCGCTGCAGCTGGAGAACATCAAGGTGCCGGCCTTCGTCACCGGAGCCGTCACTGATCATCTGACCCCGTGGAGGGGCTGTTACCGGACCACGCAGCTGCTCGGCGGGCCGTCGACGTTCGTGCTCAGTTATTCCGGTCACATCGCCAGCCTGGTGAACCCGCCGGGCAACCCCAAGGCGCACTACTGGACCGGCGGGACACCCGGTGCCGACCCCGAGCAGTGGCTGGCCCGAGCCGAACGGCACCAGGGCAGCTGGTGGGAGGCATGGGCCGACTGGGTAACGGAGCAGGCCGGTGACCGGCGGCCACGACCAGAGACGCCCGGCAGTGAGCGGTACCCGGTCCTGTCCCCAGCACCCGGGCTCTATGTGCGCGACATGGTGCCCGCCTGACGCGTTGGCGGTTGGCGTCGCCCGATCCTCGCGACGCTGAGGTCCGCTTACGCGGCGGCGGCCGCGTGCAAGGTCGGGCGCAGGTCGGTGCCGGTGATGTTGGTGATCATCGGGTTGGTGGCGCCTGCGGAACGATAGCGGGCCACGCCCGCCGCTACGTCCTCCGGTTCGCCGATCGCGCACAGGTCGTCGATGAACGCGTTGCTGATCGCGGCGCGCTGGGCACTCACGTCGGCCGCCGCGTCGTAGGCCGCGATGTCGGCCTCGTAGCCCGCCTGGGTGAACATCGCCCGGTAGAAGGGCAGGCCGAAGTAGCGGTGCAGCTCCGCACGTATGCCGTGCTGGGCGACGGCAGGGTCAGTGACGACAGCGCTCGGGATCGCGGCGCAGATGTCGAATCCGTCAAGATCCTGGCCGGCGCGCGCCCGTCCCGCCGCGACCTCCCGCATCACCACGTCCTTGACGTAGGAGGCGGGGCAGGCCCATAGCACCACCCCGTCGGCGATCTCTCCGGCGAGGCGCAGCATGGCCGGGGACAGGCCGGCCAGGTAGACGGGGATGCCGGCCCGGGCCTTGAAGCCGTTGAACGCGAAGCTCGAGTTCCAGCGAAGCCCGGCCGGCGGTTCGTCGCCGGCCAGCAGGGCCCGGACCAGCGCCACGTACTCGCGCATCTCGGCCACCGGGTTCCCGATGTCCTGCCCGTGCCAGCCGCCCATCGTGACCCGGTGGCCGGTGCCGAGCCCGAGCCGGAAGCGACCGTCGGACAGGTCGTCGATCGTGGCGGCCGTCTGGGCCATCGACGCGGGCGAGCGGTGGTAGATCGGGGCCACTGCCGTGGCCAAGGTGACCGACGGGGCAAGGTGGGCAAGTGCGGCGAGGGTGGTGAACGAGTCGCGGGCGGCGATGTGCGAGCAGTTGACCGAGTCGTAGCCGAGCTGATCGGCAAGCACGGCGTGCTCGCGCACGGTGGCGATGTCGCCGGTAGTGGGGATCAGCACACTGGTCTTCATGCGATGGACGTCCTTGTCTGGTAGGCCGCGAACCACGGCAGGGCGCCGGGGTCGTCTACCGCGCCCGCGTCCACGACCTGGCGCGGATCGCCGCCCTGCAGGATCCGTTTGACCGGGATTTCCAGCTTCTTACCGGTGCGGGTGTGCGGGATGGCCGGCGCGGCGATGATCTCGTCGGGCACGTGCCTGGGCGAGGCCTGGTCGCGGATGGCCTGCCGGATCCTGGCGGTCAGCGCATCGTCGAGCTCGTGCCCCGGATTGAGCACCACGAACAGCGGCATCCAGTACTCGCCCTCCGGTCGCTCCACCCCGACCACGAGGGCCTCGGCGATCTCGTCGAACTTCTCGACGACGTGATAGATGTCTGAGCTGCCCATCCTGATGCCGTGGCGGTTCAGCGTGGCGTCGGATCGGCCATGCACCACCACGGACCAGCGGTCGGTGATCGTGATCCAGTCGCCGTGCCGCCACACCCCTGGGTAAGTGCCGAAATATGCCTCCCGGTAACGCGACCCGGCCGGGTCGTTCCAGAAGGCCACGGGCATCGACGGCATCGGCTTGGTGATGACGAGCTCACCGACCTCGCCGCGTACCGGCTTGCCGCGGGAGTCCCATGAGTCGAGGGCCACCCCTAGGCACGGCGCGGACAGCTCACCCGGCCACACCGGCATGATCGGCGAACCGCCGGCGAACGCGCTGACGACGTCGGTGCCGCCGGATGTGGAGTTCACGCGGACCCTTCGGCCCACATGATCGGCGACCCAGAGATAAGAGTCGCCTGGCAGCGCCGAACCCGACGACCCGAGCGACCGCAGCGCGGACAGGTCATGATCACGCGCCGGTTCCACGCCGGCCCGGGCGCAGCCGCGCAGGTGCGCGGGGCTGGTGCCCAGCAGCGTGACGCGATGCTCCGCGGCCAGCTGCCACAGCGCATCCCATGACGGGTAGCTCGGGCTCCCGTCGTAGCAGACGATCCGGGCCCCGGCCAGCAGGCCGGAGACAAGGTAGTTCCACACCATCCAGCTCGGTGAGGTGTACCAGAAAAACGTGTCCTGATCGCCGAGATCGAGGCTGAGCGACATCGCCTTCAGATGCTCAAGCAGCACCCCGCCGGTGCTGTGCACGATCCCCTTGGGCCGGCCGGTGGTGCCGGAGGAGAATAGCACCCACAGCGGATGGCTGAACGGAACCGCGTGCGGTATCAGGGAAGGGGAGCCCGCGGGACGCGGCCAGCTGAGCTGGCCAGCCGCGGTGTCGGCAGGGAGGCCAAGCCTGGGGAAGACGATGGTCGCGCGCAGCGTGGGCAGCAGCGCGGCCAGCTCGCTGACCGACCCGCGCCGGTCGAATGCGCGCCCGCCGTACCGGTATCCGTCGGCCGCGATCAGCACCGCCGGCTCCAGTTGCCCCAGGCGCTCGGCCGCCGCCGCGGGCGAGTAGTCCTGGCCGCAGCCGGACCAGATGGCGCCGAGGCTCGCCGTGGCCAGGAAAGCGACGACCGCCTCGGCCGCGTTCGGCACGTACCCGGCCACCCTGTCGCCGGGACCGACCCCCAGATCGCGCAGCATCGCGGCCAGCTCGCCGGTCTGCTGGCGCAGCATCCCCCACGTCAGCTGGCGGCTGACCGGTCCCTGCCCGGGCTGGGCGGATTCCCGGGCGTCGATTACCGCGACCCGCTCGGGGTCGCGCCCGCGGAACACGTGCTCCACGTAGCTGACCTGCGCGCCGGTGAACCATTCGACATCCGGCATGACCGACCCGGATAGCACCCGCTCGTACGGGGTGGCCGAGCGGACGCCGAAATAGTCCCAGACAGCCGGCCAGAACTCCTCGAGCCGGTCCACCGACCACCGCCACAACTCCAGGTAGTCACCGCTCAGCCGGGCGAGCCCATTCCGGCTGGCCCAGCGGGCGAAGCGCGACACGTGAGCGGCCGTGACCTCGTCCTGCTCCGGCATCCAGATCGGCTCACGGTCCATCATCACCACCCGGCCGCGGGAAGCCCGGGCCGGCGACCAGCGCGTTCCGCAGCTCGCCCAGGCCCTCGATCGTGCTCACCAGCGTCGTTCCGGGCCGGAGGAACTCCGGCGGGCGCCGCCCCATCCCCACCCCGGGCGGGGTGCCGGTGAAGATCAGATCGCCCGGCAGCATGGGGCACACCGCGGAGATCCGGGCCACCAGCTCGGGAACGGAGAAGATCATGTCCCTGGTCCGGCCGTCCTGCAGCACCCGGCCGTCGACCGAGCAGCGCAATCGCAGATCGTCCCGGTCCGGCAGCTCATCGGGGGTCACCAGGTACGGCCCGATCGGCCCGAAGCCGGGAAACGACTTCCCCAGCGAGAACTGCGGCACCGGGCCGGCCAGCTGAACCGCCCGTTCCGACAGATCCTGACCCACCATCACGCCCGCGACGTAGGACCAGGCCTTTTCCTCCGGCACCCGTTCCGCGCGCCGTCCGATCACCGCGACCAGCTCGACCTCCCAGTCCACTTTGTCGCTGGGCAGCTCGACGCTCGCGAACGGGCCGGCCAGGCAGCTGCGGAACTTGGTGAACACCGGCGGCGCGTCCGGCGCGTCGACACCGGACTCGGCGGCGTGCTCCCGGTAGTTCAGGCCGATCCCGAACACCTGGGACGGGGTCAGCACCGGCGGGCCGAGCTCTTCCGGCGCCAGCGGGCCGGTGTGCGCCCCGGAGCCGGCGTACCCGCCAGCCCATTCGATGAACCGGTCCCACACCGCGAACACCAGGTCCGGGTCGTCACTGAACTCGCCGCCGCTGGCGGTCGCGGCGTCGACCACCCTGTCGCCGTCGACGATCACGAGACGGCCGTTCGCCCGTCCGATGCGCATGCTGCCTCCTCAGGCTCCGGGCGCGTGGCTTCCGGTCATCAACGCGGCTAGATCCTCGGGGTGGATGAACGACGGCGGGGGCGGCGGCCCCCAGTTGTACAGGCCGCGGGCACCTTCGACGACCGACGGTTTCCACAGCTGGTCATCCAGGATGATGTCCAGGTCGGAGTAGTACTCCGAGAAGTTGCCGACCGGATCCTTCAGATACCAGAAGAAGTTGGACCCGATGTGGTGCCGGCCCAGGCCCCAGACATGCCGCTCCGGGTGCCCTTCCAGCATCGCCGTGGCGCCCCGCCCGACCTCGTCGACGTCGTCGACCTCCCACGCGGTGTGGTGCAGGAAATTCAACGGCGCCTGCTGCACCAGCAGGTTGTGGTGATCTGTCGAGCACCGCATGAACGAGGCCAGCCCCGGCACACGGTCACTGACCCTGAACCCCAGACCCTCGGTGAAGAAGCGCTGCGACGCCTCCTGATCCAGCGAGCCGACCACCACGTGCCCGAGCCTGCGCGGCCGGACCCGGCCTTCCCGCTCCACCGCCGGCGCCCGGCCGTTGGGCCGGTCCGGCCGGCCCGGCCCGTTCGCCGGCTCCTGCTTGGCGGCCGTCTCGGTGATCCGCGGAGTGACCTGCACGCTGACCGCAAGCGCGGAGTTCGGATCCCGTACCCGCAGGCCCAGGGCATCTCGCTCGAACTCCACCCCCAGCCGCCGCAGGCCCGCCTCGACCCGGCCGAGATCGTCCGGGTCGTCTGCGCCGATCCCGATCTCCAGCAGCCGGCGCCGCTCGGCCGGCCGCAGCGCCAGCTGCTCGCCGCCCTCCACGGTGGCGAAGACCAGGCCGCGACCCGGCCGGTCACCCACCCGGCGCAGCCCGAAGTCCTCGTAGTACGACGCGACCGCGTCCACGTCCGGGACACCCAAAGTTATCGACGTCAGACCGTGCAAGCTCACCGCGTTGCCATCTCCCTCCGAACGATCCCGGCTCCCAGCCCGGCGATCGGCCGGGGACCACCTTCAGGTCTATGCCATCCATATCGACAAGTCAATATAATATCGATAATGGGTCCCGCGGTCACGGTCGTACGGCATGCGCATGGCTTGTCCTGCGGGACTGCCGTCATCAGTATCGCCATGTGGACCGTCACCCGACCCGCTGGCGCTAATCTCGGCTGGGCGCGGTCTGAGCGCGGCCGGCTGGGGGGTCGCGTGCGCTGCCTGGCACCCGACGAAGGATGGGACATGACCACTACCTTGGATACGCCCACGGCCCGGGCGGTACGCGCAATCCTCGCCGCCCTAGACAGCAGGGACGTCGACGCGCTGTGCCGGCACGTCACCGATGACGTCCGCCTCCAGCTCGGCAACGCCGAGGTGACCACGGGCAAATCCGCTTTCGAAGCAACCTCCCGCTCCTTCCTCGAGTCGATCGCGGCGATCCGCCATGAACTCCTCGACTTGTGGGAGGTGCAAGGCGGAACGGTCATCGCAGCGATGACGGTGCACTACGAGCGGCTCGACGGTCAGAAGCTGAGCCTTCCCTGCTGCAACCTCTTCGGCACTCGCGATGGCCGGGTGCACGACTACCGGGTCTACATGGACATCAATCCGGTGTTCGCCGCGTAGCGGACGTCGCCGCCAAGGCGGGCAGCGGCCGCACCGCCCGCAGCCGCTCAGCGCCGACGCGGCCATCATGTCCGGCCACCACCCGGCCCGGGCTTCGACGGTCACTTCGACCGAGCCGACTCGCGCACCTGGACGCTGACGGCTACCCGCCAGCGGTCAACCTGCGCCCGTCCGCCGACTGGCCGGACCGGGCCATCGTGGCCGTCGACCTCGCACGGGTGGCGGCGGTCATCGACCGCATCGCCGCCGACGTGGACGAACTCGCCCGGGCCCGGCGGGTCCAGGACCTGAGCACCGCCGCGTTCCGGGCCTTCTGCACCCGGCGGCGGCTGCCCGCTTCCTCGACCCCGCAGCTGGAGCGGGCCTGGGATGCCTGGCAGGCCGAGCGATACCAGCGCGGCGAGATCAGCCAGCGGCCCCGCTAAACGGCCCGGGACTCCCGAAGCTACGGCCAGGGGCAAGGTGGCCTGCGGTTCGTGCGGAGCTACTCGGCCAGGTGCCTGTAGACGGTGGCGCGGGAAATGCCGAGGGCTTTGGCGATCTGGGTGGGGCTTTCGCCCCTGGCGTGCCGTGCCCTGGCGGCGGCGAGCGTGTCGGCGTTCATGACAGTGGGCCGGCCCCCGGTTCGTCCTTTGGCGCGCGCCGCGGCGAGCCCGGCCATAGTGCGCTCGTGGATGATGTCGCGCTCGAGCTCGGCGAACGCAGCCATCATGGTGAAGAAGAACTTGCCTTCCCCGCTCGGGCTGTAGGTGCCGGCGAGTTTGCCGGTGAGGATGCGCAGGCCGGTGCCTTGCTGGTGCAGGTCGTCGGCGATGATGAGCACGTCTTTTACGGAGCGGCCGAGCCGGTCTAGCTTCCACACGCACAGAGCGTCGCCGGGGCGCAGGTAGTCGAGCGCGGCGGCCAGGCCGGGCCGCTCGGTCTTGCGGGTGGAGATCTTCTCCTCGAAGATCCGTCCGCAGCCTGCGTCGTTCAGGGCGTCATGCTGTAGCTGCGCATCCTGGGCGTCGGTCGACACGCGGGCGAGGCCGATGAGGTTGTGATGGGCCGCTGCCACACTGCCAGTGTCTCATAAACCATCTCAGAATCAGGTGCGATCGAAGCATGTTCTGAGACGGGTTCTGGACGCCATCCCGGCGGGGGCCGCCCTCGCCCGCCGGGTGTCTCATAATCCGCCGTTTATGACACGCCCCCGGAGCGGCGGACAGTCAGAATGTCGGTACCAGGCCCTAACCTTGGAATATGGCTAACTCTCAAGGCCCGGGGCCGGGCCCGCAACTCGTTGCCCACGCGATCGTGGGCTGGGCGTGCGCGGCCGCGATCGCCAGGATCGCCGGCAAGCCGCACCCGAACAGGGCCATCAGACGATGGCCAATGAAGTGACCTTTACTGGCCAGTCCGGCGCAACGTGGCGATACTGGACTGACCAGCCGCTCGGCACGCCCGGCGGCTTCGGCGGCGTCTATGCCGCTGAGGGCTCGGACGGAACGCCCATGGCTGTCAAGGTGGTCAACAAGCAGCGTCCGTCAGGAGTACTTGACGACCGCCTTCTGCGCCGTGAAATCGACATTGGAAAGCGAGTTGTCGATAGCGGCAGCGAGATGCTGCTGCCCGTTATCGACGCCGCCGATGCCAACGATGCCTTGCTCCTGGTCATGACCCGGGCGGAGGGCGCGCTGGCAGCGGCTTCCGTCCCGATGGTAGAGGCGGAAGTCGTGCCAGTGCTGGTGGACATTGCCACGGGCCTTCAGGATCTGCACTCCATCGGAATCATTCATCGGGACCTCAAGCCCGCCAACGTCCTGCGCCACGCCGGGCGCTGGAAGCTCGCAGATTTTGGGATCGCCCGCGATCAGGAGATCGGAACCCAGGATCCGACCTTTGTCGGGTGGGGCTCGTTCCCCTACATGGCGCCCGAACTCTGGGAACTGAAATCCCCCACGGTTAAGACTGACCTGTACGCGCTCGGGTGCCTGGCATTCGAGCTGCTGGCCGGCGCCCCGCCGTACACCGGGGACCAGGCGGCCCTCCGGGTAGCCACCTTACTCAGGCCCCGCCCGAGGTGCCGTGCAGCAACGTCGTGCTCAAGAACCTCATCACCCGGCTCATCGCCAAAGACCCAGCAGACCGCCCGCAGGACGCCCGCGCCGTGCTAGACCGGTTGCGGCGAGCACTAGTGCCCCGCGGCCCAGTTCAGGAATCTATCGCGCGCGGACTCGGAGTCCACGATGCCGAGCAGGCCCGCGCCACTGCCGAGCGTGTGGCAGCCCAGGCCGCCGCCGATGTACGCCGTCAGCAGATCGCGCAAGCCAAGGCAGACCTGCGCGAGATCATCAACGACGCACTCGATGATCTGCGGATCGTTGAACCAGATGCTACGTTCGAAGAGCGTGGCACTAACAGGTCAAGTTTCGTTGCGACGCCCGGTTTCAGTCTGTCCGCTGGCGGCGTTATTCTCCGGATTGACCTGTGGGAAGGAATGACCACAGACCAGCCAGTCCCGGACGACACGATGGTGCTGGCCGGCTCCGTCATAATCACTAACCCGAGCTATCCCACGGAGCTGAATTCGGCCAACCTCGTCTACGAACAGGTCGGCGACCGCCTTAGCTGGCAGATATACAAGTTCCGCAGCGGCCCTGTGCCGCCCGACAGGTACCGCTACGGTCCCTACGGGCGCACCCACGGACTGCGCCATGGCGAGTTCTTCGACTCCCGAGAGCGCTACTTTATGATCCACCCGGGGATGCATGTCTGGAGCAGGACTGTCACCCCACTCACCGCCGAGACTGTCCTGGAACTGTTCCAGGAGGCTGTCGACTTCGGCCTCAGGATCCCCGCACCGGCGGCTGGTGACGTTCAGGCGAGGCTCTCCCGTTTCCTCGCGCCGCGCGGCGATCAGCGCAACCCGAATGGGAGGCTCTAGTCGCCCGTCATGGCCTCGTGCCGGTGCCGCTGGCGGAACTTGTCGACTGGCGGTTCGTCGACGCCATGCTCGGGATGCCGTACGACCTGATCACGAGCACCATCAAGATCAGGCGAGCGGGCTTCGCCGACTGTATTGACAGCGGCGACATGTTTCTGGAGCTCTTCGACGACTTGCGGCGGCGTCGCTACATCCCGCCGCTGTGAGCTGCTAGCTCAGCACGAAGCCTTCGTAACCTCGCGCCGCGGTGTCTCTCGCGGCGCGGACGTACCGGTCGAAACCGCCGGTGTACGGGATGAATACCCGTGACTTGTCGTCCGCGTTGACGTGGACCATGTAGTTGTCGACCCGCAGGCGCAGCAGCCGGCTGGCGGCCTCGGCCACCTGGGCCGTCCAGACGTCCTGAGCCGCCTCGCTGGGCTCGATCGTCGTGAAGCCACGGGCGTCGAGGTACCCGATGCAATCGCCGATCCAGTCCATCAGGAACTCGTTCTGCAGGAACAGGTTCCCGAGCACGGAAGGACTGCCCGGGCCTGTGGGCAGGAACAGGTTCGGGAAGCCGGTGGTCATCAGGCCGAGCAGGGTGCGCGGACCGCGGGCCCAGCCGTCGGTGGGAGCCGCCCCGCGCTCGTTCCGGATGTGTATTTTGTCAAGAGCGCCCGTGAACGCGCGGAAACCCAGCGCGAACACGATGAGATCGAGTTCGTGGTGCGCGGTCTGGGTCCGGATGCCCGTCTCGGTGATTTCGGCAATCGGGTCGCAGCGCAGATCGATGAGGGTGACGTTGTCCCGGTTGAACGTTTCGTAGTAGCCGATGTCGAGGCACAGCCGACGGGTGCCGATCGGATAGCTGGACGGGCACAGCGTCTCGGCCAGGCCGGGATCCCTGACGATCTCGCGGACCTTCCGGCGCACGAACTCCGCGACCACGTCGTTTGATTCCTGATTCGTGCTCTGGTCGGAGAACAGGGAGTTCATCGCCTGACCGCCAGACTCCCACTGACGTTCGAGGATGGCGACCTGCTCAGCCGGGGAGAAGTGGCTCAGCGGCCGCGCGCCGACCGGGATTCGCGTGCCCCCGCGGGTGGCGAGGAGAAGCTCGCGCTCGTCGCCAAGCTGGCCGGCGATGCCCCGCTGCACCGCGGCACCGATCGGCGCCGTCCTGGCCGGAACCACGTAGTTCGCGGTGCGCTGGAACACGTGCAGGTGCTTGGCGTACTGAGCCAGCACGGGAATCGCCTGTACACCCGACGAGCCCGTTCCGATGATCCCTATCCGCCGGCCGTCCAGGCCGACGCCGCGCTCGGGCCAGTGGCTCGTCCGCACCCACTCGCCGCGAAACCGCTCAAGCCCGGGGAATTCGGGCCGCCGGGCCGCCGACAGCTGGCCGGTGGCCATCACCAGGAACCGGCAGCTGACGCTGAGCCCGGTGCTGGTGGTGACGTGGTAGCGAACCGTGTCGCCGCGCCACTGCGCGCTGGTCACCCAGGTGCCGAACACGAAGCGCTGCTTCACGCCGAAGCTGTCTGCCACGAAGTCGAGGTAGGCCAGGATTTCCGGCTGCGCCGCGAACCGCTCGGTCCACCGCCACTGCTGCCAGATCTGTGTGGAGAAGTAGTAGCAGTAGTCGATGCTGTCGACGTCGACGCGCGCCCCCGGATAGCGGTTGTGGTACCAGACCCCGCCGACTCCGCTAGCCCCTTCGATGCCGAGCACCGACAGTCCTTGCCGCGCGAAGCGGTGCACGGCGTAGATGCCGCCGATACCGGCGCCGACCACGATGACGTCGTAGTCGGCCTCGCCGTGGGTCACCGCGCGGCCTCCGGCGTGCCGTCCCAGAAGGCCGAGCCGCCGGAGAGGTATTCGGCTCTCAGCAGCGGTCCCATGCCGACCGGGACGAGAACCCGTCCGAGCCGGTCTTCGAACGCCCGTGCCACCCCGGCCGGGGTCCACAGGCCGTCCGTGCTGAGCACCGGTTCGAGCACCGCGGGGTGGGCGACCAGGGCGAGGTCGGACCCTTCGATCCGCACGATCTGACCGGTGATTCGCGCCGAGGCGTCCGACAGCAGGAAAACCGCGACCGGGGCATTGGCCTCGGGCGCGGGCGCCCCCCCGGCGTTGATCCGGCCGAGCCCGTTCGTTTCCAGGAACGCCGCGGTGGTTTCGCCCATCCGGGTGCTGGCCAGCGGTGATATCGCGTTGACCCGGACGCCGGCCGCCGCGAGCTCCATCGACCAGGTATAGGTCAGCGACGCGACCGCTCCCTTGGTGGCGGCGTAGGCGGCCATGTGCGCGATGCCCATGTGGGCGCCGGACGTCACGTTGACGATCGAGCCGCTGCCACGGCTGCGCATGTGCCTGATCGCCGGCATCGAGCACGCGACCACGCCGGCTACGTTCACCGCGAGCAGCTTGCTGAGCTGGGACTCCGTGATCTCGCCCGGCATCGACATGTCGAATAGCCCGGCGTTGTTAACCAGTCCGTCGATGGTGCCGAACTGGGAGACGCAAGAGGCGATCAGGTCCGCGGCCTCGCTCCACTGGCTGACGTCGGCCACCTTGGCGAGCGCCGTGCCGCCCCGGCCGCGAATATCCGCGGCGACCCGCTCGGCGACCTCGGCGTCGATGTCGTTGACGACGACCCGAGCGCCTTCGTCCGCCGCCGCGCGGGCGTACGCCGCGCCGATGCCACGGCCGGCACCGGTCACGACGACGGACTTGCCGTCCAGCCAGGTCATGATCGCCCGTCTCCTTATGTAGCTATGAAATAAAAATTATTTTACTATATTAACGAGATTATGGAACGACCAGAAAGGCGAAGATGCGCACCCGCTGGTCACTCCATCCGGAGATCGAGGCCGGGCTCAGCTTGCTGCCTCCGCTGCCCTTCGAGGCGGCCCAGATTGGTAAGGACGCGATACCGGCCATCCGGGAGGCGATGACCCGCCCGGTCGGCATTCCTGACCACGTGCGTCACCACGAGCTTGTCGTGGACCGCGGGGCGGCGGTTCCCTCGCTCCGCCTGCACGTGTACACGCCTCGCGACCCGGTCGCCCAGCCGCGGTCCGCGCTGCTGTGGATCCACGGCGGCGGGTACATCGTCGGCAGCGCCAAGGACGAGGCCAGGCGCGTCGCGCCCTGGGTCCGGGCGGGGTACGTCGTCGTCGCCCCCGACTACCGGCTGGCGCCGGAACATCCCTTTCCCGCCGGGCTGCGGGACTGTCTGGACGGACTGAACGAGACGCTGCTGCGGTCAGCAGAGCTCGGCGTCGAACCGGGCCGGATCGTGCTAGCCGGCGGGAGCGCCGGCGGCGGGCTCGCGGCCGCGCTCGCGGTGCGCTGCCGTGACCTGGGCATCGGCGCGATCGGTCACCTGGTGCTCATCGCGCCGATGGTCGATGACAGGACCGAACCGCCTGCCG
>Ga0070710_10000317_pt1 | contig 23027 bp, 21 predicted proteins | sample LARL52metaG_FD_65454 | JGI IMG/M metagenome (GOLD analysis project Ga0070710, IMG submission 65454) | Corn, switchgrass and miscanthus rhizosphere microbial communities from Kellogg Biological Station, Michigan, USA - LAR L5-2 metaG | ecosystem: Host-associated > Plants > Roots > Rhizosphere ...
CGGGTGGTGAACGTCAGCTCGTCCGCCCACCTCGCCGGCGAGGTCGTGTTCGACGACATCCACTACGAGCGCCGCGAGTACGAGCGGTGGCAGGCGTACGGCCAGTCGAAGACGGCGAACATCCTGTTCGGGGTGGAGGCGGGCAGGCGCTGGGCCGGTGAGGGCGTCACCATGAACGCACTGATGCCGGGCAGCATCGCCACGAACCTGCAGCGTCACCTCACCGCCGAGGAGCTGCGGGAACGGATCAGGCGCAGTGGTGCCGCGGCCACGCGCCGGGTGAAGACGCCCGCGCAGGGTGCCGCGACGACGCTGGTCGTGGCCACGTCGCCGTTGCTGGAAGGCTTGTCCGGCAAGTACTTCGAGGACTGCAACGAGGCGTTGCCGAACACCGGCGGTCTGCTGTCGGGTGTGGCTGCCTACGCGCAGGACCCGGAGGCGGCCGCTCGGCTGTGGAAGGTGTCGGAGGAGGCCCTGTGGTCTCTCAAGGTTGCCTGACCCGGTAGAGGTCTGGACCATTTCGTGCTTCAATGACAGACGGGTCGCCGCCTGGACGTGAGAGGTGAGCGAATGTCTGCCCGCTTGGTGTCGAGGGCGTTGACAGCCCTGCTTCTGCTCATGAGCGCCGCGCTCGTCCCGCCCACCGCGCAGGCGGCCGACACGTGCGCGCTCAAGTCCCGGCCCGCGGGCAAGGTCCTGCAGGGCTACTGGGAGAACTGGGACGGCTCGTCGAACGGCGTGCACCCGCCGTTCGGCTGGACGCCGATCACCGACAGCCGCATCAAGCAGCACGGCTACAACGTGATCAACGCGGCGTTCCCCGTCATCCGTTCCGACGGCACCGTGCTGTGGGAGGACGGCATGGACGCGGGCGTCAAGGTCGCCACGCCCGCCGAGATGTGCGTGGCGAAGGCGGCCGGGGCCACGATCCTGCTGTCGATCGGTGGCGCGGCGGCGGGCATCGACCTGAGCTCGACCGCCGTGGCCAACCGGTTCGTCGCCACCGTCGTGCCGATCCTGAAGAAGTTCGACTTCGACGGGATCGACATCGACGTCGAGACCGGTCTGGTCGGCAGCGGCAACATCGGTCAGCTGTCCACCTCGCAGGCCAACCTGATCCGCATCATCGACGGTGTCTTCGCCGCCATGCCGTCCGGTTTCGGCCTGACCATGGCGCCGGAGACCGCGTACGTGACGGGTGGCAGCGTCGTCTACGGCTCCATCTGGGGCGCGTACCTGCCGATCATCAAGAAGTACGCGGACAACGGTCGCCTCTGGTGGCTGAACATGCAGTACTACAACGGTTCCATGTACGGCTGCTCCGGCGACAGCTACCAGGCCGGCACCGTGCAGGGCTTCGTCGCCCAGACCCAGTGCCTCAACAAGGGGCTGGTCGTGCAGGGCACCACGATCAGGGTGCCGTACGACAAGCAGGTGCCGGGTCTGCCCGCGCAGCCCGGCGCCGGTGGCGGCTACTTGAGTCCGAGCCTGTTCGGGCAGGCGTGGAACAGCTTCAGCGGTCAGCTCAAGGGTCTCATGACCTGGTCGATCAACTGGGACGGCTCGAAGAACTGGACCTTCGGCGACAAGGTGAAGTCGTTGCAGGGCCGCTGAGCTTCCGGCGATGCCCGGCGTGTACGGCCGGGCATCGCCCGCCGCCGGTCACGTGCGGGGTGCGACCCGCGACTCGTAGGAGTTCGGCCGGTAGCGCGGGTCGAAGAAGCAGCCCGTGCCGTACTTCTGGTCGTGGCTCGGACAGCTGCGCGCGATCAGGTACGGGTTGGGTCGCAGGCCCCACTTCTCCCACGCGGCCAACGACTGCATCGCCGCGGCGTACTCGGAGTCGCTGAACGCCGAGTGCGTGGCCTCGGTCGTGAACGTCTGCACGAGGTGGTTCGAGCGCCCGGCCTTCCGCACGGTGTCGCGGTAGGCGGACTCGTGCTCGACGAACGCCGTCGGGTCGCCGATCGCGTGCACCGACAGCACCGGGATGTCGATCTGGCCGGTGAGGTCGCTGTCGTAGGCCAGCTCGGCCCGTGCCGCCGGGTCCGCGGCGAACCGTTCCACGCCCGCGTTCAGGGCGGCGTCGTCGTGCGAGCCCTTGTACACCACACCGGTGTTGCTCCACGGGTTCCGGTCGCCGAGGCGGTTGTGGACGATGTCGCGGAACGTGAACGTGGCGAAGTTCAGGTGCGAGCTGAGAGTTTCCTCGGGGATCTTGGTGACCGCGAGGACGTCGTCCAGCTTCTGCTGTTGTGCGGCCGTGCGATTGCCTGCGGTGCCAAGGCATTCCTCGATGCGGCCGCGCAACCCGGCGCTGGTCATCGTCGAACCGGGACGCAGGCCCTGCCACAACGGGTACTGCACCTCGGACGGCCGCGGGTGGTTGCCGCAGTAGTACTGATAGACCACGCGCAGGTCGACGCGGTAGTCGTAGCCGCGCGACCCGCCGGCCAGGACGCCACTGGTGAGCAGTGCCGCGTCGTAGCCCCGGTACAGCTCGATGGTCTTGGCCGCGACGTTGCCGCCCCACGACTGGCCGTGGAGGTAGACCTTGTGCGGCTTGAGCATCGCGCCGGCCAGCCGGCGCAGGTTGTCGGTGTCCTCCGCGGCCATCCGCGTGCCGTAGCCGCCGCGCCGGTACGAGGTGCCCGCCCAGGCGTAACCCTCTTTGACCATGACGGCCCAGCGGTTCAGGTCGTCACGCGTGCGCTCCGGCGTGGGATCGCCCAGGTCGGGGCCGCCGTGCGAGTGGACGACCAGCGTCTTGTTCCACTTCTTCGGCACGGCGATCGTGTAGTAGGCGCCGTTGGTGTCCCGGCCCTCGTAACAGGTGGCATCGGCGGGGACGTTCGCCGGGCACGGCGCCGCGGGCGGCAGGTGCGCGGGCGTCGTGACGCTCGCGGCCAGTGCGAAGGCCAGCAGGACGTTCATGACTGGGAATCGTCAGTCCGGCTCGGCGAGTGGTCCAGGTCACGCCGGCAAACTTGGGACTGCCCTGACGTTCCGGTCTTCGCACCGGGAATCGGTGCCGCGAGTACGGTCATGAACGTGCAGTATCCAGCCGAGCCGTGGCACCTGCGGGGTTCCCTCGTCCTTTCCGTGTTCCGCGTGCCGCGAAAGCTGGTGCCGGCTGACTGCCTCCCGGTCAGCGCGCGAACGATCACGGTGGCGGGCAGCGCTTTCGTGGCGGTCGCGTTCGTGACGTACGAACCGGGCGGCGTGCTCAGCTACGACGAGCTGCTCGTCGGCACGCCCGTGTGGGACCGGGCCGGGATCGCCGTGTCCGTGCCGCAGATCTGGGTCGACAACGAGGCGTCGCGGGTGGGTGGCCGGGAGCTGTGGGCGATCCCGAAGCAGCTCGCCCGGTTCGGTCAGGGCTCGTCGATCGCGGGCGTCGCGGTGACCGGCGGTGTGCCGCTGCCCGGCCGGTGGACGATCGCCGGGCCGATCGCGCAACGCCTGGACGGCCGGGACGTGCGCGCTCACGCGGTCATGTCCGGAAGGTTCCGATTGATCCGGACCGCGTGGCTGTTCCCGGCCGACGGCCCGCTCGGCTACCTGACCGGTCGCACCCCGCTGGTGAGCCTCGCCGCGAACGACATGCGGCTGACGTTCGGTCAGGCGCCCTGACCGACGTACCGCACGCTGTTGAGCACGTGCTGCGCCCACGTGCGGTCAGCCGGGAAGCGGTGCACGATGCGCACGGACAGCATGGTGCCGGGACGGACGACGTGCCCGTGGAACACCTGCTCCTCGTGGCCGTCGATGACCTCGCTGAGCCAGAACGCGTGCCGCAGTTCCGTGCCGTCGTGGGTGACGGAGTGCTCGGCGCTTGCCGGGTAGCCCTCCAGCACGGCGCCGAGGAAGTCGCTCGCACTGCCGCCGGTGCGGTCGGCGTAGACGTCGAGACCCACCCAGCGGTCGGGGCTCGTGAAGCACATCGTGCGGTTCTCGATGGTGCAGCGCATACCCGCGCTCCGCTCGACGCTCCAGACGTCGGCGAGCGTCTCGCGCACGGGGATCGGCAGCGGGTGCGGGATGTGGCTCAGCACCTCGTCGCGGTCCCATTCGCGGTCCAGCAACGGGTGCGAGGTGTAGTACGGCAGCTCGTCGGCGTTGAGGACGGCGGCCTCGGCGTGGGTGCCGAGCAGGTCCCACGGTGCGATGAAGTTCGCGAACCTGCCGGAGACGCGCAGGTTCTTGTACTCGCCGTCGTTGTTCCACACCGCGTGGGCGTACATGGCGTCGACTTTGCTGATCTGCATCCACGCGCCGAACACGAGCTCGGTTCCGCCGGTCAGCCGAACCGGTAGCAGACAACGGATGTAGGAGGCGCCGTCCGGTCCGACCAGCAGTCCTCCGGTCGGCGCGCCGAGTTGCTCGCTGGGCAGGCCGATCAGGGCCTCCGGGCGGTTCAACCGGTAGTCGATGCGGCTCGTGGACGAGATCTCGGCGCCGCAGCATCCGCATTGGACGGTCATACGCAGATGCTAGGACTCACCCTCGTTCAGCAAACGTGAACGCACGAGGAAACGCACGCCCATCGGTGCTTCCAAGGAGAACCCGCTCCCACGGCCGGGCACCACGTCGATCGTCAGGTGCGTGTGGCTCCAGTACTCGAACTGCGCCGCGGACATCCACACAGGAATGACGGAAGCGCCGACGGCCAGGTCGCCGAGGTGCACGTCGGACGAACCGGTGCGGAACTCCCCGGCGGGGTAGCACATCGGGGCGGAGCCGTCGCAGCAGCCGCCGGACTGGTGGAACATCAGGTCGCCGTGCGAGGCCAGGAGGCGGCGAAGTACCTCCGCCGCCTCCTCGGTCAGTGCCACGCGGGGCATCAGAAGAAGCCCTGGGCGTTCTGCGAGTAGCTGACGAGCAGGTTCTTGGTCTGCTGGTAGTGGTCCAGCATCACGCGGTGGTTCTCGCGGCCGATGCCGGACTGCTTGTAGCCGCCGAACGCCGCGTGCGCCGGGTAGGCGTGGTAGTTGTTCACCCACACGCGGCCCGCCTGGATGTCGCGGCCCGCGCGGTAGGCGACGGAGCCGTCGCGGGACCACACGCCCGCGCCGAGGCCGTAGAGCGTGTCGTTGGCGGTCTTCATGGCGTCGTCGTAGGAGTCGAAGGACGTCACGGCGACGACCGGGCCGAAGATCTCCTCCTGGAAGATCCGCATCTTGTTGTCGCCCTCGAGGACCGTCGGCGTCACGTAGTAGCCGCCGGACAGCTCGCCGCCGAGGTCCGCGCGCTCGCCACCGGTGAGCACGCGGGCGCCTTCCTGCCTGCCGATGTCGATGTAGGACAGGATCTTCTCGAGCTGGTCGTTGGACGCCTGCGCGCCGATCATCGTCTCGGTGTCGAGCGGGTGACCCTGTTTCACCGCGCGCGTCCGTTCCACGGCGTCGCCGAGGAACTGGTCGTAGATCGACGACTGGACCAACGCGCGCGACGGGCACGTGCAGACCTCACCCTGGTTCAGCGCGAACATCGTGAAGCCTTCGAGTGCCTTGTCGTAGAAGGCATCCCGCTGCGCCGCCACGTCGGCGAAGAACACGTTCGGCGACTTCCCGCCGAGCTCCAGAGTCACCGGGATGATGTTCTCGCTGGCGTACTGCATGATCAACCGGCCGGTGGTCGTCTCGCCGGTGAACGCCACCTTCGCCACGCGCCGCGACGACGCCAGCGGCTTGCCCGCCTCGACGCCGAAACCGTTGACCACGTTCACGACGCCGGGTGGCAGCAGGTCCGCGATCAGCTCCATCAGCACGTGGATCGACGCCGGGGTCTGCTCGGCGGGCTTGAGCACCACCGCGTTGCCCGCGGCCAGCGCGGGGGCGAGCTTCCACGTCGCCATGAGCAACGGGAAGTTCCACGGGATGATCTGGCCGACGACGCCGAGCGGCTCCTGGAAGTGGTAGGCGACCAGGTCCTCGTCGATCTGCGAGATGCCGCCCTCCTGGGCGCGGATCACGCCCGCGAAGTAGCGGAAGTGGTCGACCGCGAGCGGCAGGTCGGCGGCCAGGGTCTCGCGGATCGGCTTGCCGTTCTCCCACGTCTCGGCGACCGCGAGCGTCTCCAGGTTGGCCTCGATGCGGTCCGCGATCCTGTTGAGCACCCCGGCCCGGTCGGCGATCGAGGTCCTGCCCCACGCGCGGGCGGCGCCGTGCGCCGCGTCCAGGGCGCGTTCGACGTCGTCGGCGGTGCCGCGGGCGATCTCGGTGAACTCCTCGCCGGTGACCGGGGTGGGGTTGGCGAAGTACTCGCCCTTGGCGGGCGGGACGTACTCGCCTCCGATGAAGTGGTCGTACCGGTCGCGGTACGTCACCACGCTGCCGGGCTGCCCAGGAGCTGCGTACTTCGACATCTCGCCTCCCGCATCGTTGCGAACTGAGGGACGACGCTAGGTGGTGCAACGTTTCACACGCGTTGCATCCGAAAGGAGTAACGGCCTGTGGCAGAAGGCGCGTCATCCTTGAGGGGTGACGGACCTCGGCGAAGCAGCGCGTCCGGTGATCGCCGAGTCGTGGCGGCGGTCCCTCGCGGCGCGCGTCGACCCGGACAGGGACGAGGCGCCGGTGGTCCACGCGCCGGACGAGATCGAGGACCTGCGCGGCGCGCACCCGCTGGCGGCGACCGTGCCGCTGCTCAAGCACACGCTGTCGATGGACGACACGATCATGATTGTCACCGACACGCGCGGGGACGTCCTGTGGTGCGAGGGCGACAACGGGGTGCGGCACAAGGCCGAACGCGTCCACCTCACCGAGGGCTCGCGCTGGAGCGAGGACGTCATCGGCACGAACGCGATGGGCACTGCTCTCGCCACCGGCAAACCCGTCACCGTGCACTCGCGCGAGCACCTGGTGCGGACCTACCACGGCTGGACGTGCGCGGCGAGCCCGATCCACGACCCCCACAGCGGCCTGCTGCTGGGTGTGGTCGACGTGAGCGGGCCGCTGCGCACGATGCACCCGGCCGTGGCGCAGCTCGTGTCGGCGGCCGCCCGGCTCGCCGAGCACCACCTGCGGCAGTTCGCGCCACGTCGGCACGTGCTCACGCTGAACTTCCTCGGCGGGCTGCACGCCGAGCTCGACGGACGGCCGCTGCCGCTGACGTTGCGCAACGCGGAGGTGCTGACGGCGCTCGCGTTGCACCCCAAGGGGCTCACGGCCGAGCAGCTCGCGTTGTTGCTCTATGGTGAACGCGGGAACCCGACCACGGTCCGCGCGGAGCTGCACAGGCTGCGCGCGCAGCTCGGTGATGTCCTGTTGACGAGGCCGTACCGGCTGGACGCGGTGCTGCGCGGCGACTTCCTGGACGTCCGCACGGCACTGAGATCGGGTGACGCGGGCCAGGCCACCCGGCACTACGGCGGCGAGCTGCTGCCCCGTTCGGACGCACCGGTCGTGCGGGAGGAACGCGCGGATCTCGCCGCGGCGGTGCGCAAGGGCGTGCTCGGCACCGGAGACGTCGGCTCGCTGCTGACGTTCGCGGACAGCGGGGAGGACGCCGAGGTGCTCGAACGGCTGCACCTGCTGCTGCCGGCCACCGATCCTCGTCACGCTCTTGTCTCCTCGCGCCTGCGAAGGGCGCTGGAATAGGCTTCCCTGCTGGGGGAGGGCGAAGTGAAGCAGTGCATCAACTGCACGACCAGGTTGCCCCGCAAGGAGCTCACAGAGGTCGCGTGGTGTGCCTTGTGCGCGCCGTGCCTGCGGGTCGTGGCGGACCAGATGAAACTGGTGCACGACCGGCCGGGTGGTGCGGACGTGCAGATCTACCGGTGCGGCTGGTGCGGTGTCGCGCGATCGTGCCGTGCCGGGTTCCGCACCCGGTGCCTGGTGTGCCTCGACGACCGGTCGGTACCGGATCCCGCGGTGCAGAAGATCGCCCGGCGACTCGAACTGGACGGCACCTGGCGGGAGAACTCCGAGCTCATCGCCGCGACGACCGTGAAGATCCGGCTGGCGAAGTACTTCCAGCCGGGCTGGACCGTGCTCGCGACCGACATGCACGGCCTGCCGTGGACCGCGTTCCGGTGGCTGACGAAGTCGCACGGCACGTGGGGGCGCAACGACGAGACCGGTGAGGTGGCGCAGCTCAAGCACTCCCGCGGCGAGGAGAACCTGCTCTACCTGGTGCGGTACGGGAAGGTGCTCAAGTTCGGCCGCGGCAACGTCCACCGCGTCGGCGGGCACGTGCGGCTGGGCGCGGTTCCGGTGCTGGTGCTGTCGGCGACCAGCCAGGAGGTCTCCGTCGCCCGTGACCGGCTCAAACGCCTGCACCGCACGGAGATGGTGTCGCAGCGCACGCCGGTCGACCTCTTCGCGGTGCTGCCGGACGGGCAGGACGTCACCGATCGGTGCGCACCGGACTGAGGTCTGCGTCCGGTCCTGATCGGGTAGCCCAGCGCGGTGGACGAGATCGTCGTGATGGGACAGATCGCACGGGACCTGGTGCTCGTCGTCGACGAGGTGCCAGGTCCCGGTGGCACGGCGCCGGTGCGGCGGCGGCGCGAGATGCTCGGCGGCAAGGGCGCGAACATCGCGGTCGGGCTGGCGCAGCTGGGCGCGCCGGTGCGGCTCGTGGGCGTGGTCGGGGACGACGCCGTGGGGGACCGGCTGGTCGCGCGGGCCGCGGCGGACGGGATCGGCACCGAGGCGGTCGTGCGGCGGCCCGGCTGCGCCACCGGGCTGATCGTGAACCTCGTGTCGGACGGGTGGCGCTACCTCGAAGACCTGCCGGACGAGCTGCTGCTGACGGAGCCGGACGTGAGCGAGGACGTCTTCGCCCAGGCCGGTGCCGTCGTCCTGCAGCTGCAGCAACCGCCTGAGGTGGCGTTGCGGGCGGCCCGCGCGGCCCGCGGGCGGGTGGTGCTCGACGGGGCGCCGCAGCGGCTGCGGGACGAGCTGCTGGCGTGCGCGGACGTCGTGCGGGCTGATCACCGGGAGGCTGAGCTGCTGTCCGGCCGGAGGATCGAAAGCGCGGACGACGCCCTGCGCGCCGCGCGGGAGGTGATGGCGCACGGCCCGGGATTCGTGGCGTTCGCCGTGGACGATGTCGGCAACGTGTTCACCTGGGACGACGGCGAGCTCGTGGTGCCCCTCGGCGACGTCGAGGTGGTCGACACGACCGGTGGCGGTGACGCGTTCGTGGCGGCGCTGACGTTCGCGCTCTGCCGCGGCGACGGGCCGGAGGAAGCCGCCGGGCTCGCGGTCAGGGCCTCCGGTGACACCGTCACGCGTCCAGGCGGGCGACCGGACCTCCACGGGCTCACCGGACGCTGATCAGGCGCGTTATCGTTATCGGCGTCCGGTGAGGGGAGGTCCGCGTGCGAGTGCTCGCTGTCGTGCTGTTGCTCCTGCTCTCGGCCTCGCCCGCGCACGCCGCGAGCGGCACGTACCTGCGCATCGGGCACTTCTCGATGGACCAGGCGCGCGTCGACGTCACCCTCGACGGCGCGAAGCTCGGCACGCTCGACTACGCCCAGCTCTACGACTACCGCCGCGTCGACGCCGGTGACCACGTGGTCGAGTTCCGCGCGGACCCGTCCTCGCCAGTGCTGAGGTCGGTGCTGGTGCACGCGGGCGCGGGCAAGGCGTACACGGTGGCCGACCTGGCGTCCGCGATGAAGGTGATCGAGGACGACGTCAGCCTGCCGCCCAACGGCCAGGCGCGGCTGCGCGTGCTCAACGCCGGCGACACCGAGATGGACCTCCTGCGCGGCAGCGTGTTCGTGCACCGCAACGTGCCGGCCAACTCCGTGACCGGCTACGCGGTGATGCTGCCCGGGGCCGACCCCCTGCAGGTGCTGCCGCGCGGCAAGGACTCCACGCGGCTGGACGCGACGCTCGAGTCGGGCGCGGTCTACACGTTGCTGGTGAACGCCCGCCGCATCGAGCTGCGCACCGACGCCAAGGGTGCCGAGGTCGTCCCCGGCGGCGGCCAGGAGACCGGTTTCGGCGGCATGGCCGGTGGCTGGGACTGGATCACCGCGCTGATCATCGCGCTCATCGTGGGCATCGCGATGTTCTCGGTGCGCGGCAGGCTCTTCCGGTTCGGCTGATGGGCAAGGGCAAGCTCGTGATGGGCGCCGCCATCCTGGTCGCGCTGATCTACATCGTGAAGGATCCCGGCGCCGAGAAGGTGCCGGAACCGGTGACCGTGCGGATCCCGTCGATCGGGGTCGAGTCCTCTTTGGAGGCTCTGAAGGTCGACTCGTCCGGGGCGCTGCAGCCGCCGACGCGGGCGGACAAGGCCGGGTGGTACGCCAAGGGCGTCGCGCCGGGTGACGCCGGACCCGCCGTGATCGCGGGCCACGTCGACTCGCGGACCGGGCCGGGCGTGTTCTTCCGGCTGAGGGAACTGGGTCCCGGCGCCGAGGTCCTGGTGGAGCGCAAGGACGGCAGCAAGCTCACGTTCGTCGTCAACCACACCTACTCCACCGCGAAGTCCGCGTTCCCGACCGCCGTCGTGTACGGGCCGACCCCGTTGTCCGAGCTGCGGCTCGTGACGTGCGGCGGCGAGTTCGACCGGGCCGCCGGCAGCTACCGCGACAACGTCATCGTCGAGGCCGTGCTCAAGGTGTGAGCGGTCCGGTGTGAGCGGTCCGGTGTGAGCGGTCCGGTGTGAGCGGTTCAGTGCGACTCGCGGCCGACCTCGCTGCCGCTGGACCCGACCAGGAAGTCCAGGTCGGCTCCGGTGTCGGCGCCCAGCACATGGTCGACGTAGAGCCGTTCCCAACCGCGCTTCGGTTTCGCGAACGCCTCCGCCATCGCGGCGCTCGGCGTCCGGTGTGCGAAGTCCGGTGCCTCGACGTCGATCCGGCGGTTCGCCACGTCGAGCACGATGACGTCACCGGTGCGCACCAGCCCGAGCGGACCGCCGGCGGCGGCTTCCGGCGCCACGTGCAGCACGACCGTGCCGTACGCGGTGCCGCTCATGCGCCCGTCGCAGACGCGGACCATGTCGCGCACGCCCTGTTCGAGGAGCTTCTTGGGCAGCGGCATGTTCGACACCTCGGGCATGCCCGGATAGCCGCGCGGTCCGCAGCCGCGCAGCACCAGCACGGAGTCCGCGTCCACGTCGAGATCGGGGTCGTCGATGCGGGCGTGGAAGTCCTCGATGCTGTCGAACACCACGGCCTTTCCGCGGTGCTGCAACAGCTGCGGTGACGCGGCGGCCGGTTTGATCAGCGCACCGGACGGCGCGAGGTTGCCGCGCAGCACCGCGATCCCGCCCTCGGCGATGATCGGCTCGGCCCGGTTGCGGATCACCTCGGGGTCCCAGGTCGGGGCGTCGTCGAGGTGGTCGACGAGCGGTTGCCCGGTGACCGTCAGGCCTTCCGGGTCGAGGAGGTCGCGCACCTCCCGCAGCACGGCGAGCAGCCCGCCCGCGCGGTGGAAGTCCTCCATCAGGAACCGGCCCGCGGGCTGGAGGTCCACCAGCAGCGGCACCCCGGAACCGATGCGGTCGAAGTCGTCGAGCGTGAGGTCGACCCCGAGCCGCCCGGCGATCGCGAGCAGGTGCACCACGGCGTTGGTCGAGCCGCCGATCGCCGCCAGGGCGACGATCGCGTTGTGGAAGGAGGCCTTGGTCAGGAACGTGCTGGGCCGCCGGTCCTTCTCGACCAGCTCGACGACGAGCCGGCCGGTGCCGTGCGCGGCCTCCAGCAGCCGGCTGTCCGGCGCCGGGGTGCCCGCCACGCCGGGGACGACCGTGCCGAGCGCCTCCGCGACCAGCGCCATCGTCGAGGCGGTGCCCATGGTGTTGCAGTGGCCGCGGCTGCGGATCATCGCCGACTCGGACCGGATGAACGCCTCCTGCGACAACGTCCCGGCGCGCACCTCCTCCGACAGGCGCCAGACGTCCGTGCCGCAGCCCAGCGGCACCCCGCGGAACGTGCCCGTCAGCATCGGCCCGCCCGGCACCACGACCGCCGGGACGTCGACGGACGCGGCGGCCATCAGCAGCGCGGGAATCGTCTTGTCGCACCCGCCGAGCAGCACCACGCCGTCGACCGGGTTGGCGCGCAGCATCTCCTCGGCGGCCATCGCGGCCATGTTGCGCCACAGCATCGCGGTCGGCCGCACGTTGGTCTCGCCGAGCGACACGACCGGCAGGTTCAGCGGGATGCCGCCTGCTTCGTGCACGCCGTTCGACACCGATGCCGCCACCTCGTTGAGATGCGCGTTGCACGGCGTGAGGTCGGAGGCGGTGTTGGCGATCGCGATCTGCGGTCTGGCGAAGGCGTCGGACGGCGTGCCGCGGCGCATCCAGGCTCGGTGGATGTAGGCGTTGCGGTCGTCACCGGCGTACCACTGCTCGCTGCGAAGTCCCACGGCGCGCCTCCTCGATCATCAACCTACGCCACGATCTTCGTCCGGTTGCCGCCACTGCGGAAGTGCGACTAGATCCCGCCGAACGGGGTAACCGGCGGGCATGGCGACGACGGCGCTGGACTACGCCTTGCGGGTCACGCGGGAGCTGGGCCTGAGCGGCGAGTCGTCCTGTGTCGACCGGGACGACCCCTTGCGGGTGTACATCGCGGTGGAGGGCAGGCTGCCCGGCCACCCGGACCGCGACGTCGCCCTGCTGTGGACCGAGTGCCACGGGTGGGCCATGGCGGTCGAGGAACCCGGTGCCGTCGACCTGACCGTGGTGGCGCACCTGGGCGGCGAGGTGGACCCGCCGCCCCGCGCGGTGGCCCGCTGGGCGCGGCGGCTGCTGGCCGAGCGCACCCGGCCGGCGACGGTGACCTCCGCTGCGCACAGCGGGCACGTCGCCTGACCGGGTGCGGCCTTCGATCAGCTGACCGGGACGGGCTTCCGGTCGTCCTCGCTGTCGTGCTTGTGCTCGAACGAGTCGAGCGCGGTGCCCTCGACGTCGAGCTCCGGCAGCCAGTGCAGCCACTTCGGCAGCCACCAGGCGCGCTCGCCGATCAGGGCCAGCGCGGCGGGCACGAGCACCATGCGGACCACGAACGCGTCCACGAAGATGCCCGCGGCCAGGGCGAAGGCGATCGACTTCATGGTCGGCTCGCCCGCGGGGACGAAGCCCGCGAACACCGAGAACATGATCAGCGCGGCGGCCATGACCACCGGGGCGGCCTGGCGGAAGCCCGTGGTGATGGCCTCGACCGGCTTGGCGCCGCGGTGGTGCGCCTCGTGCATCCGCGACACCAGGAAGATCTGGTAGTCCATCGCGAGCCCGAACAGGATGCCGATCACCAGGATCGGCGTGAGGCTGATCAGCGGGCCGGTGCTCGCGAGGTTCACCGCGTCGCCGAGCCAGCCCCACTGGAACACCGCCACCGTGGCGCCCAGCGACGCGCCGATGGTCAGCAGGAAGCCGAGCACGCCCACGAGCGGCACGAGCAGCGAGCGGAACACCAGGACCAGCAGGACGAGCGCCAGGCCGACGACCACCGCGAGGTAGATCGGCAGTGCGCGGTCCAGGGAGGTGGCCACGTCGACGCTCACCGCGGTGGCGCCGGTGACGTAGGCCTTCGCGCCGTCCACGTGCGACAGTTCGGCGCGCAGGTCGGCGACGAGCTGTTCGGTGGCGGTGCTGTCCGGGCCGGACTTCGGGATCACCGTGACCAGCGCGGCGGAGCCGTCCGGGCTCGGCTGGGCGGGCGTCACCAGGGCGACGTCGGACATCTTCGCGATGGGCCCGGCGGCCTGGCCGGCGGCCGCGGCGGCACCGTTGCCCTCGAAGAGCACGATGATCGGCCCGTTGAAGCCCTCGCCGAAGCCCTCCGCCAGGACCCGGTCCGCGCGTTCCTGGGTCGAACCGGCCGGCGGCTTCTGGATGAGCGTGGTGTCCATGGACGCCACCGGGATCGCGACGACGCCGAGCGCCACGACCGACAGCAGCAGCGCGACGACGCGGTTGCGGGTGACGGTCTTCGCCCAGCCGCGGATGATCCCGCGGTCGGTGTGCTCCACGGGCGCCGCCGAGCGTTCCTTGCGGGTCAGCACGCGGCGGCCGAGCAGGCTCAGCACCGCGGGCACCAGCGTGACGGCGATGAGCACCGCGACGATGATCGTGGCCGCCGCCGAGATGCCCATCTGCGTGAGGAACGGAATCCCCGCGATCGCGAGGCCCACCAGCGCGATCACGACGGTGAGACCGGCGGTGACGACGGCGGAACCGGCGGTGCCGACCGCGGTCGCGACGGCGTGCCCGACGTCGGAGCCGCGCCGCAGCTCCTGGCGGTAGCGGTTGATGATGAACAACGCGTAGTCGATGCCGACCGCGAGCCCCAGCATCGAGGCGAGGACGGGCGTGGTCGACTGCAGGTCCATGAACCCGGACGCGATGGTGATGCCGAGCGTGCCGATGCCGACGCCGATCGCGGACGTCAGCAGGTTCATGCCCGCCGTCACCAGCGAGCCGTAGGTCAGCGCGAGCACAACCAGCGCCAGCACGACACCGACGGCCTCGGCCGGCCCGCCGACGTGCGGCGGCTCCTGCATCGCGGTGCCGGTGACCTCGACGGTCAGCCCGCTCGCCCGCGCCTTGTCGACTACCTTGGTCAGCTCGGCCCGCTGGTCGGCGGTGACGTCACCGGCCTTCACGTCGAACGTCACGGTGCTGTACCCGACGGTGAGGTCGCGGTTGACGCTCGGCGCGGCCTTGTCGAGCGGGTCGGTCGCGCTCCGGACGCCCTTGACCGCGGCCTCGTCGCTGACGAGGTCGGTGATCGCCTTGGCGTGCTGGGGCAGTTTCTGCCCGTCCGGCGCTTTCAGGACGACCCGTGCCGACGCCGTCTCACCGGAGCCGAACTTCTGCTGGATGCGTTCGAGCGCGGTGGTCGACTCCTGGCCGGGGATGGACATCGAGTTGGACGTCTCACCGCCCAGCGTGAACGCCCCGGCGCCCGCGCCGACGAGCACCAGCAACCAGATCAGCACGACCGGGAGACGGTGCCGATGGGCACCGAGTCCGAGCTTGTAGAGCAGTTTCGCCATGGTGGTCAGGCCTCCCGGTGCCCGAGTGCGTCGTAGCAGGTAGCGAGGATCAGGGGTCGCCAGGTCGTCTTGTCGCCCTCCTGGTTGGCCAGGAGGGTGAGCACGGCCATGGCGCTGAGCGCGCCGACGATCCGGACCGCGCGCTCCAGTTCTTTCTCGGGTTCGATGACGAACATCTCGTTGAGCAGCAGCTCGTCCTGCGCCTGCCGCGTCTCCTCGCCGGGCGCGGAGATCGCGCGGAACAGCAGCGCGACCAGCCCGGGCCGGTCGAGCGCGACGTCGGTGAGCAGCTCCAGCGCCCGTCGTTCACGCGCGGGCCCGGCGGGCATCGGCGCGACCAGGTCCGCCACGTGCCTGCTGAGCACGCGGCTCTGCTCCCTGGCGGCCTCGAAGAGGGCGTCCTTGCTGGGGAAGTGGTGCAGCAGGCCGGCCTTGGACAGGCCGACGGCGTCCGCGAGGGCTTTGAGCGACGTCTGCTCGAAGCCGTGCCGCGCGAAGAGCGCGGCGGCGACGTCGAGGATCTTCTCGTCGACCCCGGTCCTTGGCTGTCGTGGCATGCTCACGACTTTACGACGTTCACCGACCGGATCGGTAGGTAAACCGACCGATTCGGTCGGTGGTGTTCGTCACGCCCCTCGTCACCCCTGCCCCGGCGGAGAATCGGGGCATGTTCGTCTTCGACGCCGAGCTGTGGGTCTGGGATGCCAGGCGCATGGACACCTGGACCTTCGTGACCCTGCCCGAGGACGTCTCGGACCAGATCCGCGACCTCGCCACGCCCGGCGCGGGTTTCGGCAGCGTCAAGGTCAGGGTGGGCGTGGGCGCGAGCACTTGGTCGACGTCGGTGTTCCCGGACAAGCAGTCCGGGTGTTACGTGCTGCCGATCAAGGCGGCCGTGCGCAAGAAGAACGACATCGGGCCCGGCGATGTCGTCGAGGTGACCGTCGAGGTCGTCTAGCGGGACCAGTCGATGTCGGCGTAGATCGCGGCGTGGTCGCTGGCCGCGTGCACCTCGTCGGTCAGGGTTTCGTAGACGTCCCAACGGTTCTTGGTGCGCGGGCCGCGCCACACGCCCTTGCGGAAGACGCCGCCGCCGACCGCCTTGGCGAACAGCTCCGGGGTGAGCAGGACGTAGTCGATCTTGCCCTTCTCGTTGACCCCGCGGTAGGTGCCGAGGCGGTGGTTCCAGTCGAAGTCCGGGTGCTCGCTGATGTCGCGCAGGCCGGTGCGCTGGAACAGCGGGCGGAGGGCCTCGCTGTCGGCGGTGTCGTTGAGGTCGCCGACGACGGCGACGTGCTCGTGGCCCTCGTCGCGCAGGCGGTTCACGATGCGGGCGATGCGGACCGCCTGGCGGAACCGCCGGCGGGCGCCGATCGGGTCGCCGGGAGCGCCGTAACCCTTGGACTTCAGGTGGTTCACCAGCACGACGACCTCGGGACCGAAGGGGGTGCGCACGTGGTACTCGGCGCAGTCGCGGGAGAAGATCACGCCCGTGTTGTCCCGCGCGTACACGTGCGTGCGGATCGTGATGACCTCGTGCGCGTCGCGGGTCAGCAGGCCCACGTTGATGCCGCGCTCGTCGTTGCCGTCGATCAGGTGGACCTCCTCGTACGGGGTCCAGCCGACGTGCTTGAGCATGCTGGCGGAGAACATGTGCAGCAGCTCGCGGGACTCCGCCTCGACCACGCCCAGGACGTGCGCGCCGACGTCGCGCATCACCTGCGCGGTGTGGCGGGTGGCGAGCTCGCTGATGGGTTCGGTGGTGAGCTCGACCCAGCCGACCCACGACTCGCGACCGCTTGCCACGACTGAGGTTTCTCCGGTCCGGTGCCGCGCCAGGAACCGGCCGCGGATGCGCCGCAGGATCGCGTACCTGCTGCGGTCACTGCGCAGCAACTCCAGCGTCGCCAGGTGTTCCCGCAGTTCTTCCTTGACCTCCGGCGTGTAGGCCTCGGTGGCGATGAGCTCGTTGAACCGGGCGTGGGCGGCCAGCACCGGGGCCGCGTGCCTGGTGGCGTTGCGGCCCATCACCTTGGGGCGCTCGAACATGTTCTCCACGTTGAACGACCCGATTCGCGTGGTGCTCATCGACTCCAGGGTCGCATGTGGAGGAACGGCCGCGCCCTGGTCTGGTCGGGTGATCTTTCCGGTGGGGTCTGCGGGGGAAGGCCCCGTGGCTGGGCTGCCGGGTCGCTGGTGACCGGGGCCTTCCTGCGGTGCCGACTCTGCCCGTTCGATCAAGGGTGAACCTAGGATGAACCTTGAATCCGCTGGTTGAGAGGTGATCTTGGAGTTCGGGCTGCTCGGCGCCGTCGAGGTGCGCGACCGGGGCGAGGTGGTCGAGATCGGCCACGTCCGGCAACGGTCCGTGCTGGTCGCGCTGCTGGTGGAACAGGGATGGCCGGTGCCGGTCGACCGCCTGGTCGGCCGCGTCTGGGGGGAACGCGCGCCGCTGCGGGCGCGCGAGACGCTCTACGGGTACGTGTCGAAACTGCGCAAGCTGCTCAACCTGGACATCGAGCGCTCTCCCACCGGCTACCGGCTCATGGTGGATCCATCGGACGTCGATCTTTTCCGCTTCCGCGCGCTCGTGCGGCAGGGAGCCCTCGACGAGGCGCTCGGGCTGTGGCGCGGGCAGGCGCTGGAAGGGCTGGAGTCGCCGTGGTTCGACACGCTGCGGGAGAGCCTGCACGCCGAACGCGTCGCGGCCGAGCTCGACCGCAACGACGTGGCGCTCGCGGACGGACGGCACACCGCGCTGCTGCCGTCGTTGCGGCAGGCGGTGGACGAGCGGCCGCACGACGAACGCCTTGCCGCGCAACTGATGCTGGCCCTGCACCGGTCGGGCAACGACGCGGAAGCGTTGCGGCACTACGAAACCATGCGCCGCACGCTCGCCGACGAGCTCGGTGCAGACCCGAGCAAACCGTTGCAGGAAGTGCATCAGCGGATCCTCGCCGGAGGTCTGGAACGTCCGGTTGACGGCCCGAGGCAGCTGCCCGCGCCGCACCCGTGGTTCACGGGGCGCGCGGAGGAGCTCAAGGCCCTCGAACCGTCCGGAACGGTCGTGATCACGGCCATCGGCGGCACCGGCGGCATCGGGAAGACCGCGCTGGCGCTGCACTGGGCGCACCGGCACCTCGACCGGTTCCCGGACGGCCAGCTGTACGTGAACCTGCGCGGCTTCGACCCGTCCGCCGAGCCGACGCCGCCGGAGACGGTGCTGCGGGAGTTCCTGGAGGCGCTGGGGGAGCAGACGGTCCCCGCCGGGCTGGACGCGCGGGCGGCGCGCTACCGCGGCCTGGTCGCGGGCAGGCGGATGCTGGTGGTGCTGGACAACGCCCGCTCCACCGAGCAGGTCGTGCCGCTGCTGCCGGGTCCGGACGCGACCGTGCTCGTCACGAGCCGGCTGAAGCTCGCGGGACTGGTGGCCGCGCACGGGGCCCGGTCGGTGTCGCTGGACGTGCTGCACCCGGCGGACGCCCACGAGTTCCTGTCGGTGCGGCTCGGCGCCGAGCGGGTCGCGGCCGAACCGGACGTGGTCGCGGACCTCGTGAGCTGGTGCGGAGGGCTGCCGCTGGCGCTGTCGATCGTCGCCGCGCGGGCGGCGATGGAACCGGACTTCCCGCTGGCTGCGTTCGCGGGGGAACTGCGGGAGCAGCCGCTCGACGCGCTCGACGCCGGTGAGATCGGCACGAACCTGCGCGCGGTGTTCTCGTGGTCGGTCGCGGCGCTGTCGGACGAGGCGGCCCGCGCGTTCGGCCTGCTCGGCACCGTCGGCACCGCGGACGTCTCGCTCGCGGCGGTCGCGGCGCTGGTCGACCGCCCGGTCGCGCGGACGCGAATGGTGCTGCGGGAGCTGGAGAACGCGCACCTGGTGCAGCAGCACGTGCCCGGCCGCTACCGCATGCACGACCTCGTGGGCCTGTACGCGGCGGATCTCGCCGCCGACGCCGGGTCGCGGCTGGCGGACTTCTACGCGGCCACGGCACGCGCGGCGGCCCTGACGCTGGAGCCGCACAAACCGTTGCCGGAGCACGAAAGCGGCCACGCCCTGACGTTCGACGGCAACGCCGCCGCGATGGCCTGGTTCGACGCTGAGCACGCCTGCCTGATGACCGAGCAACGGCAGGCGTTGGAACGCGGCGCTTTCGACGTGGCGTGGATGCTCGGCCGCACGTTGAGCAACTACCACATCAGGCGCGGCCGCACGCTCGACGACGTCGAGGCGTGGCTCGGCGCGTTGCGCGCGGCGGAGGCGCTGGGCGACGAGACGAAACAGGCGACCGCGCACATGTGCCTCGGCGCGAACTACGTCGAGCTGGGCCGGTCACCGTTGGGGCACCGGCACTTCGAGCGCAGCCTGGAGCTGTTCGCGGACTCCGGCGACCACGCGGCGCACGGCGGCGCGCACCGGGCGATGGCGTGGGCCGCGGAGTTCGAGGGCGACCTGGACCAGGCGCTGGAGCACTCGCTGGCCGGGCTGGAGAAGTTCCGCGCGGCCGGTTCCGAGATCCGCGAGGCCGAGTCGCTCAACGAGGTCGGCTGGCGGTACGCGTGCCTGGGCCGTTACGCCGAAGCACGGGCGTACTGCGAGGAAGCCATGCTGCTCAACAACAAGCTCGGTCACATCGAGGGTGCGGCGGCCACATTGGACAGTCTCGCGCACATCGCGCACCACGACGGCAGGCACGCCGACGCCGTCGCGCACTACCGCGAGGCGGTGGCGCTGTACCGGGAGCTGGACAACTCCGCCGAGGAGGCGACCGTGCGCCAGCACCTCGGCGACGTGCTGGCCGCGACGGGGGAGACCGCGCAGGCACGCGAGCAGTGGCAGCGGGCGCTGGAGCTGTACGAGGACCAGGGCCGCACCTCGGAGGCCGCGGCCCTGGCCGCGAAGCTCTGATCAGACGCGGCTGAGCCGGCGGCCGCTCTCGATCAGCTCGTCGGCGAACGAGTCGAGCGCCTGCGCGAAGTCGCGCTGGTCCGGCTCGTGCCAGTCCTCCAGCTGGTCGAGCAGCCACCCCCGCCACGCGTGCACGAGCTGTGTGAACACGTCCGCGCCGAGGCCGGTGAACCGGTAGCCGTCGTCGTGCGACGCGAGGTGACCCGACCGCACGAGCTCCCGCGCGGTCGGTGCGAAGATGCCGCCGGGCACCTCGGTCATCTCGGCGAGCTCGTCGAGCGTCGCGATGCCGTCGTCCGTCGAGGCCCGGTACACGCGGCCGAGCAGCCAGGCCTGCTCCAGCGGCAGGTCGACGCCGGAGCGGCGCAGCACCGCCACGCCGGGCTCCTCCTCGGACTTGGCGACGACCGCGGCGACGAGCTTGCGCAGCTCGTCGTAGGAGTTCGACGGCGGCGCGGCGAAGCTCTCGCCCACACCGCTGTTGCCGGTGGCGGCGGCGCGTGAGGTGTCCCGCAGCCGCACCTGCGGCAGGAAGAACGCCACCAGCAGCGCGACCAGGCCGATCGGCGCGGCGATCAGGAACATCGTCTGCACGGTCTCGGCGTACCCGGCGACGATCGGCGCCTTGATCGCGTCGGGCAGCGCGTGCAGTGCGGCCGGGCTCGCGATCGCGCGCGGGTCGACGCCCGGCGGCACCACGAGGTGCTTCGGCAGCTGGCTCGCGTAGATCGTGCCGAAGATCGCGACCCCGAACGAGCTGCCCATCGTGCGCAGGAAGCTGATGCCGGACGTGGCGACACCGAGGTCGGAGTAGTTGGCGGTGCTCTGCACGACGATCACCGGCACCTGCATCACCAGGCCGATGCCCGCGCCCAGCACGACCATGAACGAGCCCATCACCCAGTAGCTCGTGTCGACGTCCAAATTGGACAGCAGGAAGATGCCGATCGTGAGCCCGGCCGACCCGACGAGCGGGAACGCGCGATACCTGCCGGTGCGGCTGATGACGTTGCCGGTGAGCAGGGCGGTGGCCATCAGCCCGGCGATCAGCGGCAGCATCCACAGACCGGACGCGGTGGCCGACTCGCCGCGCACGTACTGCAGGTAGATCGGCAGGTAGGTGATGCCGCCGAGCATCGCGAACCCGACGACGAAGCTCAGGATGCCCGACACCGTGAACACCCGGCTGCGGAACAGCCTCATCGGCAGCATCGGCTCGGCCGCGCGCTGCTCCACCAGCACGAACGCGACGAGCAGCACCACCGACCCGGCCGCCATCCACAGGATCGTCGGCGACGTCCACGGGTACTCGGTACCGCCCCAGCTCGTGACCAGGGTCAGCCCGGTCGCCGCGAGCGCGATCAGCGCGAGGCCGGCGTAGTCGATCTTCGGATGCCCGTCGGCCCTGATCGCGGGCAGCGCGGCGATCGCCACCAGCACCACCGCGACGCCGAGCGGGATGTTGACGTAGAACGCCCACCGCCAGCTCAGGTGGTCGACGAACAGCCCGCCGAGCAGCGGTCCCGCGACCGTCGCGATGCCGAACACCGCCCCCGCGAACCCCTGGAACTTGCCGCGTTCCCGCAACGGCACGACGTCCGCGATGATCGCCGTCGAGGTGACCATCAGCCCGCCCGCGCCCAGGCCCTGCACCGCGCGGAACGCGATGAGCATGCCCATCGACTCCGACCAGCCCGCGAAGAACGACCCGACCAGGAACAGCACGACGCTGACCAGGAACGTCTTCTTGCGCCCGTAGAGGTCGCCGAACTTGCCGATCAGCACCGTCATGATCGTCTCGGCGAGCAGGTACGACGTCACCACCCACGACAGGTGCGCGCCGCCACCCAGGTCGGCCACCATCGTCGGCAGCGCCGTGGACACGATCGTCTGGTCGAGGGCCGCCAGCAGCATGGCCAGCAGGACGGCCGCGACCACCAGGTTCCGCCTGCGGGTGTCGATCTCGGGCACGCCGCCGATGATCGCGCAGGATTGTCGGACCCGCAGGCTATGGTCGGCTCATGGGCGCGAAGGCCGCTGTTGCGGTGATCGGAGACCTCTGGGAAGCGCTGCGCAACGGCGGTGCGCCGGACAGGGACGCGGCGGAAGCGGTGGTCCGGGCCTTGCGGCCGGACTGCGCGGTCGAGCCGGCCGCGGACGGCACGCTGGCGGAGGTCATCTGGCCGCACCCCCAGTACGCCTACGTGGCGGTGTTGCCGGAGGCCACGATCGTGTGCGACCAGATGATCGACGAGGACGCCGTGCTGGAGTTCGCCGCCGGTCGGCCGGTGGTCGTCTTCGAGCAGACCTCGGGTTCGTTCCGCTTCACCGAGTGGTCCGCGGACGGCACCGAGGTGCGGTACGAGGACGAGTACGACCTCGCCGACGAGATCGCCGAGGAGGTCTTCGGGTTCGCCGCCGAGACCGTGCGCGAGGAGCTGGTCATGCAGGGGTTCCTCGTGACGCTCCCGAACCAGGCCGAGATCGACGCGGCCTTCGACGCCGCCGTGGCCGCGATGCTCCGGCAGGGCCCGACGCGCCTGAAGACGGCGGCGGACGGCTCGCTGGTCCCGCTCGCGCAGCCGTAGGGTTGGAGCGCGATCACCGCGAGGAGGCCGTCTTGATCTTCATCACCGCCAAGTTCCGCGTCCTGCCCGAGCACGCCGACGCCTGGCCCGAGATCTCCCGCAGCTTCACCGAGGCCACGCGCGCCGAGCCGGGCTGTCTGTGGTTCGACTGGTCCCGCAGCCTGGCCGACGACACCGAGTACGTGCTGGTCGAGGCGTTCCGCGACGGAGAAGCCGGTGGTGCGCACGTGCGGTCGGAGCACTTCCGCACCGCGCGGAAGGAGCTGCCGCCGTACCTCGCCGAGACGCCGCGGATCGTCAACGCCACGCTGGAGCAGGACGACTGGTCCCTGCTGGGCGAGATGGAGGTTGCGCCACGCGGGTGAGGGGCCGGGCGTGGCGGGGCCGCGCCATCGAGGATGGCGGGATGGACGCCTTCGTGGAGTTGTCCGCTGAGCTGACCGGGTTCTCGGTGGAGGAGCTGAGGTCGACCGGACTGGTCGAGCAGTACGCGGCGCTGGCGCGCGGCGCCGGGCACGCCGAGATCATCGAGCTCTGGTACACCGGCGTCTGGCGCGG
>Ga0070710_10000319_pt1 | contig 23021 bp, 31 predicted proteins | sample LARL52metaG_FD_65454 | JGI IMG/M metagenome (GOLD analysis project Ga0070710, IMG submission 65454) | Corn, switchgrass and miscanthus rhizosphere microbial communities from Kellogg Biological Station, Michigan, USA - LAR L5-2 metaG | ecosystem: Host-associated > Plants > Roots > Rhizosphere ...
CCGTCCTGGCCAAACTGCTCGGCCATCAGTTCACCGCCGATCTCTCAGAGACCCTGGCGGGTACAGATCTCGTGGCTCGGAACGAGGTGGCCTCTCGATCCATCAACACCACCCTGGCCACCCTGGACGCTCTGGTGGGCATCTGGGAGACGTCGCGCTCCATGGTGGAGGCCCTCACCACCACCGATGCCCTGCGCGCCATTCGCTATGTGCCAGCGGACGTGATCTTCACGGTGCGCGAGGCGGCCCCCGGATGGCGAGCCAACGAGATGGGGTCGGGGTGGGCCTTCGCTGAAGACTCCCCTGGATGGCGGGCCATGGAGACCACAGAAGGATGGCGGTCTTTAGGGGCTGCCCCGGCTTGGATAGCCAAGGAGCTGTAGGTGCAATCGCAATCGCAGTCGTCTCTGCAATACATTCGATACCAGGTCCAGGCCAGGGTGGATGGCGCCGATAGGGACCCCACCGGGGACACGGTCCAGTTTGGATTCGTCTCTGAATCCAGTGGAACCCAGCCTCCTTCCACGTGGGTTGCTGGGTCCTGGGAGACTGACCCCACCGTGGGCTTTGTGGCTCGCTGTCTCGTGGGTCCCGGCGGAGTCGTGACGCTCGCGTCTGGCGACTATCACACGTGGGTGAAAATTACCGACAACCCCGAGGTTCCCGTCCTGATGGTCGGTGACCTGAAAATCTGGTAGGAGTACACCGTGCCCTTTACGCCTCCAGCCGTACCCCCTGCCGATCCTACGATCGCGCCTTCGTTCGAGCTGTTCGTTGGCCCAGAGGATAACGAGCTTGAGGTTGTGGAGTATGTGCGCTCCCAGCTTGGCGACGAGGCGGGCACAGAGTTCTCTGACGAGGTCTTCGTCCAGGCCGTCCAGGAGGTGGTCCTCGACTTCTCGCGCCACAAGCCGGTCGATGTCATCGTGGGCGACCCAGTGCTCAACACCTCACCCCTGATGACTGTTGAGAACCAGCGTCTCTATCTACTGGATTCGACCCATGGCTTCGACCCGCCCGTGATGATGGTGACCGATGTCCTCTATAGGGCGGCTGGTTATCTCTCCAACATCAGCGAGTACAGCTACATGAGCATGATGGCCATGTCGCCGATGTCGCGGTTCTTCGCCACCCCCTATGCCATCGACAGCCCTACGACACGGCTGCTCATTGAGCAGTACGCCAATGAGGCCAACAAGTGGGGTATAGGGTACTGGCAGAAGCAGAACACCGTGGACGGCCTGGCCATCGAGGTTCTCCCCATCCCGCAGAGTGGTGGGTTGCCGATATTCATTCGCTACTGGGCCGCCCACACGCCCACGGCGGTGAACGACAGCGACCATTACTACACAGTTCCTCAGGTCCACGAGCGCGATTTCGCACTGCTCCTGCAGGCCGCCGTTCTAGAGCGGGCTGGTATGCGAGCCCTGCGGCGCGGCACCCTGCTGAAGACCGGACTCAATTCCAGGACTATCCTGGCACGTGAGATCCTGGACGAGGTGACATGGCTGCGCACGCGTGCCTACACCAGTCTGGGTGGCCACAACCTCGTTGGCATGGTGAATGACTGATGCCCAGCCGTGTGCAGCTAGAGATCCTCGCCGACCATAAGGCGGCGTGTCAGGACATGGGTGTGGCTCCCGTCCTCTTTGCGCATCGCACACGCTTGGGCACCATCGAGACCACTGTGGGCACAGGCAACACGCAGTACAAGAGCCAGGGTCCGGTGACCACCTTGGATGACGAGTTCACCGAGACCCATTGGGTATGGTGGATTCATCAGGCGTTCATCCGTGGCCTGGAGCGTCCCGAGAACTTCGCCTTTGGCATCGCCGACACGCCGTGGGAGCAGTGCCAGATGGCAGCCCTCGACATCTATGGGAACACCATGAATGTCGAGGAAGAGGACTTCATCGTGGATGCCCAGGGATTTCGCTGGCGCATGTTCAACCTCGTCATCTCTCCAGACCAGGGGTACTGGAGTTTCATGAGTCAGAAGACTCGTTGAGGATTATCTCATATAACCGTAACTCATGTATGATCCAATATCATGAGATGGTACCCAAGGCGTCGGGAAGATCAATGGTTGAGAGTCTGGCTTCAGGTTGAATGGAGTGGCAAGGAAGAGTGTTGGCTATGGCAAGGGCCTCCGGGACCCTTTGGCTATGGGACAGCAAGGTGGGATGGCACCGCCGTCAGAGCCCATCGCCTCATCTATGAGATCTTCGTTGGCCCGATCCCTGATGGCCTTCACCTAGACCATCTCTGCCACAACCGTGACGATGGCTGTGTCGGTGGGGTGGGTTGCTCGCATCGTAGATGTGTGAACCCGAACCACCTGGAACCAGTCACCGCCAAAGAGAACCTTCTTCGGGGCAAAGGATTCATTGGCACCAATGCTGCAAAGACTCACTGCAAACATGGCCATGAGTTCACCGAATCCAATACATACATCGTCCCTGGAAGGGGTGGTCGGCAATGTCGAGCCTGCGGGTTGGCGGCCACCAAGGCATGGCAGGCTGTCCATATACCGAAGGCCAAATATCGCTATCCCAATGCCTTCAAGAAGCATTGCAAACGCGGTCATGAGTTCAGCGAGGCCAACACCTACGTGAACAAGACAACGGGTAGTCGCCAGTGTCGCGCATGCAAGAAGGGGGCTCGTTGACATCATGACCCTTGAGCTTCGCTGCTACCCCGACGCCAATTTCAAGCGTGTGCTTCGTCGCTTCGTGAATAGCGACATGCCCATTCGCCGCACCATCAAGGCCGCCGCCAATGCGGGAGCTGCCTCCATGGTGCGCGAGGCGCGTGCCAACCTGCGCGGCTCTGTGCCTGACGAGGGTGGCGTCTACTCGGCCCCCTTGCCCGCTTCGGCGGCCAGCAAAGGCGGAGAGAAGGGATACCTCATGCAAGGCCCCAACAACCCCGAGGGCACTGGCGGCAGGAGGATTGGCACGGTTTGGCGAGCATGTCAGGTTGTTCCTGCCGTAGAGGAGGGCGACGAGGTGACCGCTGCCGCTTACGTCAACGACAGCAACGAGAACTTCGCCGCCTACTTCTATGCGCTGATTCTCAACTATGGGGGCGTGACCATCGATTACGACAAGCGCCCCTTCTGGTCCAGGGCGGCAAAGACCATGGCCGCCAAGTACTCGGCCATTGGTGAGATCGCCCTGGGCTCCATGAAGAAGCAACTTGAAGGGCGCGAGGAATATGCGGAGCTGTCCAGCGGTCCAGAGGGCGGCAGCGGAACCCTCGCCGAGGGCTTCACGGTGACGCCACTGTGACCATCTCCGTCCCTACCGATTGGACCGGCCCTTACCGGCAATGTCGCACCGAGCTGGGCGATGCGCTGCTGGCGTGGGATTTCTCCCAAGCCTTCCATGCGCTCAATCCCAGCTACACGGGCAGTGCCACAGTGGAGGTGGTGGAGAACTGGCCGGATGTTCGCATCGACCAGCTTCAGCAAGCCAACAACGGCATGATGACCAAGCCCATCATCAGCTTGGTTCTTGGCCACACAGGTAACGATCCGCGCTCCCTTGGGAGCATCAGCAATCTTCCTACCACAAGCCCGCCAGCGGATGGTATGAAGAGAATCGCCACCAGGGTCACTGTCGGAATCCTCGTTAGCTGCTGGGCAGATATGCAGCTCGGGGGATACGGCATGGTGGAAGCCCTCGCTGGCCATTGCCAGGCGTGCGTCTTTGCCAACCAACGCACACTGGCAACCTTCCGCCATTTGCGCGTCCACAATGACGGCGTGGCTTACGAGGATAGACCCGGTGTAGTAACCATCGACCTCGTGGTTCAGGGTGACGCGATCATGAGTATCGACGTGCCCGATAACTACTAGGTCACAACGGAGGGTTCAATGCCTACAGCAAGCCTGAACGCCCTCCAGCCAGAGTTGGTTCCTCATGGCATAGACATCCAGATCACCGCCTTCGTGGGCACCAGCGGTACGCCGCAGCTCATCGGCGAGATCTACGAGATGGACTATGACATGGACCAGGGCAGCACCAAGCTCCCCGTTCTCGGCTCCCGACTGACGGGAGAGCGAGATGGGAAGTTCTCCTGCTCGGGCACCATCAAGAGCTACTGGATCAACGCATCGATGCGCCAGATGCTCGCGGGTGCCACTCCTACTGGGGCTGGCAACAGCAGCGCCTTCTACCACTCGCAGAGGCCTTTCCAGAGGTTCAACATCTCTGTGAAGGCAACCATCACGGGAACCCCGGTCATGGAGTTCGTCAACGTCGTTTTCAGCAAGGACGCTGGGAAGTGGACGGAGAACAGCTTCACCGAGGAGACCATCACCTGGTCTTGTGAGGACGTCCTGGAATACCAGAACGGCTGAGTAGACCGGAATGGCAATAAGGAAAGGGAAGGAATGGACGTGATGAATGAAGCCATGGCGGGGAGCGAGGTGGAGACGGGCCGACGACGCGGAACGCTCGCCAACACCTCCTCCCCCCAGACGCGATCCCTGCGCCAACTCATCGCAGAGATCGACAAGGAATACCTGGATCAGGTCATGGGCAAGGCTGAGCTGTTTGTGGCGGATGAGTTCCATTGGGTATCCGCCCGCCGCCAGCTCCTCAACACCCTGAACAAGGCCACAGAGCTGCGCATGGCGGCCATCAACAACGTGCTGGAACCTGAGAGGAATGGACAATGACCGACGAGACGACGACCTTCAACGACGCCATCGCCACGCCCATCGTGGGGCCGACCACACAGGCGACCACACCCCAGGCGGGCATCACCCTGGTCCAGGAAGCGACACCCGTGGACGCCCCCGTCCTGGCTCACGATGATGATGTCCCTGACGTCGATCCCATGGCATGGCTGTCGGGGTCTTTGGATACCCCAGAGAGCACCACGGGCTATTACTACCTGCCCAACAACGCGGGCAGGATCAAGCTGGCGGCCCTGACCGAGAAGGAGGAGAACGCCATCCGTTCCTCTTCGACAAGGATCAATCCCAAGAACCCTGGTGGCCCACGCGTCTTGCAGACCAACCACTACAAGCGCAACCTCGTGGCGGCGGCCATGAACAAGGCTGTGGACGGAAACATCCTGGGTGCGGTCAATGGCGATGCCCTCGCCTCGCGCCTCAGCGGACAAGTCACCGAGATGTTCAAGGTGGTCATCAAGCTGGGCGGCTTCAACGAGGACAGCGAGTCGTCAGCCGTGGACGAGACACAGGACCTTTTCTCCTGAGCCTTGTCGAGAAGGTAGGTCCAGGTGGGCGGCACTACGCCGCTCACCCTGGAGCCGCCTTGGTGGCGAGGATCGTGGCGACAGCCCATCGCACGAACCGCCTGCCCTCAGAGGTGTACCGCGAGTTCCTGGATCATCGCTGGGACTACCGCCTGCTCTGGGCCTATGAAGACTTCAAGTCCGAGAGAGAGCAAGAGGCCATCGACAAGGCCAACAAGGGCAGTGGATCAACGACCCTGAAATCACCGCGCGGATTCGGATAGGAGTGGAGCGTGGCTGACGATCTGGTCCTGAATTTTATTGGGGTCAATCAGGTGTCTCGCGTCACGCGAGATATCGGTCGCGACCTGGGAACCCTCGAAGCCCAGGCTAGTGCAGTCGGTACACGCATATCCTCGGCCTGGAAGGGCACCGCCAACTCCCTCATGGCCATCGGGCACATGGGCATCATGGCTGACGTCACGGCTGGAGCAGGGCTGAGTCTAGCCATCAAGTCCGTGGCAGACCTCAACTATCAGATGATGCTCCTGCAAACCCATGCTGGTTTCACGGGCAATCTCGCTGACCTGAAGTCTGGTCTCCAGGCTCTCGCCGAGGAGACAGGGATCTCGGCCACCCAGTTGGCTGCGGCTGACTACTACGTCTCTTCGTTTGGTGGCAAATACGCCTCCAGCGCCAAGGCAAACCTAGAGGTCATCACGGCCGCCGCGAAGACAGCGGCCATGACCAACTCCGATGCGGGCGAGACCGCCAAGGCCCTGGGCTACATGCTCAACGCCTTCCCTGGCCAGTTCAGGAACGTTGAGGCTGCCGCAGGGATGCTGAACGCCACGGTGTCCAATGGCGTTGTGTCCATGGGCGACTTCACCCAGGCCATGCATACCGGCCTCTTGGCTGTGTCTCACGACTTTGGTCAGAGCTTCCCTGAGATTGGTGCGGCCTTTGACGTCCTGACCAAGGGAGGTTTCTCGGCAACCACGGCCTCCACCAGCTTGCGCAACATCATGATCCAGCTCACCGCTGGCATGCCCGCGCACGTCAAGGCCCTGGCCTCCATTGGCCTTACGCAACAGCAAGTATCATCCATGATGCAAGGGCCGGACGGGCTCATGAATGTCCTGGCCCTCATTGAGGGGCGCATCTCCCACCTCAGCGTGTCGGCGCGAGACAAGTTCCTCCACGACATCTCGGGTGGCACGCGCGGCATGGCGGGCATGGACACGCTGCTCCTGGGGTTCAAGGACTTCCAGACCATCCAGGGCAAGGTCGCGGCGGGTGCCACTACCTTCGGTGATCTCTGGGCCAAGTTCCTGGATCAGACCTCGGCAAAGGCCGGGCAGCTCAAGCAGTCTCTGATCACCTTGATTCAGGACGCCATCACCCCCATGGTTCCGAGCATCAACGGAGCCATGGACAAGATCAAGGGCGTGATCCAGGGTATCGACGACTGGGTCAAGAAGAACCCCGCTCTTGTCTCTGAGATTGCCACCACCATCGGCAAGATCATGATTGCCATCCCTGCGCTGAGCCTCTTCCTGGGCACAGTTATGAAGGTGGTCACCATTCTGGCCAGCCCACTGCGCCTCATCCTTGTGGTTCTGGGCGCAGCCTTCGCGGCTACGCACAACCATCTGGGCACCATGTCTGGGGCGATGACAGATATGCAGGGCATAGCCAACGGCCTGCAGGGTGTCTTCCAGTGGCTCGGCGACATCATCTTCAACCACGTTGTTCCGGCAATATCTGGATTCTTCGAGTGGCTCAACAAGTCTGGCGTGCTGAGCAATTTCCTTACGGGTCTTGGCAAGATCGGATCGGGATTGGTTGCCATCTTTACGGATTCGGCCGGTGGTAGGGCGACCCTGATCCAGGACATTCAGAATGCCCTGGTTGCCTTCTCCTCGTGGTTCTCCAGTAAGGGCGCCGAAGACATCGTGTCCGCAGTCCAGGACATCATCAACACCTTCTCGGTGATGTACTTCATCATCACCAGGGTGGTGTTGCCACCGATCCTCGATGTGCTGGGTTTCTTCCAGGATCACACAACCCTGGCCGCTATCGCCGTGGACACCTTGGTCGCCGCCTTTGTGGTTGAGAAGGTGGTGAGCTTCACGACTGCCATCTGGGATCTAGCCAAGGCTATGTACGGCCTCACCCTGGTCCAGGCTGGGGTTGGGGCGGTCCAGGGTATTGGTGAGGGCCTCGGCATAGGCGCCCTGGCATCTCGTGCTGGCGCAGCCATTGGCGGTCTCTTTGACATGGCCAAGATAGGCCTTCAGATCGCCGGTATCAAGCTCCTCATCCTTGGCCTCAAGGGCTTCATGCGCGCACAGGAGATAGGCTCGGCCCTCTTTGATGTGGCCAAGATAGCCGCCAAGATCTTGATCGTCAGGGGCCTCATGCTTGGACTGAAAGGGGTCCGCTTCGCGGTAGATGTGGTCTCCGACATAGCCACCGCTGCCTCCAACTTCGCCAGCAACCTTGCTGCCATGGGACGGTCGGCATGGTTGACGGCGAAAACGGTTGCCTCCGCCGCCGGTAGCATGGCCATGGGGTGGGGACGATCCATCCTTGGGATGGTCCAGGATGTGGGTCGCATCGCCAAGGCGGCTGCCACCTTCGTCGCGGAGTTCGTGATTGAAGCCGCATCAGCCGTTGCTGGATGGGTTGCCATGGCTGCAGCGGCCGTCGCTGAGGGCATTGCCGCAGCGGCTGCCTGGATGGCCACGCTTGGCCCCATAGCCCTAATCATCGCCGGTATTGCGATCCTTGTCGGCCTGGTTGTTGTGGCGATCACCAACTGGAACGGCATGGGCAACGCCGCCAAGATAGCGCTGTCCATCATTCTTGGACCCATTGGTATGGTGACCGATGCCTTCATTGAGTTGGTCACGCATATCAAGGAAGTGTTCGGCTTCTTCCGTGACCTCGCTGGTCGCATTGGCGATGCCTTTAGGGGCGCTGGCTCATGGCTCTTCAACGCTGGACGGGCCATCATTCAGGGCCTGCTGGATGGACTCCTTGCGGCATGGCACTCCGTCACGGGATTCATTGGTGGGATCGGCAACTGGATTCACGACCACAAGGGACCCATCTCTGCCGATGCCGTTCTGTTGTACCCGCATGGACACTCCCTCATGGATGGACTCTTGCGTGGGATGGTTGCCGGATACAGCAAGGTCCAGGACTTCATCGGAGGCATAGCCCCCAATATCGCCGGATCGGTGGACGCCAAGGTACGGTTCACGCCAGCCCTGTCGTCCACAGCCCTCACTGCCCAGACCAAGGCCCAGGTCCAACAGCAGAGCGCCAATGACACCCAGCTTTCCGTGCTGGAAAGGATCGCCGCGCTCCTCCAGGAACTCGTGGCCTGCGAGGAGAAGGGCACTCAGCGCGTTGGCCTAGAGGCTCAGCTCCAGGCCCTGTTGCGCAGCGTGACCACAGCCCGCAGCCGAGGCATCAGGAGCGTAACGTGAGCGACAGCCAACTCCTCACCACCACATGGTCCTCACGCCCCCAGGCCACCCGTCAGATCATCCAGTTCGGTGGCCTGACTATCCCCGGCATCGGGGGCACCCTGTCCTACATCGACCTCAACGATGGCGCCACGTGGTACGTGGAGGACTATGAGCCCTCTGGCGACCATATCAGCCTGGCCCGTGAACAGCTCACCTGGCAGGCCCAGGGAGCATGGACGGGGACCGACTTCCTGGGTGGTCGCACCATCACCCTGACCCTGTGCTATGACGAGACAACCACGCCGCTGAGCAGGGCGTTGGCCCAGCTCGCCATGGCCGGTGAGCAATACCTCACCTTTGACACACACTTCGGGATTCGCTGCAAGTACTCGGGGTACACCGAGCACAGCATCGAGAACGCCACAACGCCCTATGTGCGCAAGATCAAGATGACCTTCATGACCCGCGACCCCTGGGCCGAGGATCTGAGCGGTAACACGGTTACGTCCACGATCTCGTTCAATAGCGATACGGCGGGCACCACGGCCCACAACATCGCCATCACGTATGACGGCAGTGTGTTCACCAAGCCCATCCTCTATCTCACTACGGATGGAGCTGTGCAGTCGGTGGCATATTCCAATGCCAACGAGGTGGTCACCATCACAGGAGCGTCCTCGTCCACGGGGGCAACGACGACAACCATCGACAGCAATAACTTCCGCATCCTGGAGAACGGTATAGACCTACCACCCTCTGGGACATTCCCGATGTTGTACCCCGGCACCCAGACCTTTCACGTCTATGTCAGGGCATCGTCCACCAGGGCGTGCACCGCCTATATCAGCTATCTGCGAAGGTTCGAGATCCACTGATGATCGTCATCGTCTCCCATGACCGCCAGTACACCTGGAGAACGCTGGCCCCAGGCGAGAGCAGCGAGGGCTATGCCAAGGTGCGGCGCGTGCGCCCCGACTACCCGGAACCCGTGGAGGTTCTGGACCTCAAGGAGGCGCCCGGCAACGCCACCCTGGTGATGATCCCCGACGAGGAGATCGCCAGGATGACGGCGGACTGGAACAAAGAGGGCGACAGCCGCCAGGAAGCCCTGGCCCGCCATATCGTCCACGCTGTTCACCATGCCGAGCGCGCCCCCATCTCGGAATGGACCGAGATCACCGCGAACAACGATCCCGAGCTGACGGAGTTTCTGCGTCAGAGGGTCGCCCACCTCAAAGAACACCCCGAGGAGGTGCCCGCATGATCACCTCTGTGGGTCTCGATCTGATCTGCAACCTGCTGGCGAACACGGGAACCAGCGCCAGCCAGCTTGCCTATATCGCCCTCTCGTCGGATGCGACCACGCCCACCGTGGACGATGTCATGCCCCTGACGGGAGAGTTTGCTCGTCAAGCAGCCACGGTGGCCTACACCACGGGCACAGGGCAGCTTAGCTTCACGATCACCTACACGGCCTCGGGCTCGGTGACCATGAACAAGGCTGCCCTCACCGACAACGCCACCCCTGGGTCTGGAGTCCTGGCCTTCGTGGGCCTGAACCCTGGACCCTTGGCGCTCAACTCCGGTGATGTGACCGGACAGACCATCACCGTCACGTTCAGCTAGGAAGGGATAGGACAGATGGGTTTCGACAGCCATTCGAACTTCGCTTACAGCACCGTGGCCACAGCCCCCAGCCCGGCCACCTCGGGGACGTCCTTGGTGGTGGGCTCGGGTGAGGGATCGCGCTTTCCGACGCCGCCCTTCAACATCACCATCTGGCCAGCGAGTGCTACACCCACCCCGGCCAACGCTGAGATCGCCAGGGTGACGGACATCTCCACCGACACCCTCACGATCGCGCGCGCCCAAGAGGGTAGCTCCGCTCGCAGCGTAGGCGTTGGAGATCAGGTCGCCGCCACCATCACCAAGAAGACACTTACCGATCTTGAGGGTGTCGATGTCGTCCCCCATGGCGCGAACGACGATGAGTTTGAACAGAACACATCGGGCGTTCCCTCGGGATGGACGGCCTTCGGCGCCAATTCTCTTGTGGCATGCAACACCAATACAGTGCCCGGGTGCCTATATATCAAGAGCGAGACAGCCAGGTCCTCGGCATGGGACTGGCAGGGTATCTATAAGAGCACCCCCTCCATACCGTACACCATTACTTCAAAAATGGCATATCAACCAAGATTGGGTAGCGCCGCTCTTGGCGGCTTGCTCATTATGGATGGAACAACGACTGGACCCATGTTGTCTGCAGGTGTGGCTTGTGGCGATGGCGGCAAGGTAAGTTCAGACGCATGGACAAACTGGACTACTCTCGATGCGACCAATGACTCAACCTTCGGCTGGTCCAGCTTTGTGACTATAAGATGGACATATATAAAAGTCATCGTTCATGCAGCCAATAACATTGATGTCCAGATAAGTTACGACGGAATATTGTGGGAGAACATCGTCACATCGGCCAACTTTCTGTCCAACTCAAACCATATAGGCATCGGCGTTGCTGCCTATTCCGTTCAGACGGAGTTGATTGTCGATTGGATCAGGTTTAGCTGATGCCTGGCTCCAGTTACCCTGGGGCTCAGTATCCCGGCGAGTACGATCTCGCCTCGGGAGCAACGGCCAGCGAGACGGAGACGCTGTCCACCACCGACACGGTGGCCAGGACGGTTGTCGAGGCACGCTCCGATACAGAGACGCAGACCACCGGCGATGACGTGCGCACGGGCAACGTCGCCTTTGTGCGCAGTGACAGCGAATCGCTCCCCACGTCTGATTCCGTATCTACTCCCGTGGCACACCCACGAGCGATCTCGGAGACAGACACATCGTCGGATTCCGTCGCTCGTGTTGATGTTGCTCATCGGTCTGAAAGCGAGTCCATCCCCACTGTTCCATCCGTGGGGATCAGTGTCCACCAGATCATGTCCGAGACGGTCTCGGTGGTGGACGTTGAAGAGGACTACTTCATCAGGCCTGGGCTCCACATCATGGAGCGCGGCGATTCGGCGCACATTCCTCCGACCCGCCCCTTCTATGCAACGATCTACTCGAACCAGAACCAGTTCAAGCGCACAGTGGGTCGGCTTCTCAATCGTCCCCTCCTGAAATCCACGCTCAACGGTGGATTCCACCCCATCACCGTGGAGGTGGCGGGCGCTGCCGATACAAGCAACGTCACGGCCGGGGATATCATCCAGCTCTTCGACCAGAACATCGGTCGCATGGTCTACAAGGGCTTCGTCTCCGACGATCCCGTGGACATCTCCAGCGCCAACTCGGGCGAGGCCGCCTACACGCTGGAAGTGGACCCCATGGTTACGGAGCTGGGCGACAACCCTGTCTCCACCACAGCCCCCTACTCGCGTGTCTATTCGGCAAAGACGGATGTCGGGCAGATGGTTCGCGACATCGTTGATGCATGTCCGCACCTGGATTGGAACCCCACCTCCATCCCCTTGACGGGGGTGAAGAACATCTACACCTTCGATCGCTCGTATACCTGCCTGCAGGCGATCGAGGACTGTGTGAAGATGGCTGGCTCGTTCTACTACTACTACGTGGACGAGTTCGGGATCGTGTGGTTCCTGGAAGCGAACATGACCAAGGCGCCCACGTACACCATTCGCATGGGCGTGGACTACGAGGCCACAAAGTACACGGCTCCCGTGACACAGACCAAGAACTGGGTCCATGGTATTGGCGGTGTTCCCACGGGAGCCACCAATCCCATTGAGTACGTGTACGACAACAGCGCCAACAGCCCCTATGGGCGTCGCGCCCTGATGCCTCCCCTGGAGTTTAGCAACGTCACGGACTCCAATGTCCTGAAGAGCATGATCTCCAACTACGGCAGGCAATTGGACCGTCGCTTCAAGAGCATCACCTTCAAGATCCCCGCATCCACAGATCTGTACTCCCTGGCCCAGGCCGGTGGTCCCACCATGCGGTACTACGAGCCAGCCTCGGTGCCCTTCAACGATGAGTTCGCTGGGGCTGGGGGCCTGTCGCCCACGCTGGTGATTGTGGACGTGGAGCGCGATGGCGCCATGCAGACGATTACCTGTGTGGACATGCCCGTGACCATCGACGACGTCTCGCAGATAACCTCGTCGCTGACACAGAGCAATCTCTCCAAGTTCAACACCACATCGTTCGGGGATATCGGATCACCCAGTCTCTCGACGTCAGGCTCTGGATGTGGTGGATTCTCCATCCTCGCCAAGTACAGCAACACCTTCAGTGTCACGGCCACGGGCAACGATACCGTGGGTGATGCGGCCTATATCCTGGACTCGGGCGGCTTCGTCCAGGTCATCGTGATGGCCAGGGTATCGATCAGCACGGGCACAGGCAGTGGGTGGACTGCGAAGTTCTACAACCCACCCCCCGAAGCAGATTGCCAAGTCACGGCCATGACGGCGCCGGGCAACGCTACACTCATGGGCGCATCGCTGAGTGGAGCTGCTGATGGCAGCTTCAACACGGGGGTAACCATCACCGGGGCTACGGGTGGCACCACGCTGGCGGGAACCGTGGACATTCTGGTCTTCGTGTACTGCAATTGCACGGACCAGGGAAGCTCCTCGATCAACCCCTTCACCTTCGGGGGTGATACCTCAGCCCTCTCGGACGGTTCGTCCATGGGTCATGCCGACTTCGACACCACCTTCTCGGTGACCACGCCGAAGCCCGACAGGCCTGTGGGTCCTCCTGCTCCCAATGTTTTCCTGATCCCGCTCAGCGGCACGGAGAACTCGTCCAACTGGACGTGGCTCAGCGCTGTGGGTGGGTCATCGAACAGCTTTGTGGCCGCTCCTGCTGGACCCTATGCCTGGCCCTCGGCGCAGGCCAACAAGACCGTGGCGGGCACGGCCTTCAGGACCAGTGGCGAGGTCATCGTTGCTGTCAACATCGACTTCCAGAACGTCCAGTCGGCGACGGCCTTCGACGCTGAGTTCGATGTGGTGGTTGTACCTATTGGCACCAATGGTGTGGGTCAGATCTCTGGGGCGCTCACCAACCACCTGAACTATGCTCTCACCACTCCAGATACGCCCTTGACACTGACGCTGGGCACGGGCTCGCAGAGCGGTACCTATGGTGCCTACGTCAAGATCCCCACGGCGGGACGCTGGGCGGCATGGCTGCGCATGCGCATCCCCGTGAACCAAGTGCACTCTGGCTGGTTGTCGCAACAGCAGTACGATCGCACCAACGATAGCGCCATCCTTGCTGAGCTTGCGAAGATCGTGAACTTCTCGCTGACCGGGGTTGAGCTGGGGATTCTGCGCCCACCCGCTTATGCCACACCCCCCGTGATCACCTTCACGGGCAGCATTGATGTGGGCAAGGCGACGCCGTCATGACCGTCTCCTCTCAGGCCATACGCGTCTGCAACGCCAATACGGTGCCGCCTCCGGGCGTCGCGCTCAGCATCAATATTCCCCCAGCACCGGACGACTGGTCCTTCTATCCATGGGGTGACTTGGCATTTGTCCATGGGGGACAAACCGGGTTGGTTATAGAGGATTTTGGAGACTTCTCTTTCCCAGATGGGATTGATGGGTCTCTGATGGCTGACCTAGAATTTACATATCAAAGCGCCTCGGCACTCTCTAGCGTCGTGACGTGGACCATCGGGCAGACCATGGACATTTGGCTCTCTGTGGTGGTTTTTGAGAGTACGCAGTTTTCCGTCAGGGGCAATGATCAGGTCAACGAAGCCTATGGAGCAGTGTGGGGTGGCTTTCTTTCATTCGGTGGTTCTGGAGGGGGAATAGCCACGCCGATCCGCTATTACCCCGGAGGATCTACGGATCCATTGGGGGGTAGCCTGCCGCTCAGCCTGATGGGTAATGGATCACTTGTTTGGCCTGAGCACATTACCTCTCTTCCACCAGGAAATTACAGGGTAATGGTTGGGCTCAACGAGCAGATACCCGGACTCATGGACCTCAGTGTTATTGGCATTGAGATAACCAATTTCCAGGCCCTTGGGATTGGGCGCGCATCATCGAGCATGGTGTCCAACGCCCTCTCTGCAGCGCGCAATCCCTATGCGCAGCCTGGTGTGACACCGTCATCGCGCTTCACTCTCGGTAACCCCTGCAAAGGACTTCTCGCCCCCTAGCAAGGGCTTTGGGAGATGCCCATGGCGCACAGCAATGACGACAAGTACCCCCATTATCCAGCGATTCCTGCGTCGGCTTCGCTGGAGGGGTTCATTCTTCGATTTCCGGCTGCCTCGCGCGCCGTGGGGAGCATCGATGAGCGTATGGCCCTGATATGGACGGCGATTGAAGACGTGGCAGCACAGACATCGAGGAACCGACACGAACTCAATCAGGAACGACAGCTTGTCGAGGGCCTTCGCCACGAACTCGTTGGCGATGGACCCGAGGGACCCAACACGGGGCGCCTAGGAGCCATGCAGGCGGCCATCTTCGACAAGTTAGACGAGCGCATTGAGCCAGTACAGAATGACGTGGTCTTCATGCGTCGTTTCTGGAAGGTCTTTGCCGCCATCCTCTCCATTGCCATTGGCATTGGCGCCGTGGTCGCCACCTTGCTCACTGTTCACTAGGAGAATGACGTGTCCCTCGACCTCTCGCAGATCAGCCCCACCCTGGCGCTTGTGGTCGTGGGTGTGCTGTGTGGCCTCGACCTCCTGGCGGGGTTTGTGGTCTCGCTTCGGGAGCACACCACTACCATTGACAAGCTACCAGCCTGGCTGGGCAGCAACATCGCCGATCACTTCCTGCCCACTGTGGCCCTCTGGATTCCCCAAGCCATGACCCCCTCGGGGGCGGTAGACTCCAGGGCATTGGCAGCCCTGGTCTTCACGGCGGCCATCACCTCGGCCCCCAAGCTGGTCCAGGACATCGTCCAGAAGGTCGGCCAGATGACAGGCGCAACCCCCGCTCCCGACGAGGCACCATCATGACCATGCTCTCCACCCCCACCTTGGTCAACCAGCTCACGGCTGGCGGGCAATGGGTGCACGGTGATTGCGGCGAGGCAGACGTCCGCTCCGTCCTGGTGGATGCTGGGCACAACGATGCGGTTGCACTTATTGAGAGGACCATTGGTGGCGATCTCCGTGGTGGCACCAACACCGTCCAGCTCGCCGCAGCCCTGAGCAAGCTGGGGGTTCCCGCTTCGCCCGTGGCCACAGTGGGCGACGTGGATGCAGCCCTGGGGCGCCGTCATCGGTCTATCGTGGAGATCCCCTCGGACATCTATGGCAACCCCGACGTTCATTCCGTGCTGGGTCACTTCGTCCTGGTATACGGGTTCGACGGGGCCAATTACCACGCCATGAACCCCCTGGGTGGGCGACTGGTGAGCATCCCCAGCGCCACCCTCTTCGCCTGCGAGCGTTTGCGTGGGTTCCGCGCTGTGGAGGTCGAGGTCATCCTGCCCGCAGACCAGGCGGCTCACCCTGTCGTGCCCCAGCACCCCGTTCCCGCCCCTCCCCAGGGCATGATCCAGGAGGTCTTCGCAGGCACCGTCCAGGTGGCCACCGCCAACGTGCGTGGCGGTCCCAGCACGGGCTACCCCGTACTGCGCCAGGTCCACAACCATCAGGCCCTGGGCTTTGATGGGTTCACTTACGGCATGGCCGTCTGGGACCCTGTGGCTCGCCAGATGGACCGGCGGTGGTTTCACGTGGACCGTGCTCATGGCCTTGGCTGGATCGCTGGAGCCCTCGTCAACGGCAACCCCGCCAACTCCCACCCCTAAGCTGCACACCCGGAGCCCTCGTCACGTCAGGTGGCGAGGGCTTCTTTTATTTGACGAGACAGCTCCCACAGGCCATGCTGGTCCCATGAGACTTGGATTCGGACTACTCGCCTTGGTTGTGGTTGCCCTGCTGGTGCTGGCTCTGCTCAACCACCTGAACCTGGGGTTCCAGATCCGCTGATCTCAGCCAGGTCAGAACGCACCATCAGGTCCACCATCTCCGTGAAGCCACACTCGGGCTTCCAGCCCAGGACGGCGTGCGCCCTGGAGGCATCGCCAACAAGGACGTTCACCTCGGCGGGGCGCAGGAAGCGTGGGTCAAGGCGAATGTAGTCCTCGTAGTTGAGGTCCACGCACTCAAAGGCAGTACGACAGAAGTCGGCCACCGAGCGCGTCGTGCCCGTGGCGACCACAAAGTCGTCGGGCTTGTCCTGCTGCAGCATGGCGACCATGGCTCGCACGTAATCGCCCGCAAACCCCCAATCGCGCTGAGCGTTGAGGTTGCCGAGAGACAGGGAGTCCTGGAGGCCAGCCTTGATCCGGGCTGCTGCCCGTGTGATCTTCCTGGTCACGAACTCCGGGCCTCGGCGGGGAGATTCGTGGTTGAACAGGATTCCACTGCAGGCAAACATCCCATAGCTCTCACGATAGTTGATCGTGGCGTAATGTCCATACGCCTTAGCCACGCCATACGGGGAGCGAGGATGGAAGGCGGTCATCTCGGTCTGTGGTGTCTCGCGGACCATCCCGAACATCTCGCTGGAGGACGCCTGATAGAAGCGGATCTCGGGGTTGACGGTGCGGATGGCCTCCAGCATGCGCATCACGCCCAGGCCGGTGGCTTCGCCCGTATGGATGGGCTGGGTGAAGCTCAGAGCTACGAAGCTGATGGCCCCCAGGTTGTAGACCTCATCGGGTTCAGCGATCTTCAGGGCATTCACGAGTGAGGTCTGGTCGAGGAGGTCGCCCTCGATCAGCTCAATGCCGGGGCATAGCTCCAGGACCCAGGGGATCTTGGGGTTGTTCTGGCCGCGCACCATGCCGTAGACGTGATAGCCCAGAGACAGCAGGTACTGCGCCAGATACGTGCCATCCTGGCCCGTAATCCCGGTGATGAGCGCACGCCTCACAGGATCTCCCGCAACTCGTCAAGGATGATATGGACGGCAGTGGTGGATGGCCCGTCAAAGGCATTGATCTCTGCCTGCAGGATGTACTCCAGGACAGATGCTTGCCCCACGGTCAGACCCAGCCAGACCAGTGGCCTGCTCTCGGGGTCCGCGTTAGCCACGAGATGGGCGCGGTCCATGCAGTACTCGTCGGGGCAGTAGTCATGGGTACACCCCAGCTTCCAGTCCTTGCTCATGGCTCCTCCACGCGCAGGACCACAAGCCCTGCCTTCTTGGCCCTGGCCACCATGTCCTCTGTGCCCTTACCCCCAGGGAAGGCAAGAACCAGACTGGGGTGCGCCTCTTTGAGCATGAGGCTATTGCGAATAGAGCCAGCACCCCTGCCGAAGGTATCCCAGTCTGCCGGGAAAGACATCCGCTCGATTTCCAGCACCTTGGCCACCTCATCACAGAGGGTGTCCGCCCCCCGCGCCGCTCCGTGGATGACCACCTCGGGCATGAGGTGGCCCAGAACGATCAACATCGTGGTTCTGTTGGTGTAGTCCCTGCCGCCCGTGACCAGCAGCCTCATTCCTCCACCACCGGGTGCAGGAGGATGTTGGGGATGGGCTGGCCGGGGTGCTCATAGACGAACTGGGCGCGGCGCATGCCCCGGCAGTTGTCGCAGACCATCTGGCGCTCATGGAGCAGGGCGTTGCAGGCCGTGGGGCCGTTGGGCGTCAGCACCCACCAGTCAAAAGGCTTGGGCTTCTTCTCCTCGGCGAGACGCATGGTGGCCAGGGCCGCCAGGCAGAAGAAGGCGATCACCATCCATGCCCAGCCCACCCAGGGGTGGTGCATGACCATGGCCACCCAGCTCAGGGGTGGCAGCATGACGGCGGGAAAGAAGACAGTGGTCTTCATCATCGTCTCCCACACGTATGTTCGAACATGATGACGTATGCCTGGTCGGTCACCGAGATCTCGTCGCGCGTGTCAAGCGTGATGGACTCGATCCATCTGTCCAGGTTGCAGACATTTGGCTTGGCCGAGGGGTCCCATCGCCAGGCATACTCACAGTTGCCGGGCGACTTCTTGGCCTCCAGGGCCTTGATTGCCGCCTCGGTCCTAACCCTGTCCGCTTTGGCTTTGGCCAGGGCGTCCTTTCGGTTCTGCTCGTGGCTCGCTTCGAAGCTGGCGATGCGTTCCGCTCGGACCTTGGTCAACTTTGCCAGCAAGTCCTCGCGCCTGATTTTGAGCGTGGGTCCCGGCATGGCCTATGCCCTCTCGATCACAAGCGGCTCGCCCTTCAGGAACGAGGCGGCGTGGATGGCGTGGTCACGGCTGACGGCGGTCCCGATGGGTTCACCGCCACCGACACTGATGACATGGTGGTCGTCGACGGGAACGTCCCTCGCCACCAGGGGCTCGGTGACCTCGCCGACTAGCTCCAGGATAGGCTCGTCGAGGTCATCCGCCAGTGCCTTCTTCTGCTTGGTCCGCGTGGTGGTCATGGTGGTCCTCCTTGAAGTGGTCGTCGATGCGCTCAGACGCTCCGGGCGCCAGGTAGTACTTGCTCCAATGCAGGGCATCGGAATAGTCCAGCAAGCCCAGCTCTGAGGCATGGACAATGCGATAGTAGGTGGCGCTGGGGGAGAGCCCCAGTTCCAGTGCCATGCGGCGGATGGTGGGTGGCCTGCCGTAGATGATGCTCAGGTCTCGAAGGACCTTGGCTGCCTCGAACGCCTGGTTCCTACGCTTGGCGTCCATCGCCTAGCCTTCGGAGATTCTCTCCGCCAGCTCCTTGTGGCTGGCACACGGCACAACGGGAGGGGTGTGCTCCCCCGTGGCCACCGCCGCGCCGCAGATGGCCGCCGAGGCTAAGCGCACCCAGGTTTCCCACGCTCGGCTTTGGACCTCGATATACCGGGATGGTGGATGACCCACCAAAGCGAGGACCTCGGCAACGAGCGCATCGTTGTCCACTCACTGCCTACCTGCGGGAATGACCACTCCCGTACTCCCACCGGGCCAGCACGAGAAGCCCACGGGCACGGCTTGGCCCTTGTTGACCATCTCCTGCAAAAGATCGAAGCACTTGGACACCAGAACGTTGGGGTCGTGGCTCACAGACGTGGCAAGCGCAGCATTTGCGGCAGCCTGAGCCTGGGCTGTCTTGACCGCCTGCTCGGCGATGCGCGTCTGGGCGATCTGTGCTTGGAGAGCGTTGAGGCGCCCCTGGGTAGCGGTATCGAAATGGATGACGGGGATATAGACGCTCAACACCTCGACTTGATTGCTGATCTGGTTGCGCATGTCGCCAAGGACAGAGGACGAGAGCGTTCCGAGGGGTGAGGCCGTGCTGTTGCCCTGGTCGTTGACCGCGAGGGGATCGTAGTCGGCGAACTCGGCGTTGATATCAGTGGCCAGCTCACGGGTGACCAGGCTATTGCGGACATTGCTGAAGTCCCGGTAGTTCTGGAACAGGCTATCCGCTGCGTTGGGGTCGATGCGCCACCGAATGGTGACATCAACGCAGGCCACGATCTGGTGGGCAAGGCGAGCTTGGACACAGTCGTTGTTGGCCTGTGTATTGTTGTCGGTCTGGATGGCACCGTCCATCTCGGTGACGTCTTCCCAGGGCCACTTGAGATGAAGCCCATTGTCGAAGGCGCCAATGGGCTTATTGAAGCTGGTGACGATGCCGACTTCTTTGGTGCCCACAATGGCGATACATGTGATGGCCAGGACGATAGCCAGAGCGATGGACCCGAGGCACCCCACAGCCATCCCTCCCTCCCGGGTGTCGCGATCCCGCGATGAGATGCCAACGATGGCGCCAATCAAGACCACCAGGGCGGCAATGACAATCAGAACAATGGAAAGCATGGTGTGGTTGGTCCTCTATGTGGTGAGAGCGGCGTAGGCGATGGCCAGGCCGGTGGGTCCAAGTCCTCGGATGTGATCGAGGGGTTGTGTCTGTCCGCCGGGGAAGTCGGTGCGCTCCAGGGCCAGAGCACGAGCCTTCATCCCAGCCTGCTGAAAGGCGGCCAGCACGGTCTCTAGGCTGGGGTTGGTCACAGGGGAGGACGCCACACTCGGTGACGTCCCGCCCCCTTCTGAACCCCCAGCTTCAGGGGACGCAGAGGCACCTGATGCGTCGCTCCCAGGGCCGCCGGTCGAGCCCTCCTCGCGCCTCTCAATGGTTGCCCCCTTCTCCGAGAAGGCGCTGGTGAGGTGATCGGTGACCTCAGCGAGTTGCTGAGGGGTCAGCGTGGCAGCCCACTGCTTCACGGTCATGCCGGGAGCGGGGCTGTAGTCCAGGTCGGCAATGATGCGCGTCCTGGTGGCTGCAGTCAGGGCGGTGTAGGCGCGCAGCAGGGTGGCCACACCGTCCGGCTCGATGGTGGCGGCCATGGCGGCGTCGGGGACCACATGGTTGAGCCAGGTGTCTCCGTCCTTGCCGGTGCATTGCAGACCAGGGCCGAACTTGTTGGGCTTCAGCTTGCCCCGGAACCCTTCAACGAGGCACACCGGACAGGGATCACCCTCCTGGAAGGGACGGTCCTTGCCGGGGATCTGAGCGGCTTGGCGGGGCGCCCTGGCCTTGGCCGGGGTGGTTACCCCTGAGGCGGTGTTGCCGTCGTCATCCTCATCAGCCACGAGGTTGAGGACAGAGCACAGCGTGTAGCGCCGGGCGTAGGTGATGGCCGCACCGAGGGCCTGAGGGGTGGCACCGCCGGGGAGTGGATAGGTTCCCCCGGCCACGCACTCACCGCTGGAATGGTAGAGGTAGTACACCAGCCCGATCTCACCGGGGTCCTGGCTATCACTGCCCAGGATGGTGGGGGTGGCCACCCACGAGAACCCATGCTCACCCATGAGCGGGCGGATCGCATCCATGATCGCCGCCAAGCTGGCATAGCGATTGTGAAAGTGCGGGTTCTCCTTGTCGAAGGAGACGGTGGGCAGCTTCGCTTGAAGCTGAGCGAGGGCTGCGAAGGCGTCCATTCCCACGGGCGCGTCGGGCATCAGGTCTCTCCTCGGTGGTCTGGTCGCCAGGGACTGTACCACACGAACTGAATGTTTGTTCCATGCCGTGACGCGGTTTCAGTAATTGCACGAATTGGGTGTTCTGACGGCGTTGACGAACGCTCATTGTCCGTCCATAGTCCGCGTCCACACAGGAGGACCACGGTATGTCAGGACCACAGAAGGGCAGCCATTGGGAGGGGTCGCGTGTGCTGTCCCCTGGCTGGCTGAAGGGAGAGCTGGAGCGACGAGGGTTGCGTATGGCGGACATGGCACGTGCCATGTCGGACACATCGTTCAGCTCCATCAGCAGGGTGAATCGCGGGGTCACCCATAGCCTGAGGACATGGGTGGCGGTGATGGAGTTCCTTGACGCCACCCCCGTTGTTGATGTTGAGAAACTGGCAGGGTAAGGAGAGCAACGGTGACAAACGCTCCACACGTTTTCGCAGGGTGTGATGTAGAGTCCCACCATTGGCCGCTGCCAGTTGTTAGTCAAGAGCGTAAGCCTCCGAAGGAGGCCAGCGACCTCATTAGTTGTTGCTGGAGAGCTTGCTCGGAAGCGACCTCATGAGCGCGGGGTTGGTCATCCCCGGTCCCAGTGAGTGGGTGAGCGAACCAGAACCTGTTCGCGCGATATCGTTTGCGGATCTGCTGGAGGGCCATCTGGCCCGAGCCAAGGAGTTGGCGGAGGCGCGGCGTTCTGGTCGCAGGCCTGGCCCGACCACAGGGTTTGCGGGCCTGGACGCGATGCTGGGGGGGTGGCAGAGGCCGGGGTTGTATGCCCTGCACGCCGAGGGTGGCGTGGGCAAGAGCGCGTTGCTGTTGCAGATGGCGGTGGACAGTGGGTTTGGGGCGCTCTACGTGTCCGCCGAGATGCCTGCGGAAGTCCTATTCCGGAGGCATCTCGCTCGCGCTAACCGTGTCAACAGCGAGATACTGGGCGCGGGCACGCTGGACGAGGAGCGTGAGCGGGCTTTCGCGGAGGCGGGGGTGTTGCAGGCCATGAAGCTGCGCATCCTGGATGGGACCGAGCAAGCGGTCACCCCCAGCGATATCTCGCGCGAGGTGCGTCACCTCCGGGGTGAGTATGGCCACGTCATGGTGGTGGTGGATTCCATCCAGCCCTGGTGTGAGTCCAATGGGGCGGAGCTGGGGTTGAGCGAGTACGACAGCATTGCGCGAGGCATTGCCGCCTTGCGCAGGCTGGCCACCGCCACGCAGTCCCCGGTGTGGTTCCTCAGTGAGCGGAACAAGACAGCGCGCGAGGGCATGGGTGCTATGGCGGGGCACAGGCGTCTTGCCCATGGGCCTGACGTGGTGATGGAGCTGGTCCCCGAGAGCGACGAGGAGGCCTATGCGCGTGGGCACTTCGGGGATGTCCAGACGGTTACGCTGAAGGTGAACAAGAACCGCAATGGCAGGCGTGGGG
>Ga0070710_10000320_pt1 | contig 23011 bp, 46 predicted proteins | sample LARL52metaG_FD_65454 | JGI IMG/M metagenome (GOLD analysis project Ga0070710, IMG submission 65454) | Corn, switchgrass and miscanthus rhizosphere microbial communities from Kellogg Biological Station, Michigan, USA - LAR L5-2 metaG | ecosystem: Host-associated > Plants > Roots > Rhizosphere ...
ATGCGCAAGTAGCCACGTCAATATCTTATCAACGTGAATTACTGTGCTAATCGGGTTCATTGCACGAGCCAGCCTATCGGAGCATTCGTAAACGAACGGACATCGTAGCCAAGGCTCCCAAAACGGCCGACACGATGACGACAACCCAGGAAAGAACATCGTCTCGCACCATATGAATCAACACTGAGCCATCAGCCTCTCGCGAGATAACCGGATTAAGAATTTGGCTAAACCGGATCAAATGCGAAGCGCACTCAAACACACCCATGGTGGTGGACAGAAATATACAGATCAACACAATGCGTCTACGAGCGCTCATGCTGTCACCTGATCATGCGTCATCACAGCCCGGAAGAGCGGACGTCGGCCTAGGATACCTGCCTTTAGACTCGGCTCATCGCGTCGCTCAACCAATCCTCGTTGCTCCAACCGGGAAAGTTGAATATAGATATCCCCGCGCGTCGACACCCCGGCTCTGATCATATCAAGACCAAAATGCCAGCCGGGATTGGCGGTCAGCCATTGCAACACATCCTTTTCGCCTAGTCGCACCATAGCCATTCGGTTTCCGACTGATAGAACACACAGGACGCCGGTGAGCGTCGCCGCTAATCCGTTATGAAGCCATAGGAACCGAACCGTCATTACTAATGACACCCAGAAGACCACAAGCCCAAGAATTCGTTGAAATGATTTGAATGTCATCGTTATTCTCCTTCCGCCGGTCGGCCGGTACGTTGTTGTTTCAAGTGCGTATCACGACAGTCGCGGGTAGAGTAATGATGCGTTGCAGGGTTCACCTGCGATGATCTTTTGATAAACGTAATGCCGCATGTGGGATTTGAACACTTCAGTTCAATACGCTCGCCGCGAGAGGGACGAAAACGCCAAGGGTGCGTGATAATAGGTTTCATCGATGTAATAGGCGCATTATCGTTCGCGGAAAAGCGTAGCACAGATATCGCCAATCACCATTGTGTTGGTTCGCGCGCTAGCCCCTGCGTACCAATAGAATCAATTCCGCAGCCTCCTTGACGCACCCGGGAATGGCTAGACCAGCGGGAGTATCAACGCGCAAAGGACAGTTACGACAGGGTCGCGGGACGCTCTCCTTCTGAAGCCGCCAATGACACACGCGATGGATCAATGCCACCTCATCATCGATCACGCGCCGTCCGGTCACACCCCTGATGATGAGCGTGTCGCGAGACCACATCACCACCTCGGCGAGCGGGGAGTCAAAGTCGTGTTCGCGGCTCACACGTATGCCCCATCAGCAGTAGCCCCTCTTCTTTTCGAAAACGGACCCCGAGTCACCCCGGGGGTCCGCCCGTGCGCACGTGAGCCGGACGATCCCGACCCCCACCCCTTTGGGACTTCGGGGTCGGTCTGGTCCAGCAAGATTACTGTATCATCATGTACCGTTTTCGCTAGGCAGTAATGCCAACGCTTCGGTGCAGCGGTCCCGACATTGTTTGACAAGGTCGCGAACCATCTGCGGATCACCATTACCGTCCTCAAGCTGATCGTCCGCGACTTGTATCGTTCGCATTGCCCTTTCCACAAGCAACGACAACTTTTCTCGGTCTTTGGCAGTCATTGAATCACCATTTTGTTAGTCGATAGTATGCGACAGCCACGGCCCTACGAGGGTGAGCATCGAACTCAACAAAGTACAAACAACCGACACCGGGAGCACAGAGCGAGCCCAACACGGTGGCAAACGCACCATCCTTGTGAGTGTCACCCGGTTTCGAGCCAGTCTTCTTGACGCGGCTCCCGTTGCTATAGAGGGCTTCCGGGGCTTGCGCGCGAGTAAATGCCCCCGTCCACCCCGGTTCCTCGCGGATACCGAATTTCTCAGCATCACCATCGAGTTCGACCCACCAATCCATCACCCCTTTTTCTCCATACCCGCGAAGTGTACCTGTTGCTACCCGTACCTCCCAAATTCTGCTAGGCTTGGCTAAATGAGTGGGTGGAATAGTCGGAGGAACACGGTCTGGACGTCGATCGGCAGCTTAGCGGGGCACCTACTGGCGAGCACCATCACGTTTGTGGTGCTGTTCACGCTCGGGTGGCTCCTGTCGTGGTATCTAAGCTCCCTGGAGAGGCTGCATACGTTTGAGCCGGAGAGCGTCGCGAGACTGGAGAGATATTGGTTCGGTGCAGACGTTCTCTTGTGCGGAGCGGCGACCATCGCGTCTATTTTCCGTTTCATCCGCGATCTACTGGAGGGCTAGTATGACTCGACGTGACGAGCTGGTGTTTGGGCTCAGGCGTGGCTTGAAGGAAGGCTTCAAGCTGATCCTGGGAATTGCCCTGGCCCCTTTTGCTACGATGCGGGCTTTTGTGCGTCACGACTTACCGATACATCACCGCTAGCGGCGAGCTGACCTCGCGATAGCGAGTAGTCCTCTATGAGGCTGCGCAGCGCCTGCGGGCCGGGGCCGCGACCCTGCCTCAGATCCTTCACCACAAGCCCGGCTAGCACCTCGGCGGTGGCGTCCAGGCCGGTCGTCTTGTGCTTGACCGTCTCACCCTTCAATAGACGCTCGCGCAGCTTCGGCACCGTGATGTACTGATGTAGGCCTGTGTCGTAGATCCGTCGATTGGGATACTTCAGTAGCGCCATGGTAGAGCCTCTGATTATGTTCCGTTACCTGTGACAGGCAAACCCTAGGCCTTTGACGCAGCGCAGTCGACTTTCAGCGCATATGTCGCATAGCGCGCAGACTGACACGGATGAAGTAGGTGAACGAGACGCTCGTTATCCCGAGCAGCGGTAGCCACGCCAAGGGATGCGACGACGCGTAGAACAATCCGATGAACGTGAGACCTTGCAGAACTATCGTTCTCCAGAACCACCGACCCACCAGTCGCCGCATCTTCGAATGTAGAAACACGGACTCCCGTGGGTAGATGTAGTCGAACAGATTTGGATAGATTCGCAGCCATCGCCAGCTCATCCGCGTCTCCTGCCGTTGTGTAAGTTAGTTAGTCATCTATCACCAGATCTTATCCTGCGGCCGATACTTGCGTTCGCGCTTGGCCAGTATATCGGCAAACCGAATCAGCCGACAATACCGACTCCAGAAGCCTATTTTTTTTGTAGTAGTAGGCATGTGAGTTGATGACTGCGATCTGCTGTCGTTTGCTGCGGTGGAATGATCTGTTGGCCTTGGGTCCATAGCTCACCTGTCCAGAAGCGCCAGAATTCCTGTTCGATAATCTGGGCGTTATTATCGCGACACCAGATATCCACCTGCTTACGGCTATAAGACTGAGCTACATAGGGCAGGTCGCGACCGTAAGCGGAGTGCTCTAGGTAGTAGCAGTTTGGCGAGTATGTCCCCTCGTTGTACGGGAATGTTAGAACCACATGTCCACCGATCTTTGTCTTTTGGAAAAGATTACGCACGGCCGCATCGAACTGATCGATATGCTCTAGCACACTGATACAGCTCACGAAGTCCCACTCACCCTGAAGTTGCGTATCGGTAATATCGTCATCGATGATCCAATAGTGACGGTTGGAAAAGCCGTATGGCCAGTAAGCATCCTTCAGGTTATCCGTCGCAGTTACAAGATTGCCGCAATTACGCATCAGATGAGGCAGCGCGGTGGTTCCCGTTCCAACATCAAGAATTGATTTCGGATAGAGTCTGGCCAGATGGCGAAAGAGAAAGGCGAACTCCACAGGGCGTTCGTTGAATTTGTCGAACACCTGATTGTCATATTCTTGACGACACATGTGGGCGAGGAGGACGTTGAGGGTGTTGCGAGGCGCTTGTCTGACGAACCTACGAATCAGCGACTTGATAGTCATTAATGTTATTCCTTAGTTATAGTATCAAAATCATCAAGTGGTTATTGGTTTTTGCTAGCGGCTTCCGTCCTGACTTTGTGTATAGCCGCTATAATGTGCACGCACGCAACAATAATCGACTGTAGGGTCGGAGACAGACCACCCCACCACTGACGAAATTGTGCTTTAGTCATTGGACCGCGAGCCGAGTAGTCTTTCATGACCTGACTCAGCTCCTGCATCTGCGCCTGGGTGCAGTACGGATTGCGCATCGATTTCGAGAAGTCGTAATGTTTTTTCATCGCGGAGCGTGACCTCCCCTGGTCGAATCGCATTCATTGGTTCTTCTCACGCAACGGCTTCAAGAAACGGCGCTCAAGGAACTTCGCGGTGTGCCCTAGCTCGCCTAAAAGGATGCATTGCTCGATCGTACCGGTTGCATGTGGTTACCTGCAACTACGAAAGCGAGAGTCCGCCTAGACTATCGACTTTATGCAATCAGAGGTGGCCAACCGGGGTGGTGTATGCTGCGGTGCCATGTTCCTCCACGATGACGAGATGGTGTTGAGCGGCTGGCGGGTGACGCCTGAGAATGCGGATCTGTTTCCCCTGCCGCGCTGTTCTACCCTAGCCTACCGAAACGGGTCCGGAGGCGGTTGTAGCGAGAGAGCCGCTCGGAGCGATGACTTCCGAGGATTCCGATCCGACCGGATCACACCGTTTCTGGCCGATGCCTTCCTGCGAAACTCGCCGTTCACCGATCCCACGAGGGTTTTCGAGACCTGCAAAGCCATGGTGCGCGAGCGGCCCTGCTCGAAGAAGAAGCCGAAGAAACCGCCGCGCAAGAAAGCTGTCCACTCGCTACCACAGCGCGAGATCCTCAAAGCCCAGAGCGAACATCAACGATTGATTGAATTGATTGGGACGTACGGCATGGCGGCTAATTGCGACCATCCCGACGCCTGTATCCGAGGTGAGTCGCCGCGCACGTGGAGGTCATGTCCTGACTGCGGGCTCAATTACGATTTTCAGGGCGACTGGAGTCAGACGTCTGACCCTAACCTCGCTCAGAGGTAGTCTTATGCACCCGGCTGGATCTCTACCTCACTCATCAGTTCGCTATGATGCTCTTGGCTTGGCGCAGAGCCGCTCTGGCATTCTCCAGGGTAGTACGGAGGCCTTTCGGTAGTCTATCCAGATCGGCGTCGGTGGCAGCCCGCAAGACCATTCCCTTTCCGAAGATCAACATTTGTCCGCAATAAACGCACAGCGCAACAGCCCCCTCGTAGGGCTGACGCTCCCGCGTTAGGTTGCTCGTGCTATCGATCCGCGTCGAGCACGTCGGGCACTCAAACGGAGAATGTCGCGTGGTGTGCATGGGCGTATGGTATCAAGTACCGACTGACACGTGAACGTGAAGTTTGGGACGAAGTTCGACACGGCCGAGATCACGATCGCAACGTCCCACACTTTCCAATTCATTGTTATTACTGCGGACAGTAATATGTAGTCTGATCATGTGCCGCATAGGGCTGCTTACAGAGATCGCAGTTGGGTAGCGGGCCGATCCCGACGTAGTCGACAGCCGTATAGACGTTGCGCTGCGGCGTTTCCAACGCGCATATCTCGTTGCGTAAATCCGCCAGTAGCTGCCGAATACGAACCGGTAAGGTGGCGTGATCCGAGTCTCGATCCTCGCCAACCGCTTCATGGATATCACCGACGATATGCGCCAGATCATCGCTCGTCTCGACCGGTGACCTTTCGAGCGCGGAGACGTATCCCGCTATCCAACAGCTTTCACCTCGATCGGCTGACGGTTCGCGACCGAACATCTCCCGGAATGCAGCCCCCGCAAGCTCGTATGAGTTCTGTTTTGAGGACGGAGAATCACTCATCGACGAGACTTCCCCGTGCGTCGACTGCGCCGAGTGGGTTTGGTTTTGCTAGGTGATATGTGAGGTGTCGCCACCGGGCGGGCGGGGAGGTTGATTTGAAAATCCGCCAGCCATGCTAAGGCCTGTTGCACGAGTTCCAACGCTAGAGCCGCCTCGCCGACCGACAATCCTTGTGCCAGGGACCTCGCCGGAAAGCGGTGGCAGAATAGGCGCACGAAGCGACGTAGATTCACCCCCGCCACCTGCGCACTGGTGCTCAAGATCCGCCACGCCTCCGATGACTGGACTCTGCTCGTGCCAAATGCGGAATGACCAATACCGGCTTCAGCCGCGACGCTGATGCTGGGTGGCCGCGCACGGTTGACGAACTCGTCGAACTGCTTAGTAGGGATGGCACCGATACGACGGATATACTTGGTCACCTCCTTGGAGAACCCGTGTTCGCGCAACAAGCTCCTACCGCCGGGTTTGCGCGCTTTGGTTCCACCGACACGTTGGGTCGGACGCAACTCTTCGGACAGCTCGCTCATGCGCCGATACGCGAATAGTTTGAGACGCCGGGCTTCAACACCGGCCTTGTCGTCTTTATAGATCTTGGCCCAGGCCGCGAGCGCATCCGCCTTGGAGGACCAGAAGTGGCCCTCATCCAACGACCGACACGCTGCAATCGCTTTGCACGCCTCTGTGTACTGTACTGGGACCGGCGCATAATCCATCCGCTGCTGTATGCGCGGTGGCAATACAAGTTCCGTCTGCACCATGGGTTTCATGTCGCGTCCCTCAAACCCTGTTGCGCTCACTTAGCGGTCCGAACACCATCGCCTCCGGGTGTCGCATCACAAAGCGCGCCATCTGTAGATCCTGCGCGTCTACCCCGTCGCTGCGCGTCTGCAACAACGACTCGATGTGCGGTTTGCGAACGTAATAGACATCGCCCGGTCGATCCGATTGCGCCAGCTCCTCGATCAGACAAATTCGCTCGGGCGGAACGATGATATAATCCGGAGCCCAGCGGATATGTGTGTGCCCGCCAAACATCGCATCCAGCTCACGCACCTTACGTCCAATCTGGTACAGCGTCACATCGACAATGAGATCGGCATACCCCAGCCATGCGTGGTACATCATGGACTTCTCCGGGTCGTCCGGTACGATCTCATCCGCCTCGGGAGCGTGCGCTAGAACATCCTGATGTCCAGTCCCAACCCGCCACGCCGCATATCCGGCCTGAACCTGCGTCTCAACCCCAAGGTCACGAAGAAGACCCTGAGCTAGGAGGGTGTGCAGATGGCAGTCCCTACCTAAGTGCTCGCTCGTGGCCTCACAGAGCCTACGCAACGTCTGCGTCACCTGCGCCACCGCCGGATGCAACTGACCGACGATCGCTTCCCTAGCTAGCCGTCGACGTCTCGCTTCACCCATATCCCACCGTTGTTTAGATTGTAGTGTCACGATGGTACCAAACTGCAGGTGGTTACCCTCAACTCAGAAAATCTGAAACCGGGGCGGCGCGGCATATGGGAACGGGGGATCGGGCCCGGCTCTCGGCTGAAAAGCCCTCTATGCGAATAAATGAGCCTTGATTAGGTCCCGACCCGGGGAAACTGGGCATTCCATGCGCATACCCTCGATTTATGCGTGGATTATGCAGGATGATCGCGGGCTGCTACCTGTAACTCGGGAAACTGAAACGCGCTGGGACGGGTGGTGGGAACCGCACCGAGCCGAGCCGTTGGTGATTCTGTCTAATGCCGAGGCAGTATTTGCCTAGGCTGGGACCCCTTTATGTTAAGCCAGATCCAATCAAGGCTTGATTGAGGGCACCGCAGTGATCGTGCGTGGCGGATGCGTGGCAGAGTCAACTAGAACTCTTTACTAATCAATAGCTTGCCAGACCTAGGCTAGGTCATACCCCAAGCCCTACCCCGCACCGCTAACGCTTCCTGGCTGCGCCGTCCCTCAATCAACCCTTGATTGGAACACCACTCCCGGGCGCGTAGGCCGGGAATTCGGTGCACGCGGCTCGTGCTCCGGTCACCGTTCCTCGGATCGTTCCTCGGATGTCTTGGAGGTGTCGGAGGTCTTTATAAGCGTCAATCAATGACTGATGAGTCACTAGGCGTTAGCTGGGGGTTGATTGAGCTGTGATCGTATGGGGACAGGCTTAGGGAATAGACGTAAGGGTAAAGCCTGCCTAGCGCCTATCCGTAAGCCTGGAGCGTTCGCACCGCTCCCATAACCCACGCATTAAGTCTAGCACAACCCTGCTCCCTCCAGGCTGCGGTTCAATCTGTAAGTCATTGCTTACGTACGTTTTTGTGACGTACGTTCAATCAGCGCTCAAATAGCCGTTGCATTCCTACCCTCAATGAGGGTAGGATTAGACCATGACGACTAAGCAACTGATCTGGACCTTGATAACCGCCGTGGTCGCGTTGCTGCTGCTGCGAGGCTTCAAGGCACTCACTCATGACCGGTTCTACTGAGCACATTCCCCACCAAGGCAAAGGCGAAACGAACATGGCCCACGAAATTCAATCCGCCGTATTCATGGCGTCGCAGGGAGCCGGTTGGACAGGCTTAGGCCGCGCCATTCCGGCCGAGATCGCGAAGGATCCCCGTAAGATTGCCGAGCTGTGCAACGCGTTGTACGAGGTCAAGGCTGCTCCGTTGTACTACGACGTCAACACCGTGCCGCAGACTTACTACGTAGACATGATTGACTCGAATGGTCAACCCATGTCTATCAAGGTCACGACACCGGGGCTTGCCGTCAAAGAACGGGCGAAAGACTACACCGCGCAGGTACGCGCCGACACAAACAGCTTGCTATCGGTGACCTCTGCGAACCGGTATCACACCACGCACCGCCAGCCATCAGATATTTTCGAAGCGTTTCGCGACCAGTTAATGGAGCATGGGTGGGAAATCTCCCACGCCGCAGTCCTTCGTGGCGGTCAGATTGTCGCCGTGTCGGCGATTCTCCCGGATGACTACGACATCATCGTAGGTAAGGGAGATCGTCTCAAGAAATACGTCACACTAAGCACGGGTTATAACCCGCGCGCCAACAAGTCCGGGACTAACTGCACAAACGGAACCATTCGCGTGGTCTGCGCCAATACGCTGGCCGCTAGCCTCATTGCGGCGGAACGCACCGACCAGTTGCGGACTATCCGCGCCTCGACCGAGCTTGAGTTCGGTGACCTCGCAGCCCTAGTAGACCGGGTTAAAGACCTGCGCGAGGCAGAAGTTCAAGCCTTCAATGAACTGGCCAACCGCCAGATGAGTGAGACGGACGTGGCGCGATTCTTTGCGGACGTGTTGGAAATCGATATTTCCAAGCTCAACACCAAAAACGCCAATGGAAAAGACGACGTTTCGACGCGCGCCAAAAACATGCTTGCGTCACTGGCGAAGGCTTACCGCGAGGCTCCAGGCGCCACCATAGCGCAGGGTACGGCATGGGGCGCACTGCACGCGGTGACCTACTATGGCACGCACGAGAAGACAGTCCGCGATACTAAAGGTGATGGCGACGACGTAGCGCGCGCCGCTTCCAACATGATTGGCGACGCGGCAGCCCTTAAAGCCCGTGCGCTGCAACTGATCATGAACCGCGCGCGCGTCGCGGCCTAACCCCACAAGGAACCCGCCAGCATGACAACCAACACGACAAGCCAGGAGGCCAGCGCAGTTATTTGCGCTGGCCTCTTTATCATCGTCACAGGCGATAGAGCGGCAACGCACATCTTAGCCCCGGACGAGCGGACGCGGTTCTATGAAGGAACCCGCTTTGCGCGCGCCGCGCGTGATCCGGAAACGGCAATGCTTAACCTCGTGCGTTCCACGTTCCGAGACAAAGAGGCAAGCTTTGCGCTACCGGCGCACGACTATGACCAGTTGAAATATCTCATGGACCACTACGACGGTCCCGCCAAGGAATTTGTAAACGCGCTGGCGGCATCTTGGCGAATAGGCGTTCCGTTCCAAAGCTTCGACGACACTGACGACGGTGCGCACGATCGCATACCAGAGGCGCCGATTGTCCCGCCAGCTCCAGCGGGCTCCGAACAGCCGCAGACTATCCAGGCTCCATTGCCGCAGCAGGCACCGCCACAGGAGAGCAGTCTAACTATCGACAACCTTCTTGCCTTGGCGTCACGGTAACCGCCATGGAAAACCTCTGCCGCGCCTTTCTCCATGCGCTACGCGCGACTAGCTCCCGCAAGGTCCGCCAGCGCTTCCGAAAGGCTGCTGTGCTAGGTGATAAAAGCGGTTTCACTGTCGAACTCGCGGACGGTACGCAGTTCTACGTCGGTCGGCAATGCTGTCGCTACTGCGCCAGAGCTGAGGCTTTGGTTAAACTTGAGGGAACGACATGACAACGGTTTCAGAAATCATACGCTGCACTCTGCAAGACCTCGGATCTAGAAAGGCTGCGATACGCTATTGCCAGCGCATCGCTCGCGCGGGGGGCTCGTTTGCGGCGCAGTATGCTGAGGCCGCTGACTATCTCAGCCGCACGCAGGCAAGTTATTACGTCTTGAATGAGCACACCTTGGGCTATGTGCTCCCGCCACAACCCAACGTCTTTGGAGTACTTAGCGCAGATATCCACGGCCACAATCCCATGTCGGGCGTTGTCGTCGTGACACTGACGGATACCCTACGCGTGGCAACCCTCGAAGACTTCCAACGCTTCCGAGTGGGCGGTTTGTGGATCTTACTTTTCCGACATGGTTAAGACTGTTTGCAGCGAAGCACGTAAAGCTCTCTTGCTCGCGAAGTCTATCCGGGTCCGCACGTAGCAGAACGTCAATCGGGAATGATTCGGAGCATCTAGCAATGTCAGATACAGAAGGTTCAAACAACGTTCCGGACAAGGCTGCTTCGCAGTCAACCACACGACCTACAGATGAGCAGCTATTTAGCGCAGCACATTGTAAGTATTCCGTTGCGGGACAAATGGAACTAGACGATGGACTAGCGTCCGAAAAGCGCATCATCCGATGCGATGAAGGTGATACGCGCGGAGCTTGGGTTCCAATGATCGTCTGGGTTGCATACTCAGAGTGCAAACTCAACACACGCGGCTAGTGTAGGAGAAAACCAGACATGAAACGAATTACGCGCAAAGCGTTCTACGCTCAAGGTGGTTTGTCGAACCCACGGCTATTTAGGCGGAAACGCGGGCAACGCTGGACGTATTGGTCGGATCGCTAATCAACGCGCGATTGGAGAAAACGATTATGCCACGGTTCGAGTATACGACGTCATGCGTGGAATCTACCGGTCCCGCAATTAATGGAATGACGGCGGCAGCGCGGGAGGTTAGCTTTAGAACGTTTGCCGCGCGTTGCAACTGGCGTCCATGGGCGAAGTCTGTAGGTTACTCGATCGGTGCGGAACCAGGGCTCAAGTTGAAAGATGACTTTCTTCCGGCCTACTTCAAGAGCACATATCAAGGAAAGCCCTGTTATTACGTTGTTTGGTCCGCAATTGAATGTATCTTCACAGCTCGGAGAAACGAGAAATGAGACTCACACCCCCCTTTTCAGTTACAACAAACATGTCGCCGGACGTGCGAGGCATGGCGTATTGCGTGCGAGACTTCCATGGATGGGAAGTGGCTTATATTCCCGGTATCCGTGGCGAAACCTCCACGGACCATTTAGCCGCACAGGTAGCCGCACTGCCTGAACTGGTGCGCGCGCTAGTCGATATCCACGATAGTAGCGCGTACGACGTTGCGGCCAAAGCGCGGGCAGACATGGCGCTGAGAAAGCTTCCATAAATCAACGTCTAATACAAGACTGGAGAACGCACCATGAAACTTAATCGCCGCGCCCACGTCCGGCCGGGTTGATTCCCAATTGAGGCGAGACACACACATGGCGAGAGCAACAATTACTGACGAGATACGCGTGCAAGTAATCCGACTCCTAACAATGGGATGGACAGTCACAATGATTGCGGCTCAATTGAAAATTGGTCAGACGACTGTAAGCCGGATTGGCGCGCGAGCCGGAGTCAAGTCTCAGTACAAGGGCGGTTGCTTTTTAACTGACGCGCAATTGGACGCGTTACGCAGGACTGCGGTGTTGAATCGCCGCAGCGTGCTGAGCTTTAGCCGCAAGGTCAAGAGGTAACCATGGACACTCTCTCAGACGCAGACAAACAGCGCTTGATGCTGCAAGCGGCAGAAAAAGCGAGCGTATCACGTGACCTATTAATTGGAGACTCCCATGCGACGCCGCAACTACTCAGAGCTTGAAACCGCGCTACGCACTGCAGAGAATGACGCTAGCCTACTTGGCAAAGCGCTAAACCATGTCGTCAACAGCAAACCTGATGCCGTCGAGCGCGTCAAAGACGGCGACTGCAAGTATACGCTGTCACTCTACGGTTCAACGCGCGCCGATGGGGGTATCGTGTTATGCACGTTCCACGCGCCAAAACAGCCCCCAGACACTCAGGCGCATTACCTTGACACGATGCATAGCAACTATGCACACATACCAACAGAGCTTGGTGTTAGTATCGCCACAGCGCTAGGAAGGCTCACCACGACACGTAACCGGATTCTGTTTTCACCTGACATACCCAACACAGAAAAGTAGCAGCGTCAACAGTAAGCAGACGCAAAGCTGTCGAGTCTGGGTTTCTAACAACCATCACTTGGAGATCGCACATGGCTGAATACACCAAGCGGCAACGTGGACATACTGTCACCTCGTAAGCAATCGCGACCAAACGACTAAGTAGTAGGGGAACAAAACATGTCTATCAAGGCTACCTATTCACCGGACGACAACAAGCTGCGCCTGTATCCTAATCGCCTTTCGACGGGTGAAACCGAGCGACTAGATCCGGCTATCTATCAGCGCATCCACTCCCTCGGCTTTATCTGGGCGCCGCAACAACAATTATTTGTAGCTCCCAAGTGGACACCGGAGCGCGAAGACTTGCTTCTACAGCTCTGCGGCGATATCGTTGACGACGACACTACTCTGGAGGAGCGCGCCGAGATCCGCGCGGAACGGTTCGACGGCTACAGCGAAAAACGCAAGGACGAAGCCGAGAGCGCCCGCAATGCTTTGCAAGATCGCATACCCGCCGCGTCTCAAATAATCATTGGTCACAATAGCCGCGCGCGAGCTGAACGCGAGGCCGAAAAGCTCAAAGCGGCGATGACTAAAGCGGTTAGCCTATGGGAGACTTCCGAGTATTGGACGCGACGCGCCAAACGGGTGTTGCGCCATGCAGACTACAAAAAACGCGACGACGTCCGTTACCGTCGTATCAAAGACATCGAGGCCGACAAGCGCAAAGAGGAACGAGCTATCGCGCACGCCGAAAAGCGGTTAAAACTTTGGCAGAGCGCAAACCTGACACGGGAAAAAGCTCTCTTTATATGCAACTACCTAGATCACACCAGCCGTTGCTTTTCGCTAGCTGACTACCCTCGCGATCCTCCTGCTAGCCAATATGAGGGACCGAAAACCCTATGGGGGGCGTTGAATGATGGGATTATCACCGAAGTGCAGGCTCGTGATATCGCAGTGCCCGCAGCACAGGCCACTATACGCAGTGCGCAACGTTGGATCACTCATTACAACAACCGCTTAGCATACGAGCGGGCGCTACTGGACGAGAGCGGCGATATGGTCGCGACGCAAGTCGAAGCCAAAGCGCTCAATATCGCTGTCGGCGGACAGGTATTGATAAGCAATGAGTGGTTAACCGTGATCCGGGTCAACAAGCGTGACGGGAAAGTGGTGAGCATCCGTACCAACGCCCGATTCGCTCCGATCCGTGGTATCGAAGAGGTCAAGGCATATAAAGAACCGACCCAGGAGCTAGTCGAGAAAGTCAAAAAGGCAACCAAACAAGCCCCCCTTTGCAACTATCCGGGAGAGGGGTTCCGACAAATGACCTCGGCGGAATACGAAAAGATCGGCAAAGGTGCGCGGTTTATCGAACGCATCAAGGCCACTGCAACACATGCAGCACACCGCGTGCGACACGTTTTGAATAGTGGCTCAACCTACCGGGGAGCAAACGTGTTCATTACGGACGTGAAGCGAGTAGATCCGCCCGCGCTCACGCCGGACAGTGCGCCGGTTGTGATCGAGCGCGTACGCGTCGGTTACTCAGTCCCGTCTGCCGCGCCGGTCGCGTCGGTCGCTGCCTGTGCGTCGAATCCGTTCAAAGAGCTGAAGGCTCAATTAGAGACCGGCATCAAAGTTGTCGCATCGCCGGAATTGTTCGCAAGCACGCCCGTTGTCATCGATCACATACTAAACGAGGCTGCTATTAGTCCAGGCCAGCGCATACTCGAACCCAGCGCGGGAACAGGTGCCATTCTGCGCGAGATCCGCGCCCGCTATAACAACGTCCACCTAACCGCCGTCGAGATCAATTCACAATTCACGCATCTATCAGACATGGTAGATCGCGTGATCTATGCGGACTTCTTACAGTGCACATCACTGGGGGACTTTGACCGCATTGTGATGAATCCGCCCTTTTCGCAGGAAGTGAAGCATGTTATGCATGCGCTCAGCATGCTAAAACCGGGAGGTAAGTTAGTCGCAGTAATGTCCGCAGGTATCAACTACCGCGAAAATGCCGGTTATAGCGAATTGCGATCACTCATCAGGAGACGCGGTGACATCCAGCAGCTACCGAAAGATGCCTTTAAGGCGAGTGGCACCGGCGTGCAGACCGCTTTGGTAGTCATCGGCTAATAGGAGATTGCCACTATGAGTCAATTAACGATTTATCAGCACGGTATGCTTGACGAGGGGTCACACGTGTTTGTACAAACTTCGGAGATAGGTATGGAGAGTCGAGCGCCAGCGCCCATCAGCGATTCGGACCTTCGAGACTTCACGACGTACTTGAAAAACTGTACCGACTCGCAGGTCAAGGGCGTATATGACAAAGAAAGAGCGGCCCGACGGGACATGTACGTCATTCTCGTCGAACAGGAAGCCGCACGCAGGAACATCGAGCTATGACACTCACGACGATCGAACCAAAGCGTTGCGATGCACCCGGGTGCCGTGGTACGGCACCGTTCGTTAGATACTGCGCCGCGTGGGTGTGCGACTGCGGCAAGCACGTAGGCTTAACACGTTGCTTTTGTGGTTGGTCCGAATCCGGAGGCGATGGACGACGAGAACTGATTGAGCACGGCGAGACCATCGACAAGGAGTATTAACACAGTCAGATCAAAGCTTTCCTATTTGGAACTTCATTCGCTTTGGCAGAAACAACGGGAGAAAACACACCATGAATAGACTGACAGAACGGCTTAATCAATCAGCGTTGAATCTCAATTCGATTGAATCAAGACTGAGCACTTTTTTCGACTTTCTGTGCATTATTCCCCACCAAAACAAACGGAAGACGCACTCATGAGTATTTATGATGAAATGAAGTCCGCCGGAGTCGAGATCGACAGCCACGAGTCAGATCATCTCCATGTACCGGTCAACGATACGACACGCGAGATCCTGACGCGCTACCCCGAGATCCGCGCCATGACGTTTACGGACAACATTACAAAAACCTCGTGGTATGACATCCCGTTTCAGTTGATGCCCTCGGAGGGCCCGAAGTGGCCACCGCCTGGAGGCATCAGCACAAAGGCTTACCGGTGCGGTACATGCCTGGAAGTCTTCCACACGGTAACCAACCACTGGGGGGATATCTACTGGTGTAAGAATTGCGGCTCGACGAGCCGCTCAGTCTGCATCGAGCCTGCTCCGGAGGGCTACGCCCGCCCCATCGTTCCGACAATCAAGACTCGCATTCACTATTACAGATTTAATATGAGATTCCGCAAGGAAAACCTCAGATGGTTGGCGTTGCAAGCAGACCTTGAAAACATGCATCTAAAGTGTTTCACCGCACTGCGGCATAAGGCCGAGATACTCAAAGATAACGGGCAGGAAGAGATCACACTGGAAACCAACTTTCTATTCAGTAATCAATGGAATAGCACCACATCGAAAGTGTTCGACTGGTATCTCGGCACTGATCCCGATACACCCGATATCCGCGCGGGACACTGGCTTGAGATGACGGACGCAATGAAGCAGCTACGGCACGATACCATCGTGTGCGGCTATTGCGGGTATCAACAGAAGAGTGCTAGCCGACTACCCTTTCATCTAGGTTGCCTGGACTACGAAGCGCTACAGGAGACCGAGTTAGCGTTGCTCCGGTGGCGTCGTATCGATGATGTCACCGATCGTGAGCCGCTGACCAACCAGGAACAGTGGCTCGTGCCGCTCTATCGTTCGCGACAGACACCCTCTGTCAGCATCAAAAAAGGGGAAGAGCTGCAAGCTAGACTCGCCTAGTTCCCTTTCCCTTATGACATTCAATGAGGTTTAATCAAAGACGTTAGCCCCGGAAGCTAGAATACCTTAAGGAGTGTCCATATGGACATACAGGCAAGGCCAGAGATCCCGTCGAAGACATCGCCACGTGATCGGGCGTTCTACGCACTAGTTAAGTGCGCGCCTATAACGTGGCTGCCGGTATGGACCAAGCTGCTACTACTCAAAATGGTGCGGCGCAGAATCGGGACCGATAATATGACTCTGCTACGTGATACAGCATTAAAGCAACTCACACAAGAGCAGAGGGCAAAGGCACGGGAGAACCTCCGAAACGCGGGTTTGCTATGAAGCCTTGGTTCCGCTGGGTATTGATAGTGCTAGGTATCATTGTCGTGGCAGCATTGCTACTACACGGCTGCAAGAAAGTGTCTCATTGGGTCGAGGAGGAGCACGAGTGAGCATGCCATCGCGCACTCCTGCGCCTCGCGTCGGACCCCGGGCCAGGATCGAGCCGGAAGTCGTCCGCAAGCTCTTTGAAGACTCCGGATTGTCTAAAGCCGATTTTGCCGCCCTTGCGGGGGCCAGCGTTCGACGCATGAAAAAAGGTGGCTACGCGAGTAATACCGTCACTCAATGGATATCTGGAGAACGGCAGATGTCGGCTGATACCTATGAGGTATTAACAACGCGCTTACGCTTACTTAAAGAGAATGTCGCCACATTCGCGGAGCTAGTTAGTCAACCCCTGGAAGAAATTGTAGGTAATCTGCTGGAATGGATATTCATGCCGAAACCGGAAATGCTTAATACCGAGCAACTACTACTGATCGCTAATGAGCTTGCGGAGCGTGGCAAGACGGAAAGCGCACAGGTTATACGCGATACAGTCGCCCAGATTAGAAGAATGCAGCCCGTCGAGACGAAAGCGTCCCTAATGGCTCGAAACACTCAAAAGTGACCCACGCTAAACCAACATCGTGTTATGTTGTAATGCAAAAGTTTGCTACATGTGATATAATAGCAACAGTCCCCACCAAGAGGATGTTGCAACAATGCATGACGATCCACGATACACAGACATCAACGCAAAGACATATCCACCGATAAGTCGGGCAGACGCCGGACGCTATGCGCTCAAGCTGTTGCGACACTTCGGAAGCGCCCGCGATGCGGCTTATAGGAACGGGATAGACGGTGTAGCCGTAGCCCCGAGTCGCGCTGATCTGATGCGGATCTATTATCGATATGCCGATCGTCGTCGCGACGGTTGGGGCCGAACGTGCTGGGCGTCCACCAAGCCAACGCGAGACCATGACAAGGGTTGGGGGCGTCTCATCCATGACGTCTCACACATCATCCACGAGTTCCGACACCCCAAGGAGCGCCCGCACGGCCCCCTACACTCCGGGGTCGAGCGCGAGGTTCAACACTATGTCGAGGCTCAGGGATGGCTGGCACAAACGATCAAACCATCATTAACGCTTAATCAGCGTCGCATCGTTAGACGTAGCAATCTCGAAGCGCGGCTCAAGCGGTGGGAGACCAAACATAAGCGCGCTATCAATGCTATCCGTAAGCTGAGGCGTTCACTCGCGCGGTTAAAGAGCAACGAGTTACGCACAACGGACAAGTGTCTCGACGCGCAGACATCCTTCGTCTAATCTACGACTGAAGTACAGCTCCTATTAATTAGGAGTTCGAACACACAAACGGGGTCACTCATGCGAAATCTCGGTCTATCAATCGTTGTTATGTTGCTAGTATCGGCCTGCGCGGACGCGCCGCCAAAGATGGGTGCGGATCTCGGCGACTGTCAGGTGACACCCACGATCGCTTACAGATCAGACGAGAAACGGATACGGGTGTGTACGCCTGGGGACACCGACACGTTGCGGAAGATGCATGTTCAGTACAGCATGCATAGCGATTACAGCGGTGCAACCAATTCGAGCGATGATTTCTACGCCCGCCCAGGTGAGGAGTGTGCCGACATGCAACCGGGGCTTATCCCCACCGCCGTTGATAGCTGTCATCGTTACGCGGTGGCAGGCAGTCAGTAAGGGAATGGCTTCGCTACACACCAGGGATGAGTGAGCTACGTGGGTAGGCGAAAAAAAAGTAGTCAGGTTAAGGTGAAACGAAAGCGTTCAGGAGTCAAGAAGATGGCGACGGAAAAACCGAAACGGGCACGTTACACGCAGGAAGACAAGGACAAGGCCTACAAGTTATTTGATCAGGACCTGACCATGGCTGATATCAGCCGCCAAACCGGCGTGAGCGAGATGACGCTGGCTGCATGGAAACGTGATCGCGAAATTGAAGCAGAGCAGGAAAAAGAACAAACCGCTCTGCAGCGACTGGAGACGATGGAACTTGAGTTGAGATTAGAAAGACTCCAGAATAAGTTTCTGCGCCGATACGGCAAGGCAGAGACCACGCCCGAGGAAAAGTTGGAGCTTGAAATCAATTATCTAATCGAGTTTGCCAAGGTCTTCGCGGGTGACTGGGAAGTCAAGCGCTTGTCAGAAGCGGCGGCGGCAGAGGAACAGGGAGACACCTAACAGGAGGGCACTAGAGGTGGTGAATAAATTGTGGGGCAAAACACCCAACGTCCTAGAACAGCGCCTGCTTGTCGCGCTCTACCAAGCTGGCCGGGCTATGACGCAGCCCGAGATCCTTGAGCTAGCCACCTCGTTGGGTCTAATGAATGTCTCTTCGAACCTGATCGCCCTACATGAAAAGGGGCTGGTGGCCAAAGGTACGAAGGGACAAATGAGCTTAACCCCTGGCGGCGCCGCGTTGACCAAGGTCGGGCTAGAACACCACCTCTTTGCTACCCCGAAAGAGTTCGCGGACCTCGTCAATAAGCCCGACCCGCAGCCTGAACCGCCAATCCCGTCCTCTTCGCCTGCGCCACCACGTGCCATAGTGGATAAGTCGGAAGAGCAAGCGGCGCAGCGGCTCTGGGAGCGCACAACATCCCGAGCTGAGTCTTCCAGGCTTGCACAGTCTCCAAGACTATCTTCACTATTACAACATCTTCAGCACCGTGACGACGAGCCGCCCTCCTCCACTTCTTCTGTAGCGCCGTCCGACTTCCCTACGCCTGTGAGACAGCTACGCGCGGTAGCGACACCGCCGTCTTCAGCCGTGCTCCCGAACCCTCTTGTTGAGCCAACCAAACCGTCTCAACGAACGCCTACCGAGATTCGTACGCCTAAGCCTACCGTAGCTAATACGCGCCGCCTGCCGCCACCACCGCCACCCAGGTTTCGCAAGTAAAGCCAATCATCGTGAGTACTGACATATAATCTTCATATGTTGGTGTTGAATTCATCGCGGTGGTCGCCAACAATGTGGGTGGCCACAGGCGGGAAGACCATTACAGGTGAGTATCCAGTCTGCACGTACTCCTGGGTATTTTCCGGTCTCCTCGCTTGTGGCTGTCACCCACACGGGAACGGATTCAATGACCAACAAAACTCAAATTTTGATCGCTGTTGAGCTACCGGACGACCTCCTCGGCCCCTACCTTCAACACATCCGCGACTTCGACACCGCGCACCCTTCTCTTGAATTGCAATTCGGGATTAGTACGCGCAAGAACGGTGAGGTTATTCAGCCACCATCGTTACCACGTGGGCATTGATGATGTTAGCAACGCTCGCACTGTTGCTGCTGCTTGATCAATCGCAACTTAATAGTCAGCCCCGCCGCCTGGACATTCCGCCGGGACAGGCCAAGCATACGCTGCACGACTTCTTGACGAGTCAGAAAATCGAATTTCTGTTAGATAAAGACGAGTTCAGTGATATCGTCACCAAACCAGTCCACGGAATCGTGACGCCGTGCGAAGCGCTGAGGATAATGATCGCGGGTACTCCGATTATCGTTTGGGATGAGAAGACGGACGTCGAGGCGGGCTGCGCGTATTCACCATTGAGGCTGAGGTATTGATCATGTTGCTTCCCGCCCTCACTGTTGCCGCCATTATCCTTTCTTCTGACCTACCCACCGATGCACGATTTTTCGATATTCCTTCAGGCCCCGCCAATATTTCGTTGTCCGACCTACTCCACGGCTTGAAAGTTGATCACTTTTCATGTGAGGCCGACCAACAACTTGTAGGCCTTACCACGCACGCGGTGCATGGCATCTTCACTCCCTGCGATGCGTTTCGTCATATGACGGCTGGACTAAACGTCTTGATTAGGGCAGATGAGGAAAAACCGCGCGTACTATGTGCGCCGCCGCCAGCACCCCATAAACCACGACCACACCGGATCGATGCCGCACCTATTATCGATCCTCCAGTCAGACAAAGGTGTGAGCGGTGTTTGGAGATCAGCGGTATCCCGGTTCCGATCTGTGAGGACGATCAGGCCAAGTTTTTCATTGATCACGAGTGCGATAAATGAACTAGATACGGCTCACCTATCGACGTCGCGAAAATCCCTACTGGGCTCAAACCAATCGTCGTTAATAATGTGACCGATCGCTTGAATGAGCCCATCGACGACTTTTACGCGAATTGCCTTGCCCTTCAAACTCTCCCAACGCGTTACACCACCGATTTCCATGCAGCGCCAGATGAAGTGACCCGCATAGCTCTTTAACTCGTGCTTGTTGAACGAACGAGGCAAATAGAGCGCATAGCCGCCGAAGCCTTGGCCACCGTTACCGTATACAAGATGTAACCACGCGTTCAGGAACCCACGATCAGCATCATCGATAGTGTCACTATCGATGATAGCGTTCTTGTACTCGATGCGCGGCGAGTCACTCATTTGATCTCCCGACAATCCCACCCGTTACCCTGCTGGCGCACCATGACGAAACGAAAGGGATACGTCTGAGCCGCTACCTTGATCTTAACCATCGCGTCATCCTCGACGAACGAGCCTTTCACTTCGTGCGCCTCCAGCTCGCCCGAGGGAAGCATCAGGAAGAAGTCGACCGTAATGAAGGTCTTCGGCGCGAGCCGCAGCTTCACCGCCTCGTAAGCGAACCACTCCACCTCCCCGGCACGCTGCCGTAGGTTGAGATACTGCGCATACGCGCTTTCCACCTTGTTCATGACGCCGGGCAGCTTTCGAGGTCTGCCGCGTGCTCGGACTCGCCACATCAACATCTCCTGCGAAAGCCTCCATCCCCCAGGTCGCAATTCCGGCCGTGGCGAGATCGGTATCCAGTCCCCAGGTACGGAATAGATCGCGAACTAACCAAACCGCCCAATAACGTCGCATGCGCCGCTCACGTTCTTCACGACAACGCTCATCACGATTCCGGGCGTGGTACTGACGATAGTAATCACTGCAATGACCCGACCCTTTCTTTCGAGGGTTGATATAACGCAGTACGGTCGTGTGATGAACGTGGTAGAGCTTCCCGAACTCACGCAACGACAACCGACCCGTTTTGATATCGGCAATCGCCATCTCTGAAAGTTTTGCGCAACTTTTCATGTCCCACCCCCAATTTTTTCAGTCAACAGATCAATCAAAGCCTCCTCGCGGTAATCGAACTCATCGGGAATATCGAGCACGTGCAATTTTTTGCGCGCCCACGGAAAACGACTCCAGAGCACCTTGAGGTGTTCCTTCTCCATGCAATAGATCTTGTCCGCCCACTCGATCAGGTTGCGATGGACCGGCGGTAACGCATCCTCACGAGTCCCGCAACTGCGCGTATTCCAACGCTTAACACACGCGGACCAGTGGGCAGCGGTCGCGCTGCGCTGCATGCCTCCGGAGCATACAAACAATACGCGTTTGTACTTTCCCTGGCCCTCAAGCCTCAGTCCTGATAGATCCGGGGGTTCTTCAATCACTGTTCCGCTGCGCACGATTTGACGATAATTCCCGTCCACTTAGCCATGATCTCGGCTTGGAGGTCGTCGTCGATTTCCTCCCACACATAGGCGAGCCCGTGACGCTCGCTGATGTCACGCACGATAGAATGGACAGCCTTGATCGCTTTTTCGTGTAGGTCTTTCATTGTCGTGTCACAAATACGCGGCATCGGGCAAATAACGAATGGCACCGGCCGGAAACTGATCGAGATGAAACTGCCGAAAGTTACGGTGATACCAACCCACTACATCGCCTAACCAACCATTGAAGTGCCGTTGCTTGGCGCTCGTAATACGCATCGGGGTATAGCTCGCGTTCGAATCGGACAGCTCGGTCTGCGCGCGACGCACGATCATCACATTATCGACAGTGCCGACCAGCTCCCGGGCCCCGGCTACCTCATGCTGATCGACCTCGCGATCTGCGCCTTGCGGTTTACGTGGGTGTGCTACGAGATGGATGTGAATGTTCTCGGCGCGTGCAGTAGCGCAGACAAGATTCGCGAAGCACCGTTGCGCCTCGAAATCATCGTTTCGGATGTCCAGGCACATGAGACTATCGATGACAACGTGGCGGATCTTCTCCCTGGCCAAGCGCCGCGCTACTGCCAATAACCGCCGGTGCTGCGCGATCCCAACGACGCCCCAGATGCGAAACCGCTCGGCGTAGACGTCAATAAACCATTGCATCTGGTTTGATGTGAGGTGCTCCGGGGCACACCCCGCAGCGGTGGCGGCGAGCCGCACTAGCGCGGCCCGGGGGTCCTCTTCGAGAGTCGCGAGGAAAACCGAACTGCCATGGTAAAGCTCATGGCAGATCAACTGACGTAATAGAGTGGTCTTGCCCGCGCCCGGATACCCCGACCAAATCGTGACGCACCCGCCGTAGAGGCGTAGCTTCTCGCCGGTGAGATCAAAGGGGACGGTACCGTACCGCGCGTAGCGCGCCGTGTATTGCTCCAATAGCTCCCTGCCATTAAGGGTAGCAACATCTAACAGAAGGTTATTTGGCGGGATATCGAGGTCGGGTGCGTCCTGGGTCACCAGCATTTGGCCGATGCGTTTCGCTCGCAGCGCGTCCAGCCGCACGATGGCC
>Ga0070710_10000322_pt1 | contig 22854 bp, 20 predicted proteins | sample LARL52metaG_FD_65454 | JGI IMG/M metagenome (GOLD analysis project Ga0070710, IMG submission 65454) | Corn, switchgrass and miscanthus rhizosphere microbial communities from Kellogg Biological Station, Michigan, USA - LAR L5-2 metaG | ecosystem: Host-associated > Plants > Roots > Rhizosphere ...
CCCGGCGGCAAGTTCGATCGCCAGCGCGATGCCATCGAGCTTGCGGCAGATTTCGGCGACAATGGAGGCGTCGTCGTCGCTGAGCGAGAAATCGTTCGCTCGCGCGCCGACGCGCTCCACGAACAACTGTGCGGCGGGATAGGACAGCACCTCAGTCGCAGTCTGTCCGGGCTGTTCTGGTGGGCAATGAAGGGGACGAAGGTGAAATACGTGCTCATCCGCGATTTGCAGCGCCTCTCGACTGGTCGCAAGCATTCTGATGCCGGGGGCACGCTGCAAGATGCCATCGGCGGTTTCCGCCGCTGTCTTGACGAGATGCTCGCAGCTATCGAGGATGATGAGAGCCTTTCGGTGGCCCAGAGCGTTTAGCAGCGCTGCATCCGGATCGGCAAACTGCGGATCGAGGCCAATCGCGGCGGCTACAGCGCCAATGACCTGCCCTTTGTTTTGGACGACCGAAAGATCGACGAAGAATACCTGCCCTCCGAAATCCGCCAAGGCAGCGTGCCCGACTGCGAGAGCCACCGTCGTCTTGCCGATGCCACCGGCACCCAGAATGGTCGTCAGCCGCTGCGACTTGAGCATGGTTCGGATGTCATGAACGGCGTGGTCACGATCGATCATACGGCTGAGCGGCGGCGGCAGACTGGAAACGCCTGAAGATGCATTGCCCTGGTCGTCGCCATCAGCGTGTCGCTCGATGGGAACGACAAGACGGTAACCGCGTCCCTGCACATTTTCGATGTACTTGGTCCCGAACTGTCCGTCTCCCAGCGCCTTGCGGAGCGCCGACAAATGAACGCGAAGACTCCCTTCTTCGACAGCAACGTCGGGCCAAACCTTCGCGATCAGTTCGCCCTTGCTGACGACGTCCCCGGCCGTTTCGATAAGCGCCGCAAGGATGTCGAAAGCCCTCCCGCCGATGGGAACGACCTCGCCCGCCTTCTTCAGAGAGCGCTCGGCGGTGCGCAGCTCGAATGGACCGAACAAAACCCGCGTCGCGCTCGATGACCCCATTCGTCCTGCCGGCATAGCAGTCTCCGCCACGACTTCGACGATCGCTTCGTCGTCCGTCTGACGCAAATACGCCTCTGGCATGTTCAACTGTCAATCAGAACCTTGACCGGCTTATCCCGTCAGCGCGCCACCCCAGTGATGCCATCGCGCCAATATGACCCGTTCAAGACCCTTGTGGCCAACTTCAGGTCGAAAGTGTCGAGCCCTTCGCGGAATTTCGCGTGCATCGCCTGCAACGTCTTGTGCGCCGTCTCTTTTCTGGTCATTGACTTTTCAGCGATCGCAAGACTTGTCGCAGCCCGGAGCGCCCACGACAGGCTCGCTTGCTCCGCGGACAGCTCAAGGGCGCTGAGGAGATACTGTCGGCACACCGCTACTCCCTCGCTGTTGTTCAACGCCAGTTCGGCCCTGATGCGGCGCAGTTCCGGGCCGTACCAGTGGTTTTGAGCAAGGTCGATCTTGGCCCGATCGAAGATCTCAAGTCCCTCCTGCGCCCGGCCGACATCGGTCATGGCTCTCGCAAACTCCGCCTGGAAAATCCAATTGAATACGCCGTAGCGCGACGCGGACAGCTTCTCCAGACCGGAGTAGAGCATCCTCGTCGCGCCTTCGGTATCTCCGCGGCGGATTCGACACAAGGCCTGCAGGCAGAGACCGAGACCGTGATAGCTCTCGACAGAGTGTTTGCCGGCGTGCTCTACGAGTTCGTCGGCGAGTGCTTCCGTTTCTCCAGCATCGGGATTTGTCAGGTGCATGTCGAAACCTGCCCATGCCAGCGCCACGCAAAGCGGCACGGCATGGTCAAACTGACGCGCCTCGGCGATTGACATCTGGTTGAGCCGCCGCGCGTGATCGGGAGAGCCGCGCAGCCAGGCTAGATTCGCCAAGACTCCCATGGCGTCGACCTTGCGATCGTAGCCAAAGCGGTTGATGAGAGACCGCCGTGTCGCTTCATCATCGCGATGCAGCGACAACTCCAGACAGCTTTCAGCTTGCTCGAGGTGTCCCATATGATGGTAGCTGACGCCACGCATGTAATTGGCCGTAGCGACTGCCCCGCGATCGCCAATCGTTTCCGCGACATCGCCGCAACGTTCTGCAAGTTCGACCGCTTCGGTGTAGTTTGGAAGTCGTATTTGGTGAGCCCAGAGAACAAGCAGCGAGTCCCGCTGACATTCAATGTCGCCCAGTCCCTCGGCAAGAAGACGCGTTTTCTCCCAGGTCGCATATGAGTCTTCAGTCATTCCTCCGGTGAACATCATGCAGCTCGCGAGCGCCGATTGAATGATCATTTCCTGACGCGTGCCCGAATTGACGGCGTCGAGCCGGCTCACGGCTTTGGCCATCCACTCGCGGCATTCGATCAGCAGCGCCATGCCCATCCAGGTGCTCGCCGATGCAGCGGCGAGCGCTACGGCAATTCGCGCATCACCTTCGACCGAGAACGCCCAGTTCATGGCAGCTCGGAGATTGTCGACCTCGACCGCGAGTGCCCTCGGCCAGCTGGACGCATCCGTCGACGCACCTCGCTTGAACAAATCGCCGACGTAGAGCGCGTGTCGGCGACGGAGAGCGTTCTGTTCCTTGCCTTCACCCAGCCGTTGCGCGGCAAAGGTGCGAGTGACATCCAGCAGGCGCAAGCGCGACTCTTGTCCGCGCACGGCAATCATGGACTTCGACCGAAGCTCCCAAATGCAATCCGAGACGCGCGACTCGTCCAACTTCTCGTCGGCAGCAACAGCGACAGCAGCCTCGAACGTGAACCCGCCCGAGAAGACAGCAAGACGGCTCAATACAAGCCTCTCCGCCTCGTCAAGCAGGCCATAACTCCATTCCAGCGTGGCATCCAAGGTCCGATGGCTTGCCTTGGCAGTTCGACGCCCCACCCATGAAAGATTGAGGCCATCCTCAAGCAGACCTGCGGTTCTGCTGAGGCCGTAAATGTCCACCCTGCCGGCGACAAGTTCGATTGCCAGCGCGATCCCGTCGAGACGGCGGCAGATCGCTGTCGCAAGCGGCGCATCGCTATCGGTCAATTCAAAATGACCTTGGACGGCCCGCACACGGTCGACCAGCAGCTGAACTGCGGGATATTGCAGAACCTCCCTGGCGGGAGCTGCCGCATTATCCGGGGGACATGCCAGTGCGGCAAGTTCATAGACGTGTTCGCCTTCGACACGCATCGCCTCCCTGCTCGTCGCGAGCAGGTGCAGCGTCGAGACACGTTGAAATAGCTTCTCTGCAAGCGTTGAAACGCCATCGATGACGTGTTCGCAACCATCAAGAACGAGAAGCGTGGGAGCCTCCAGCAATCGGTCGACCAGCGCGGGCACAACGTCATTTGTCTGGATCACCAAGCCGAACGAAGCCGCCAGGGCAGGCGCGACAAGCGAAGCGCTGCCAAGAGCACCCAGGTCCACGAAGCGAACTTGACTGTCGAAGGTGGAGCGCAGCTCGTGGGCGACGGCAACCGCAACCGTCGTCTTGCCGATGCCGCCAGGTCCGACAACCGTAACAAATCTCTGCTGGGCCAGCTTCGCCTGGATCGTGGCGATGGTGTGCTTTCGACCGACCATGCGGGCCAAACGCACGGGCAAGGAGGACCGAGAGGCGCCCTCGAACTCCGTGGCCGGAAAGGACGGACTGATCGGCACGGTAAATCGGTAACCGCGGCCCGGCACGTTGGCGATATACCGCCTGCCGGGATCGCTTTGCGCGAGCGCCTTCCGAAGCGCCGATATCTGGACTCGCAGGCTCACCTGATCCGCCCCCCGTTCGGGCCAGACCCGTTCGATCAGTGTCCTCCGACTGACGGTCTTGTTCGGTTGCTCGATCAGGACGATAAGCAGGTCCATCGCTCGCGTTCCGAGCGGTATGATCGTCGACCCATTCGTCAGCAGCCGACGGCCGACCGACAATTCGAAAGGGCCGAAACTCAGGACTTTCCCGCTCTGACCGTTCATCGCAACTCTCTCGTCTTGCCAGCTCCCGAGGGTAGAGCTGTGCTAGGGGACCTCGCGTTCGCGACGCCAGCTGGACGGACTTTCACCAAATGCCTGCCGGAAAAGCCTGCACAGATGGGCCTGGTCCGAGAATCCGACGCTCAGCGCGATATCGCTGAGCGAGTCCGTGCTGGTAATCATCAAATGACACGCCTTTTCGAGCCGTCGCCTCACGACGTAAGCATGCGGCGGTTCTCCGAAGGCTTGTTTGAACGAACGCGAGAAGTGTGCCGGGCTGCGCTGCGCGACGGCACTAAGGTCCCTGGTGTGGATGGTACGCTGCAGATTCCTTTCGATAAAAGCGCGCACGCGTGTGATCTGCCAGCCCGCCAGCGCGCTGGGCCTGGAGCCGTGCGCACCCGAATGACGCTCGATCTCGGATTGCAGAATGGTAGACGCTGTGGCCAGCGACGCTTTCGCGGCCTCCCGATCGCGCTCGAACTCTCGCCTTGCCGTCTCAAGGAGCCGGGCCAGGCTGCTCGCCAGATAGCTGAATTGCGAGCCGGCCGCCGATGATGCATCCGTTACCGGTGTGTTTCGAAGCCCGTCCATGTCCAATCCTCGACTACTATGCCACCACTTCGGAGGTTGGAGGATGGTTCAAGCCGGCTCATTTGGCGTGTTAAGTGGTGTTCTGAACTGTTAAGATTGGGCAAATGCCCTTTTCATGGGCAAACGTTCGAAGACGAGTAGAAGTCGCGTAATTTCAATTGTGTGCGGCCAGGACTGGGCCGAGCTCAGGCCGTGCGAAACGGCTTCAGATTGGCGCTCGGAGCCAAACTGCAACAAGGAAACGAGGATGCAGAGGTCAAGAGCTGCCCCGCCCCGCCCTGGCGGCTTGACAAACATCGTAGCCACGAGTCCGAGAGTCCCTCAAACGAACTTGGCGCGGTCTTGCTCAGCGGCTTCTTTCCTCTGGGCGGTGCAGCCCGGTGCGAGAGGGTCTAAGCGGGACGAGGGTCCGCGGAGACCCTGTCGGCGAGGCGAGGGCCTGGACGCCTCGCGGCTCGGCCGGCCCAGACCCGGTCAGTACGACGCGTAATCCTCAAGAATCTTCAGATCGGTGACCGAATAGGACAACGAATATCGAAATCCCGACGCGACACGGTTCGGCGAAAGTGCGTGCAGCTCCTCGCCTCGCGCCTCCGGCAGATTCAGTTCACCCTCCCCAATCCACGCCTCAGCGACCGTCAGCTTGTCGGTGATCGACATCGCCAGCTCGTTGACCGCTGGCTTGTCGTGATATCCAGCCACGAGTTGCGGGAAATATCGCAACAGGATCGTGGGTCGGCTAAGGAGCGACAGCCCGTTTTCGACGGGTTTCCGCAGCGTGATGCGGGCCTCCGCCAGGCGTTGACCGTGCGCGGACAGACTTGCGCCAAAGCGGCCGCCTGGCGCCACCGGTGCCGCCGAAGGGCTGGCGGCGGCAAAACTGCGCGTCTGGAAAATACTGCCCATTTTTTTCGGAAAGCCTTGCGTCCAACCGCGCGCCAGAGCGGCGTCGTTGTCAACGAAGATGTAGGGGCACCACATCACCGGTGTGTCCAGGTACATCGCGTCAAGCAACACAAAGGCCTCGCGGTATTGATAGCGAGCGGGATCGAGATATTCATCGTCCTCGGCGGTAAACTGCCAGTCGACGAACATCATGAGAGCATGGCCGCCTGACTTCGGATCGGGAGAAAGTCCGATGGGTAGCGTTGCAGCGGCAGCCTTGGAATCGGTCCAGAACTCGACGCCGACAACGTCACCGGAATAGTGCCATGGCGGCGGCGGCGTCAACGCGGCCTGACCGAACGGCGATTTCGGAACGGTGAAGCCCTTCAGCATCCCACTTCCTCTTGCGTGCTTGCCACTTCGACACGGATTGTAAGCGAGGCAACCGAAATCGATTTGACTGCTGTGCGTCGACTTGTTGATCTCTGCGGCAACCGAAACACGGCTTTGTAGGCGGCGACGCCGGCTATCGCGTTTTCGAGCGAAGTGAGCACCGGTTCGCGTGAAGAGAACGCGTCAAAACGACAATCTAGAGCCTCCGTTCCGATTCAATCGGAATGGAGGCTCTACGTCAGCTTCGCCAATATCTCAATATCGGTGACCGAATAGGAAAAGGAGAAGCGAAACCCACGACCGACCTTGAGCGGTGCCAAAATATCCAGTTCTTCACCGTAGGCCTCCGGAAAGTCGAGTTCTCCCTCGCCCATCCAAATGTTGGTGATCAGCATGTCGTTCGAGATGCAGCGAACGAGCTCGTCGACGACAGGCCTGTTGTACATGCCCACGCAGAGACGGGGAAAGTATCGGCGCCCGACAATTCGGCGATCCAGCAGGCCTGCAAGGTGCGCTGCTCTCTCCCGCAGCGTGATCCGGGCTCGCGCCAGCAACTGGCCATTGGAAGACATTCCAGCGCCGAATTTGCTGTTGCTGGCGAGCGGCGCCGACGCCGCACTTGCCGCCGCAAAAGTCCGGGTCTGGTGCGCGGCACCGAGTTTTTTTGGATAGCCCTGGATCCAGCCTCTCAGCACGGCCGCATCGTTGTCGACATACGAATAGGGACACCACGCGATGCGCGATCCCTTCCACATCGCGTCCAGGAGAACGCTGAATCCACGGCACTGATAGCGGGCGGGATCGAGATATTCCTCATTTTGCGCGGTGAACTGGTAGTCCGTGAACAGCGCGATGGAGTGTCCGCCGCAATTTGTGTCGAACTCTATGCCCGCCGGAAGAGTGTCGGCCGACACATCAGGATCATTCCAGAACTCGACGGCGAGAACGTCGCCCGCGAAATACCAGGGCGGTTGCGGGACCAGTGCCGCGATCCCGAGAGGCGACCGCGGCGCGGCAAATCCTTTCAGCATTTCCTCATCCCCACCGCCGGCGCCGTATCAAGGATGCTGGCAGCATCTCAGCACGACAGGGTAAGCGCGACGATGCGCACTCGGCTTGAACAGCCATGACATGATTTGGCGACGTTTGCGCCGTCGATATTAATGGCAATCCTACTGGGAAGCGGACGCTGGTCGCAAACGCAGGAGGCGCGATTCGCTCCCGTCGAATCGCGCCTTGGGTTCTCGTTTGATCAGGCCACTCAATGCTGCAGATGCAGGTTCATCAATTCGGCCGGCATCATGCCCTCGTTCAGGTCGGCCATGATCAAGAGCGATCCGACCACGACCAAGGTTACGATCAGGACACCGAACGCCAGCGCCATCACGTTGTTGGTGTTGTCCGGCCCGGTGGTGACGTGCAGAAAAAACACCAGGTGAACACCCATTTGCGCGATCGCGAGGACAGTGAGACCAAGAGAAATACCGCCCACCCAGAGCAGCGACGTGTTGGCGACCCAGAACGACATGGCGGTGAGGACCACCGCGAGAGCCAACCCGATCGTATAGACAAGCACGCCGGACGACGTCCCCTGTTCCACGTCGGGAAGTGTCGTTGCGTCGCCGGGGGCGCGATCATAGTGCGTATCGGTCATGAGATGACTCCCATCAGATAGACCACCGTGAACAGCCACACCCAGATGATGTCGAGCGCGTGCCAGAACAGGGAGAAACAGAGCAGACGTCGTTCCACCGTGGCACGAAAGCCCTTGACCGCGACTTGGGCCATCATCACGGCGAGCCAGATCAATCCCACGGTCACGTGCAGCCCGTGGCAGCCGACCAGCGTGAAAAACGCAGAAAGAAATGCGCTGCGTTGAGGGGTGGCTCCGGTGGCGATCATGCCGGCGAACTCGCGGAGCTCGAGGGTGAGGAAGGCTGCGCCGAGCGCGAACGTGATGGCGGCGGCCAGGTATGTCCTGAGCCGGCGCTGCGACCCGACCGCAAGCGACATCAACCCGCAGGTGTAACTCGAAGCCAGAAGGCAACCGGTCTCGATCGCGACGTTGAACTGATTGAACAGCTGAGCACCGCTCGGACCGCCCGCCGTCGCATGCGCGAGCACTGCGTAGGCGGCGAACAACGCCGCGAACATCACGATGTCGCTCAGCAGAAAGATCCAGAAGCCATAGCCGACCACGATCCGCTTCGGAGCGGGGCCGGCCTCGCTGAAGACCAGCTGTGTTTCAGGACGGATGTCGTCCATGACGGCAACATTGACGTTCATACCGCAACCTCCGCCTGGTGAGCCCGGTCGAATGCCGCGATGTCCTCAGCCGGGATCTTGATTTCCTCTTGCTCGCGGAAGGCGAAGACGAGCATCGTCAGAAAGATGCCGAACACACCGATCGCCGCCATCCACCAGATATGCCAGATCAACGCAAAGCCTGACATCACGGCGAAGAAGGCGGTGCTGAAACCGGCTGCGCTGTTCCTGGGGACCTCGATCGGCGCATACTCGCGCTCCTGAGCGGGCTGCGCCTGATGAGCGAGCGCGCGTTGCTTCTTCAGCCAATATGCGTCGATGCTAGAGATCTGCGGCAGCAGCGCATAATTCCAGGCCGGCGGCGGCGATGCGGTTGCCCATTCCAAGGTGCGGCCGTTCCAGGGATCGCCAGTCGTGTCGCGGAGCTCCTCGCGGTGACGAATGGACGTCGCGAGTTGAATGATCTGGCAGATGATTCCAGCAAAAATGACGACTGCGCCGGCCTCGGCGACCAACAACCACGGCTGCCAGGAGAGAACGTCGTAGTGTTGCAGGCGTCGGGTCATGCCCATCAATCCCACCACGTAGAGCGGCATGAAAGCGAGATGGAAGCCGATGAACCAACACCAGAACGCAGCGGCGCCCCAGCGTTCATCAAGCTTGAAGCCGAACGCCTTGGGAAACCAGTAATTGTAGCCGGCCATGCACCCAAACAGGACGCCCGGGATGATGACATGATGGAAATGAGCGACCAGGAAGAGGCTGTTGTGGACCTGCCAATCAACCGGCGGCAAGGCCAGCAACACACCAGTCAGGCCGCCGAAGACGAACGACACCATGAAGCCGATCGTCCACAGCACCGGTACCGTGAATCGGATGCGACCGCCGTACATCGTGAACAGCCAATTGAAGATTTTAACGCCCGTCGGCACCGCAATGATCATGCTCGCTACGCCGAAAAAGGCATTGACCCCTGCACTGGCGCCCATGGTGAAGAAATGATGGAGCCAGACCGTGTAGGCGAGTACGCAAATCGCCATGGTTGCACCGACCATCGAGCGGTAGCCGAACAACGGCTTGCCGGAGAAGGTTGCGCTCACTTCCGAAAAAATGCCAAACGCGGGGAGGACGAGGATATAAACTTCCGGATGGCCCCAGACCCAGAACAGATTGACGTACATCATCGCGTTGCCGCCGCTGTCCACGGTAAAAAAATGAAAGCCGAGATAGCGGTCGAGGAGCAGCATTGCGAAGGTCGCGGTTAGAACCGGGAATGCAGCCACAATCAGCAGGTTCGAAGCGAGCGCCGTCCAGCAGAAGACCGGCATGCGCATGTAACTCATGCCGGGAGCCCGCATTTTCAGGATCGTGGTGACGAAGTTGATTCCGGTCATCAACGTGCCGACACCAGAGATCTGCAGCGCCCAGAGATAGTAGTCTACACCGACGCCGGGCGAGAATTGCAGCTCGCTGAGCGGTGGGTAGGCGACCCAGCCGGTCTTTGCAAACTCGCCGATGGCGAGCGATGCGTTGGTCAGGAGAACGCCAGACGCGGTGAGCCAGAAGCTGATGGAATTCATCGTCGGGAACGCAACATCGCGGACGCCGAGCTGCAGCGGGACGACAAAGTTCATCAGTCCGATCACAAGTGGCATGGCCACGAAGAAGATCATGATCGTACCATGCGCCGAGAAAATCTGATCGAAATGCTCGGGCGGCAGATATCCCTGCGCATCGCCCGCTGCGACTGCCTGCTGCGTGCGCATCATGATGGCGTCCGAAAAGCCGCGTATAAGCATGACCAGCGCAAGCATAAGATACATGACGCCGATGCGCTTATGATCGACGGACGTGATCCATTCGCGCCAAAGATATGGCCAATATCCTTTTGCGGTGATCCATGCCAGAGTAGCAAGGATGACAATGGCCACGCAGGCCACCGTACCCATGATGATCGGCTGATCAAAGGGAATTGCGCTCCAGCTGAGCTTGCCAAGTAGGCTCATCGTTCTGCCCTCATGGATCCGGGATACGTCACAGAGTGTCCAGCGGGTGGTTGCAATCCTGCGCTCAGGATGCGGGTGAACAGGCCGGCGGCGATCGACCGATAGGTGAATGGCGCGACCGCTTTGCTGGGCTTGACCAGATCGGCATACGCCTGGGCGTCGAGCGCTGGACCGGCGCTGCGCGTCGAGGCCACCCACTGGGCAAACCGCTCAGGCGGTACCGCCCCGACATTGAAGTGCATATCGGCAAACCCGTCGCCGCTGAAATTCGCCGACATACCGCGGTAAGTTCCGGGATAGTCGGCCCGCATGTTGAGGCGCGTCACCATCCCAGCCATCGTGTAGATCTGGCCCGCGAGCTGCGGCACAGAGAAGCTGTTCATGACGCCCGAGGAAGTCAGCTCGAAGCTTATTGGCGTACCCACCGGGATCGTCAATTGATTGACGCTCGCGACGCCTTCGTCCGGATAGATGAACAGCCATTTCCAGTCGAGCGAGGCGACCTGGACTCTCAGGGGCTTCTCCGTCGAGGCAATCGGCTTAGGCGGGTCGAGATCGTGAGAACCGATCCAGGCGACCCCACCGACAAGAAGCACGGTCATCAGCGGGATCGACCAGACGAGCATCTCGACTCGGCCCGAATACCTGAAATCCGGCCGGTAGCGCGCGCGCTCGTTCGACGCGCGAAACCAGAACGCGACGCCGAGGGTGGCAAGGACGGTCGGAATCACGATTACCAGCATGATGCCGAGCGAGTTGAACAGGATCTCACGCTCAGCAGAGGCGACTGGCCCTTTCGGATCGAGAGCCCCCTCGGCGCAGGCGCCAAGCGCCGCGACGCCAATCATGAGAATGGCCAGTGAAAGATATCGCATCTCAGACCTCACGTACCCGAACATCGATCAAACTGCGCGTGACGTGTGTCACGACACCGAACCCTGCATCGACCCTCATCCCATGCGCCGAGCGCATGAATGGCGAGGAGCCACCGCCGCGATCGATCATCAAGGCCGCAAACACCGCGAACAGGTAGAAGATGGAGAACACGAACAGGCGATGAGCCGCCCGTCGATCGGATTCGCTGCTTCTACTCAGCTGGAACGCGAGCCCCAGGAAAAGCGCGCCGCAGGCCACGGCGATCGCGCCATAGATCGGGCCCCCAAAGCCGAGCAGCCACGGCAGGATCGAGGCACCCGCCAAAAGAGCGCTATAGACGAGGATCTGCCGGATCGTCGCGGCTCGTCCGGCAACCACCGGCAGCATCGGCACCCCCGCACGGGCGTAATCGTCGCACCGATTGAGGGCCAATGCCCAGAAGTGCGGCGGCGTCCAGAGGCAGATGATCAGGAACAAGACAAGCGGTTGAAGACCGATGTCGCCGGTCGCCGCGGCCCATCCGATGACGGGTGGCAGCGCACCGGCTGCGCCGCCGATTACGATGTTCTGACGCGTGGACCGCTTCAACCATGCCGTGTACACCACGACATAGAAAAGTATTGCGCCTGCGAGCAGCGCTGCCGCAGTGATGTTCGTCGCTAGCGCGAGGCTTGCGACCGCGGTGACGGCAAGCACAAGCCCGAATACCAGCGCCTCGGACCGCGAAACCTTGCCGCGCGGGATTGGCCGCATCGCGGTTCGCGTCATGACGGCATCAATGTCGGCGTCGTACCACATGTTGAGCACGCCGGCGCTACCGGCGCCTGCGGCGATCGCAAGAACCGCAATAAAGGCGACGAGCGGCTCAGGGCGAACCGGCGCGCTGATCAGCCCGACCAGCGCGGTGAAGACCGCGAGCATCATCACGCGCGGCTTCGTGAGCGCGACAAACTCCGGGAGACGGCCGTACTCGACAAGAGAGGGTGACGCGAAGCCAGCTTCGGAATCGCAAGGCTGGTCAGCGACGGTCTTGACGTTCATTACGCTGCTCCGGGTTCATTTCAAAAAGTGAGTCGTCGCGTTGCATCGCCACGCTTGCTGATGAATACCTCTCACAATGCAATTTCTGTAAGGAGCGTGCTTGAACGCGGCTGCTCGATTGCGACAAATTGTGCTGAAACTCATCAGTGTTTTAGGAGCGCCTCATATTCACGTGAATTGACGCGATTTGAGCACGCTTCGACAAGCGCTCGGCAGCAAACGCCCATAGATCGGGTCGATGGCTCTCGCCGAGGCGCGAGTTGCGCCGACAGATAAGGAGATTCATCATGAACACCCCGGCTCTTGGGATCATTGCAATGAGCTGCTTTATGGCGCTTGCACCAGCCGCCAATGCGCGGACGACCTATGATGGTTCCTGGGATCTCTTGTTCGTGACGCAACGAGGCGAATGCGATCCGAGCTACAGCTTCACCGTCAATGTCTCGGACGGTGTAGTGACGCATCCCAATCTTGTGAAATTCAGGGGGTACGTCGCCCGCTCCGGCGCGGTCCGCGCCTCGGTGACGGTCCACGACAAATATGCTGCCGGCTCGGGGCGTCTCTCCGGCACCTCCGGTCGGGGCACGTGGAGCGGCCATTCTGGAAACACCCGTTGTTCAGGATATTGGACCGCGCAACGCAATTGACATCTTGCGGACGAGCGCGCGGGCTTGAACGCGGCAAGCACATCCTATGCATCGCAATGCCGTCCAAGAATGACCGAGCATGTGGCTGTATCGAGAATTGACGCGACTTCAGGAACCCTGAGGTGAGACCGATGACGACAGTTCTGACCAAATCCTTCCCGGAGGATACGCCGCTCGCCGCGAAAGCGGCCGTGCGAACGAAACGCGTGTTGATCATTGGCGGCGGGTTTGCGGGCATCGCCGCAGCCCGTGCACTCAAGCGAGCCAACGTCGAGATCACTCTGATCGACCGACGCAATCACCATATCTTTCAGCCCCTTCTGTACCAGGTGGCGACCGCGGTCCTGGCCCCCTCCGAGATCGCAACGCCGATTCGTCAGCTCGAGGCCAAGCAAAACAACCTCAGCGTGATCCTGGCCGATGTGACCGGCATCAATCCGGCGACCCGCACCATCGAGGTGATTTGCCCCGGAGCGGGCGCTCGAAAATTCGAATATGACTTTTTGGTCGTGGCCACCGGAATGCGCCCGAGCTATTTCGGTCATGATGAGTTTGCCGCGAATGCGCCAGGCCTCAAGAACCTCAACGATGCTCTGTTGATCCGCACCAAGATCCTCAGCGCATTCGAGCTGGCAGAGTCGACCGACGACGAAACGGAACGCGCACGGCTGATGACCTTCGTGCTGGTCGGCGCAGGCCCGACCGGTGTCGAACTTGCCGCATCGATCGCACACCTGATCGCGGTGACCTTGCGCAGGAACTTTCGCAACATCGACCCCGCCAAGAGCAAAATTGTGCTCCTGGACGGCGGCGCTCGCATCCTTCCGACCTTTGCCGAAAAGCTGTCGCACAAGGCCGCCAAGCGGCTCGGCAAGCTCGGCGTTCAGGTCCTGACCGGAGTGAAAGTCGAAAAGGTTGACGAAAACGGCGTCGTTGCGGCTGGCGCACGGATTCCGAGCGCCACGGTGCTCTGGACCGCCGGCGTTGCCGCCTCCCCGGTTGTCAAAATGCTCGGCACGACGACAGACCGCGCGGGCCGTGCATCCGTCGGTCCTTTCTTGGATATCCCCGAGGCACCCGACGTCTTCGTGGTCGGCGATGCAGCCGCGATGACCCAAGATGGTCATCCCGTGCCCGGCGTGGCGCAGGCTGCAATCCAGCAGGGACGCTTTGTCGGGCGTTTGATCGCGAAGCGGATCCGCGGCCGGAAAGATGGTCATCCCTTCCGATACCGCAACAAGGGCAACATGGCAGTGGTCGGCAAGAACTTCGCGATACTGGAGGCCGGCCACCTGCGGACAGCGGGCTTTGCGACCTGGTTAGTGTGGGCGGTGCTGCACGTGATGGCGCTCCCGCAGCTTCAGAACCGCTTTCGTGTGCAGACGCAGTGGCTCTGGTCGTATCTGTCCGGGCAACGCAGTTCGCGCCTGATCTCCGAAGCGCCGCGCCGATAGCTGCCCGCGGTTGAGGGGCACTCCATGGATACTTCTGTCATCTCCGCATTGGCGGCACTGACCGGCACAGCCGTTGGCGGACTGACGAGCGCCTTCTCCAATTGGCTCAATCATCGCACCCAGGTCCGCGCTCAGTGGCTCCAGCACCAAAAGAACCGGCGGCAGATCCTTTACCGCGATTTCATCGACGAGGCTTCGAAGTGCTACATCGATGCGCTCCAGCACGGCGAGGCTGACATTGCCGGCCTCGTCGGTCTCTACGCCAAGCTCGGCAGGATGCGCGTGCTCTCCTCCAAGCCGGTGGTGCACAGCGCGGAAATCATCGTGAGAAAGATCTTGGACACCTACCTGGAGCCGGACAAGACCTTCGTCGAGCTACGCGACATGGCAATTCATGGAACCATCGACCTGTGGCACGATTTTGCGCACGCGTGCCGCGACGAATTCGAAGATCTGCAAGCTCGGCAATTCTGAGGTTCGCGTTTGCGAGTTGGACGGGAATCACAGCGCGGCCCAAGCGTCTCGATCAGGCAGAAGTGCGCCTGACCGACGCCTTGGTTTTGCTACACGGCCGCCGTCGACTTGACCGTCCCGGTGAAGTCGGGCTTGCGCTTTTCCAGGAAAGCCGTAAATGCCTCCTTCGCATCCGCGGAGCGCACTTGTACGCTGAACTCCTCGTTCTCGCTCTTCATTGCCGCCTTGATCTGGTCGCGGAAAGGCCGCTTCATCAGTCTCTTGCTGGCCTGGAGCGCGCCAGCGGGCTGTGCCGCCAACTTCCGGGCCGTTTCGGTCGCCGTCGCCAACAACGACTGATCGGGAACCACCTGGGTCACAAGCCCCAACTCCGCGGCACGCCTGGCATCGAAGCGCGATCCCAGCAGGATCAGTTCGGCCGCACGGAGGTGCCCGATCCTTGCGGAAAGGACACAGCTTGAGCCGAACTCCGGCACGACGGCCAGATTGATGAAAGGCATCTGGAATTTTGCGCTTTCGCCGGCATAGACAAAGTCGCAATGCAGCAGCATTGTGGTCCCGCCTCCGATGGCGGCGCCCTGCACGGCCGCGACCAACGGCTTGTCGAAATCGACAAGCGCATTCATAAGCCGTGCCTGAGGGGATTCGCCCGGCCCTGGGGGATTCTTGAGAAAATCCTCCAGATCATTGCCGGCACAAAAGGAAGCACCGGCGCCATGCCAGAGCACAACCCGTATCTGTTCGTCCTTCGCAGCCCCGTTGAAGATGTCCGCAAGCGCCAAATACATGGCTGAGGTCATCGCGTTCAGCTTTGCCGGACGATTCAACTCAACGCGAAGAATACTTCCGGAGTGCTCGGTCACGACATCATTCATTGTCCGCTCCTGTATCAGCCTGATGCCCTCACGTCGAGGCGGCGGATTCCGCCGCCTCGAAATTCCCAGGGCATGCTATGCCGCGTGTCCCCTGGCTTTCGGAATGGCTCCGCTCGCGCGCAGGCCATCGATGTCGGCCGTGCCAAATCCCAACTGGTGGAGAATCTCCTCATTGTGCTCCCCGAGCTCAGGAGCGCGCCTGGCAGGGACCTTCGTGACGCCATGGACCTGAATTGGGCTGCTGATCGTCGACGTCAGCTTGCCGCCGACGCCGTCGAGCGGAACGATGATGTCGTTTGGCCGCAGCTGCGGATCATTGACGACCTCTTGCGGGCCGCGCACGGCGCCAAAGGTGACGTGAACGCCACTGAAGACCTCATACCAATGGACCATCGGCTTCGCACAGAAGACCTCGTCCAGGATCGCGGTGAGTTCCGGCATATTCGCCATCAGCTTCGCCGGATCGGAAAACCGCGGATCGGTCAAGAGATCGGCACGGTCGATCGCTTTCGCCACCGCTTCCAGCTTGTCAGGCGTCACGATCAGCACGAACCAGGTACCATCGGCGGCGCGATACACATTCATCGCCGCATTGGCGGGGTGCCTGCGATCGTGCGGTGGGAAGAATTTCGCCTCGCATAACGCAGCCTGGATCGACACGCTGGCGGACCAGATTCCCTCGGCCAGCAGCGAGGTCGTGACATAGCCACCCGCACCGGTCCGCTCGCGGCGGTAGAGAGCAGTGACGATCGCAGAATAGAGTCCGACGGCGGTGGCATTGTCGCCGCTGCCCGCCACCGGCCAGGTCGGCGGTGCACCGGCGTCGCGTGTCATGGACAAGAGGCCGCTGCGCGCCCAATAGGACGTGATGTCGAAGCCCGGAAGATCAGCGTCCGGGCCCTTGTCGCCGAATCCGGTGATATCCGCATAGATGAGCCGCGGATTCCACGGCGCCACATCTTCATACGCCAGCTTCAATCGCGCACGGGCGGGATGCGGCGTGTTGACGACCAGCACGTCGGCCCATTTGACGAGCTTTTCGAGAACCTGATGGGCGCTCGGCGATTTCAAATCGAGCGTCATGCCGCGCTTGTTGCGATTGGCCAGGTGCCAGGCATAGGCATCGTCTGCCACCGGCTGCGGTGGAAGCTTGTGGGCATGCCTCCAGAGCTCTCCACTCGGCGGCTCGACCTTGATGACGTCGGCGCCGAAGTCGGACAGGATCACGGCGGCGCTTGGGCCAGCGATGAAGCTCGCCAAGTCTACCACCTTCAATCCCGAGAAAATGTTGTCGCTTGCCATGACTGCCCTTTCTGAATTGTCGTGAGCGGAAGTCTCCTCACCGCCCGTGAAACTGCGGTGCGCGTTTCTCGAGGAAGGCAGAGGTGCCCTCCTTCTTGTCTTCGGTTGCCGCGCAGATGCCGAAATACGAGGCTTCCAGCACAAGACCTTCCGCCTGGCTGGTTTCCAGCCCCTTGTTCGCTGCTTCCAGCGAGAACTTCACGGCAATCGGCGCGTTCGCCGCGATCTGCTTCAGGATGGCCTCGGCGCGCTCAATCAGATTGGCCGCCGGAACGATCTCGTTGATGAGGCCGATGCGATAGGCCTCCTGCGCGGAGATCGTTTCCCCGGTGAGGATGAGCTGCAGGGCGCGGCCCTTGCCGACCAGGCGCGGCAGTCGCTGCGTGCCGCCACCACCTGGCAACAGGCCAAGTTTCACTTCCGGCTGACCGAACTTGGCATGCTCTGCCGCAACCCGGATCGTGCAGGCCATCGCGGTCTCGCAGCCGCCGCCGAGCGCAAAGCCGTTGATCGCGGCGATCACCGGTTTGCCGAGGTTTTCGATGAAGTCCAGGACGCCCTGCCCGAAGCGGCTGGATTCCTCGGCCTCATAGGCATCGACATGGGCGAGTTCGCTGATGTCGGCACCGGCAATGAAGGCCTTGTCCCCGGCGCCGGTGAGGATCACGCCGAGCACCGACGGGTCCGCCTTCGCGACCTCGAAAGCGGCCCGAATGTCAGTCCATGTCGGGGTGTTCAGCGCGTTGAGCACCTTGGGCCGATTGACCGTCACATAGGCGATCGACCCTTTCTTCTCGTACAGGACATTCGCAAGTTGGGTCGGGGCGGTTGGTGATGCGGCGGGCGCGATTGCCGGCGACGGTGTGACTGTTGCGGCTCCAGAAGCCATGGTCGTTTCTCCTCTGTGGAAGGCTGGCCGGCATCAGAGCGCCGGCGCGTTCAGGTGTCAGATGAAGGCGCCAAGGCCGGTGATGGCCTTGCCGACGATCAGATTCTGCATCTGGTATGTGCCTTCGTATGAGTAGAGCGCTTCGGCATCGGCGAAGAAACGGCCGACATTGTAGTCGGCGATGATGCCGTTGCCGCCCAACAGTTCGCGGCCCCATGCGACGGTCTCGCGCGATTTAGCCGTGCAAAACGCCTTCGCAAGCGCCGCCTGATGATCGGTCAGCTTGCCTTCATCGTCGAGCTGCGCCAGGCGAAGCATCAGGCACTGACACGCGGTCAGGTTGGCGAGCATCTTGGCCAGGAGATCCTGCACCATCTGGAACGAAGCGATCGGCTTGCCGAACTGCATCCGCTCCTGGGTGTATCTCAGCGTCGCCTCGTACGCGCCCATCTGGATGCCCGTCGAGGCCCAGCCCACCATGTACCGCGTCATCCGCAGCACGCGCGCGGTGTCGCGGAACGAGTTGCCGCCCTGCAGGCGGTTGGATTCAGGCACCCGCACGTCCTTGAGTGTGATCTGGCCGTTCTGGACCACTTTCAGCGCGATCTTGTGCTCCATCTTCTCGACGCTGAAGCCGGGCGTCGACTTGTTCTCGACGATGAAACCCTTGACCTGGTTGTCGGCCACATCACGCGCCCAGATGATCGAAATGTCGCACCATGGCGAGTTGCCGATCCACCGTTTCTGTCCGTTGAGAATCCAGCTGTCCCCTTCCCGCTTGGCAGTGGTGGTCATACCGCCGCTGGTTCCCGAGCCGACCAGAGGCTCGGTGAGGCCGAAGCATCCGATCTTCTCCCACCGAGCCATTTGCGGCAGCCACCTCTGCTTCTGCTCCTCCGATCCATCGAGATAGATCGAGCCCATGGCCAGCCCGCTGTGCACGCCGAAGAAGGTGCAGAAGGACGCGTCGGTGCGCGCCAGCTCCATCGCAACGAAGCCGAACAGTTTTTGGTTGCCGCCGGCGCAGCCATAACCCTCATAGCCGAGCCCACCGATGCCGAGCTCCTTGAACGAGGGCAGCAGCTCGAATGGAAAGGCATCGTCGGCCCAGTATTTGTTGATGATCGGCCGAACTTTGGTCTCCATGTAGGTTCGCACCTTCTTGACAACAGTCTTTTCCTCAGGCGTGAGAAGCTCAACCAGCTCGTAGAAATCGCCATTCGGCGCCGGCAGCGGCTTCGCTGCGACAGTCTTGGGGGCTGCGGTGGCTGTGGGCATTCGGAATCTCCGTTCAATGCGGCTTTACAAGCCTGGAAAGTTTGATGCTTGATGAGTCTCGTCCGGCACGCCCGACATCGAGGCGGTCGGCGAAGACCAAGACTCTGTTTCAGCTTCGACGCCGGGTAGCTCGACGGCTTTCAGCCAATGGGCATCGTCAATTTCGGCTGGCTCGACTTGACAGCCTTGTTGCGCAATTCGATGAGGCCCAGCAGGACTTCGTCGCGCTCCGCCTCCAGCTCCTCGATCGTGCGCGATCCGGCCTCGGCATGGACGCTGTCGACGAGCTTCTTTTGAACTTCCGGAGTGAGTACCGGCGAGCCGAGGGTCTTCCACCAGGCTGTCATCGGGCCGCTGAACTGCTGGAAGAAGTGCTCGATGCCGCCCGGGCCGCCGCCAAGATGATTGAGCATCATGTTCCCCATGACACCCCAGCGCAGGCCCGGACCCCAGCACAGGGCAGTGTCGACGTCGGCGGCGCTCACCACGCCCTCGGCGACGAGGTAATAGACCTCGCGCGCCAATGCGGCCTGCAGACGGTTGGCGACGTGGCCCGGCATCTCCTTGTTGACGCGCACGGTCCGCTGCCCGATCGAGGTGTAAAACTCCGCAGCGCGCCGGATCGTGGCTTCCGAGGTCTTCGCCCCGCCGACGATCTCCGTCAGCGGGATCAAGTGCGGCGGATTGAACGGATGGGCGATGACGCAGCGCTCCGGATGTGACGCGGCGCCCTTCTGGATTTCGCTCATGGTGAGCCCCGACGAGCTCGATGCGATAATCACGTCTGGCGGCAGCAGCTCGTCCAGCTGCCCATAGAGCTTCTGCTTGAAATCGATCCGCTCGGGCCCGTTCTCCTGGACGAGATCGACGCCGTCGACCGCTTGCGCGAGCGCGGCCGTGAACTTCAGGTTCGACTGCGACGCTCCGGTCGACAACCCCAATCGCTTGAGGGCCGGCCAAGCGGCCTCCACGAATTTCCTCAGCGCGGCTTCTGCGTTCGGCGCAACATCCGTCGCGACGACCTGTAATCCCCTGGCGAGAAACAGGGCGGTCCAGCTCGCGCCGATCACGCCGGTGCCGATGATGGCGATGCGGCGAATGGGCTTGGTGTCGGTCATGTCGCTTCTCCGATGCACTGGTTAGATTTCGGCGTAGGCGATGCCGGTGAGATTGCCTTGGGCGTAGAGGAAATTCCGTTCACCGGATCCATCGAGCCGTGCGGAGTAGACCGAGCCGGCGAAATCGGTCACGAACATGCGATCGTTTTGAACGTCGAGCGCGATTCCGATCCCCTCCATGAGATGGCTCACCACGATCTCCGGTTCGGCCGGCTTGTTGTCGATCGAGGCCCGGTTCACGGTGTTGCCACGTGGCGGGTCGCCACGGTCGGTCCAGTACAGAATGCGATTCTCGTGATCGAGCTCGAGATCGATCGGCTCCGGCAGGCCGCCGAAGAACACCTCGATATCGGAGCGGCTGGAAGGGCTCTCCCCTCTGGGAATTTCCAGGTTGGCGCGGAAGATGCTGCCGCGCCCGGCATTGTCAGGGCCCTTTTGCGACCAATAGATCTTCTCGTGCCTGGAATCGATCGTCAGCCCAACACACCATCGCGTCTGGTCGCGGCGGTCGAGATCGCCGCGACCGGTTTCAATCAACGTTTCGATCTGCGAACCATCGAGATTGGCGCGCATGACGCGCATACCCTCGCGATCGCACCAGTAGAGCTTGCCGCCCTTCCTATCGAGAATGATCTGCTTCGGCGTGTGAGTGATTCCTTGCGGGACGATCACCTTGCGATTCTTGCCGTCGATGTCGGCGCGCTCGATGGATCCGTCGTCCAGGTTGGGGATACCCATGTTGGTCCAGTAGATGTGCCCCGCCTCGACATCCACGACGATGCCATCGGGGAGATGGCAACGTGTCACGATGGTCTGTCGATCCGAGCCGTCAGTGTTCATGACGTGGATGGATCCGGCATTCAGCTCGAGCACGAAGAGACGGGGCACCGCTCCAACCGCGCTCCTGGACGATTTCACGACGGCTTCAGACATCTCGCACCTTCACGGCTGCCTGACGCGAACTTCGTCAGGGTACGGCCGCGACTATGCCGCGTATGCTGGCCGCCATATTGAACGAGGCTGTCGCCGCTGGGATGGTTGTGCCTTGTCGATCTGCCGCGCGTCGGTCGCAAGCCCCGCTTTCCTTGCCATAGACGCGGATTGAGCACGCGCATGGCCTGGAAATGCCGCCAGCTCTCGCGATCCGCCGGGACCTGATCGAATGAGATCCAGAAAATGCTCGAGGGACGCGCGCAATCGTACGCCCCAGGATCGGTCTTGCCGTCAATCGCCAGACCATTCTTGTCGAGGCCGCCTGCGCTGGTCTTGGCATTGTCAACTTGCCCAAGTCCCTGATCTAGGACGTCATGGCGACTGGCAGACTCGTTCCCGTCGTGCCTGACTGGGAGCCGTCACTGGACGGCGGCATCGTGGCAGAGCGACAGGATCACGCTCGCGACGCCGGTCGTCGACCGCCTACACCTGTCCTTCGCAGCCGTGGCTTTCTCCGCGGTCGTTTCGCTGATGCCGGGTTTCTATTTTTTCAACGCCGCCACCGGCCTTTTCGAACTCGTCTCGATTGGGCCAAACGCCCCGCCGGTACTGCTGATGAGCATCGTAGCCAACGGCGTCACGGCATTTCTGATCATCATGGCCATGAACTTCGGTCTGATCCTGCCGCGCCTCCTGTTCGAGCGCTGGCTGCCCGTGCCGTCGTAAAAAACGATACGCAATGAAGACGCGACAGACGGAACCCACGCCGCTGACGCAACATCTGACGTTCTTGGCGCCAGCGGCATGAGAGTCGCTTTGCTGCCCCTCCAATTCAACGTCAGCCTGTCGCACTGCTCTTCGGAAATCCGAACACAAGGCACGTCGTCGTCGCATGTGCGAGCAGCCGATCCTTTGTATCGGTGATGCGCGCCTCGGCGGTCGCGACGCGGCGGCCGGCGTTGAGCACGCGGCCCTCGGTGCGGATCACGCCGCTCGTCTCGCTCATGCCGCGCACGAATGAGATCTTGAATTCCAGCGTGGCGTAGCCGGTGCCCGCGGGCAGCGTGCTCTGCACCGCGAGCCCCATCGCGGAATCCAAGAGGATCGCGGCATAGCCGCCGTGCACCGAGCCGATAGGATTGTAATGGCGTAGACCCGGCACGCTGTGAATCACGATGGCGCCGGGTTCGACCGTGCAGTCGAACGGCTCGACCGTCTGCATGATCGGCGGCTCCGGCAATCGTCTCGCGAAGATTGCGCGGACAAAATCGAGCCCCGACATCGATGCCATCACTTCGATGGGTACGATGCCGTATTCGATAGCCCGCTTGCCGGATTCATCGTCCATTGTCGCTCAGCACACCGCGTCATAATGCCGGATCTGATCCGGGCATTTATGATTGTTCAGAGAGGATCGCCGGGTCAAGCGCGGCATCTGGCAGCCGTTCAACAATGTCTGCTACCAAGCTCGCGACCTTAAGCCCAGAAGCCGATCCCGTCACCTGACAAAACCATCGAATAGTGTCAAATAGATCGGGTGGAAGTCCGCGTTCGCCTTCTTGAACTCGTCCGAGGGCGTGCCATAGATCACCCAGCGAGTGAGCCTGGCCGCAGCGAAGAACTCCTTCGAGTTTGGTGCGAAGCTTTCCGTTTGGTGGAACAGGGCCGCCTTCGAATCCGCATAGCGTTCAAAAATGTCAACCGTCTTCTGGTCGTCGGCGATGTTGAACTCGAATTGCAGCGCGCCAGGCTCCTTCTCTGTCGCGGCCACAAGCTTTGGTATCAGCGGCGTGAACTTGTCCATCTGATCGACGGTAACGGTGAACACCCAGTACACCTGTTCGCTC
>Ga0070710_10000323_pt1 | contig 22852 bp, 21 predicted proteins | sample LARL52metaG_FD_65454 | JGI IMG/M metagenome (GOLD analysis project Ga0070710, IMG submission 65454) | Corn, switchgrass and miscanthus rhizosphere microbial communities from Kellogg Biological Station, Michigan, USA - LAR L5-2 metaG | ecosystem: Host-associated > Plants > Roots > Rhizosphere ...
GCGAACGCCTCGGAGCGGTCGCGGCCGTTGACCGACGACAGCGCGCCCTGGAACTCGACGACCTTGCCCTTGCCGCCGAGCTTGTCGCCGAGGAACTTGCAGGCCTTCTCGCCGTACGCCTTGTTGTCCGCGCGCACGACCATGTAGGTCCTGCCCTTGTCCGGACGGGTGTCGACGGTGACGACCGGGATCTTCGCCTTGTCGAGACGGTCCAGAGTGGACGCGATCGCACCGGTGTCCTGCGGGGCCATGATGATCGCCTTGGCGCCCTGCGACTGCAGCGACTGCGCGTTGGCGACCAGGTTCTCCACCTTGTTCTGCGAGTTGGTGGGGTTCAGCAGGTTGATGCCGAGTTCCTTGGCCTTGTCCGGGAAGTACTTGATGTACGAGTTCCAGAAGTCGGAGTCGGCCCGCGGGTGGTCGGCACCGATCGGGCCGACCCCACTGGCGCCGGTACCGCCGGCACTGCCGCCACAGGCGGTCAGTGTCAGCGCACCTGCGAACGCGAGGCACACCGCGGCGGTGAGGTTGCGACGCTTCATCGTGTCATTTGCCTTTCATGACTACTGCTTGGGGCGCAAGCGCAGGCCGTACATGCCACCGTCGACGGCGAGGACCGTGCCTGCGGTGGAACCGGAAAGCGGGCTCGCCAGGTAGGCGATCGCACCCGCGACCTCATCGGCGGAGACCAGGCGGCCGTGCGGCTGGCGTGCCTCCAACGCGGCCCGTTCGGCGGCCGGATCCGGCGCCGAGTCGAGCAGGCGGCCCACCCACGGGGTGTCCGCCGTGCCGGGAGCGACCGCGTTGACGCGAATGCCTTCGCGCACGTGGTCGGCGGCCATCGCGAGCGTCAGCGAGTGCACCGCGCCCTTGCTGGCCGAGTAGAGAGCGCGCTGCGGGAGCCCGGCCCAGGCAGCGATGGAACAGGTGTTGACGATCGCCGCCGACGGGGACTTCCGCAGGTGCGGCAACGCGGCCCGCGACACCCGCACCATGCCCAGCACGTTGACGTCCAGCACCTTCGACCACTCGTCGTCGGTGTTGGCCGCGACGTCGCCCTGGGCGCCGATGCCCGCGTTGTTCACCACGACGTCGAGGCGGCCGAACCGCTGCACGACCTCGTCGATCGCGGCCTTGACGCTCTCGTCGTCGGACACGTCCGCGCGGATCCCGACGAGCGGGTCCTTCACGTCCGGGTTGAGGTCCAGCGCCGCCACGGTGGCACCGCGCGACGACAGCAGGTTCGCCGTGGCGAGGCCGATGCCGGACGCACCGCCCGTGACGACGGCGACAAGTCCTTCGAAGTCGGTCACCGCTCGCTCTCCAGATCCGTCCACACAGGACCTTCCGGGTACCGGTAGTCGGCCAGCGTCTCGTCCTTGAGCTGGGCGGAGAACCCCGGCTCGGCGGGCGCCAGGTACCGCCCGTCGCGCACGACGGCCGGGTCCAGGAAATGCTCGTGCAGGTGGTCGACCCACTCGATCACGCGGTCACCGATCTCGCCGGACACCGCGACGTAGTCGAAGAACGACAGGTGCCTGACCAGTTCGCACAGGCCGACGCCACCGGCGTGCGGGCACACCGGAATCTCGAACTTCTTGGCCAGCAACAGGATCGCGATGTTCTCGTTCACGCCCGCGACCCGGCACGCGTCGAGCTGCAGCACGTCGATCGCACCGGCCTGCAGGAGCTGCTTGAACACCACGCGGTTCTGCACGTGCTCGCCGGTGGCGACCCGGATCGGGGCCAGCGCGTCGGCGATCGCCCGGTGGGCCAGCACGTCGTCCGGCGAGGTGGGCTCCTCGATCCAGTACGGCTGGTACGGCGCCAGTTCGCGCATCCAGCGGACCGCCGTGTCGACGTCCCAGCGCTGGTTCGCGTCCACCGCCACGCGCACGTCGTCGCCGACGACCTCGCGGGCGAGCTTCATCCTGCGCACGTCGTCGTCGAGGCTGCCGCCGACCTTCAGCTTGATCATGTCGAAGCCGTCGGCGAGGGCCTGCCGGGCGAGGCCCGCGAGCTTCTCGTCGGAGTAGCCGAGCCAGCCGGGTGACGTCGTGTACGCCGGATATCCGTCGCGGGCAATGGTTTCCGCGCGCTCGGCCTTGCCGTGCTCGACCTTGCGCAGGATCTGCAACGCGTCGTCGGGCGTCAGGGCGTCGCTCAGGTACCGGAAGTCGACGAGGCTGACGATCTCCTCCGGCGTCATCTGCGCGAGGAACCGCCAGACCGGCAGCCCGGCACGGCGCGCGGCGAGGTCCCACGCGGCGTTGACGACCGCGCCGATCGCCATGTGCGCGACGCCCTTCTCCGGGCCGAGCCAGCGCAGCTGCGAGTCGCCGATCAGCTCGAAGTACAGCTCCGCCAGCGCCTTCGCGGTCTCCGGCACGTCCTTGCCGACCACGTGCGGTGCCAGCGCCCTGATCGCGGCGGCCTGCACGTCGTTGCCGCGGCCGATGGTGAACGCGAGCCCGTGCCCCTCCGGGCCGTCGTCGGTCCGCAGCACCACGTACGCGGCGCTGTAGTCCGGGTCCGGGTTCATCGCGTCGGAGCCGTCGAGCTCGCGCGAGGTGGGGAACCTGATGTCCAGGACGTCCAGTTCGATGATCTTCGGCATCACGCCTGCCCGAGGATCTGCCGCTGCCTGCCGAGGCCTTCGATCTCCAGCTCGACGACGTCGCCCGCCCGCAGGAACGGCTTGGGCTCCGCCTGGCCGAGCGCCACCCCAGCGGGTGTACCTGTGTTGATGACGTCACCCGGACGAAGGACGAGGAACTGGCTGAGGTAGCGCACGATCTCCGCCACCGGGAAGATCATGTTCTTGGTGGACGAGTTCTGCTTGAGCTCGCCGTTCACCCAGAGCCTCATCTCCAGGCTCTGCGGGTCGGCGATCTCGCCGGCGGGCACGAGGAAGGGGCCGAGAGGGTTGAACGTCTCGCAGTTCTTGCCCTTGTCCCATGTCCCGCCACGCTCGATCTGGAACTCCCGCTCGGAGACGTCGTGCGAGAGCACGTACGCGCCGACGCACGCCAGAGCGTCCTCTTCGGACTCCAGGTAACGAGCGGTGCGCCCGATGACGACGCCGAGCTCGACCTCCCAGTCGGTCTTCACGGACCGGCGTGGCACGAGCACCTCGTCGTACGGGCCCACGATCGTGTCGGGCGTCTTGAGGAACATGACCGGCTCCGCCGGGATGTCCGCGCCGGTCTCCTCCGCGTGGTCGCGGTAGTTGAGGCCGATGCAGATGATCTTGCCGGGACGCGCGAGCGGCGGTCCGACCCGCACCCCCTCGGCGTCGACCGCGGTCAGCTCACCGGCTTCGAGCGCGGCACGGACGCGCGCCACCCCGTCGTTCGCGAGGAACGCCCCGTCGATGTCCGGGGTGATCGGCAGGAGGTCGTATGTCGTCCCGTCGTCGGTCCTCACCGCAGGACGTTCGTCACCGACCGGCCCAAGGCGCAAAAACTGCACGGCCGTTCCTCCTCTGGTCACTCCGCACGAAATACATCGGATGTATAGCCCCGAGAGGCCCCGTTCGTCTAGGTCCCAGCATGAAGTCGTCCGATGACTAGCAGAGGTTGATCATGAAATTGGTGGCCGCATCACTACTGGCGGGCGCGCTGCTCACGCCGTCCGGCCCAACCGAGCCCGTAACCGTTTTCGTGGAGCTGACCTCGACCGCAGCGGTCGACGCAGCGTCTGTTTCACAGGCGCGTTCAGCCCGCGACCACACGTCCGCGCAGGCATCGCGGGTCGTTTCCCGGTCGGGCGGCCGGGAGGTTGCCCGAACGTCCAACGCCGTGCCGGGCGTCGTGCTGTCGACCGAGAAGTCACGCCTGTCGGCCCTGTCGCGCATGCCCGAGGTCCGCGCGGTCCACCGGATGGTGCCGAAGCAGCTCACCAACGCGCACGCCGTCCGTCTCACCAGGACGTCGGAGGCCTGGAAGTCGTTCGGGCGCTTCGGCGACGGCGTGCGGATCGGCGTGATCGACACCGGCATCGACTACCGGCACGCGGACTTCGGCGGCGGCGCGTTCCCGAACGCCAAGGTGGTCGGCGGCCACGACTTCGCGGGCGACGCCTACACCGGCTCGTCGGGCTCGGTGCCGGAACCGGACGCCGACCCGATGGACTGCGAGGGCCACGGCACGCACGTCGCCGGCACCGCGGCCGGGTTCGGGGTGAACGCCGACGGCACGACCTACCGCGGCTCCTACGCCTCCGTCGACCTCGACTCGCTGAAGATCGGACCCGGCACCGCGCCCAAGGCGTTGCTCTACGCGCTGAAGATCTTCGGGTGCAAGGGCAGCACGAACCTGACCGCGCAGGCGCTGGACTGGGCGCTCGACCCCAACGGTGACGGCGACTTCTCCGACCGGCTCGACGTGGTGAACCTGTCGCTGGGCAGCGACTTCGGCGCCTCGGACGACCCGGACGCGCTGTTCGTGCGCAAGCTGACGCAGCACGGCGTGGTCGTCGTCGCGGCCGCCGGGAACGGTGGCGACTTCTACGACGTGGCCGGATCGCCGGGCAACTCGGCCGAGGCGATCTCGGTGGCGAACAGCCGTGACTCGTTCTCGCAGCTGGACGGGCTGGAGGCGCTCGGCGGGCAGTGGGCCGGGCAGTACAGCCAGAACTTCAAGGAGCCCTTCGACCTCACGCTGCCCGTGGTGCGACTGAAGTCCGATGTGGACGGTTGTCAGCCGATCCCGGAGCCGCTGGCCGGGAAGATCGTCTGGCTGGAGTGGGACGACAACGACGCCACCCGCGCCTGCGGTTCGGCGGTGCGCACGGACAACGCCTGGAAGGCCGGCGCGGCCGGGGTGCTGCTGCCGACGTCGTTGCCGGTGTTCGCGGCCGGTATCGCCGGCGACGCGCACATCCCGGCGTTCCAGCTGACCGCGGCCGCAACCACCTCCCTGCGGCCCGCGCTGGAGGCCGGGACGCTGACGGCTCACCTGACCTCGGCGTTGAAGCAGGCGGTGCCGTCGATCGAGCCCACGATCGAGGACACGATCACCCCCTCGTCCTCTCGGTCCCGTTCGTCGATCTCGGTGGCCGCGCCGGGCGACACGATCTTCTCCGCCGCGGCCGGCACCGGCTCGGGCGGCGTGTCGATGGGCGGAACGTCGATGGCCTCACCGCACGTCGCCGGTATCGCGGCACTGCTGCGCGAGGCTCATCCACAGTGGACGGTCGCGGAGATCAAGGCCGCCCTGACGAACACCGCTTCCGGTGTGGTGCACAACGCGGACGGCGTTCGCGAGGCGCCGATGCGGGTCGGCGCGGGCCGGGTGGACGGGCTCGCGGCGCTGTCGGCGGACGTGCTGGCGCTGGGTGACGCGTCGTTCGGCACGGTCGAGGTCGGCGGCCCGGTGCTGACCGGGCGGACGATCCGGTTGGTGAACAAGGGGAACGCCGCGGTCCGGCTGAAGGCGCACTACGAGCCGATCACCTCGGTGCCCGGGGTGGCGTTCCAGGTCACCGCACCGTACGTGGTCGTGCCGCCCAACGGGTCGGCGTCGGTGACCGTGCAGCTGCGGATCCCGAACCCGGCGGCGCTGCGCAAGACCCCCGACCCGACGGTCTCGCTCGCCGGCGGGCGGCAGTACCTGGCGGAGGCGTCCGGTCTGGTGACGTTCTCGGGCGACCGCTCGCTGCAGGTGCCGGTCTACGCGGCGCCGAAGCCGGTGTCGCGGCTCACCGTCGTGGCCGGCCGGGTCGCGGGTCAGGGCCTCGACCAGCCGGACTACCAGGCGCGGATGACCGTGCTGCAGCTCGGCGCCCGTTCGGACCGCCTGCCCGACTGCGGCCCCGACCTGCAGGACAACTGCGCCGTCAACCGCACGGCCCGCGGCGGCGACCTCCGGTACGTGGGCGCGACGGCGACCCCGGACCTGCTCGCGTTCGGCGTCGCGACCTGGGACACCTGGGCCAACCTCGGCAGCAACACCAAGCCCGAGGTGCGGTTCTCGGTGGGCGGCAAGAACTTCGTGACGACGGCCGTGAAGCCGACCAACCCCGACGGCGACGTGACCGCGGACGTCTGGCTGGCCCGCACGGTCGTCGCCGGCACCAAGGACGTCGTGGACGAGCAGCCGTTGAACGGCTACGACGGTTCCGTCGACACCAACGTGTTCGACAGCGACGTCGTGGTGCTGCCGGTGTCGCGGTCGGTGCTGCCCGTCGGCCCGGTGACCTACACCGTCGGCGTCGACGGCCGCTACACCGCTCCGGCGGACTCCGACGAACTGGTCGACGTTGCTCCTTCTGCCGTCTTCGACTACGAGGTGATCGTCCCGTCACTGTCCACTGTGGTCCATCCGGGTGATCGAGTTCCGGCCGGGTCGCTGGTGTTGTTCCACCACAACGCAAGCGGTAACCGGGCACTGATCAGGTAACACCCGGTTGGCCGTGCCCTGGGTGAGCGTCTCTCGGCATACTCGGTCGGTATGGATCTGGTCGTGGGACTCGACGCTGGCGGCACCTCAACCAGGGCACTGGTGCTCGATCTCGACGGCGCCCGCCTCGGTCAGGGCGTGGCGGGCGGGGCGAACCCGAACTCGCACCCGCCGTCGGTCGCCGCCGCCCACATCGGCGAGGCGCTGGCGGAAGCGCTGGACGGCCTGGACTCGCGCAAGGTCCGCTCCGGTGTCCTGGGCCTGGCGGGCGCGTCGAAGATGGCCGATCCCACCGTGCTGGAGCTCTTCCAGCAGGCGTGGGAGAACGCGGGCCTGCACTGCCCGATGCGGGTGATCACCGACTGCGAGGCCGCGTTCGCCACCGGCACGTCGTCCCCCGACGGCACGGTCCTGGTGGCGGGCACCGGTTCCATCGCGGGCCGCATCGAGGACCACCGCATGGTCGGCCGGTCCGGCGGCTACGGCTGGCTGATCGGCGACGACGGCTCGGCGTTCTGGCTGGGCCGCGAGGCCGTGCGGGCCACGCTGCGGCTGCTGGACCTCGACGCACCGCTGGAAGGACTGGCCACCGCCGTGATGACGGCCGCGGGCGCGCGGTCACGCGGCCAGCTGATCAACGCCGTCAACGACCAGCCACCGATCAAGCTCGCCCAGTTCGCCCCGCTGGTCAGCGCGGCCTACCACCACGGTGACCCGGAAGCGCTGGCGATCGTGGCGTCCGCGGCCCGCCTGCTCGCCGACACCGCGTCGGCGGTGCGCGAGCCGTCCGACACCTCACCGATCGTGCTGGTGGGCAGCCTGATCAAGACCCCGGTCGGCCTCCATCTGAAGCAGGAGCTGCTGACCCGCTGCAACGCCCAGGTGATCATGGCGACGGAGGGCGCGGCGGGCGCGGCCTGGCTGGCGGCCGTCGACGTGCTGGGCCCCACGGCACCGAGGCCCAGCAGGTCATGACGCCAGCAGGCGGTCCGAGTGCCGGGTCCGCTCGTGGTAGGCGCGCAGCAGTCCCGCGTACACCCCGTCCACGTGCTCGGCGACGCTGCTGTTCCACACCAGCGTGATCCGGCGGTGCACGGGATTGCCGATGATCGGTTTGAGCAGCACCCCCGGCAGTTCGTGACCGGAGAAGAACCCGGCCACGGCACCGGTGGAGCGCACCAGCTCGGCCGCGACCGCCGGGTCGACGCCGAAGTGCGCGCACCGCGGGGTGAACCCGACGGCCTCGCAGGCCAGCTCCAGGTTCAGCCGCCCGCCGTGGTTCTCGTCCGGCACCACCCACTCCTCGCCGGCCAGCTCGGACAGCAGCACCTCGCTGCGGCAGGACAACCGGTGCCCCACCGGCACGCCGACCAGCATTCGTTCCGTCGCCACCCCGCGCACGCCCACCGCTTGCGGGAACCGCAACGGGCTGCGCGGGAACTCCACCACCAGGGCCAGGTCGAGCTCACCCGTGCTCACCAGCTCCAGCACCGCGTCACCGCCGCGTTCGACGTGCGTGGTCTGCGGCAGGCCGGGCAGCAGCTCCCGCACCACCGCGACCAGCAACGCGGTGGGTGAACCGGCCACACCACCGAGCCGGATGCCGGAGTCACCGCGCTCGACCAGCTTGTGCGAGGTCGCCAGCAGGTCGTCGAACCGTTCGAGGAGGTCCTGGGCTCTCGGCACGACGTGCCGACCCAGTTCGGTCAGCTCGACACCGTCGTTGCGGCGCAGGAACAACGGGCCGCCGAGACTCGCCTCGATCCGCCGCACCTGGGCGGTCAGCCCGGCTTGGGCGATCTTCATCCGGGAGGCGGCCCGGCTGATGCTGCCCGCTTGCGCCACGGCCAGCACCACGTGCAGATGTCTCAGCTCCATTCGCACCGCGGAAGCCTAGGGCAGTGAATGAGCGACAAATACGGCCACGCGGGTGTCACCTCGTGACGCTCCGTGGCGGTTGTAAGCGCGATTGCTCTGTCAGGCCGATAACCCGGAAATTATCGGCACCTCGCACCTGCCGCCGCGAGAGTGGTCTGCACCACGCTCCTGGTCGACGTCAAACGACCCAGGAGGTGTGAACGCCATGAGGAAAGCGTTGCGGCTGCGACGGCTTTCCCGTCCGCACGACGAGAGGTATCTCTTCGTGCCGTTGGACCACAGCGTGTCGGACGGCCCGGTGGTGCCGCAGGACCGGTGGCAGGAGCTGATCCGCGCCGTCGTGCTGGGCGGTGCCGACGCCATCATCGTCCACAAAGGACGCGTGCGGACGCTCGATCCCGCCGTGCTCGGCGGCTGCGCGCTGATCGTCCACCTGAGCGCCGGCACCGCGCACATGGCCGACAGCAACGCCAAGGTCCTCGTCGGCGAGGTCGACGAGGCGCTGCGGCTCGGTGCCGACGCGGTGAGCGTGCACGTCAACATCGGTTCCGACACGGAGTCGCGCCAGCTGGCCGACCTCGGCACGGTCGCGGCCGCGTGCGACTCGTGGAACGTCCCGCTGGTCGCGATGGTCTACGCCCGCGGACCCCGCGTCAGCGACCCGAAGGATCCCGCGCTGGTCGCGCACGTCGTCAACATCGCGGCGGATCTAGGCGCGGACATCGTCAAGACGAACCTGACCCACCCGGCCGAGGCGATGGCCGAGGTGGTTGGCAGCTGCCCGATTCCCGTGGTCGTCGCGGGCGGTCCGGCCTCCGCGAACAGCCTTCCCGGCCAGGCGCGCGTCGCGATGGCCGCGGGCTGCGCGGGTCTCGCCGTGGGCCGACGGGTCTTCACCTCGCCGACGCCGATGCAGCTGGTCGCCGAACTGACCTCGATCGTGCACGCCCCCACCGACGAAAGCCTCATCCGCGCACTGACCTGCTTGGAGAACCGGTGAAGTTCGCCTGGATCGACCTCAGAACCGTCCCGGAAGCGCACCGGACCGCCGTGGTCGACGCGGCGGTGCACAGCCGGATCGCCGGAGTCGTGGCGGACGACCCCGCGCTGCTCGACGACCTCCCGCCGACGATCACCCGTGTGCTGCTCACGTCCGGCCAGGTCGACAGCCCGCACCTGGTCGCCGCGGCCGTGCACGACCAGGACCAGCTCGACGGCCTGTCCGCCGCCTTCGTCCAGGTGAGCGACGACCGCACGCTCAAGCTCGCCTGTGCCGCGGCGGAACGGCTCGACCACACCGTGGTCGCGTTCACCGACCCGACGAAGATCCCGCTGGAGATCGTGATCGCCGCCGCCGACGGCGCACCCGGCAAGCTCGTGACCGTCGTGGCCGACCTCGTCGAGGCCGCGATCGTCCTGGAGGTCCTCGAACACGGCTCGGACGGCGTGCTGATGGCCCCGCGCGACGCGGCCGACGTGTTCAAACTGGCCCGGCTGCTGGAAACCACGTCCCCGCCGCTGACCCTGACCACCCTCACCGTCGAGGCCCTGACGCACAACGGCCTCGGCGACCGGGTCTGCGTCGACACCGCCTCCCACTTCCGGGAAGACGAGGGCATCCTCGTCGGGTCGTTCTCGTCCGGCTTCGTCCTGTGCTGCAGCGAGACGCATCCGTTGCCGTACATGCCGACCCGGCCGTTCCGGGTCAACGCGGGCGCGCTGCACTCCTACGTGCTCGGCCCGGCGAACCGCACGAACTACCTGTCCGAGCTGCGTTCCGGCAGCAAGGTCCTCGCCGTCGACGCCGACGGCCGCACCCGCGAGGTCACCGTCGGCAGGGCCAAGCTCGAATCCCGCCCGATGCTGACGATCACCGCCCGATCGCCGGAGAACGTCGAGGTCAGCCTGATGGTCCAGGACGACTGGCACGTCCGCGTGCTCGGCCCCGGCGGCAAGGTCCTCAACGTGACCGAGCTCCAGCGCGGCGACGAGTTGCTCGGTTACCTCGCCCCGGAGCAACGGCACGTGGGCCTCCCGATCGGCGAGTTCTGCAAGGAGTCGTGAAGATGCGCGAGTTCGTCAACGACCTGATGCACCGGCACGGCGACGATGTGCCGATCTTCACGCACGAGAGCACAGTGACGCACGGCGATCTGCGCGCCAACGTCTCCGCGCTGGCCGCACAGTTCAGCGAGGTGCGCGACGGCAGCACGGTCGCGGTCCAGGTGCCGCCGAGCTTCAGCCACTTCGAGGCGGTGCTGGCGTTGTGGAGCAGCGGCGCCCAGGTGATCTCGATCGACCACCGGTTGCGGCCGGCCGAGGTCGACGTCCTGCGTTCGCTGACCCGTCCCGAGTTCTTCGTGCGCCAGAAAGGAGATCCCGCGGACGGCTTCCAGGAGCGCTACGAGCTGACGATCGAGCCCGCGGGCGGCGTCCCGGCGCCGACCGCGCACCGGCTCGTGCAGTTCAGCTCCGGCTCGACCGGACGGCCGAAGGTGATCGGTCGCAGCACGCGGTCCCTCGTGGACGAGGTGGCCAGGTTCGCCGCGTCCGACGGCATGGCCGTGCCCGGCGAGCGGTTCCTGCTGCTCAACTCCCCCGCGCACAGCTTCGGCCTGGTCGGCGGCCTGCTGCACTCCCTCGCGGCAGGTGTGCACCTCGTGTTCGCGGCAAACCCTTCAGCGGAAGCCGTTCTGCACCAGGCACGCACCCACGAGGTCGACTTCCTCACCGGCCTGCCGTTCCACTTCGACCTGCTGGCCTCCTCACCCGACCGCCACGCGCTGTGCACGGTCCGCGGCGCGTTCTCCGGCGGCGAGCTGATGCCGCAGGACGTGGCCGACCGGTTCGCCGCCGCCTACGGCTTCCCGGTCGGCGAATGCTTCGGCACCACCGAAACCGGCGCGCTCACGATGGCGGTGAACGGCACGGTCCGCCCGTCGGTGGGCCCGCCGATGCCGGGCGTCCTGGCGCGCGTGCACGACGGGCTGGTCGAAGTCGTTCAGGAGGAATCGCCCTACCCGTACGAGGACGACCCGACGCGCTTCTCCGGCGGCTGGTTCCGCACCGGCGACCGCGGCGAGTTCACCGCCGACGGCGAACTGCGCCTGCTCGGCCGCGCGGACTCGCTCGTCGTGGTGCGCGGCAACAAGGTCGACCTGACCGAGGTCGAGAACGTCCTCAGAGGACACCCGTTGGTGACCGAGGCCGTCGCCGTGGGACCTTCGGAAATCCAGGCCTACGTGGGCACTTCGAGCTCCGGGTTGAGCGCCCAGGCGTTGTCGGAGTGGTGTGCGGAACGCCTCGCGGAGTTCAAGCTCCCGGCGCACATCCACGTCCTCGGCGCGCTGCCCAGGACGTCCAGCGGGAAGATCATCCGCAACCCTGACGTGCTGGCGGGCCAAGCACGATCGTGAGCGTTTCGGCAGCGCAACCTCGTAACTGTCGGTAGCTTCCCCCTTACGTACGTGCAAGGGGGCCCGCATGACCGATCCACGCCAGCTCATCGAGGACTACGAGCAGCGCACCGCCGCCCTGCTCGAAAGGGCAGAGGAAGCCAAGTCCCAGATCACCAACCTGACCGGCGCCGCCACCAGCTCGGACGGCGCCGTCACGGTGAGCGTCAGCGCCGGAGGCGCGCTGCTCAGCCTGTCGTTCGGCACGAAAGCCGACGCCATGCCCAAAGACCGCCTGGCCGCCCTGGTGATGGCGACCGCGAAGCGCGCCCAAGCGCAGGCCGTAGGCCAGATCGCCACCATCATGGCCCCGGTCATCGGCGAGAACAGCGACGCGATGCGGTTCGTCGAGTCCCAGATCCCGCGGATCGACGTCCCGGACGAGCTCGGCGACACGCCGCCGCAGCAGTTCGCGGTGAACGAGGAGCAGCAGGACGCCGCCTCGACCCAGCCGCCATCCGCGCCACGCCCGGTGCGCCGTCCCGCTGAGGACGACGACACCGACTTCGACCAGCGCGACCTCTTCAAGAAAGAAGGTGGCTGGTGATGTCCGGTTTCCAGGTCGACCTGCAAGCGCTCGAAGCGCACGAACGCGAGCTGAAGGCTCTCATCGCCGGCCTGCCGGGCGCGGCCGACGCGGCTTCGTCCTACATCGGCAACCCGCAGGCGTGGGGCATCGTCGGCATGTTCTTCGCCGAGATCATGCAGAACTGGACGAACGACGCGAGTGAGTACGTCGACACCGTCAAGAAGGCCGGCGACTCGGTCGTCGAGAGGTTCTCCGGCATGCGCCAGACGTACGCCGACAACGAGGAAGCCATGGCGCAGATGTTCGGCAAGCTGCGTGAGGGCCTGGACGGAGTGCAGCCGTGAGCGGCGGACCGCAGAACATCGGGGAGCTGAATCCGCTCAACGCGAGCGAGGGCTTCGACCCCGGCAGCCTGGGCGAGTTCTCGAACTTCGACAGCCCGACCCAGGCGTGGGACTCGGCGGGCATCTTCACCAGCTCCGCCAACCTGATCTACGACGGCATCAAGGGCGACTGGACCGCCGTCCTCGGTGACCTGGCCGGTTTCGGCATGGACCTGCTCGGGTTCGTGACGAACCCGCTCGGCAGCCTGCTGTCGGCGGGCATCGGCTGGCTGATCGAACACATCGGTTTCCTCAAGGAGGCGCTCGACCTCCTGGCAGGAGACCCGGACGCGGTCAACGCGATGGCGACGACGTGGAGCAACATCGCCAAGCGCATGCAGGAGACCGCGGACAAGTACTCCAGCACGCTCACCGCGTTGAGCGGCGCGCAGGGCGCCGCGATCGACGGCTACCGCAAGGCCGTGCAGGACTTCTCGAACGTCGTCGCGGGCGGTGCCAGCCATGCCACCTCCGCCGCCAGGGCGATGACCGTCGCGGCCTCCGCGGTCGGAGTGGTGCGCGGAGCGGTCCGGGACGCCATCGCGAGCTTCGTCTCGAACGCGATCATCAAGTTCGCCGCGGCGACCGCGCTGGCACCGGTCACCTTCGGCGCGTCGGAGGCCGCGTTCATCGCCGACACGGTGGCAGAGGGCGCGATCACCGCGGGCAAGAACGCGAAGAAGATCAGCAAGGTCGTCAAGCAGCTGGAGAAGGTCGCCGACGAGGCCAAGAACTCGCGGAACATGATCAAAGGCACGACCAAGAACCTCGAGAAGACGGTCTCGAAGTACAACAAGGACGCCGTCGATCACGCCAGGAAGGCGTTGAACACGGCGAAGAAGGCACGGGCGGGCAAGCTCGACGCGAACGACCTGGACAGGCTCAAGGAACTCGGCGAACACGGCGATGAGCTGAAAGCGGCGAAGAGCGAGGCCGCCGAGTCGCTCGCGAACACGCGCAACGCGAACCTCCGTGAGCGTTGGGGCACCGACAGCCCCAGGCTGGACGATGCCGCCGACATGCTCGAACGCGAGGTCGGTGGCGCGTCGCTCCCGAAAGCCCCCAAGATCATCGCCAACGCGGGCGTCCAGGAGTGGAGCGACCAGGCGCACCGGGAGGCCGACCAGCAGGTCAAGCAGGACGACAAGGACGCGGCCTGGCGCGAGTACTGGGAGCAGCAGCGGGACAACGCGGGCAAGACCGGTCCTTTCCAACGCATGGAAGGCGATCTGTGACCGAGTCGTTCGCGCGCAGGGCCGCGGGGTTGCTGCTGATCGCGCTCACCGCGGCCCTCGCGCTGATCGTCGCCGCACAGCTCTCGGCTTGGGAGAACGCACGGCTGGGAGTTCGCGACCTGGTTGTCGGAGGGGTCGTGTTCTGGGCGGTCACGATCGCCGGGCTGTGGTGGCACCGCCGCCGCCCGCCGATGTGGCGGATCTGGGCGCGATGGGCCGCTTTCCCCGGAGTGTTCACCGCTCTGGTCGAGGGCTTCCAGCTCGCCTTCGACCACGGCCGGCCGATCGCCCTGGTCGCCGTGGCCGGGCTGGGCGTGGTGTGCTGGGCGCTGGGTGAGGCGGTCGTGCTGGTCACCACCAGGCCCGTCACCCCCGGCCTGCTCGCCTCCGAGCTGGAAATCCCTTTCGCCACCAGGGGTCTCAAGGCCCGGTTGTGCGTTCGGGGGGACCGGCTCGCCCTGGACAGCCTGACGTCCCGGCTGAAGCGATCGCGTGACGTCATCGCCGTTCCGTGGACGGCACTGCGGTCGATCGAACTCATCGAGGTCGACCAGGAGATGGTCTGCCAGGTGGTGGTCTACACGGGGCAACCGCAGGGCGCCACCCGCGAGTTCGACGTGACGCCCGGTACCGCGCTGCACGTCGTCGGCACGGCACGTGAGCTGCTCGTGCCGGTCACCGAGGAGGTCGGCCGAACTGTCCTGCGCGCCGTCGAGATCCGGTCGGCCGGCGTGAAGGTCGACGAGGAAGTGCTCTCGGAGGAACGGTGGCGGCGCCGGAGCAGTGTCCGCAAGACCGATGCCCTGAGCGTGGCGGAGGGCCGCTCGGGCGCCCATCACCGCACCGGCTACCGCCCTTATCGGATGATCGTCGTCGCGGCGTTCCTGCTGATGCCACTCGTCATGCTGTCCGGAACCGTGCTCTCGCTCGCGACCGGTTCGGTGAAGTGGCAGAAGCAGTTCTTCGTGTTCAACGGGGTGATCAATCCTCTGTGGACCGCCACCCTCGGCGTGGCCTCGATCGCCTTCCTGTTCCTGCTGCACCGCTTGGTGCTGAAGCCCTTCTTCAAGTTCATGGAAGGGCAGAACTTCATCGAGGCGTTCCCTGAGCCGCGGGTGAAGTAAGTCCACCGGGTGGACGACGAGCTCCCCCTGCCCGATCTCGCCGAGCTCGGCCTGCCGGACGAGCTGCCGCCGATGCGGCTACCTGACCCGGCGGCACTGGCACGGCAAGCGCGCACGAGCACGCTTCTCGCCAGGACGCGCGAGGTCGCGGCCGCGAGTGCCTCGCTCGGCTGCTCCACCAAGGAGTTCGAGCTGCTGTGGGCGCTCGCGGAGGAACTCGACTTCGTCTGGATGACCGACGACGAAGCCCGGCCGAGTGATGGCCTCGACGACTGGCCGGACGGTTCGGACGAAGCCGTCGTCGAGATCTGGGACCTGGCTTTCGATTTCGTGGTCAACGAATCGATGTGGTTCGACGGCGACCTCGATCCCGAGTCCGCTCCCGACCTCGTCCCGGCCGGTACCGTGCTGATGTTCAACCTCCTCCTGGCAGGCGGAACCGGTTCCACCCGCGGCGAGTTGAGCGCGCTCATCGAGGACAAGAAGGTCGACGACCCCACGCCCGCACTTCTGCGGCGTCTGCACGAACTGGGCGCGGTCGAGATGGATGGCGATGTCGTCAAACTGACTTCCCTCGCGCTGTGGGGAATGCGCGAACGGTATGTCGCGCTGGGCGTTCGGATCGCCGTGCTACCGCCGGTCGAGCAGATGACCGCGGCAGAGCTTCTTTCCGCGGCACTGGGACTCGGCGAAGAAGCGTTCGCCACCGAAGCCCGGGCTTGGCTTGCCCTGCGCAGTTCCGAACAGGCATGGGACCAGCTGCTGGGCGCCGCAACCACCGGCGACGCCACCGAGCGGGTGTTCGCCGTCCACCTGATCACGTCGAACGAACTGGGCACCGAGGCACGGTGGCGGTCGGCGCTGGACGTGCCCGAACTGCGGCCGTACGCGAAGACCGAGCTGGCCGGCATGGAGCCCGATCTCACCGACTCGGCATGGCTTCTCACGGACCTGCTGGCGGCCACCCGCGATGTGGAGGAAGGCATTCCGCCCACGACGCCTCACGAGATGGCTCGGCAGATGTTCGAAGTGATGTGGCGCCTCCCCCACCCCGAGGCGTCGGAGGTGCTCGAAATGATCGCTGAGGAACACCCGGTCAAGCAGATCGCGAAAGCGGCCGGGAAGGCAGCCTTCAAAGCAAGATCGTGAAGCATGGAGCCGCTCCATGGCTCCCACCTTCAGGCAGATTTGGCTGGAAACGGTGGAGCTGAATGCCATACCGGGCCTAGCTTTCCCAACATGCCCAAAAGATCGTCCAGCGTGGTGGGCCGGGAGTTCGGTGGCGGCATTCGCGCACTCATCGCCAGGACCGGTTACACCCATCGCAAGCTCGCCGAGCTGCTCGGCTGGCAGGAAGCCAAGATCTCGGACCTGACCCTCGGCAAGGGAGGCGTGACCGAGCAGGAGGTCATCCTGCTGCTCGGTTACTGCCAGGCCACCGTCGAGGAACGCGAGCACCTGCTGGAGCTGTTCCACGCGTGCGGCAGCGCCTGGCTCCAGATGCCCGAGGACGGCGTACCAGACCAGGTGCGCACGCTCATCGACCACGAGCAGGACGCCGAGGAGATCGTCACCTGGTCGATGATTCTCGTGCCGGGTCTGCTGCAAACGCCCGACTACGGCTACGTCGTCACCGAGTGTTCGCCCGTGATCGAGGCCGAGGACGTGCCGTCAGTCGCAGCTGCCAGGGCGGCCCGCGCGGGCATCCTCGAACCAGACCGGAAGTTCGTCTTCCTGATCCACGAGCAGGCGTTGGAACTGCCGGTGGGCAGCACTGAGGTGATGCGGGAACAGCTGGCGCACCTGCTCAGGATGTCCGTGCGGAAGTACGTCAGTATCCGGATCATTCCCCGGTCAGCAGGCGTGCACGCGGGCACGTGCGGCGACTTCTGCCTGATGAAGTTCCCGAAGTACCCGCCGGTCGTCTACGCCGACAGCGTCAACTACTGCCTTTTCTTCGATGACCCGGAGACCGTGAAGATCCACGAGGACATCCTGACGGCACTCGCGGCCGTCGCCCTGAGCGAGGAAGAATCGAGGGAGGTGATCGACAACATCTTGGAGGGCCTCCAATGACCACCTGGCGCAAGAGCACCTACAGCGGCAGCAGCAACAACTGCGTCGAGGTCGGCCGGGGCGTCGGCATCCGCGACAGCAAGGCTCCGGCCACCCACCTCCCGGTGTCGGCGAACGCCTGGTCCGCGTTCCTCCGCCACCTGGACGAGAACAGCGAGCGCTGAACGCCGCAGATCACACACGGCCCATCACGTTGCACCGCCGGAGCGCGTCCGGATGTGTCATGGTGCAGCGGTGATCCACCTTCTCGCGGCCGAGTGGCGCCCAGATTCCGGCCCCTTCGAACTCCTCGGCCCAATGGGCCTCGTCCTCATGGTCTCGGTCATCTTCTTCACCGTGGTGATCGTGTTGGGCCGCAACCACCGGAAGACCCTTGAGCGCCGACGACAGGAGTACTTGGCCCTGCAGCGGCTCCAGCAACAGCAGCAGAACCCGCCGGAGCCGTACCCGTCCCTGCACTGAGCGGCGGACTCCGGCAACTGGCTACCGCAACAGCGCGGCACGAAGGTCGTCTCTGCGCAGAAGCGCGAGAAGATCCGGAGAATCGCTGAACACGATGTCGGCACCCGGACTGAACGCCTGCCGCAACATGGACTGACACACGTCCGCGAACGGTTGATCCCGCACAGTCCGAACCTGCTTCTGCATCTCATCCGATCGATCACGTACACGCGCTCGATCCCATTCGCGCAGAGCGAGTTCGACCACATTACGAGCGCGCATACGCCCCCTCGGCAACCCACGTCCGTTCAGCCCCAGCACCTCGATGGTCACCTGCCCTTTTGTAGTCAGCGCGGTGTAGACGCCAAGAGACAGCGTCAGCAGCAGGTGGTCGAACGGATCTTCGGCCGTCGGATCGATCAGCAGCGCACTGCCATCCTCGTCGACCGGAAACCGATCACGTTTCTGATGACTGTTGCACGTCGAACAGGCGAGGAGGTGATTGAGCCAGTCGAAGGTGCGAAGCGGGTTGCGTGCAATAGGCTCGAAGTGATCGACATCGGTACCTCGGCACTCGCCACAGTACATGCACGCCTCGAACCCAGCCGCCATCTCGCCGAGTACTGCGCGCACTGTCGTCCGAACCGTCGAGTTGCTCCAGGAGACACGAGCTTTCTCGCATCGCTGGACAACCGGCGCAGAGCTGATCTTCTCGGTCAACTCGACCATACGAGCCGCAGTGTGTGCGGGAAGATCAGATCGAACGATTCTGATCATGCGTCGCGCAATCGAGCCGCCACCTCGTCCGCACGAGCCGTCAGCGAACTCGTGAGCTTCTCCCTGAGCTCCTTGTACTGCCGCACTTCCTGCTCGTCCGCCGTACCGGCGATCACCTTGACCTCCAAGCTGACAAGGCGGGCGCGCAGCTGATCCGCTCGGGCCGAGTATGGCGAGTCGAGGCCGAACAGCTCAGTGACAACGGCATCATCGCCACTGCCGTACACGACCCTCTCGTACAGATCCTGGTCGACCACGTGCGGAGGCAACTGCTCGTCCGGCCCAGGCAGTCGGATCAGCCCGCCAGGATCAGCGGCCTGGCAGATGTACGGACTGTGCGTCGTCACGATGAACTGGATGTTGGGGAAGTGCGCCTTCAACCAGCCACCAATGCGCTGTTGCCAGGAAACGTGGAGGTGGGCGTCAACCTCGTCGATGATCACAACGCCAGGCGCGGTGACCACATCACCTTTCACGTCGAGCTTCCCGTAGGCGTCATTAATCTGTTTGAGCAGATCGACCACGAGGGCGGTAACGGTTCGGTAGCCGTCACTTGTCTCGCGCAACGGAAACCTGTTTCCGCCACAGGTAACCCAAATCCCGTCCGAGGTGACGTCATCAACCTTGTGATCATCAGGGAGCAAGCCGTCGCTCAACAGACGCAGTGCGGTTCCTTTCAACTCCTCCGCGCCCGGTTCACCTTCGAGTGCGCGTAGATGCTGCTGGATCAGCCAGCTGACACCCTCCGCAAGTGAAGCATCCTCATTGAACAAACTGAGGACCCGCTCCCCTCTGCTGGACGTCTTACGACGTGCGCCTGTCAACCGGCGAAACGGTCCGTACGCAGCGTAAAACCACCCAGTCATCTGAGTTTTCAGCAGATCTTCGGGCTCGAACAAACTGCTTTCCAGCAACGACTGAGCACGCCAGAAGAGCATCAGGTCAACATCGTTCGGGGCAGGCGCTCCTGGCGCAAGAAAATCAACGTCCGGATTCGGACAAACCTGCAGGATCGATTCTGCCTGCTCCACTCCGTGCGTGATCCAGTTCTCGAAATCCGGCATGACTTCGAAAACCGTGCGAGAGCCACCCAGCGTCAAGGCGATGGCCTGCAGCAGTGTGGACTTTCCTGAGCCGTTTCGGCCCGCGATGACGGTCCACCCGGCGTGTGAGCCGTCCGGGCGGGTGAGCGTCAGGTCCACCTCACGGGCGCCGTGGAACCCTTTGATGTTCCTCAGCTTCACCTGTGAGACGTACATGGCTGCTCCGGCCTCCGAGGTTCACGAACTTCCTTGTGCGACTCTAGTCGGCAACCGCAGGTCAAGCCGGTCCAGGCGCGTCACGCGAACAGTCCGCGGATGTCGTCGGCGTCGAGGCCCGCACCGAACGCGTTGCCCTCGTCGATGACATTCGCGGACAACTCGGCCTTACGCGCCTTGAGCTCCATCACCTTCTCCTCGATGGTGTCCTTTGGCCACCAGCCGGTACACCATGACGTTGCCTTGAGACTGATCAGGAGTCACAGGTCACACACAGATCGTCACGTTCCGCTACCAGACCGCGTGCGGACGTGCCAAGGTGCAACGGTGATCCACGTTCTCGCGTCCGGCCCCGACCCCTTCGAGCTCGCCGGCGAACTGATCGGCTACCTCATCATCCCGGTCGTCATCCTCATCGTGGTGATCACGTCGGTCCGCAACGGCCGGAAAACCCGCGAGCGCCAGCAACAGCAGTACTGGGTCCAGCAGCAGTACTACGCGCAGCAGCAGTTCCAGCAGCCGTACCCGCCGCGACAGCAGTACCCCTACCCACCCCAGCGGCCGCCGTACCCGCCGCAGCAGCCGTACCCGCCCCAGCACTGAGCAGCGGCCCCTGCTGCCGGCGCAGTCGAAACCAGGCTCAGGCGAACAGCCCGCGGATGTCGTCGGCATCGAGGCCCGCACCGAACACGTTGCCCTCGTCGATGACGTTCGCGAACAACTCGGCCTTACGCGCCTTGAGCTCCATCACCTTCTCTTCGATGGTGTCCTTGGCCACCAGCCGGTACACCATGACGTTGCGGGTCTGCCCGATGCGGTGCGTCCGGTCGACCGCCTGTGCCTCCGTCGCGGGGTTCCACCACGGGTCGAGCAGGAAGCAGTAGTCCGCCTCGGTGAGGTTCAGCCCGAAGCCACCTGCCTTGAGGCTGATGAGGAACACCGGTGCCGTGCCCTCCTTGAACCGCTTGAGGACCGCGGCCCGGCCGCGTGTGCTGCCGTCGAGGTAGCAGTACTCGATGCCGGCCGCGTCGAGACTCGCGCGGACCTTGTCCAGGAACCCGGTGAACTGGCTGAAGACCAGGGCGCGGTGGCCCCCGTCGATCACGTCCTGGAGCTGCTCGGCCAAGGTGTCGATCTTGCTGCACGGCAACGCGTCGTGCTGGTCGTCGACCAGGCCGGCATGCAGGCTGAGCTGCCGCAACAGCGTCAGCGAACGCAGGATCGTGAACCTGTTCTTGTTCAGGTCGTCGACGAGTCCCAGTACCTTCTGCCGTTCGCGCTGCAGCTGGGTCTGGTAGAGCTTGCGGTGCTTCGGGTGCAGCTCGACCTCCAGCACCTGCTCCTGCTTCGCGGGGAGATCGGCGACGACCTGTTCCTTGGTGCGCCGCTTGACCAACGGCTTGATCCGCCGGCGCAGCTGCCGCAGGCGCTCGGTGTTGCCGTGCTTCTCGATCGGCAGGGCGTAGAACTCGCGGAACCTGGTCGGGCTCGGGAACAGTCCCGGCGCCGTGATCGACAGCAGCGACCACAGCTCCATGAGGTTGTTCTCCATGGGGGTGCCCGTGATCGCGAGTTTGAACGGCGCGGGCAGCAGGCGGGCGCACTGGTGGATCTTCGACTGGTGGTTCTTGGCGAACTGGGCCTCGTCCAGCACCAGACCCGACCACGGCATCGCCGAGTAGGCGTCGAAGTCGAGCCGGAACAACGCGTACGAGGTGACGACGACGTCGGCACCGGCGGCGACCTCGTCCAGCGGAACGCCGAGCTTTCTCGCCGTCTCCGAGAACGCCACCACGTTCAGCTCCGGCGCGAAACGTGCGGACTCGGTCGCCCAGTTCGACACGACGCTGGTGGGCGCGACGATGAGGAACGGCGCACCGCCGGGAGCGGTTTGCCTGGCGTGACAGATCAACGCCAGCGACTGCACCGTCTTGCCCAACCCCATGTCGTCGGCGAGGATTCCGCCGAGACCGGCTTCCCACAGGAAACTCAGCCAGCGATAACCGTCCATCTGGTACGGACGAAGCGTGGCGTCGAGTGACGAAGGCACTGCGGTGTCATGGATCGCGTCCACCGCGAGCAGGCCGTCCACCTGTCGTTGCCAGGCGTCGGCCTGGCTCTGCACCACACCGAGTTCGGCGAGCTCTTCCCACAGCCCCGCCTGGAAACGGCTGATCCGCAACGAGTCGCCGGATGAGGCGTCCTGCAGCGCCCGTGCTTCCTCGATCAGCGCTGCCAGCGACCGCAGTTCCGCCTTCTCCAACGAGAAGTACGCGCCGTCGGCGAGCAGCAGGTGCGTCTCGCCTCTGTTCAGCGCAAGGAACACGTCGGTGAACGGAACGGTCCGGCCGTCCGCGGTGATGGTGATCCCCAGATCGAACCAGTCGGTCTCGCCCGGCAGCTCACCGGTCGACACACCGATCGAGACCGTGTCGCTCACCTCGCGATAGACGACCTGGTCACCGCTGCTCTCGACCTCCACCTGATCGAGTCCTGCCAGCAGCGGCAGCACCTCGGTGGCGAACCGCATCGTGTCGGTACCGACGAGGTGCGCGCGTTCGGGCCGCGACACGTACTGCTCGACCGAAGCGAGCACGGCACGTTCGGCGTCGAGGTCGCGATAGCCGTCGTTCGGGTCGTCCAGCTGCGCGTGCAGCGTCGAGTCACCGACCTGGTACGCCCATTCCCAGTCGATGTCCATCGTGTGCTCGGCGCCGTGTGCCGCACGCACGACCAGGGTGGGACCGGAGATCTCCGGTGGCGTGAACGCGCCGTCCGACGAGATCACCGGGGCGAGGTGCCGCAGCCGCGGGTAGAACTCGTCGCGGAACCGGGTCCGCCCGGTCTTCGGGATCTCGAGGTGCCTCTTCTCCAGCACCAGCTTCTGCAGCTTGGGCGGCACCGGTTTGGCGAACCGCGCCAGCCGGAACTGCCAAAGGCGGGCGTCCGAGTCCGCCTGCACCTGAGCCTGATCCACGTACGCCAGCCCGTGCCCGCCAGAGCCGATGAAGCAGAGCGGTTCGATCTCCTCCGCCACGTCGTCGACGGTGATCACCGGGTTGACCACCTGTTTGGTGCCGGCACCGGTCACGTCCAGGCACGCTCGCGCGACGCCCGGCCGAGGCAGGTCGCCCAGCCCCTTGCGGGCATGCACCAGGCCGAGTCCGATCTCCCGCGCCTCGTCGAGCAACGCCCACAGCTTGTCCGACTGGAACGACTGGAGGTTGATCGTCTTCTCGGTGTAGTAGCCGTAACCCGTGCTGTTCGACTGGAAGATCGCGTACATCTCGCGCA